>Ga0181530_10001591_pt1 | contig 28283 bp, 25 predicted proteins | sample PEATcosm2014_Bin_42_FD_119769 | JGI IMG/M metagenome (GOLD analysis project Ga0181530, IMG submission 119769) | Peatland microbial communities from MTU Mesocosm Facility, Houghton, MI, USA - PEATcosm2014_Bin10_60_metaG | ecosystem: Environmental > Terrestrial > Soil > Wetlands > Peat | place... | reverse complement strand
TGTGCAGGAGGCGCATCAAGTGGATGTCTCCTCCCTCCCGGAAACCCGCGCCGTACGCCAGACTGCGGGCGTCACCCGTACGTCAAAACCGCCGGCCATGACCAACGCCAGTACTTGGTCCGCCCTCGTGCCAATTCAGCCCAAAGGCTCCCAGCTTCCCCTCTTTTGTATTCACGCTCTCGGGCCGAGTCTGCTTTTCTACCAACAACTGGCGACATATCTTGGGCCCGACCAACCGTTCTACGCGCTCCAATCTCCGCTCGAGTCTCAGGCGCAGACTAGCGATCCGAGTATCGAAGAACTGGCGTCCATCTACCTCAAAGAACTACAGGCTTTCTTCCCGGAAGGGCCATATTTCCTGGGGGGTGCGTCCCTTGGTGGCCTCATCGCTTTAGAGATTTGTCAACAACTTACTGCACAGGGTAAGAAACCTGGCTTGCTCATATTATTTGACGCAGCTGTTCCGGGTTGCGACCAGCACGTGGCGGCAAGAGATCAAGTCTCTCAACACTGGCGGAATTTTCGAAATCAGGGTGCGATTTATCTGCTGCAAAGTGCCATGTCGAAATGTGAACACTGGCGGTTTCGAGCGCTTCAGACCGTTCAACTTGTAGAATCTTCGTGTTACAAGCTGTTGGGGAGAAGCCTCCCAATCAGCCTGCGCTATTTTCAGGTGGAAGAAGCTCACAAACGGGCCCTAGGGCGTTACACCGTCCGCTTTTATCCAGGGAAAATCACGCTGATGCGTGCAGCGGACGTTCGGGAGACGGTTGGCACTCGCAGGAATATGACTTTGGGCTGGGAGACGCGGGCGGGCGGCGGATTGGAAATTCACGACGTACCGGGCGGCCACATTTCGATGTTTGAAGAGCCTAACGTTCGGACCTTGGCTGAAACGCTCAAGGCCGTCCTGTCGTCGTTTGATCCAAAGCCCGAAAGCGAGACAGCGGTAAAGTTGGCTCTGGAGCCTGGACCTGGCCCTAGGGACAGAAGTGTGACGATGACGAGTGCCGACGAAAGATGACACCGGGCGCCAGATGTTTCGCGTCCCTTAGGCGATTTGCTGGCCTTATGCGGGACGAGATCTAGCAGAGGTCAGAGCTGACCATCGGTGCGACGGTCAGCCAATGGCACTATGGTTAGCTCGGGTTCCAATAGAAAGGCCCACATCACGAGAGTACGCTCTCGCTGAGGTGGGCCGATTTATTAGTTCGCGAAATAAAACTATGATGATTTACGCTTTGCGAGGCGGGATCGGACGAGCATAGCGCCTAGGCACGTAATCCCTGCGCCAAGCAAGTAGACCAGAGAAGATCCACCCTCGGAAACTTGCGCCGTACAATTCTTGGGGTGCTTGTCGTCGCATTTCTTCTTGGCTTCATCCTGTACCGCAAAAGTGGTCGACGCGAAGCACAAAAAAGCCAGCAACCCGAGCCACCATTTCCGGTTCGTGTTTTTCATTAGCACTCCTTTCACCACAAAACCCTCCACGGATTGCTTGCAGGGGGAGTGCAATCCAAGCTAATTCCGCGCTATTTCCGTGCCCCAACACTGCTGAGCAATTACATCTAAACAATTGACGTAAGCTATTGTCAAGATGATAGTTTTTGCGACGATTGCAAAAAAGTGCAACTTCTCCGCTGGCGCAAACCGTGGCTTTAGCCAGAGGTGGGACTGCCGCTTTTGTGGAAAACCGGTTCTCAGAGGCCCTGCGACGGACAGTCAGGCGCTACTGTAAGTTGGTGTCCCGACGATGCACTCTGGCGTGGCATGCCGCGCACAGCGTGATCAGGTTTTCTTCTGAGTCGTCTCCTGAACGGCTGCGGAATTTTCGGTGGTGCACTTCCAGATTCGTCATCGTGCCACACGATTGACACCTCCAGCCGTCCCGACGCAGTATCTGCTGGCGCAGACTTTCGTACGACAAGGAGTCCAGCCGTGAGGGAGCGGCGTTGGGGTGTGTCATTTTCAGGACGCCTTCTCGCGCAGGTTTTCGAGGAAGGCCTGACGCTGTTCACCGGGCAAGAACTTGTAGTAGCGTGAGATCGAGTGGAGCAGGATCTCCGGGTTGCCATTGTCCAAGTGCGCGCCCGCGAGGAAGTCGGCGCAGATCATCTCCAGACAGTAACCTCGCGACTTATCCGTGCCCAGCATCCGCGCCGCTGTCTCGATCGCCTGCTCGATGACCGGGACCTGGCTCTTGTAGATTTTGAAGTAGATCAGCTCCGACGGCTCCGTTTCCTTTCCCGTCAGTTCCTTCTCCACCTCCCGCCGGAAGTCCTCTTTCGGTAGCTTTCGAGCTTTGTGCAACCAGGTTGCACAATCGAAGTGCTGGCCGTCCCGGCGCGCCAGTTTCGCCAACTCCAGCCCCTTCGTCCATCCCACCTCTCTCAGATCCTTCCGCGCCTGCGGCGGCAGGTGCTCGTGGATGGACATCAGGTAGTACGCCTTCCTTCTCGATTCCGGGAAGCGTCTCGCCAGGAACTCGTCAAACGAACTCAGGTTCTCCAGCCTCCAGTACTGCCCCGCTCGCACCTCGCAAAGATACCTGCCGAGCTCGACGAAGTGGGTATCACGCTCCATCTCTTTCTGTTTTTCCCAAGCCAGAATCTCGTCGATTTTGGTCAAAACAAAGAGGGCACGCTTGCGATTGAGCTTGGGCGGCATCGGCATTGTCCTAAAACGAAAGTTCGTCAAACAGACCAAGATCGACTCCTGTTTCGCGCACGAGGCCGGTTTCGACCAAGTCGCGCGTGCCAAGACAGAGCCCAATGAAAGAGCAGGCTACGCACGGATTCTGTGGAAAGCGGATGCCGCTGTGCGGAAAAAACAGCCGGGACCGAATGCGTCGCACCGTATCCTCGACCAGAACTACGAATTCCTGCCGCTGTTCGTCTGAGATGGTGGCTCGGAGGTATTGGACTTCGACCAGGCGCTTACGCACGAAAACGATCTGGGCGACTTCGGCGATGCCGGTCATCCAGGAATAACAGACGAGTTGCGGATGCAGTGCAGGAATGCCGGCGGGATATTCCGGATATCGTGCAGAAGTTGTCTTCCACTCCAGAACGCAGGGCGTGCCGTCCAGTTCACCAATAGCATCGAGGTAGGCGAAGAAATTGTTGCCAGAACCCAGGGTCTTGTTGAATTGAATCTGCTGGGTGGAACGAGGCCGCCGAATGCGAACACGGTTGTCCTGAGCGAAGCGCTCGAGCAATTGGATGCCTTGTTGCAGCATTCGGTCCCAGGTGTTATTGCCCGAGTACGTGAGACCGATATCCTTGCACTGGCCCCACTGCTCGAACAGCACTGCCGCCGGGTCTTCCCGGCGAAAAAGGGCGGCAACGGCCTGTTCGAACGCTCGGCCGAAGAGCATGGCGGCACGAGTGTCTTTCTCTTGCCCACCATCGAGGTAGCGGTGCCGATAACGGCGCGGGCAGCTCAGGTGCTGGCGGATCTGGGTATAGCTGTAGGTCATCAAGCCACCTGTGAACTGTCCAGATTTGCGGGGGAAAGTTCTTCCCATCGGCCAGTGGGTGCAAAGCCGTCGAGCCGGAGCAGGGAAGCGCCGTTGAAAACGATGTGGCTGATCTTGACCACGCCGTTGAGGCCCACGAGCTGAGCTTCATCCACCTCATCCCGTCCAAGCATCTCGGTGTCGTAGCCGAAATCACGCAGGAACCAGTTCAACTTCCACAAGGCCTTGGGGTTGCAATAGAGGCGGCTGGAAATGACATGGCTCGCAAATCGGCTGGGCTCAAGGATGGTCAGGCTGACCGTGTAGTAGGGCTTTTGCGCTTGCCGACGAAAACGGATTCCTTGCACCCGAACCAGGAAGACTCCGTCGGGGATTTGGTCGGCGGCACAGCGATCTGCGGCGTACAAGCCGGCGATTTGGCGTTTCATGCAGCATCTTCTTTCTGGCCGAGATAGCTGTTGAGTTGGCAGAGCAGGGCATTGCGGTCCTTCTCGGCCCAGTCGGCCAGTTGCTGGACGAAGTTCTCCACCTGCTCACGGGTGGCCTCGCGGAGCGTCGTTGTGCCGCAGAAGTCGACGGCGTACGCCTTGACCAGTTCGGGGTCGAGCTTGTGCTGGCGGATGATCTGGCAGAGACGGTCGCGGACCTTGGTGCCAGTACCATTCCCATTGGCATTCGTGCTCTGCGGCGGAAGCTTCTCCCCGCTGTTTGGAATGGTTCCGATTTCCTCGACCGAGCAAATGCCAATGCCGTAGGCCTTGCGCAGGGCGCGATTGACGGCACGGGTCTCAGCCACGCGCATCTCAGCTCCGCGGACGAGCGCGGAGACGTTTGACGGGTCGGCATCGCCGTAGCCGACGAAGCCCCGGCACGCCTTGGATTTATAGACAGTAGCTCGAAAGGCGTAACGCCCAGTTGCCTGATTCGACAGCTGACGAACCGGCTGAACCTGCATTCCAGAGCAACGGCAACGCCTGGCCAAGCGGATCAGCCCGGCGTGGGTTACGTACCAACCACCACTCATAAGAAGGAGGTCCCGAGACTTTAAGGAGAGCGAGAAGTTGAGGGTTAGCGCGCGCAATTGTTCGAGCAAAACTGGTGGTAGGGTTTCGGATACGAATCGCTTCGCAAAGCGCAAGTTTTCTCTGACTAAGGCTTTCTGACTCTTGGACGATTCAGATTTCATAGAATTAGATGTTCACCAAAGGATACCAATGGTCAACATTGTGAACCATTATTGATACTCTGTGAAGCGGAAAATGATTTGCGAGGTATTGATGAAAGGTCTAAAATCCGCACCAGTTATGGCCGCCAAGGATGAACGGATTGGGTTCAGAGTATCCAGCGAAGTCAAAGGTGCCCTACTGCAGATCGCTAAGAAGGAAGGGAGGAGTTTGGCCCAAGTTTGCGAACTGCTTCTCAGAGGTGGGATTCTCGACTACGAGAGAGAAGGATCCAGATACCTTCATCGTGTTGTAGCGCGGCCAAAGGAGAAGGACAAGTAGGGCTGCCACGGGAAGGTGAGAAGTCTCGTCGGTCATGTGTCAACCTTGAACAACATCTCCTCGTTCGTTCACCACGACCCGAATCACCGAGCGCGGCGGGATGTGGAGTTGATAGCGGGTATGCTTGCGCTCCCCGGTCCGAATCAGCGCCCCTTTGGTGACCAGTTCGACTAGATCGCGAGTCGCGGTCGCCGGGGATGCGCCCGTGATCGTGGCATACTTGCCAGCGCTCAAGCCCCCCACAAAGCCTTCGGGACCTTCTCGCAACATGCGGAGCAGTGCTTTCTCTTGACGGCGGTTGAGTTGACCGCGCAGGCGATCGAGCAGCCTTACCTTGTCGATCACGAACCCGACGAGCGCGGTGGTTCGCCGTTGCGCTTCAATCGCCACCCCTGCAAACCAAGCGAGCCAGTCGGTAATCTCGTTTTGCTTGTTCACTGCTTGGAGTGTCGCGTAGTAGCCCTTGCGCTTGGCAAGGATAGTTGCCGCCAACGCCGTCAGTGTTGGCTGGCCGATGCTTTGTGCCAGCGATTTTTCAGCAAGCGCGCGCCCAATTCGTCCATTGCCGTCTTCAAAGGGATGGATGCACTCGAAATAGAGATGCGCCACCCCCGCCCTTGTCAGTGCCGGCAAAGGATCCGCATTGCCTGGTCCTGTCCGGTTGAACCAGGCGATGAAACTGTCCATCTCTGACTCTACATGCGATGACGGAGGTGCTTCGAAGTGTACCTTTGGCGCATGCATTGGTCCCGAGACCACTTGCATCGGATCACCGCTGGTTCGGTAACGTCCGACATCTTTGAGATCACGCCTGCCGCGGACGAGCATACGATGCCAGGCGAACAATGTCTCGGGCGAAAGCGGCACGGCGAACGAGCGGTAGAGATCGACCATCATCTCAGCCATGCCCTGCTCTGCTGGTCCGACGCGCCGGTTGTCGGTCGACAGACCGAACTGCCGGCGGAGCGAGGATTGCACGCTGGCGCGATCCAGGGTCTCACCTTCGATCTCTGCCGTGGTCACGGCCTCGGTGCCGATGGATTCGATGGTGATCTGGCTGCTCTCTTCTCTGTTCAGATGCTTGACTGCACCCATGAGGGTACCAGCCCCGACCAGAAACTCTTGCTCGGCTTGTGTCAGACGAGACTTGTTCCAAGTGAACTCGGGCCAATCGGGTTGTTGCCAGTTCCAGCGCATGAGCGATAGGAATGCCTTGTATCGCTCATAATATCGCATTATATGAGCGATAGCAAAACGCGACTATCGCTCATGCTAGGGGCTATGACAGGGACTATGCCCACGAGGATGGATACAAAGGGTATAAGGAGTCAAGCGACACAGGTGACGGACGCTAGGAGTGGGCCCGACACTTCACTCTTCGGCGTTGCAACGGCCCATGACCCGGAAGGGAGAGACGGTCGCGTTCTTAGCTGATCTGGGGATCGACTGTCAAAAATGGCCCCAAGTGATTGATTCAACAGCAATTAGTCCACGCCTGCACCTTTAATGTAGCTCCGGCTCTTGACAATTTCGCAGTGGCGATACAAACTCGCTTTAGTGAAGGTGCCAAAACGGGCCAGTTCCTCTTGGTATGCCCGTACCACAGACACTGGATCAGTCCAGCTTCGGATTATAAGTATTGTCTCGAACGCATCGTGATCGTCTCTGAATGAATTCTTAAATCCTGGGAACCAGTTGCATTGCGTGACCCTGCGGGTCATCTCGCGCTGCGGGCTTCGAACGAGGCTGATTAGCCGCGTGACTGCACTGCCGGGATCTTACGTTGAGGAGATGAGGTATGCACCACAAAAAAACCGTAACTGACGCTGTTCGGGTCGCCAATCGAGGCAATGCGCAATCTTCCACCGGTCCTACGACCGACCGAGGAAAGTCAAATTCCAGCCATAACGCGGTACGACACGGCATACTTGCCAGAAAAGTAGTGCTGGACACCCACGAGCAACGAGCCGAGTTTCGGGAGTTGCGGCAACGTTGCAAAACAGAGCTTTGTCCGGAAGGGTTGATCGAGGAGTTTGTCGTGGAGGAAATTGTGACCCTGTTCTGGAAGCTCGGGATTGCAGAAGGCCTTGAAGTCCGTGAACTTTTGCGACGTCAAGAGCTTTCAGATGACGTGGACGACATTTTTTGCAAAGAACTTAAACTGCCGATCAGCGATTACGATCTTCCGCTTGATCGCGGATGGGACATTGAGCGAATGGTTGTTAAGGCTATTGCTGGCAAGGACCAACGTCAGTCCGAAAGTGCGCATGGTCCCGGAGTCGTGTAGGGTCAGGTTGTCCACCAGTTTAAGAATTCGCGAAACAGCGACTACAAGAAAGTCGGTCACCTCGAGATAGAGGCTGTGATGGGAAGCGCCCTGGAAAACATGACTCGCTACCAGGCGAAACTAAAGCGAGATCTTTACCGCGCAATCAAGACGCTGCGCGAGGTGCAAGCGGAAAGGAGGAAGGCGAGCACTGACGCCAGCCATAGCGATTCTGACTCGTAACTCATGATTGCCAAAGGCGCCAGAGGCGGTTTGTTCTGCAGGGTCGAGGCCTCGATCAAATTTGGATGCGCCCTGTCCAAGCCGTCTTTTGCTCACTATCGCTGGACCATTGGTGGTTTTAGTCTATGTGTGTTTGCTCCGAATCACCGATGTGGCCATCACCGGGGCAAGTTGCGAAACACGATTTTGCGAAACGAAGCCAACAAGTCATTTATTATCAATGTACGTCACATTGAGCGCCCGCTTCCGATCGTGAGTATAAGTTCGGTTACCAGAGCGTATTTCGATGGAGATGCCGATCATTCACGAAATTACTGGATTGGCGCCGACGATCGTTCAAGCAGTTCTTTGAGATACTGCTGCCACACCGCGGCCCAAGTGTGGGTGCCATGACCGTGCGTCTTTTCGGAAGTGGGCAGCAGGACGAAGCTGCCGTTCTTCACCTGCTTGATTTCGCGTTCCACGATCCCCAATTCCGGCGGATTGATGAAGTCATCGGCGGAGTTGATGTACATCACCGGCACTTTGATCCGATCGAGTTTCGATGACGGGTCGTAGTTTCGGGAAGCGCTGACCGCATAGAGAATGTCGTTGGCATCGAGCTCAGCCGTCATCCGCTTCACCGATTCTTCGAGATACTTGTCGGCGGCATCGCGCGTCGGCATATCCTCCTGCATGTGCAGCGGCGCACTCCCTGCGATCATCAGGAAATCCGCCGCAACCTGCAGCGCGGCCCGGGGCTCGCTCGCATACTCGCCGTTCTTCCATTCCGGATCCTGTCGAATTCCGTCGATCATCATTTTCCGCCACAGGCGGTTACGCCCGGCGATCTCCACCGGCAGACACGCCAGCGGCATCAGCGCATCCATCTCTTCCGGATATGCCTCGCCCCACATCCACGAGTGCATGCAGCCCATCGATGTCCCCATCACGAGACGAAGGTGGTCCACGCCCAGCCCCTTTTCGACCAGCTCGTGTTGCAGCGAGACCATGTCGGCATACTCGTATTGCGGAAAGCGCGCATGCATCCCGTCGCTGGGCTTGCTCGATTTTCCGTGGCCGACATTGTCGGGAAGAATGATGTAATACTTGCTCGCGTCCAGCAACTGCCCCGGCCCAAACAGCACCCCGGCAAATATCGGACGGAGGAATTGGCGTCCCGTTCCTCCCGTGCCATGCAGGACCAGAACAGCATTGGTAGTGTGGCCGCTGGCATTCTTCACCGGCGTGCCGAGGGTCGCATAGTGCATCCGCAATTCTGGCATGGTTTCGCCCGATTGAAAGCGAAAGTTGCGGACGACAAAGTCACCCTCGCGAGGCGTTGGCCAACTGGGCGCATTTTCTGCTGCATTCTGCGCTCCGGCTTGCCCCAGAGCCAGCGTCATCACCAAAACCACAAGCAGTCCCTCGTACTTTACGATCCTAGTCATCGTCCCTCCGCCTATACATCATCTTGAACTTCCAGAAGGTGGAGTTTACACCTCCTTCCGAATATGAGGAATGGCGAAGCTATGCGATAGCAAACGGTCGCCTGTCAACAGTCTGTCCTGACGTTGGATTCGCTCACTCAATTGCAGAAGCCTGCGGCCAGTCGCGATCGTTCCGAACCCACTCGCAGTGAACCAGAAGACGCTGATCGCCAAATGGCCCAATCCAGAATCACTTCTTGCCCAGCAGGCGAATGCGGGAAGTGAAGGCGCGCCCCTCAAAGGCGCTGAAGGTGAGGAACTGGGGCGAGTTGATGTCGCTGTTGACCACAGACGGGTTGCTGTGGCCGGTGATGTTGTCGAAACCTCCGCGCAGGGCCCAGAAATATCCGAAGAGATGGAATCGCTTTTCGAGTTGCAGATTCAGCGAAAAATAGTCTGGGAAGCGATTCGATCCCGGTGAACCCACCAACTGTTGCAGATCGTTGGTTACATTGAAAGGGAATCCCGTCCGCGTCTCCAGCGAATAGGCGATCTCGGTTTGGTGAATGATGGGCAACTTGAACAGCGGCATGTATCCCCAGGACAGGAAGCGATTAGGGGTGTCCCAGGGATAAGGCCCCGGCTGTTGTGGACTGAGCAAGGGGTTGTCGACGTTGAAGTCGAGAACCTGATTGGAGTGGGCGCGAGAACGGGTATAGGAGCCCATCAGCATGTAGCTTTCCCGGAAGTTGTGGCGGAGGCTCACTTCGAAAGCGTCGTACCGGTCGTCGCGCGTATTTTCGAAAATGAAGTTGCCGATCGAGCCACCGGTCGTGTTGTAGACGAAACCGCGCGAACCGCGTTTTTCGAAAAATTCCGCTTTCAGATAGACCGAGGCCGGTAGCTTCCTCTCCAGCCCTGCGCTCCAGTTTATGAAACGGGGAGCCTGCAGGGCGTTTCGGTCGACAGAAAATGTGGTGTCCACGGTCGAGGTGAGCACGCCGGACGTATCGAAGAAATAGTCCGTGCGCTGACCGGCTAAAGGGCGGGCGATGAGGAACAGGATCGTAGGATCGTAGATCAAACCGATTCCTGCGGAAATCTTAGTGTTGCCCGAGTTGCCCAGGACGTAGGTTCCTGCGAGGCGCGGAGAAAGAAGTGGAGTGCGGATGATTTCGTCCCAATCGAGGCGGACGCCGGGCTCGACGAGCAGACGATTGCCGATCAACCAGCGGTCCTCGGCGTAGGCGCTGGCCTCGAAGTTGTAAGTGGAGGAAAGCGAGCCTCCGGAAAAAGTGGAGTAGCGCGAACAGAGCGCTGTGGTGAGGCAGGTGTCCGGAGGAGTGGGCGCAGTTTGGCCTAGCAGAAAAGATTCGGGCTGGCGGGCAAACTGGGCGTCGTAGACAAGACGGTCGAGGTCCGCTCCGAATTTAAAATCGTGACGGCCATGCCATTGCTTCTGAGCGAGATACAGATTGGCTAGAGCCTGCCAGCGCCGCGCACGCGTGGCCGCGGAAAGATAGTAATCTCCTGCGGATGTCTCGTCAGAGTTGATGGAGTAGGGCGACGTTCCATAGGGAGTCCACTTCAGTTTGTACTGATCGAATGCCACCCCGGCTTCGAACAACTCGCCTCCCGGGAAATAGTGCTGATCTTTCACGCTCGCCACGTAGGCGGATTCCATGTCGCTGGGATTCGACAGCCGCGGGCTTTGCGGCGAGAGGCCATCATATTGATCGTGGAGATGGTTCACCAGCAAGCTGGTTGTAACGATGTTGCGGCTGGTGACATTGGCCTGGACTTTGGCCAGGTTGCCGATTCGTAACAGGTGATCGTTGTCGGCGTTGGCGGGGAGTTGCGTAGAAACGATGTTGTCGTATTCGCCTTCGACAGCGTCGTAGAACCACACCTTCCTCTTCCGCAGCGGGCCGGAAAAAGTCAGACGTGGCAGGAGCTGGTCGAATTTCCATCCTCCCTTGTTTTGCCAGGACGGCACGAAATTGGTAGCGATGAAACGGAAGTGATCGTTGCCAATTCCGGTATTCAGCAGGAGCAGCCCGCCCGAACCCTTGCCGAATTCGGCCGGCTCGCGTCCCGGTTCGACCTCGATCGAGCGAAAAGCGTCGGTACTGATCCGCGCCAGCAGTTGGCCGTTCGCCGGCTGCGTGACGTTGAAGCCATCAAGCACGGTCACCGTCTGATAGGTTTCTGCGCCAGCGACGTGAGGTTGCCCGTTCGCGTCCTGCACGACGCCGGGGATGAAGTTGAGCGCGTTGCGATAGTCATGTGTGACGGGATATGGGATGTTGAGTACATCGAGCCCGCTGAGGGATTGTTGCGCGGCGATCTGGGACGGATCGATCGCGGGCGGCGACTCGACCACATCGACTACCTCGCGCACCTCCTGTTGGCGCGAGAGAGTGATATCGATGTTCGCCGCGCCGGTCTGGATCGCAGGCAATGTCGCTGAGTAGAAACCTTGCTTCTCGACGCGGAGCTGGTATATATCGCCGGAGATGTGGGAGAACTCGCAGCGGCCGGCAATATCGGTGACGCAGCGCAGTGCAACCGCCGTTACAGATGCTTGTAGAAATACAAACGCAGACGGCACGGCTACATCGTTTTCATCGGTCACCGTGACCAGGATGTTCTGCGATGGGATTGGCCCTGGTGGTTTTGTGGGCGTCTGCGCAAAAGAAACGCAGACGAGAGAAATGCAGCCTACCAAACAAATCGCCGGTGTCCGCATCCGATAGGGTCTGAGCATGGCTGTTATTGCTATTTTCGCTCAGGAAGAGCCAGTAAAGCGGTGGAAATACTCCCGCCGGATTGAGTCCGGGCGTCCGATGCCAATCCGGCTCGCCGTTGCCGAAATATACAAGATCATTGCATCTCAGATAATCTAAATCCAGGCGGTCAGTGAGTTGATCGGAGAATCAGTGCACGTATTTCACATAGTCGGAGCTCGACCAAATTTCATGAAAGTCGCGCCCGTGATGAACGCGTTCAAGACGCGCCAGCACGTGGTCCAGACCCTCGTCCACACCGGCCAGCACTACGACGTCAATATGTCGGACGTGTTTTTTCAGCAACTGGGCATACCGGCGCCCGATGTGAACCTGGCCGTCGGTTCCGGCAGTCATGCCAGGCAGACGGCGGAAATCATGGTCCGGATGGAGCCGGTGGTGGCCGAGCGCCGGCCGGACATCGTCCTGGTGTATGGGGATGTGAACTCGACCGTTGCGACCGCGCTGGTTTGCGCCAAGCTGGGCGTGCGAATTGGCCACGTTGAAGCGGGGCTGCGCTCGTTCGACCGCACCATGCCGGAAGAAATCAACCGCCTGGTGACCGATCAGCTTGCCGACCTGCTGTTCACGCCGTCGCAGGACGGAGACGAGAATCTTCGGCGAGAAGGGATTCCGGCGGAGAAGATCTTTCGCGTGGGTAACGTCATGATCGACTCGCTGGTGCGCCTCTTGCCGGCAGCGCGGAAGACAAAAGTAGAGGGACTGCCTGAGCGCTACGCCTTGGTCACGCTGCATCGGCCGGCCAACGTTGATGATAGCGTGGCGCTGAAGGGAATTCTGGAGTCGCTGCTCGAAGTGAATCGCGATCTGGCCGTCATTTTTCCCGCTCACCCCAGAACACGGCAGCGAATCTCCGATTTTGCATTGGATGCCGGGCAACTGCGCGTTCTCGATCCGCTCCCCTATGTTGATTTTCTGGCATTGCAATTGCGCGCGACCGTGGTCATCACCGATTCCGGCGGCATCCAGGAAGAGACAACTTACCTCGGCATTCCTTGCCTTACGGTGCGCGAAAACACCGAACGCCCAGTCACAGTCTCTCTCGGAACCAACGTCCTCGTCGGACGCGATCCCGGCAAACTTCGCTCCGAATTCTCCCGAGTGCTCTCCGGCCAGGCAAAGCAAGGAACCATCCCTCCTCTTTGGGATGGTCACACCGGAGAACGAATCGCCGCCGTAGTCGCCGGCTAGCAACCCGGAACGATTCCTGCCAAGACCGGCGCGGCCCGCTTTACAATAGGCTGGTCACAATCGGGGAATCGCGACCGCCATGGATCACGATCATGACAATCGCCAGGAACGGGCAAGATGAAGGAAGTCACCGTGCTCGGCGACCCCAAGCAAGGCGCCGGCGATTCGCGGCCCCAAACCGCTTCTACGCCGCCGTTTCCCAGCGGCCGCATTGACGTCTGGACGCTGCGCCTTGATGAACCGGCGACGGCAGCAGGTTCCGGGCCCAGTGTTCTGTCTCCCGATGAGATCGCGCGCGCCAGCCGATTTCACTTCGAAAAAGACCGGATTCACTTCGCCCGATGCCGCTCCGCGCTGCGGCGGTTGCTTGCCGGCTACCTCGCCATTCCCGCCGCCGAGGTCCGTTTCGAGTATCTCGCGAGCGGCAAGCCCCAACTTGCAGCCGCGCAGAATCCACGCGCGCTCCAGTTCAACGTGTCCCACTCGGCGGGCATTGCGCTGGTAGCAATCGCAAGTGAGCGTCGGCTGGGCGTTGACGTCGAAAAAATCCGCGCCGACGTTGACACACCCTCACTGGCCGAGCGCTTTTTTTCGCTCCGCGAACGCGCCGGACTTAAGGCGCTGCCCGACCATCTCCGCCTGCCGGGCTTCTTCGCCTGCTGGACCCGCAAAGAGGCTTTTCTGAAGGCCACCGGTGAAGGGCTTTCTTTTCCGTTGGCGGATTTTTCTGTCACCACCGACCCCGGTCTCGACCCCGTGTTGGAAGAAATCCGGGGAAACAGCGAAGCCGGCCAACAATGGTCTCTGGCAGACCTCAGCATAGTCGATGATTACCGCGCAAGTGTGGCCGTGGAAGGCGCCTTCCCCGGTCTAGAAATCTGCACTCAGAACTGCGCTTGCTGATTCCCGGCTGCACCTCTGCCTTCGGCGAAGCTGGTTTCGTTACTGGGGAGGGTTCAACCTTTTGCGGCCGCCGTCGGGGCCCTGATCAACCAGCGTCACCGTCAGTGGCGAACGCAAGGTGAAGTTCAGCACCGTCTCCGAAGGCAGTTGAATGGGCTGGCTCTTGCTTGCCGCCTGCGCCCCGCCACCAATCCCGCCGCCGGCCGCCGCGCCGATGCCCGCGCCCTTTCCGCCGCCAGCCATGCCTCCGATGATGGCCCCAAGTACCGCTCCCGCTCCCACCTTCTGCGCTGTACCGGTCGCGCGATTGGTGCCCTGCCGCCGATAGGGGTCGGTGTCGATGCCATAGGACTGCCCACCGATCGAGATCGTGTCCAACTGCAATACCAGCAAAGACTGGCCCGCGAATTTCCCCGCGCTCTTTACGTCCACGATGTGACCCTGCACGTCGTAACCCGCGGGGACGGCCGCGTCGCTGTCCGACTGCAAAGGCGAGTCCAATGTCGCCCGAAAGGTTTGCCCAGGCTGCGCTTTTTCGGAATCGATTGCATCAACAAGACGAATCGCCACCGCTGTTCCCGATGAAACCGTTACCGTTTTTGCCGCTGGGGCCGGCGTAGCCTGAGGCGCCGGCGCGTCCGGTAATGCAGCACCAGTAGAGGGAGCAGGAATCTCCTCCGGCACGCGGTTGTCGGCCACGGCAGCCGGCGGAGCCGTTGCCGCCATTTCCCCGGAATTTTGCCCCGTTGGATCACTCGGCGTGTTCGGACCAGTCTTGACCGAGGCAGTTTTGACCGAAGGAAGTTTGCCCGAAGGCTTCTCCGGTGCGGGCGGCGGCGCCGGAGCCATCTCGTTCGCGGCGCGCGTTGCCGGGGCCGGCGTGATCACGAGATTGTTCACCACTTCTTTAATCCCTGGGATTGCCGCCGCGTAACGGGCCGCCGCCGTGCGCTGCGTTTCATTCTCCACCGTCCCAGACAGTGTCACCACCCCGCCTGAGGTCTCCACCGTGACCGGTTTGCCGTGCAGCCCGGAATCTTCGCTGAGCTTGGATTGAATCTGCGCCGTCAACTGGCGGTCATCCGGCGCTTTGGCGCATGACGCCCCGATTGCCAGAATGCCGGCCACGAGAAGTAGCGAGAACCGCCTGCCTGCTCCGAATCTCATAATCGCTCCCGATCGAGAAAGAAGAAGTACGCCCAGTTTAGATGCAGTCGAGCGGAGATTGCCAGGCAAAATCGTAATGAAAACGAGAGCGGCAAGCGCCTAAGGCGCGCCCGATGAAAGAGCGAATCGAAGGGAAGAGACGCGAGGTCAGTCCTTGAGAAATTTGTAATCGAGGATGGAGGCCACCAGCCCGAAACTGTCTGCGCTCTTGTCGACCGAGCGCTTATGCCGAATCAGCCGCCCCTGGCAAAGCACGCTGCTGTTTTTCTGTCCCGAGATTTCTTCGGGCATTTCGAAAATCAGTTCCACTAGCGCATTCGCCGGCAGTGGCTTCGGGCCCTGAAACAGCACCCCCGACTGGCTGATGTTCTGAATCGTTCCCTGGTACCAGGCATGTAGATTTTTTCCCCGGTATCGAATCGGCAGCTTCGAGGGAAGGCGCCGTGCCCGGGGAATCCAGTCTGGTTTCTTTTGTCCGGAATGGCGCCGGGCGGTCGTGGTGTCCGCCGCGGGTTCTTCGATCCGGGCTCCGCGGCGCATCGTCTTCCAGTCGTACTGATAGGCGGCGGCGCACACCAGGCAGACTTGGTAGTACTCCCCACTCGGCGAGCGGCGTGGCCAGGAAAACTCGTGCGAACAGCGTCCCAGCATGAGCACATCCATGAGTCTTTGCGGCATTTTTTAGGGCTTCTGTCCCGAGTCCATCGGGCATATTCATTTTCCGATGCCTTCGCCGTTCTGAAAAGATTACTTTCGTCTATCGCGGCATAGGACTTATGCTTTGCCATATATATGAACCAAATCATCGCGGCACGGTCGTCTTCCTTTCCCATGCAATCCCGTAGCCGCCGTACTTTCGCTTGAGCCGCGATGCCGTCTCGTGCCATGCTGATACCCATGGGCTCTCCGGACACACTCTCTCCCTACATCGAATTCAAGAATGTCTCCAAAGCTTTTGGAGATCGGGTCGTTCTCCAGAACGTCAGCTTCGATGTGTTGCCGGGAGAGATGGTCTGCATTCTCGGACCGAGCGGCGTCGGAAAATCGGTGGCGCTCCACCACATCATGGGCTTTCTTAAGCCGGATTCAGGCCGGGTCATCGTCGCCGGCCAGGACATCACCGATTACGACGAGAAGCAACTGGGAGAAATCCGCAAGAAAGTCACCATGGTATTTCAGAACGGCGCCCTCTTCGATTCCTTAACCGTCGGCGAAAACGTCGCTTTCCCCTTGCGCGAAAGAAAAGAGCTTTCCGAAGAGCAAATTTACCAGGTCGTCGATGGCCTTCTCGAAATGGTTGGCGTCAAGGAAATGCGCGACCTGTTGCCTTCCGACCTTTCCACCGGCATGAAACGTTCCGTCGCCATCGCGCGGGCGCTCGCCGCCCAACCCGAGTGCGTGCTCTACGACGAGCCGACCACCATGGTCGATCCGATGATGGGGAACCTGCTCGGCGATCTCATCGCCCGGTTGAAACTGCAATTGCACCTGACCTCGGTCGTCGTCACCCATGACATGCGTCTGGCCAAAAAACTCGCCGATCGCATCGTCTTCCTTTACGGAGCACGCGCCATCTTCTTCGGCCCCTGCAAAGACATGGAAAAGTCCACCGAGCCCATCATTCAGGAATTTTTGGAGTTGGACGAGTTGAAACTGGAAGCGTAAGGGAGTTCTCAGTTCTCAGTGAGTAACACTTGGTTTTACTGAGAACTGAGAACCGCGAACTGAGAACTTCTTCTAAAACCCTTGCCGCACCAAGTCCTCCACGCTGAGCGAACTCTGTGCCGGCTCGCCTTTCATCATCTTCTCGACGTACTTCGCAATCACATCGGCTTCCAGGTTCACCGGGTCTCCCGGCTTCAACGATCCGAGATTGGTCAGCTCGACCGTATGCGGAATGATGGCGATGGTGCATCGGTTCCGTTCCAGCTTGGCCACTGTCAGGCTGATGCCTTCAATCGAAATCGATCCCTTGTACACCGTGTACTTCTCAACCTCGGAGGGAATCTCAACGTGCAGCCACCAGTTCTCCGAGTCCCGGCCGTCCGAATCAACAATGCGCTCGAACTCGATCAGCTTACCCACGCCATCGACATGTCCCTGGACGATGTGGCCGCCGAAGCGCCCGTCGGCTTTCATGGGCAACTCCAGATTGACCTTTGCGCCCTCGTGCATGCGCGAGAACGAAGTCCGCACCCAGGTTTCCGGCGCCAGGTCGGCGCAGAACGATCCTGGTTTGATGTCCAGCGCCGTCAGGCAAACGCCGCTGACCGCGATGCTGTGGCCGGTCCCCAATTCTTTCGGCGCATTCACGGCCGCGACCGTGATGCGGCGGTTCTCGCCGCGCTGCTCGATCTTTACGACTTTCCCCACTTCCTCGACGATTCCGGTAAACATTCCGATTAATCCCTCCCAAAGCTAAATCCAGCTTGTCATCCTGAGCGAAGCGAAGGATCCCTACATTTGCGTTTAGCTTTGAAATACAGCAGATCCTTCGCTTAGTTCAGGATGACAGCCAATGTTACGCGTACGGGTCCCTCAAGTAACCCTCCAGCGCGAAGTCTTCGCCGAATCGGTGCAATTCATAGCGCTGCACGCCTTGTTCCTTGCCACGCAAACCTTCACCGGCAAGGAAGGGAACCGCACCCCCGCCGAGAATCTTCGGTGCGTAGTAAAGAAATACTTTGTCCACCTCGCCCGACACGAGGGCCGCGCCGTTCACCAGGGTTCCCCCTTCGACCAGCAGGCTCGTGATCTCCAATTCTCCCAGACGCTGGACAATCGCCGCGAAATTCGGCCGCCCGTCCGCAGTCGCCGATATTTGTTCGACGCGAATCCCTTTCGCTTCGAGCGCCCGCCGCGGTTCCTCGGCCGTGGAACATAGCACCAGAACATCGTTCTCAGCGGTCTGGACTACTCGCGACGCCAGTGGAATGCGCAAGTAAGAATCCAGAATCACGCGCAGCAACTTGCGCCGTCGCGGCAGTCCGCTGCGGTCGGTCAGCAGCGGATCGTCCGCCATCACCGTTCCGACTCCGGCCAGGATCGCGTCACTCTGATGGCGCAGTTGCTGCACATGCGCGCGCGCCGCCTCGCCCGTAATCCAGTGGTACCCGCTGCGCGCGCCTTCGGTCGTGGATGTAACCGAGCCAGGCTCCGTACCGGGCTTGGTGGCGTCGGCGATTTTCCCGTCGAGTGTCATCGCCGACTTCAGCGTGACCAGCGGCTTCCGAAACCTTATGTACTTGGCAAAACTTTCATTCAGCTTCTTCGCTTCCGCGTGGAATAAGCCAACCTCAACTTTGATCCCTGCCGCGCGAAGCCGCGCAAATCCCTGACCCGCAACCTGCGGATTCGGATCTTCCATGGAGCACACGACTCGGCTGATTCCGGCGGCGATCACGGCGTCGGCACAGGGCCCGGTGCGCCCTTGATGCGAGCATGGCTCGAGGTTCAGGTAGAGAGTTGCGCCCCGCACCTTATCGCCCGCTTGCTCCAGTGCAAGAACCTCGGCATGCTTCACGCCATCATAGGTGTGCATGCCGGAACCTACTTCGCGCCCCGACGCGTCCACCACGACCGTGCCCACCGCCGGGTTCGGCGACACCAGCCCAACGCCCGCTCGCGCCAGGTCGAGCGCTCGCCGCATGTGCTGTTCGTCGATTGTCATAAGAGGCTTTTAGCTCTTGGCTCTTGGCCTTTAGCTAAAAGCCAAGAGCTAACAGCCAACAGCCAACAGCTTCTCACGCAAACAGCGACTCCACAAACTCCTTCGCATCAAACGGCAGCAGATCGCCCACCTTTTCGCCGACGCCCACAAACCGCACCGGCAATCCCAACTCTCGCGAAATTGCCACCACCACCCCGCCTTTGGCCGTGCCATCGAGCTTGGCCAGCACAATTCCAGTGACTCCGGACGATTGCGTAAACTGGCGCGCCTGTTGCAATCCATTCTGCCCGGTCGTAGCATCCATTACCAGCAAAGTTTCGTGCGGCGCGCCGGGCACGATGCGTTGCGCCGTCCGCGTCATTTTTTCCAGTTCGAGCATCAGGTTCTGCTTGGTGTGCAGCCGACCTGCAGTATCCACAATCACATAATCGGTTTTGCTCGCGGTCGCCGCTTGCAACGCATCGAAGAGCACCGCCGCTGGATCGCCGCCCGCCTTCGTCTTAATCACTTCCGTTCCCGTGCGCTGTCCCCAGATCTCGAGCTGCTCGATGGCGGCGGCGCGGAACGTATCCGCCGCGCACAACAGCACCGTTTTTCCTTGCGTGCGAAACACCTGCGCCAGTTTTCCGATGGTCGTCGTTTTACCCGCGCCGTTCACCCCCACCACCATGATCACTTCCGGCGTGCCTTCCACTTTGGTCAGGGGACGCGAATCGGCCGACGTCAGAATCGCCAGCAGTTCCTCCTTCAGCAGCCGTTTGAGTTCATTTACGTCTTTGATCTGCTTCCGGTCGGCTTTGTCTCGCAGCTTTTCCAGGACCTCGTGCGTGGTCGTCGTGCCAAGATCGGCCCCAATCAGCGTGGCTTCGAGATCGTCCAGAGTGGAGCGGTCGATCTCTTTGCCAATGGAAACGACTTCTTCGATGCGCTCGGCCAGGTTCTCGCGCGTCCGCGAGACAGCCTCCTTCATGCGCTCAATAAAGCTTGGTTTCTTTTTTTCGTCCAGATTGCCGAAAAGGGTTTGAATCATGAAGCGCTCGATAACGATTATAGGAGAATCGAGTGCCGAATAATTGGTAATTTGTGATTTGTAATTGGTAATTTCAGGCCTGAGGCAATTGGGTTTCAAATTACAAATTACCCAATTACAAATTGTCATGTCCGCGTGACTTCGACAACCAGAGGATCCAGGGGTTGAATCGCTGGCTGGAGCACCACTGGGACCGGTGGAACCGATTCGAGCGGAACTGTTAGCGCCACCCGTTTCTGAATACGAATTTCCCCGCGTTGAAACACCGCCAACAGCGCCCCCACCGCCTTGGGATCCAGCCGCTGTCCCGAAAGATTCTGAATGATGCGCATGGCTTCCACCGGATCGTGGGCCTGCTGGTAAGGCCGGTTCGTGGTCAGCGCGTCGAACGTGTCGGCCACCGCAATCACGCGCGGCAACAGCGGTATCCCGTCGCCCTTCAGGCCGTAAGGATAACCGCGCCCATTGAGCGACTCGTGATGCAATTCGATCCCAGGCAGCATCTCGATCAACTGCGGCACCGGACGCAGAATGTTCGCGCCCTTGATTGTGTGCGTCTTCATGATCTCGAATTCTTCCGGGGTCAGTGCGCCCGGTTTTTTCAGAATGCTGTCTTCGATGCCAATCTTGCCGACATCGTGCAGTTGCGCCGAGACCCGCAGGATCTCCAGAAATCCCGGATCGAGGCCCATCTCCGTTGCGATCATCAGCGAATATTTCGTGACCCGGTCGGAATGGCCGCGCGTGTACGGGTCCTTTTCATCGACGGCGCCGGCCAGCATCTGGATCGACCCCATGAACAGCGCCTTGTTTTCATCCGCGGCGCGTTTCAGGTCTTCGACAAACTGTTCCAGCTCTTCCGACATGGTGTTGAAGGTAGCCGCCAGTTCGCCGATTTCGGTGCGCGTTTTCACGTGCGCGCGCTGCGAAAAATCGCCGCGCGCGATGGCCCGGCTCGATTGCGCTAGCACTTGCAGCGGGCTGGTGATCCGCCGCGCCGAAAAAATACTCAGGCCCACGCTCACAAACACCGCCAGCCAGGCCAGCAGGCGCCCCGTGCGCTGCATCTCGTAGATGCCGTGATACGCATCTTCGCGCGGCTTCTGCACCACCACCGCCCAATCCAGCGAGGTCACCGGACTATAGGTGCCCAGCATCTCGGTCGTGTTACTCCCGTCGCGAACCGCGAACTCGCGGGTCGCGGCCAGCTGCGCCTTCGCGCCCTCGCCCACAAAGCTGCGCACAATATCGAACTGGTTCATGTCCTGCCCGGTGGCATATTGCGCAGTCCCAGCCGCCACCAGCCTGCCCTGGCTGTCCACCACGTACGGTATCAATCCGTTGGTGCTGACTTGTTGCAGCCGGTGGATCAGGTAGTCCATATCGACCACCGAGCCGATCATTCCGAGAAAGCGTTTGTCATACATGATCGGCGTACTGACCAGCATCACCGTGTGCGCGGTTTTTCCGCTGCCCACCATCAACGGCTGCCCGCTGTAGACACGCCCTTCGCGCGAGGCTTGATAGGCCCGCTCCAGTTCCCGCTGCAGAAATGCGTCGGGCTCAATACGCCCGGCGGAAACTCCCTTGGCATCGGCATTCAACAACGTGGCATAGGCGATGTCGTTCGACGACGAGACAAAGTTCTCCAGCATCGCCCGCATCTCCGGCGTCAGAAGGTTCTCGGCGCTCAGCTCGTTTCCGCTGGGACTGGCCAGCATCATCACCTGAATCGACGACGACAAATTCGCCAGCATCATGCGCAGCGATTCCTGGTGCTGCGAAATGTCGTCGGCCAGCGATCGCGTGACCGTGTTCTGCAACAGCATTTCGTTCGTCTTGAGGCGCTCCCGGTTCATCGTCTCGATTTGCGCCGAGTAGAAATACATGGGGAGCACGCTGATCGTCAACAGCACGCCCAGGATGACATAAAGCAGGGGAATGCGCGCGGGAATGGGAAGTTTGAACGCCAAATGGCAAACCTGTCGGCCCAAGCGCGGGGGTGAGCTGGTCCGGACTGCTTCCATTCTATGTTGCTTTCGAGTCTGACCCTATGTCCTTAAAGTACTACTCACCCTTACCGAAGTACCCACACCGCCGGTTACCACTGCCTCATGCCCAGCCCCCCAAGTTCACTTCTCGATGTATACAAGATTGGGACTGCCTTCGAGTTGGCGCCAGCCATCATCCGGCCGCGCGCAGTTCTTCAACGTGGCCGCAGAAGCCCCACTTGTGCTCTTGACCGACCCGCCCGCATTGGCCACGATTGCGCCCGCTCCCGCTCCGGCGAAGGCCCGCAGGACATCACTTCGTACCGAAGGCGAGGCAGCCCAGAAAGCGCATTCCTCGTTCGACTCGATCTCGGCTACGACCGAGTAACCGGCAAGATAAGCCCAGTGCGCGTCGTTGTCGAATCCAATGGCGCCAACTTCTGTGCCCGGCGGAAAACCCAGTTTCCGTAGACCTTCTGCCGTGGCATATTCTGGCGTGGCGTCGCCCTCACACCCGTAGCGGAACTGCCCATACGTCCCATACGCAATCGCCGCGATCAAAGCAGTCGCAATCAGCTCGGTGAGCCGCCGGTAGAGGACGGAGTCGGCGTTTTGGCTACGCAAACGCGCGGCAAAAAGCAGCGCTGCCCAGATCAACATCAGCCATGGCGGCAGGTATCGATAGGCGATGAAAGTCAGCGTGTACATTCCCAGCAAGGCAGCGCCCGGCAATATCAGATACCAATACGAAACCAGTCCGTTGGCTGTGGCTCGGAAATTTGCCCCCAGCAAAATCAAGACGATGCCGATGAACCACGACTTCGGCTGCAAGAGCATTGCTAGAAGCGATCCGAGCCGCTGCTCGGTGTGCCTGGCGACCTTCCCAACGTCAAATCTCGGCCGCATGCCATCGTTCCAATAAGAAGGATCTTGCCAGGGAGGATAGCTGCCTCGAATCGGGCCGTTGAACTCAAAAACGGCCGGTGCATCATGCACTTTGCGTGTCGGATGCTGTGGTTTGCCGCTGCCCGGCTCATCTCCCTGCCAGTTGTTTCCGGGAAGATCGTAGTCGTACCAAGCGTAAGCCAGTTTACCCGTGTCCGAAAAAGTGAGGCGCCCTTTCGCCTTTGACAGCAAGATGATCTGCGGCGCGGCCACGCCCAGGAACACAAGCAGCACCACCCCGGCCCGCATCCAACTTCTCCAGCGGCGCCAGTCCGTCACCGATGCCAGCAGGAAAATAAAGCCAGCGGGAAACATGACTGCTTTGGCTAAGTAGCCCACACCGAGTGCTAATCCGAAACCAATGCGCCAACGCCATGCGTCGTCCTGCGCGGCACGAATCCGTATCACAATACCGGCGATGAACCATACAATCGCTGCAACGCATAAATCCGGATTAACAACTGAAATCATTGCGCCAATCGTCATCCAGATAAACAAGGAATAGCCCAGAATCCAAAGCGTGCGGGGAGTTAGAGGCCGCGATTCGCCTCCAGCAAAGCTGTATTCGGAGCGATGGAGCATCCCCGTCCAAAAGAACTCAAACGCCGCCAGGCAGCCCAGAAAAATAACCGCGTTCATGGCGTGGGCTGCCGGGTATTCCCAACGCAACGGAGGTTTGGTCAAGCCCAGCGTGAGCGCCAGTAACCACGCGTACAAAGGACTCCAATAGGCGTTGATCGTCATCGCCCAGTCATGACGCAGATACGCCCGCGCCAAATCCAGATAGGACCTTCCATCGGGACTGATGGTGTTCCGTGCTACATAGGTTTCCACCACGGCTAATCCGATAGCCAGGCACCGGAACAGCCATCGTACCCGCCGGCAGACGCTTCGTTCGTCGTGGATTAATTCCATCACGCTCCGTCGTCTAAGCACGATTTGCATCAGGGTATGCCTTCAGGCATACCGTAAGTGCCGCGCTGTGTGTGCGCCTTCAGGCGCTGGAGCCTTACGGCAGGCTGAGCACGCTCTGTGCGCAATCAACCGCATAAAACACCGCGCGAAATCCATCCCGGGAATTGCGTCATTGCCTGGGTCTGCGGCACAACACCAGATACTGCGCTCCCAGCGGGAGGCCCGCCATGCCCGGCTCCAGGAAGCGGAGCCACCTCAAGGCCCGGGGAAATATGAAACAGAAATCGGTGCGAACAACTTCGAATCCAGCGTCCCTCAGGAGTCTCCTCGCCTCGCGAGCGGTTATGGTGATCGCGTCCGCGTCAAAGGAGCAGTTCGCCATGACAAAACGCGTGCCCGGATTCCAGAAATTGTTCTCCCAGAACCCAAACCATCCGCCCGGCCGGAGGCAACGAAAAATGTACCGCAAAGCCGATGCTCTCATTGCGACGGGAATGTGGTGGAACACTCCATTGCAATAAACCAGGTCAACCGATCCGTGAGCGGCATACTCGGCAACGGTCGTGAAGTCGTCGGAGCCAACCCCGTGTCGCCTCCTCGCCATTTCAATCGAGCTCGAGGAAACATCCAGCCCGACCACCGACTCCGCCTCGAATGCCGCCTGCAAATGCCCGCAAGTATCGCCAATTCCGCAGCCGTAATCCAAAATGGAACGTGGATGTTGCGACAATTCATTCATGCGATGCTTTAACCACAGTACGCGACCCTTGGCGAAGTGGCCTTTGTCTTCGCCGGTGGCCGCCAGCGCGTGATTCAGCTCCGCATCGTAACTGTCCGCGAACGAGTCGAACTGTGGCGCCGCCTTCATCGCCGCCGCAGCCTGAGCACGCTCAGAAAGAAACTGGCGAACACCATCTGCGCGCCCAGCGTGAGGAACAACGACGCCGCGATCACCCAGCGCATGGTTTGCGCATAGTCAAGCGCGCCGAAGTGTCGCGCTTGCCAGAAGCCCACCGCATACACGGACACGCCCAGTCCCGCCAGAATGAAAAGCCCGCCCACCACCAGCCCGGCCTCCAGCGTGAAGTGGCGGAAGGTTCTGTCCAGCGCCGGATCGGGCGGCAGCAGTCCCTCGGAAATCGCGAATACTTTGCTGAACACCCCGAACGCGATGGCCTGGAATCCCAACAGCACAAACACCGCCGCATAGAGCAGCGTGTGCACATCCAGCGTCACGCCCGCCACCGTCCGGGGCGCGGGCAGCAACCACGCGCCCAGCATCGTCCCCAACAGCATCAGGCCAAGTCCGGGATACAGAAACAACCAGCGCGGACTGTATAGGAACAAAAAGCGCAAATGCCGCCAGCCATCGCGCCAGGTGCGCAGGTGCGGAGGATGGCTGCGCCCGTCTGGAGCAAGCGTAGTAGGCACCTCGGTGATCCGCATTTTGAACAACGTCGCCTTCACCACCATTTCCGACGCAAATTCCATGCCTGTCGTCCGCAAACCCATTCGCTCGTAGGCATCCTTGCGGAATCCTCGAAGCCCGCAGTGAAAATCCCGCACGTGGCTATGAAACAGCAGCCGCCCCACCCTCGTGAGCACCGGATTTCCCAGATACCGGTGCAACGGAGGCATGGCCCCATGTTGAATGCCGCCGCGGAAACGGTTGCCCATCACCAGGTCCGAGCCCCGCCGCAGTTCCTCCACAAAACGCGGAATGTGGCCAAAATCGTAGCTGTCGTCGGCATCTCCCATGACGATGAACTGCCCACGCGCCGCCGCGATCCCGCCCATCAGTGCGCTGCCGTATCCTTTTTCCCGCACCTTCACCACCCGAACGCCCATCCGCTCGGCAATCTCGACCGAACCGTCTCTGCTTCCGTTGTCGGCAACGATGATCTCTCCCCGAAGGTTGGCCTCCAACAGGGCGCGCTGTGCTTTGCGAACGCAGGCCTCCAGCGTTTCCGCCTCGTTCAGGCAAGGCATGACCACCGACAGTTCGACGAACTCAGCCTCTGCAGGCGTTACGGGAGCAGGCCGGCATTGCGAGTCCGGTTCAAGCGCAACCGTCACAGACCCTCCTTGTCTAACAGATTGTGTAGACACGGGGCTGGCCCCGTCTCCGTCGAACGTCATCGCCATTTTCCTGTGGCCACAACAATCCTGGAATCGCCATGGCATCCAGCATGATGCCGAGAGTTTACCAGAGTCTCGCGGCTTAATCTCCGGCGGATTCGTGGCCAACCTTGGCCGGCGCCGCCGATCTATAATTGAGCTAGTCGGTCCGGGGTGCTGCATGCGGTCCTTCCACGTTGGCTCCGTTGGTTATCGCTCGCTGGCGGTCGTGCTGGCCCTTTCCTCGCTGATGTTCGCCGGCAACACTCCGTCGCCAAGGATTTCCCCTAAAACCCGCCAGGAAATTGTCCACGCCTTCAACGCTGAACTGGTTTACATCCGCGCCAGTTTTCCCATGGGCAAAACTGGACTGAAACTCAAGAACGGCACCGTAACTCCCTCCGGCCCGGAGCTGCAACGCTTAATGGCGCTCTGGGGACCGGCCGTCAAAGCCGGCGACCGCGCCCGCATCAGCGACGTCTTCATCAAGCAGGACCACATCCGCTTTGAGATCAACGGCGGTCCCGTCAAGCACAAGTGGTACCAGCACCTTGAGATTGATGGTCCCCTCGGAGGAGGGCCTATTGAGCCCTCCGATTCCTCCGCCAATGCCCGCGGCTCTTTCGTCGATCTCTACTTCGACAAGTATGTTCCTGAAATCACCGGGCCTGAACTGAAAGAGTTGTTGCATCCTGTGTTTGATTTCGACTCCAAGTCCGGGGTCGAGGCGTTCCTTGAAACCGTTCCTCCCAAGGTCAAAGAGGCCATCAAAAATCACCACGTGCTGGTGGGAATGAATCACGACATGGTCATCTACGCCAAGGGACGTCCGCCAAGAAAAGTACGCGAGCATGAAGGCGAAGTCGAATACGAAGAATGGATCTACGGCACGCCTCCCGAGGACGTGGATTTTGTGCGCTTCGTGGGTGACGAAGTCGTCCGGGTCGAGACCATGAAAGTCGATGGCCAGAAAATCGTGCGCACCGAAAAAGAGGTGGACCTGGGCGCGCCCACCGTCGCCAAGAAACAGGAAGACCGCCCCGCAACCGCGCCCACCCTGCGCCGTCCCGGAGAAGAGATGCCAGACTCGAATCCCGCCAACTCTCCAGGCCTGCCGCCTATGCCCTCACCCCAACCCCCGCCCGGCTCAGATCCTGGCCCAGGCCCGAATTAAAGCTTCTCCTGAGGGGCGCGAGAATGCCTTGTGTCGTGTCCGCAACTTCGTCACATAGATCCAAGTTGTCATCCTGAGCGAAGCGAAGGACCTATGGATTTGACTGCGGTAGGCATAGATCTTTCGGTGCTCTCAAGATGACAACTCCCGTTGCTCTGTAACAGTTACAATCGAAATTTCTCTTTCGTGGTACGTGAGAGGCGGGTGTCCATATTAACTGGGAGGGTCGAAGCCGGGGTCCCCATCACGCGCGCATTTCGCGTTATGGGATGGAAGCTCCGGTTGGGCGGGTCGCTTGACTTTCACAATCCTCGAAAATAACTGTGACTGCCATCTTTGACCTAAGACGTCACCCACACGATAATCGAAATCAGTTTGGGGCAGTTTCGAGGAGCGTCCATCAAAAAGACGCCCCTCGAATCTGCCCCAAACCCATTTTAGGTGAAGTTTTAGAGCTAAGTTATTGATTTTGGAAGACTTTACCAGTAAGCCCTTTAAACCCAAAGACCTAGCGGGACGGTTCTCCTAAGTCTATGATTCCAATATACCGGGGAACAGGGGGGCCCTTTCACTGGGTACAAACCGGGGGCATCCCTGACCCAGCAAACGAAGGTCAGCGCGAGTACAACAGAGCATAAACACGGGTTAATAACTTAAGAGTAAACAGCCTCAATCTTCTGTCCTCGACCTTCCCCACTTCGACCTTCTACACTAGAAGCGTGAAGATTGCTCTTGGCCAGATCAACCCCACCGTGGGAGATTTTTCCGGCAACGCCGCCAAGATCGTTCAATTTGCTCTCGAGGCGCGGAGCAACGGCACCGGTCTGATCGTGTTTCCCGAACTCGCCGTTTGCGGTTACCCGCCGCGCGATCTGGTCGAGAGGCCATCGTTTATTGCGCGTAATCGCGCGACCGTCGAGAAGATTGCCGCCGAAACCAACGGCATTGCCGTGATCTGCGGCACGGTGACTCCGGCCGATGCGGATTCCGGCAAAAAAGTGATGAACTCCGCCGCGCTGCTGCGCGAGGGGCGCATCGAGTTCATCCAGTCGAAGATGCTCTTGCCCACCTACGACGTTTTCGACGAGATGCGCAATTTCGCTCCCGCCACGAGCCAGCAACTGTTCAGCTTCGGTGGCAAGCAGATCGCGTTGACCATTTGTGAAGATGCCTGGAACGACAAGCGCTTTTGGAACCGTCGGCTCTACGGCATCGATCCGGTCGAAGAACTGGTGCGCGCCGGCGGAAACTTCGTGCTCAACATTTCCGCCTCGCCGTTTTGGCTGGGCAAGCGCGAACTGCGTCGCGACATGCTCTCCGCCATCGCGCAGAACCAGAAGGTTCCGGTTGCGATGGTGAACCAGGTCGGCGGCAACGACAGCCTGGTCTTCGACGGATCGAGCCTGGTGATTGCGCCCGATGGACAGGTGATCGCGCAAGCGAAGTCGTTCGAGGAGGACCTGATCTACTT
>Ga0181530_10001589_pt1 | contig 28309 bp, 21 predicted proteins | sample PEATcosm2014_Bin_42_FD_119769 | JGI IMG/M metagenome (GOLD analysis project Ga0181530, IMG submission 119769) | Peatland microbial communities from MTU Mesocosm Facility, Houghton, MI, USA - PEATcosm2014_Bin10_60_metaG | ecosystem: Environmental > Terrestrial > Soil > Wetlands > Peat | place... | reverse complement strand
TCTCTCTGATTACTTATGTTGCGTCAGCAGCGCTTCATAACCGCATGATTACTGGGCATTGACACTGCTACGCAACATAACTTTCAACACCACATAACTCCCTTTATGTGGTGAGCAACATAAAGGGAGGTAGTTCAATGATTACCGAACGCGCAATGCTCGCCGCCGTCCACATCAGCATCTTTTTCCGGTGGGTAGGACTCAACCGACGCTAGGGACTTAAAGTCCTTCATCGCTTCGGTTGACAACGTCTTGAAGAACATCGCTGTTTTGCATGACAGACAGCTATCTATCCGCTCGGACTCATGACTGGTCGGCATGGTCGTCATTCTCCTAAGATTCTTGGGTTGAGCGGTGTTGTCCTTTCTCACGAGGGCTCCAATTCGAGCCAATTTGTCGGGCACTCCAGCGAAACGAGCACCCTCTTCCATCGATCTCGCTCTACGCTCCACATCGGATTCACGGTTGCACGTTGCTTAACGATGGAGGCGCATCAGCCGGCGCCGCACCCCAGACGTGATTGGGATTGGGGCCAAGCGTGAAATGCAACGTGCCGCCGTGGCTCATGGCGTCAAACGAGATCCAGTTCTGCGCCTGCGCGTGCCAGTTGAGCTGCACGCTCTGGATGTAGGGTGTGGCCTGCGGATTCGGCGAGGTCTCAATGGTGAATGTCTTGCCTTGATAGGGAGCCTTGAGATGAACAACAACCCGCGCAAAGGTTGGGCTGACCAGCTCGTACGCCAGGCTGGCAGGGTCCACCGGATACATCCCCAGCATGCTGAACACCGCCCATGACGACATCTCTCCCGCGTCGTCGTTGCCCGGAATACCATCCGGCGTATCCGTGTAGTTCTCCTTCAAAACGCGGCGGACTACCCGCTGGCTCTCCCAGGGCCTGCCGGAGAAGTTGAACTCAAATGGAGCCTCGAGATCGGTTTCGTTGTAGGGGTTGTAGTACTGGCCGAACCAGCCCGGCTCTTCGTAGTTGAAAAACTCGGTTAGGCGGCGATTGAAAAGCTCGGGGCCGACGGCATTCACCAGCCACGCCATATCAAACGGGACCAGCCACTGATAGTGCCAGCCCGAGCCCTCAATGAAGCCGTGCTCCTCCTGCGCGGGATCGAAGCCTTCCACCCATTTGCCGTCCGCATTGCGGGGCCTGAAAAAACGGTCCTGCGGATCGAAGATGTTGCGATAGTAGAGAGCCCGGTCATAAAGCGTCTTTGCGTCGCTTGTCTTGCCCAGTTTCACGGCCAGCCGGTACATCGACGCATAGGCAATGGCATCCTCCTGGATCTGGGAGACAGAGCCGTAATCCACCTTGTCATTGGGAACATAGTGCAGCGTATTGATCCATTGCATCCCACCTTCGCCGGCGTAGGGGTGGCCCGGCGGCGGCGCTTGTGTGGCATCCTCCAGCATGCCCTGCCACGCGGTGTTCATGTCGAACCCATGCAGGCCGTCCAGCCAGGCGGTGCAAAGCCCGATGGTCAGCGGGCTTCCGGCCATCACATTGGTGTAGCGATTGATATGCGGCCATCTCCCAACCCAGCCTCCCTGTTTATACATCTCCACAACCGATTGGGCCATGTCTTCCATCCGCCCCGGCTCAATCAGCGCCAGCAGCGGCATCTCGCTGCGATAGATGTCCCATCCCGAATAGTTGGCATAAATCAAATGCCCCGGGGCCACGTGGTGAATCTGATCGTCGAACCCCAGATAGCGCCTATCGGCATCGCTGAAGATGCTCGGGATTAATAGGCTGTGATAGAGAGCGGTGTAAAACACGCGGCGATCTGCCGGCGTGTCCCCGGACACATCAATCACGCTCAGAGCCTGGTTCCACGCAGCTTCGGCCTTGCGGCGAATCTCCGCAAAATCCTGGCCTGCGGCCTCTGCCTTCAAATTGCCGATTGCGCCCGCCTGGTCCACATAAGAGATGCCGACTTTGGCAGTGACGGTCAGCGGGTGCGCTTCGGCCGGCCAGCTGATGTAGGCGCCAACCTGCTCATCCGGACTCGATTGCGTCGCATTGCGGGCGTCCGGAACGACGGTGGCCGTTGCACGCGATGGATGGCCGTTCCAGGTTCCAAACACCGTGAACGGGCGGCTAAAAGTCATCGCAAAATACGTCTTGTAGGTTTCCTTGCTGCCGCAGAAGATCTCGTTCGTCACATATCCATCAATCTCGCGGTCGCCCACCACGCTCACCTCCGCGCCCACCGCGTGATTGAGCGTGTGGCTGATCGGCACAAGAATATTGGCCGCCTCCCCTGCGGGATAAGTGAACTGCGCAACACCCGTGCGATCAGTTGCCGTGAGTTCGGCATTCACATTCCAGCGCGACAGAACCACCTGATAGTAGCCCGGCGCGGCCGACTCCTGGCTGTGCGAATAGGCCGACTCGAAATCGCCCACCTGGGTATGCACAGGGCCCGTGGTTGCGGTGAAGAACACATCGCCTTCGTTCGCGCAACCCACTCCGCTCATGTGCGCCATACTGAAGCCCTGGATCGTGTTCTGATAGTAGTGATAGCCATATCCATGGCCCTCCGTGTCAGGACTGAGTTGCACCATGCCGAAGGGCAGCGCTGCGCCTGGAAACAGGTTTTCGCTATCACCCGGCCCTCGTCCCGTCCCAATGAACGGGTTGACTTCGGAAGCCGGTCCGGCTTTCTGCGCATCCTGCCCGATGATCATTCCCGCAGTCATCGAAAGAGTTCCAAGCAGCATCAACGCCCGGGCTGCGACCCGGACCACATTGAATTCATGTCGATTCATGGCACCACTCCTGAGCGTGGGAATCGCTTCTCACCGCACGCTTGCTCCAATATCTTTCATCCCGGCAACCAGATTCGAAGCCAGGCGTATTATGTCAGACTGCCCTCTTGTCTTGCTACCACTCCCGGGTCGCTGGGCGTGGGCCAGCGCGCTGAGAACGCAGACCGCCAGCAAAAGGAGAGAGCTTCCGAACCGTCCTGCCATTCGAGGACCTCGGATGCGGGGAAATCCGCTATTCGCACTATACGCAGTCAATCTCCGGAGGATGGAGGACAGAACTCTGACAAAAACCATTGAAGAGAAGGGTCCGGTGCGTTCGCGGGAAGACTATTCTGGCGCGAAGACTCCCGCCTCGAGCCTAAAGACACTTCCTCTATGAGCTGAGCCAGCAATGTGTAAATGGAGAATAAACCAACATCTCTCTTAAAGCATGGCGCGACGCATATGGTTTTGACCAAAACGCGCTTAAGCGCCGTATATTCTGCGCGTTATAAATTCGATCGCTCTGTACGAGCTCGCGAACCTCAAGAGCAATATTCACGCCCAGTTTTGCAGTCCTTTCTTGTAGTTCAGTGAGCTTTGTGTCTTGGAGGTCAATCAGCCTCAGTGCCGCCTCCTCTCGCTGCGTTCCCTCTGCCCCACCTATGTCCTGCTGCCACCGAGAGTCGACTTGACGTACAGTTGACTGTCCAGCGGCAGCCAGTATCCTCAGCTCTGCCGCAGTGGCTTCATTCTTGAATGCAGCTTCGAGTCCGGCAACAGTCGCGATGATGAGTCCCACGATTGTATAGAGAACGGTCGAGATGTGGCTGGTTGTTCCAAGTAATTCGTCCGCTGTGCTCTTGGTAGCCGCGAAGGCGCCAAGGGCGATCAGGATCACTCTGGATATGGCCGCCCAGTGTGTTCGTCGTGCGGCCACCGCCGCGAGAATTGCCGTCACGTTGTGAAGTTCCTGCTGGCGGTCATTGATACTGCCCTGTAAGTCATCGAAACGGCTCATCACAGTTTCTCCAAGAACATTCAGATTCACAGCGGTTTGTGGGTATCAGCCTGGAGAGCGAACGAGGTGCAACGGTGAATTTTACTCCTTGGTTTCGAAGAATTCATCAAGTTTAACGGAGGAACTACTTTATGGGGGCCGAGCCCAGAGTGCCAGCTTTATCGTACTGGGTGCGCAAGGCGCGTCGCATTTTGCCGCCATTACCCGCGCGGGGATCGTGTACAAGGTGCTGGCCTTCGCGCACTGTCCGGTGATCACGCTGTCGCCAGTGTTGCTGAACGCGTACGAGACGAAGAAAGAGAGATTTCGCTCCTCTGAAGTTAGCCATATTGCCGGTGTGATTTAAGCCAGTATCTCGCTAAATGGCGCGCCGAGCAGTATAAAGTGCAATGTTCAGCCTACTTAACAAAACAAGCTCAAACTCCAAGAGTCGCTGTAATCTTAAAGAACTGCAGGATGGAAGATGCCATCCCATTCCTGCGGCCGTTTTGCCGCGCCCACAGGCGCGATCAGTGCGCGTTTTTAACCGAAATGCCTTCCAGGCATTTCGCGTTGGCCTTATACGTGTCTTGGGACATATTGATCTCCCATACTTTATCATTCGATCTCTGGGGGCTATCCGTCGTCGCGACCGGAACGCTGTCCTTTGAATCGATGATGATCGTTACGTTCGCCAGTACCGGGGTATTGCTTATCGTCATCCCGGCCTTGTCGACATAATTAAAGCTTATCCTCTGCTCGGAAGTGAAAGCCTTTGTCCAAAAGAAAAAAGGACAAGCGAGTTCCCCCGACATGAGCGAAACAGGTTTCGGGAACAGTGTCAGCGTGAACTGCTCTTGGAGAACCACCTTCGGCGGGGCTTGCCCGTGGGCAAGAATTATCGGAAGGGTGCCCGCAAGGATCGCGAGAACCAGGGCAAAAGCGAATAACAATCGGGGCTTCATTTTTCTCTCTCCTCCCACTTTCCACAATCCGGAATTTTCATTTTGCTTTCTCGGCAACCTACCAATATACTCCCAGTTGCGTCCGTTCGGCATCTTTTTGCATTTGTTCCAACGCCAGAGACCCTGGCGTGCCCGGCTGGGTCGCCTTCAGGACCAAAGAGCCACCATTTGCCCCATTTCGAAGCACTCTTTCGGACACCTCCTCCGTCAACTCCCCTCCATCGTCCAGATTGGATTCGCCTGGCTGCTGCCCCTATGCTGCCTATCAGTGGATGGAACACGAGAAACAGGGAGTTTTCGACGATCTCGTGTGGCATGAGCCGCTGCATGACTGGAATCGTTGAACGACCACTGGGTTAAGTGAAATCGATTCCTCCTCAACGCAGGTTTTGGACAAGCTCCAGATCTTCATGTTCATCCAGGGTCTTTACACTTTTGCTTCAGGTGAGTCGGCATCTGCCCCTGGTGGCAGGTGATCGGGCAAGTTAAGGCGCGCCGCACCAATGCGGTTGTCAGCCATCCCATAATAGACGTCGAAGCGATCGGGTGTACCAAGATCGTCGCGCCGGTCGATGCCGGTGGGGAACACGACATTGGCGACGATCCCGTCACGTTCTTGCGGCAACACCGGGGTCAACACCGGCTCTACCGAGCGATAGCGAATCACGCGCAGATGTTGCTCTGAGAGCACCATCACCCCGGCCGAGTAGCACAGGTGATGTCCGTCGCCGCTAGCAGCCGCCGCTTTGCTAACACCGTGGTAAATGATCAACCAGCCGTGCTTGGTGAGGATGGGCGGAGTGCCGCAGCCGACTTTCAGCCGCTCCCATGGCGACACCGGAGTTGCCAACCGATGATGAGAGGTGAACTGGCCCAGGTGACGTGGTTCACGGCCTTTCAACGCTGGCGGGCAATAGGAAATCCAGATGCTCTCCCGATCGAGGTCCACCTTACGGGACACACGATGGCGAGCGGTCTCCTCTGGACGAGTGCCGGGAAAGAGCGGACGGTGGAGCATACCCAGTTCCAGCTGCCCAGAGGAATTAGGGATAGCAACAGGGAAGCGGCTCGCATCTTTGTCGTCCACGTTGCCCAATTCGATGCCGTGCCAATGAGCATAGGTTGCGAGCCCGAGGCGCTCCCAGTGGAAGAGGTCCTCCGATAGAGCCAGGGCGATCCTTGGACCTTCGGTCGAAAATGCTGTGTAGGACATGATGTAGCGTTGAAGCGGTTCCACGTAGGTAACGCGGGGATCCTCACAGCCGCCGCTGCCGTTGGGCCGCCGTTCATAATCGGCTTCCGGCTCCAGTGCAATGCCAAGCCTCTCGACGCCTGCCGGATCGCCGGGATCATTGAATAGCACTCGTGAAATGCCAATGCGCGAATAATTCCCCCGCGCGACCAGCCGAGGGAACAGGTACAGCTCCCCATCAGGACCGCGAACGGCAGCCGGATTCAGGACGCCTTCTACTTCTTGGGGATTGCCCCGTTCCGGCTCCATCACCATCCCCAGGCGGCGCAGCTTGTATTCGCTCATCGGTCCACCGCAAAGGTTCGCACCTGTTGACCATCGTCCAAACAAGCGATGATCGCTTCGATGACCCGCTTGGTCTCTTTGGGGCCTTCAACTGGAATGGAAATTACACCTGCCTGTTCAGCTGGGTAGTCGTTTCCTCCCACAAACAAAGCATCACCTATATAAATCATCTCTTTCAATGAAATGCCGAGAATATCGCGCAGCTTCCTTATCCCGTAGGCTTTGTCAATGCCATGCTTAGTGACATCAATGGATGTCGCGCCCCCTATGCGGACCGAGAACTCGGGAATAAGAGTATCAAGGATTGCTTTGATCTTCTTCCGCTTGGCGAAATCCGAATCCCATTTCTCCTTCTCCTTCAAGGGGGCCTGCTGGCCTAATGCGGAATACGTTACCTGGCTTCCCCGGTCTTCAATTGTCTCTCCCCAGGTCTTTTCGACCGGGAAGCCCGCGGTTCCGACGGCTTTGTTCAGAGAACTGACAATCTTCTCTTTTTCGTCCGCGGTGAAATCTTCTGCATAGAGCCTCTTCCACCCGCCGGTGTATTGGAAGAATTGTGTTCCACAGGTAGGGAGAATGGATAGCCTTGCCAGGCGTTCATCCTGCGGAAGATGGGAGAGCACCTGCTTTTCAAACTGTAACCAAGCGCCTCCGGAGATAACGGCCACCTTGACGATACCGAGCAGATCATGGAGCAGCGATGACATTTCGGCATCGAGAGACGATTTGCTTGCGGCAAGCGTTCCGTCGAGATCAAAGACAATTAGCTTTTTCACCATTCATCTACCTCAGCCTTCTTGCAGTCTCAATTGGAATTTCCGTTCGCGCGGACCCTCTCGTTGTTGACCGGTTTCAAACTATTCGGGTAGCGCGATTTCCAGCATGCTCACGGCACTGTTCGGGTGAAAAACGCACGCCCCGGCCACCGCCGGCAAGAGCCACACTTGGCCCTTATCGACGCCATATGCGGTGCCGTCGCTTTCGAGCCACCCCGAGCCTTCAATGCAAATGAGCACGCGCGGCATTTCCGCATCGCCGATGCTAAACGACGATTCTCCGCGCAGGCGCCACAGCAAGAAGTGGTCACAATCAAAGACCTGTCGCACTCAGCATTTGTCGCGCTCGTTCAATTATGCTTTGATTGGCCATCAGCGTTGCCACAGGATCTGCTGCGCTTCGAGCGGCACAGAAGCGTTCGGATGGCGGGGGACGATGCGCGCAGTGTAGTCGCTCACGGGACGAGTTGGGGATACGTGGGCCGAATAGGTCAGCACGCCCGGCGAATCGGGGCAGGGCTCGAGTGCCGTCATACCTTCAATAGCAGGTTTACCTCCGTGAATTGAGTCTGCGTACAGTTCGACTTCTAGTTGATCCGGATTGAGGTTGCCCGGAAGAACCTCGACCTGAAAGAAATGCTGGCCGTCATGCGTCTCGATTCCCACCGCGCCAAAGCGCACCGTGTTCCAATGGCGATCGATATCCTGCTGCCAGTGGAGCAAACCCACGCCAAGCGCGCTATCCCCGGCTGCACGCTCGCGGTAACCAGAAGCGGCCGGCAGATAGTGATTCTCGGTATATTCGCGGATGGCACGGGTAGCAGAGAATTCCGGCGTGAGCCGCGCCATGCTCTCGCGGATGCGTCCCAGCCACTTCGATGGCATGCTCGCCTCATCTCGCTCATAGAACTCTGGGATTACCTCATGCTCCAGCAAGCCGTACAAAGCTTCTGCCTCCGCGTCATCCCATGCCGGATCTTCTCCATGTTCATGGCCGTCACCGATAGCCCAGCCGACTTCGGGGGAATACGCTTCCGCCCACCAGCCGTCCAATTCAGAAAGATTCAGGCCGCCGTTGACGAGAACCTTCATCCCACTCGTCCCGCAAGCTTCCCAGGGACGCCGCGGCGTGTTGATCCACAGATCGATGCCCTGGACCAATTCCTGGGCTAGCAGCATGTCGTAATCGCTGAGGAAGACAACACGACCTTGGGCTTCTGGACGCTTGATGAAGTCCTTCCATTGCTTGATCAGCGCCTGCCCAGGCAGATCCTGCGGATGAGCCTTGCCGGCGAGAATCAGCTGAACTGAGCGCTGCGGATTGGAAAGAAGACGAATTAATCTCTCAGGATCGTGCAAAAGAAGGTTGGGGCGTTTATAGGTGGCAAAGCGGCGCGCAAATCCCAGCGTCAGCACATTCTCATCGAAGATGCCGCTGGCGTCCGACGGTCTCCCACCTTCTGCGGCGAGCTGACACGCGTAGCGCTTGCGCATGCGATCGATCAACGTTCTTCTTCCCTTTGTGCGCATCTGCCACAATTGCGCATCGGGGAGTTGGCGGATGTCATCCTCGACCGGACGATCCCCACGCCAACGCTTCTTGCCGCAAGCTGTGGTCCAGAGTGCATCTGCCTCTACAGAATCCCAGGTAGGCACATGAGTCCCATTGGTCACCGAGCCTATCGGAACCTCCTCCTGCGGCCATCGCGGGAAGAGGGGCCCGAAGATATGCCGACTCACCTGCCCGTGCAGTTCGCTCACGCCATTCAGCTGACCGCTGCCACGGACCGCAAGATAGGCCATGTTGAAGAATTCCGTAGTATCACCCGCGTTCTGCCTTCCCATCGCCAGCAGATCCTCAATGGGAATGGCGAGTTCATCCAGGGCATAATGGTAAAGATATTGACGAATGAGATCGGGATGGAAGCGGTCAAATCCGGCGCTGACCGCGGTGTGCGTAGTAAACAGGTTCCCGGCCCGCGTGACATTCATTGCGAGATCGAACGGGTTCTTGTGATCCTCCATATAGGAGCGTGCTCGTTCAAGCGTGGCGAACGCCGCGTGTCCTTCGTTGAGATGACATACCTCAGGCCGGAGTCCTAACGCTCGCAGCAGTCGCCAGCCGCCGATTCCAAGAACGATCTCCTGCTTCAGGCGCATCTCCGCGTCGCCGCCGTAGAGTTCACTGGTTATGCCCCGGTGAGCTGCAGTGTTGGCAAAATCGTTGGTATCCAGCAGGTACAGCTTTGCCCTTCCGACAGACACTTCCCAACACCGGAGCCAGATCTTCGCGCCCGGGAGTTGAATCTGCAACCGTAACCATTCACCATTTGACTTCCGCAGCGGCCGGATGGGTAACTGGCCCGGATCGTTAACCGGATAAAGTGCCTGCTGCCGGCCTTCCGAATCGAAGTCCTGGCGGAAATATCCTTGACCGTAGAGCAAGCCGACTCCGACTACCGGAACACCCAGGTCGCTGGCCGCCTTCATCTGGTCGCCTGCTACGTTGCCAAGTCCACCTGAGTAGATGGGCAGCGCTTCGCTCAACATGAACTCCATGCTGAAGTAGGCGATCGAAGTGAGCGCGGCGCCTGGGTGCTTGTGCTGGAACCATGCGTCTGCATTGTATGATTCCCGGTTTTGGCCAAGTAGATTGTCGAGTCGCCGGCGAAACTCCGGCGCGCCCAGCGCCGCTTTGATCTTCTCCTGGGAAACCGTCCGCAAGATGACCCACGGATTTTGCGTGGCAGCCCAGAGTTCTTTGTCGAGGCCTTCCCACAGTTCGTCCGCCGCGTGGTTCCACGACCAATGCAGGTTGAGCGCCAACTCAACCAGGGCGTCGATTCCATCAACCTTTAACCAATCGGTAGCTGCCTTTGGATCGTTCACTATGTCCCCCTGGGTGCCGGTATCCAGTAGGCCGAGACCGCCGTCGAAAATCTATTACAGGCAATGGCCTCGGCCTCCTCCATTTCACCCGGTTGTCGGTTAGCTATCGGTGAACATGGCCTTGCTCGGATGTCCCTTTGCCAGTGGAGCAGGCGCAGCCGCATCGCTGAAGTCTGCTGTCCATTGCCAGTTCCTGATCTCGGGCATATCCTCCAGATGCTCGCGAATGTAGTCGTGATGTTCATTCAGCTTCTTTCCAAACAGATCGATTGCAGCCGTAGCCTGCAAACGAAGCCGCGGCACGTGCTTCAGTGCATCCAGCGCGAGGTGAAAACGGCTCATTTCGTTCAGCACGACCATGTCGAACGGGGTGGTGGTGGTTCCGTAATCCATATAACCGTGCACATGGAAGCGGCCTTCATTGGAGCGCCCATGAACCAGGGTATGGATGAGCCAACGATTGTTGTGGAAGGCGAAGATCACGGGCGCCCTCTCGGCGAAGAGCGCGTTGAAGGACATATCGTCCATCCCGTGCGGATGTTTGTCTGGATACATCAGAGTCATCAAGTCCACAACATTCACGACACGCACCTTGATGCCGGGTACATGCTTCTGCAGAAGCCATGATGTGGCGCAGATCTCAATGGTAGGCACGTCGCCGGCGCAGGCCAGTACAACATCCGGCTCTCCGCCTTCATCGTTAGTTGCAAACTTCCATGTCGAGGCGCCGTGCGAGCAGTGCTCAAGAGCCTCATCCATGTTCAACCACTGGAGCTGCGGCTGCTTCCCGCAGGTAACAATGTTGACGTAATTGCGACTCCGCAGGCAATGATCGAAGACACTCAGCAGGCAGTTGCTGTCTGGTGGATAGTACACGCGGATCGTCTCGCTCCTGCGCGCCAGAGCATTGTCTACATACCCGGTGGCCTGGTGGCTGAAGCCATTGTGATCGTTTCGCCAAGCATGACTTGTGAGCAGAACATTCAGGGACGCGAGCGGCCTGCGCCAGGGATAAGCGCGGCATTGCTCAAGCCATTTGGCATGTTGCGTGGTCATCGAATCGACAACCTGCGCGAAAGCTTCGTAGGAGGACCACATGCCATGCCGGCCCGTAAGCAGGTACCCTTCGAGCCATCCCTGGCAAAGATGCTCGCTCAATACCTCCATCACGCGGCCATCCGGGCCGAGTTCGTCATCAATCGAGACAATTTTAGCCATCGAGCAACGTTTGGTGGCCTCGAAGACGGAGTTAAGACGATTGGAATTCGACTCATCGGGACAGAACATGCGAAAGTTCTTCGGATTCATTTTGAAGATGTCCCTAAAAAAATCTCCAAGCTTGCGTGGCGCCTCGGCTAGAACTTGACCGGGCCCCGGGATTTCGAGTGCATAATCCGTGAAATCGGGCAGAGCGAGTGTGATCAGCTCCCGTCCGCCGTTTACATGGGGATTGCCTCCCATGCGCCGATTCCCCACAGGCGCGAGGGCCGCCAATTCATTTATGAACTTGCCGTTCTCGTCGAAGAGTTCCTGTGGCTTGTAGCTTCTCATCCAGGCTTCAAGGATCTTGAGATGCTCGGGGTTTTCACGGACTGTCGCAAGCGGAACCTGGTGCGCGCGGAAGGTGCCTTCGACCGGAATTCCATCCACTTCTTTGGGACAGGTCCATCCCTTGGGCGTGCGCAGGATGATCATGGGCCAGATAGGCTGCTTCTTGAATCCGTTCTTGCGGGCCTCCTTTTGAATTGACCGAATCTCGGCATAGCAATCGTCCAGCGTCCCAGCTAGAAGCTGATGTACGACTTGAGGATCATCTCCCTCGACAAAGTAGGGCTTGTACCCACGTCCGCTGTACAAAGCTTTCAAGTCTGCGTCGCTGGTACGTCCCTGAGCTGTGGGCGCGGAGATCTTGTAGCCGTTGAGGTGCAGAATCGGGAGGACGGCACCGTCTCGTACGGGGTTGAGGAAGTTGACCGACTTCCAACTGCCTTCAAGCGGGCAGGTCTCGGATTCCCCGTCGCCTATCACGCAGGCAACGAAAAGATCCGGATTGTCGAAAGCAGCGCCGAATGCGTGAACTAGCGAGTAGCCAAGCTCACCGCCCTCATGCATGGAGTTAGGGACATGCGGTCCGCAGTGACTCGGCACCCCGCCCGGCGTCGAGAACTTTCGGAACATCAGCCTCATGCCGTCCTCGTCTGGCGTGATCTCCGGGTGTACCTCCGTGTACGTGCCTTCCAGATAGGAGCAGGCATTCAGTGAAGGACCTCCGTGTCCTGGACCGGAGATGTAAATGATGTCCGCATCATGTTCTTTAATGAGGCGATTCAGATGAATGTAAATGAGGTTTTGTCCCGGCGAAGTTCCCCAGTGTCCGAGAAGTCGCGGTTTGATTTGTTCCGCCTTGAGCGGTTCTCGCAACAAGGGGTTTTCAAAGAGGTAGATTTGTCCGATGCAAAGATAGTTTGCTGCCCGCCAGTAGCGATTCATGCTGTCAAGCATCTCCGGCGAAAGCGGCCCTTTGGGTACTGGAGCTTGTGCTTCAAGTTTGCCATCTGCGGCAATCGCGGTTGACAAAGCTACATCAAAGATGAACCCGGAGGAGTTGCCAGTCTGATCGAAGTTCTTGCTGAATGATTGCGGGATGCCATCCTGATCGGCCTTGATTGGGAGTTCCTTGGTAGTCATAATGACGGTTCCTTTCTATTTCTTCGCAACTGGTAACAGCGTGTTGAAGTCTTTGAGACATCGGTTTGTTCGGATCTGCCGTTGATGGGCCCCTGACTTTATTTCGCCAGCAGCTTTTTGATTGCGAGCAGTTCGAGAAGCCGCTTTGCTGTGGTTTTGGGATACGCCATCTTGAGTCCTCCCAGCGCATCAAGGACGATTTGAGAGACGATTAGCCGTGCGTTCTCCTTGTCGTCGGCGGGGACGATGTACCACGGCGCATGACGAGTGCTTGTCGCATGAAAGCAATCCTCGTAGACCTTCATGTAGTCTTTCCAGTATTTCCTCTCGTGAATGTCGGAGGTGCTGAACTTCCAGTTCTTGTCTGGCTCATCGATGCGCGCGAGGAATCGCTTTCGCTGTTCCTCGTAAGACATGTGCAGAAAGATCTTGACGGTTTGTGTGCCGTTACGATGAAGGTGCTTCTCCAAGTCCATAATGGAGCCATACCTCTGCTGCCAGATGTCCTTCTCGTCGCGTAACTCTTCGGGCAGCCCCTGGCTGCGAAGAATCTCCGGATGGACTCGGACGACCAGGACTTCCTCGTAATAAGAACGGTTGAAGATGCCGATCCGGCCGCGCTCCGGAAGCCGGCACGTCGTGCGCCAAAGGAAATCATGCTCCAGCTCTTCAGCGCTCGGCTGCTTGAAACTGAAGACCTCGCATCCCTCCGGATTGACCCCGGACATCACGTGCCGGATGGCGCCATCCTTGCCTGCGCCGTCCATCCCCTGGAAGATCAGCAGCAACGCATAGCGGTGAGACGCGTAGTGAAGGTGCTGTAGCGAACTCAGCTTCTCTACGTGTTGGTCCAGAAGTTCCTTATACTGCTTCTTCGACTTCGCATAGGGCTCGACAATCGTCGGCCACTTGCTGAGGTCGACCTTTTTGCCTGGCGGCACACGGTAGTCTTTCGAATCGATGGTCATCCGGTCCTTTCGGTGTTACGCAGTCTTCTTCTTCTGCGCCTGATCGCGGCGTGTCTCTCGCTCCGCTTCAAGCCAGTCCTGATCCGCCTGGCTTTCTCCGTGGACTCGTCTCTGGTAGATTTCATAGGCCCGTGAGGCGATCTGTTGCGTATCGTCGACGGGCTTCTTTTCGAGCAAGGATGGCTTGGTTGGATCGAAGATTCGGTACGCGAGCAGCTTCACGCGGTCGTTGATGAGGGCCCAGGCCAGAGCGTAAGCCCAAACGAGCCCTGCCCATCTCCAGCCGAGCGGCGCCATAAACACCCCAAAGACCGCGATCAGCGTTGCTACGATTTGCGTCCCAAGCACCGCCATCCATAAAACTCGCGCGGGGCGTATGGACCAGAATGGACCGCGGGTGCGCGTGAGGAAGATCGTAAGATGCCCGGCCACCGAAAGCTTCAGGTACATCAGTGTCTGGACGTGCAGACGGTCGAAGTGAAAGACGCGCTCGCCAAGATAAAACAGACCGAACGCAGAGACAACCCCGATGACGCCCAGCACAGCGGAGATCGCCAGCACGAGCCGCATATTCCAGGCCTCGGGCTTGTCTTTGTATTGAACATTGTCATAGGCAATCGACAGAATGGCCCCGTCGTTGAGTAAGGCCAGCATCACGATCATCACCGCGGTGAGGGGATAGAAGTTGAAGACCAGGATCGCCAGCGTCATGAAGAACAACACCCGCAGCGTCTCAGCAATGCGGTAAATGGCGTAGCTGTTCATCCGCTGGAAGATGCGGCGGCTCTCCTTGATTGCGTCAATGATCACCGATAAGCCAGACGCAAGCAGCACGATGGACGCCGCCGCGCGGGCCGCGTCTGTGGCGCCGGAGACGGCGATGCCGCAGTCGGCTTTCTTGAGCGCGGGTGCATCATTCACACCGTCGCCAGTCATCCCGACGATATGGCCGCACTGTTGAAGAACATCGACAATGTGGAACTTGTGCTCAGGAAAAACTTGGGCGAAGCCATCCGCATTTTCAATGGCCTCAGCAGTCTGCGGAGACTCTTTCTTCTTCGTGTCGCCCAGTGCGCTGGCATTTAGGATGTTCGTGCCTAACCCCAGTTGCCTTGAGGTCTCTCTTGCAATTGCAATCTGATCGCCCGTAACCATCTTGACGTCCACGCCCATCTGCCGGGCGCTCGCAATGGTCGCCTTGGCTTGCTCGCGGGGCGGATCGAACAGCGGCAACATGCCGACAAACTTCCACTTGCCTTCCTCGTCGGCTCGCGCCACCCCCAGGGAGCGGAAGCCGCGTCCTGCGAATTCATTGATGGCGCTCTCGACCGCTGGCTTGACCTCAGCGGCATTGGTCGACATCTCCAGAATCACCTGCGGGGCTCCCTTGGCCACAAAGAACTGCTTCCCGTCCGCTCCTTTAACGGTGGCTTCCGTGCGCTTATGCACCGGATCGAAGGGCTGAAAGTGCAGCACTTGAAAGCTCTTCAGTTCTTTGTCATCTTTCACGCCGCCGATCACGGCAAGGTCGATGGTGTCCTTGTCTTCCGCACGGGAGGCGAGCGCAGCCCACAGAATGATCTGATCGGAAGCGATACCGTCCACAGTGAAGGGATCGCCCAGCGTGAGTTTGTTCTGAGTCAGTGTCCCGGTCTTGTCCGAGCACAGGACATCCACGCCAGCCAGCTCCTCAATGGCCGACAGGCGGGTCACAATCGCTTCCTTTTTCGCCAGCAGACGAGCGCCGACGGCCATCGTCACCGACAGCACGGTGGGCATGGCCACCGGGATTGCGGCCACCAGAAGCACCAGACAGAATTCCAGTGTGGTGAGGACCTTGTCGCCACGGAAGAGCGCGACGATCAGGATCAATACGACCAGCGCTACCGCAAGGACGATCAGGTAGTCGCCAATCTTCAGCACGGCGCGCTGGAAATGGCTGACGGTATGAGCCTCCTGCACCAGTTGCGCGGTCTTGCCGAAGTAGGTGCTCGTGCCGGTGGCATACACCATGGCGTCGATTTCGCCCTGACGGATGATGGAACCGGAAAAGACCGCGCCGCCGGGCTTGGCGGTGACGGGAAGCGACTCGCCAGTCAATGCGGACTGATCCACCTCGATCGAATCGCCATCGAGCAATCGTGCATCGGCGGGAACAATGTCACCAAGCCGCAGACGGATGACGTCTCCCGGTACCAGTTCACTCGCATTGGGATTCTCCCACTTGCCATCACGCTTAACTCTTGCGTTGATCGCCAACCGGGCTTTCAGAGCGGCGATGGCGTTACCCGCCTGGTGTTCCTCCCAGAATCCGACCACTGCGTTGGAACAAAGCAGAAGGAGGATGATGAAGAAATCCAGCCAGTGCTGGACCAGCGCGGACAGAATCACCGCAGCTTCAATCATCCACGGAATGGGACCCCAGAAGTAGGTGAGGAACTTCAGGAACTCATTCGTCTTCTTTTCGGTGATCTGGTTAGGTCCATACTGCGCTTGACGCTTTTGGGCATCGGCTTGAGTGAGTCCGTCTGCCGATGACCCTAGCTTTTTCATGAGCTCAGGCATGGGAAGGGACTTCAGATCATCCTTGGGCGCGGGCTTGGACTCCGGCTTCGACGCAGGCATAGCTGCATTGGGCGTCGGCTTCGATTCAGGCTTCGACTTGGGCTTACCTGGATTCGATGTCACGATGCTTGTTCTCCTTTTTTTTTTGCTCCCTCCACCGGGTGCCAGTCCCGGGAAGGCTTGGAAGATCGTTGAACAGGCATTGAAGATGAAGGCTCATTGGAGGCCTTTGAATTCCCAAAAAGTGGGCGCATTATACGCAGCATATCGTCCACGCATCCAGGACTGGCTCTTGCAAAAAGTATTAGCTTTCGCAGATGCGGACGCTGTGCTGTTTTGCTCAAGAATGGCCGAGCGGCCATGCGCTTGGAGGATTCTGTCGGCTGCGCCAGGGGGCTGCGAGAACACTTTGCGATTTTCTTCCATACGAAGCACGGCAGCATCAAGACGGGCCATTTATCCGGCTGTTAGATATCTGCCCAGAATGAGCAGAACGGAACGGATCGTTGCTTTTGCCGGGGCGATACTGCCGCCGTGTACAAGTAAAGACGAGACGCGCCACGGCCGGTGATGCGGGAGCCGAGGAGCGCTGCGTGGATGTGCGGGCGTCGATTAGAGGAAATGAGCGCACGCTGCGGAGCAGGGCTGCACCAGAGACACCGAAAGGAGTGCATCCCCAACCATGACTTTACTGGATGCACCAAAGTGCGACGCGGGACACCTGACGCGAACACGGTTTGCGGCGCTATGCCGAATGCCGGATCATGCCGAATCATTCAAGCCGAGTTGCGAGGGCAAACCTGTTTGTCGCTGGCCATGCGGCATTATCTCGACGCCTCGACAAGACCTGTCATGCTTGAGGGCATGAAAACAACCATTGATTTTAAACTCCTTGAGCGTCTCCGAGTCGGGCCGCTATCGCCTTATCTGGACGTCTACCTGACACGCGTTGAGCAAGAAGGGTTTTTGCCCTCGTCCGTGCCATGCCAAATCTATGCCATTGCCAGATTCAGCCGATGGCTCGAGCGAATGAATATTCCCCTGGAGGACCTAGATGAATCCGGAGTTCGGGATTTCCTGGGCCGTGATCCGGGTGTCGTGCATTATCCCGAACGTTCAACTATCCGACGACTCATCGTAGTACTCCGAGAGCTTGGAGTGCTCAGAGCCAAACAGCCGGCGAAATTGACAGCCGTTCAGCGTCATGTTGCGGAGTATCGTCGGTACCTCATACAGCAGCGCGGGCTTGCCGAAAGTTGTCTGCCGAACTACACCTCATTCGTGGAGAAGTTTCTCTCCGATCGCTTCCCTGGAATTGAGCCATGTCTAGCAAATCTTTGCTCAGCAGATGTGACATCATTCATAACCTTGCAGGTATCACGACTGTCGCGGGGACGCGTTAAGCTCCTTGTCACGGCGCTGCGCTCCTACCTACGTTTTCTTCTGCATCAGGGAGACATCACGGTCCCCCTGGCGGGCTGTATCCCATCTGTGGCCACGTGGTCCCTTGCGACTACACCGAAATCCTTGCCGGTTGGGACAGTGCAACGAGTTCTTGAGCAACAGAATCGAACGACTCCACTCGGACTCCGGAACTACGCGATCATGTTGCTGTTAGCCCGTTTGGGATTACGCGCCGGAGAGGTTGTTCGGCTCAATCTCGAGGATATTGATTGGGAGAACGGTGTCATCAGAATCCGACGGAAAGGAGGCCGCTGGACGCCGCTTCCGTTACTGAACGACGTCGGTGAGGCGCTTGCCACCTATCTTCAATCCGCCAGGCCGCAGTCTTGCTGCCGCCGCGTATTTCTGCGCCATCGCGCACCAGTCGGTGGCTTTGCCCACACAATAACCGTTTCATCGATTGTTCGCCGGCTATTGATCCGAACCGGCGTTGATTCCGCACGAACAGGGGCTCATCTGTTGAGACATTCACTCGCGGTTGATCTGCTGCGCAAGGGAGCCTCGCTTGACGAGATAGGCGATGTATTGGGCCATCGCAGCCAGAACACAACGGCAGTTTATGCCAAGGTCGATCTTGCTGCACTCCGTCCCCTTGCTCTTGCATGGCCGGGCGGTGCTCGATGAAGAAACTGCGAGATGGTGTTGAAGACTACTTGGCGCTTAGACGCAGCTTAAGTTTCAAGCTGAAGAGACACGGTCGCTTCGCGAGGGAATTCGCAGCGGCGATGGAAAAACGTGGAGAGACACGGATCACAACTCGATCCGCAATCGAATGGGCCACTAATCCACAACAGCTTCATCCATCTGAGTGGGCCGCACGGCTCAGCAGCGTTCGTGCATTTGCACGTTACTGGAGCACGATTGATACGTCAACTGAGATTCCTCCAGATGGGTTATTGCCTTTCCGCCCCGGTCGCGCGAATCCTTATTTGTACACAGATGAAGAAATCCGACAACTTCTCGACGTGGCAAAAGGCATGTCGGCACAGTTCCCGCTGCATCGGTCTACGTATTACTGCCTTCTCGGACTTCTGGCAGTGAGCGGCATGCGTATTAGCGAAGCGCTCAATCTAGAGTTGCGGGACATTGACTGGATGGAAGCATTGCTGACCATCCGCAGTACGAAATTTGGAAAGTCCCGGCTAGTGCCGTTGCATCCAACGACCAAAAAGGCTCTTGCTGATTACGTCTCACAGCGCAATCAGTTGTTCTCTGACCGTCCTACTTCGGCGTTCTTTCCTTCGAAGACCGGGGCCCGTCTGGACGAAGGTCAAGTCAGGCGGGTCTTCTACCGCTTATCTCGGCAAGTTGGCATTCGAGGAGCGTCGGCCAGACGTGGCCCCCGCCTGCATGACTTTCGTCATCGCTTTGCCATCGAGACCTTGCTCCGGTGGTATCGCAGCGGAGAAGACGTTACACGGCGGCTGCCAATTCTCTCCACCTACCTCGGACATGTTCACGTTACAGATACCTACTGGTATCTGACAAACACTCCAGAGCTGATGGCTTCCGCCGGTGAGCGGCTGGAGAGACGATGGGAAGGCCAACAATGAATCAGCGTACCGATTTTCCCACCATCCTGCAGTCCTTCTTCACGAAGCGACTAATTGCGCAACGCCGGGCCAGCTCGCATACGATCGCGTCCTATCGAGATACTTTCCGATTGCTGCTAAAGTTCGTACACAAGACGCTGAGCAAGAACCCTTCAGATATAGCGTTCGAAGACTTGAATGCCTCACTCATCGGAGCTTTCCTCGATGACTTGGAAACCGGACGTCATAACGGCGTTCGGAGTCGAAATCTCCGACTGACTGTAATTCGCTCATTCTTTCGGTTCGCATCATTGGAGGTGCCGCAGCATTCACTCCTCATACAGCGAGTACTTGCCATCCCAAACAAGCGCCAACAGCGACCTCTGGTTGGATTTCTTTCCCGTCCAGAAGTCGATGCGATCCTGGGGGCACCGAATAGGGGAACCTGGCTGGGACGGCGAGACTATGCACTTCTGTTTATGGCCATTCAAACGGGGCTGCGGCTATCGGAGATAACGTCGCTCCGTCAACAGGATCTGGTCCTTGGCACTGGCGCCCATGTTCGTTGTGAAGGAAAGGGACGCAAGGAGCGATGTACTCCGTTGACGAAATCGACTTCTGCGGTGCTCGCGGAATGGAATCGCGAGCAGGGCCAGGAGAACACGAGGATACTGTTTCCGAATCGTCGAGGAGGTAGGCTCAGCGCCGATGCGGTTCAGTACTTGGTCGCAAAATACGCGCTCGCAGCCCAACATAATTGTCAGACTCTAAATGCAAGGCGCATCAGCCCACACGTGCTTCGACACACCGCTGCAATGGAGTTGCTTCAGGCAGGGGTCGACCGAGCCGTGATCGCGCTGTGGCTTGGACACGAATCCGTCGAGACTACACAAATCTATCTCGACGCCGACCTTGCAATGAAAGAACGGGCCCTAAGCAAAACTACACCTTCGGATGGCAGAAGTCTTCGTTACCAACCGGATGATAAGCTTCTCGGGTTTCTGAGAAGCCTGTAATCGGTCCCGATTATGCCGAATCGACTCGCCTGAGATGATCCCGGGGCAACCAACATCTTGCGGGCTGAGATTTCGACTCGGCATGATCCGGGATTCGGCATAGCTTCTGAGGTCATGCGGGGCCAGAGACGGGATCTCACAGTCTTTTGCTTTCTCCTTCACCACACCCCAGATGACCTTGGGACTAAACCCGGCTCCCCAGATCCTTCCAGCCTTATTGATTGAGCGAAGGAGAGTGCCTGTTGTGATTCCGGAAGCCTGCATCCAGAAGTCAATTCCAGCTTTTACCCAATAGGGAATCGGAATGGTTCGTATGTGGCCGCCCTTTCCCACAAGATCAGCGATGACCCAATGCTCCTCGCGCTGCTGGATGTCTTCAACGCGCAAAGCAGTGAGTTCCGCGCGGCGTAGTCCACAGCCCAGAAGAATTGCCAGTGTGGCATAGCCCCGCTTGCCTCGGAGGCTCGCTCTGTCCGCCGTCAACAGGAGGCGCTTGCCCTGTTCCGCAGTGAGCCAATTGCCGACAGGCACGCCCAAGCGCCTGGAACCCTTCACCCGGCGAATACCGGCGGCTAGGTCCGCACTGAGGAGGCCACAATCGGCAGCCTCGTAAGCCAATCTCCGGACTGCCGCCAACCGCAGGTTGATAGTGGTTGACGCGTAGTGCCGCTATTCCAGTGAAATGCGGTACCTGGTGACCACAGTCTTGTTGAAAGCAAGTCTGGGCTCCGAGCAGTACCACTCGATGAATTCTCTGATTGCATGGTCGTAGGTTCGTTGTGAGCTTCGAGATGTCAGACTGTTCAATTCGGCTGACTTCGATTGCTCAAGGTCCGGAAGCTTCAAAACATGCTTGGGTATCCGCTTGCGCTTTCCCTTGCTCTTTGCCATCGGAACGGCCTCCATTCGCCGTGGCAAAAGCATGGATCCTGATCGCAATCTCAGTCTGTTGCATCCTGGCCCGTCTACCGGTACCTATCCTCCCGGCGGCGTCAATGTGGCACTGATTGGATTATCGGCGCGACAATTCACGAGTTAGCCACGCTTTGGCTAGTTTCCAGTCCCGTTTTACGCTGGGAACGGAGATCTCAAGTGTCTCGGCCGTCTGTTCCAGGCTCAGGCCGGCAAAGAAGCGCAGTTCGACCACGCGAGCCTTGCGCGGGTCCATTTCCTCCAGGGCTTTCAGGGCGTCGTCAAGCGCGATCAGGTCCTCGCTGTTGTGCGGCGCGGCATCCAACGACTCATCGAGTCGGACGTGCTCGAAGCGTCCGCCGCGCTTGTTCGCCAGGTGCGCTCGCGCGGCATCCACGAGAATCCGCCGCATGACCTGCGCAGAGACGGCAAAGAAGTGGGTGCGATCTTCCCATCGCACTCCCTCAACATCCGCAAGACGAAGGTAAGCCTCGTTTACCAGGGCGCTCGTCTGGAGGGTTTGTCCGGGCTGCTGCCGGCGCATGTATCGGTGCGCGATGTCGTGCAGTTCGGAGTAAACCAGCGGGGTCAGTTGATCGAGCGCCTGCCGGTCGCCGTCGCCCCAGGCGCGCAGAAGCCGCGAGATTTCCGCTGAAGAGGCTGGCACGGTATCTTGAAGTCTATTATACATTTAGGGCTGATTTTCCAATTTCGCGGGGTTATAATCTGCGCGGAGTAGGCCATGCGTCCCGATCGTTGGCGGCAGGTCGAACAGTTGTATCACTCCGCTCTCGAGCGGGAAGGGGCGGCTCGGGATACGTTCCTTCGCGAGGCGTGTCAGGAAGACGAGGACCTGCGCTGCGAGGTCCAGAGCCTGCTGGATCAGACCGAAACGGGTGTCCTGAATCATCCTTTGCAACTGGGACCCTATCGGATCGTCGGCGTTGTCGGCGCCGGTGGGATGGGGACGGTCTACCAGGCGTGCGACACGCGACTCAACCGCACGGTGGCCATCAAGCTGTCGGACGCGCGGTTCAGCAACCGGTTCGAGCGCGAGGCGCGCGCGGTGGCGGCGCTCAACCATCCCCACATCTGCACGCTGTACGACGTGGGGCCGAACTACCTGGTAATGGAATATGTGGAGGGCGAGCCTCTCGAGGGCCCCATGCCGGTAACCGAGGCGCTTCGGCTGGCGATCCAGATGGCGGATGCGCTTTCGACGGCGCATTCGAAGGGAATCATCCATCGCGATCTCAAGCCGGGCAACGTGCTGGTCACGAAATCGGGGGTCAAGATCCTGGATTTCGGGCTGGCCAAGATGGAGGAGTCCGCGCCGGAGGAGGAAACCACCAGAACGCTCCCGCCGCGGACCGAAGAAGGCACGATCGTCGGCACGACCGCCTACATGTCGCCAGAGCAGGCGCAGGGCAAGCCGGTGGATGCGCGCAGCGACATCTTCAGCTTCGGCGTGGTGCTCTATGAAATGCTGACGGGCAGGCGGGCTTTTCGGGGCGATACGAAGCTATCGATCCTGTCGAAGATCGTGAATGAGGAGCCGGAGCCGGTCAGTTCCGTCCGCAAAGGGATTCCGGCGGAGTTGGGAAGGATCATTGCACGCTGCCTGCGCAAAGACCCGGACCGCCGCTTCCAGCACATGGACGACCTGAAGGTTGCGCTGCAGGAGGTCAAGGAGGAGTCAGACTCGGGTGCACTGAAGGTTGACGCAGCGACGCAGAGGAAGTGGCGGGGCTGGTGGCCATGGGGCGCCGGGGTGGCGGCTGCGCTGCTCACAGGCGGATTGATGTGGATGTGGTGGCCGCGCCAATCAGCGCCGCCTGAGGATCTCAGGCCGGTCCCGCTCATCTCGACAGGAAACTCATGCTGTCCCACGTTTTCTCCTGATGGAACGAAGGTGGCTTTCAGTTGGACTGGAGAAAAGGGCGCTAATGCAGAGGCGGAGGCGGGGGCGGCACACTGGGAACTTTACGTGAAGCAGATCGGCGCCCCCGGCAATCCCACTAAACTGACCTCGACTCCGGCGGGGATCCAGTGGGGCGCCATCGACTCCGCGTGGTCTCCGGACGACCGCTGGATCGCCTACCGGCGCGGCCGGGTCGGCGGAGGTTCCGATCTCGTGCTCATTCCGCCCATGGGCGGCCCGGAGCGCACAGTTATCGACTTGACAGGAGACGCCGAAGTTCCCGCGTGGACCCCGGACGGCAAATGGCTTGCGTTTCCGCAAAAGGATTCGCCGATCGCCACGAGCATTTGGGCGTTGGCCATTGACACGGGCGAGCGCCGCCGCCTGACCACATTCACGACCAATGCCGGCGGATCGGGTTTCACTTCAGGAGGATACGACCGTGTCCTCGGCGACAGCGCGCCTACCTTCTCAGCCGATGGCCGCAGGATGGCGTTCTTCCGGCAGCTGAGTGACTCCGTGTACCAGCTCCGTGTTCAACCCCTGACCCGCGATTTGCGGCCCGACGGGGAAGGGAGGGTGGTCGCGAGCCGCCTTCACGGAGAGCCCGATGGTGGCCCTGTCTGGACACCCGACGGACGGGAACTCTTGTACTCGGCAGGCTATCCTAACTTCCTGTGGCGAGTCGCGGTCTCCGGGAGGCAAGCTCCACGCCGGCTCGCCTATCCGGCTACCGCGCTCCAACCCGCCCTGGCACGCGGCCGGTTGGTGTACCCGTGGTATATCCTCAATTCCAACATCTGGCGTCTTGACATTCGAACGGGAGAGCGAAAACCGCTCATAACATCTTCCTCGTCCGTTTGGGGCATAAACATTTACCCGCAATTTTCCCCGGACGGCCGCAAAATAGCGTTTGACTCCGATCGTTCCGGCGACAGAGAAGTGTGGACCTGCGATGCCGACGGGGCGAACTGCCAGCAGCTCACAGCCTTTGGAGGGCCCATCGGCGGACATCCGCGCTGGTCTCCCGATAGCCGGTGGATAGCGCTCGACTCGCGAGCCTCGGGGAATCCTGAGATTTACGCAATGGCGGCGGACGGCGGCACCCCGCGCCGGTTGACCGATACCAAGTTCAACAACATGGTTCCGAGCTGGTCCCACGATGGCCGATGGATCTACTTTTCTTCCGACCGCAGCGGGCGGTACGAAGTCTGGAAGATGCCCAGAGATGGCGGTGAAGCGATCCAGGTGACGCACACGGGTGGTTTTGTAACGTTCGAGTCGCCGGACGGCAAGTATCTCTATTACACAAAACTCAATCCTGAGGGAACAACGCCACTATTCAGAATGACTGTCAACGGCGGAGAAGAGGTCCAGGTTGTTCCCTCGGTCGGGTCTTGGGAATTCCTTTGCGTAAGGTCAACGGGCGTCTACTTTGTTCCTGAAGCGGATGGCGCAAAGACCATTCGATTTCTCGATGCCGCGAGCGGGAAGGTGCGAACACTCACCAACCTGGACAAGCCCCTGCAAGCTGGGTTGGCCGTCTCTCCGGACGGTCAATTCGTGGTGTGGTCGCAACGAGACCGTGAAACGATCAACCTGATGCTGGTCGAGGGTTTCCGATAACCGGCTCGCAGGCTCGCCGCAGCTACGGATGCAGCCGCGGCAAGCCCTGCCGAGGATAGATTCACTTCCAGTCGAAGCCGCGCCAGTCGGCGCCGTTCCACTCGAAGCCGTGCCAGACATAGTCGCTGTCCTCGTAGAAGCCAGCGACCGTGTACCCAACGATGAACTGCGGCACAGTACCCTGATGGAACTGGTCGCCCCCGTTCGGATCGTCGAAGCAGGTGAACCTGCCATCGGCAGAGCGCAAATAGCCATGATGCACGCCGTTGGCATCGTTGTAGAACCCGGCAACTGCGCCTTCGTCGTTGATGGCCTGAGGCATGGTGTTGGCGCCTGCTGGTGCACGCGGTGCGTCAAACATGGTGATTTTGCCGTCAGGGGTGCGCACTAGGCCGTGATAGACTCCATTGCCATCCTCGTACGTGCCGGTGGTTGTTCCGGCTGCGTTGATGGCATAGATGTTGGTACCCTCGCCAGACCAGGCGGTCAGGTCCTGGTTCTGGTCTGAGTCCACGTACGCGAACGTTTCGAATCTGCCATCGGGTTTGCGCACAAAACCGATAGACTGGCCGTTGCTGTCAAAATAGGCTCCGGCGACCGCTCCTGCTGCGTTGATGCACTGGGACCATCCGGTCCAGGTAGTGCCAATCCCGTCCGGCGCGTCGAACGGGGTCGTGGCGCCGTCACGAGTGCGCAGAAAGCCGTGACTTCCACCGCTCGCGTCCACGTAGTAACCCGCGATCCTGCCTTCCAGATTCATGTTGGTGGAAAATGTTCCGGCACCGGGTTCTGTGCCTGCGCCTGGAACAGAGAACGAGGTGAATGCACCGTGGGGAGTGCGCACGAATCCGTAGGCCACTCCGTTCGCGTCGACATAGTATCCCGTTACTGCGCCCATTGCGTCGACGGCAGCTCCGTATGTTCCGGGAGCGTTGGTGTTGATCCAGGAATCCGGAGGCGAGTAAGGATCATCCGAATCGGGAAGGCTGTAAGGAACGCATTGTGTGGTCTGGCCCGCGGGGCACCGTGGACCGTCGAACGGAGTGAGCTTGCCGTCAAGCGTCCGCACGTAGGCGTGCACGATATTGTCGTATCCCACGTAAAAACCAGTGGTCACTCCCGCCGGGTTCATAGCCTCGACCTCGGTGCCATAACCGCTGCTGCCGCCCGCGAGCCGGGCATCGATGGTGGTGAAAGTCGGCTGATGTTGCGCAAGGGCCGGAACACCCAGAATCAAAATCAGCGCGCAGACGGCTGGGAGGATCGTCCTCCAAGCCTTGCAATCTCGTGTGGTCATATCGCTCCTTTCGGAAGGCTGCCAGGCACGGAATTACCCGGACGGTTTCTGTGTACTGCCGCCAGCTCTGAAGAATGGAGGTTAGCGCCGCCATTCCTGGCAGGCTGCGGCATTCACCGAGGCCTCCCTTACAGGGCTAACCGGAAAATCGAGCCAGAAAGGATAATTGGTTCGAGAATTTATTTCCGCCCGCGAGAGTGGAATCGCGATCCGTGTTGGTGCAAGCCCTGTACATCCCCAGGCTCGGGCTGGAAAGTTCCCGAAGCTACGAACCTTGATCGGCGATGCAGCGTTCCGGGAACGGTCGGCCAGTCTCTACGCTCTAAAAATCGAGATATGGTCGGAACGGTTGCGTACCGACCCGCGGTTCCGTGACCTAGTGCGCCGTATGGACTACTCAAACTTGAGAGGCTGGTTCTCGGTGAATGGCAAGCCGCGAGCTACCATCGAGTTCACAACATATTTCAACTTTGCAGCGGGTGCGGAGATTGGTCCTCAGGGGTCGGCTTCCCGACTGCTTTTCGGGATTTCCAGGCTCTGGTTGGATGGCGTGTGGCAAGAGAAACTTGCGGGCAGGCAGGTTCAAAGGCAAACGAACCCCTCTCATTGCCCTGCCGGTCCGTCCCCCGGCAGGGATCATTCCACTCGAGCGCCGGGCGCATCGCCTGCGCCGCGGTACCGGATCTCCACCAATGTGCAATCGTCCTGAGCCGGGTTGGGCGCACAAAACTTCGCCACATGGTCCAAAATTTCTTCTATATCTTGATAGTGCGCCACTGACCTCAATCCCGAATCGCCGAACGCTTCCCCGCTGCTGCTTTCCGCTTCCGTGACGGCGTCCGTCACCAACAGCAGCCGCTCTCCGGGCCGTAAGAGATCCTGGGCAGAATTGTAGTTCGCTCCCTCGATGAGTCCGACGATCATGTTGCCCTCCTCCAGACGCCGGACTTCCTCCCCGAGAATCGAGAGCGGCGGGATGTGGCCGCAGTTCACATACTCAACCCGGCCGTCGGGAAACAGCTTGAGCATAACCATCGTCGCGTACTTGCCGATGTTGCGCGTGCACAAGAACACATTGACCTGGGCGGCAATTTCGGGAAGGCTTTGCCCGGCAAGCAGCTGAGTATGAATGATGCCCTGCAGCGTTGCCGCCACGATCGCGGCCGGAACGCCCTTTCCGGATACGTCCGCAATGGTGACACACACACAGTCATTCAGCGCCACCGCGTCGTAAAAGTCACCGCCGATTGCGTGACAAGGCACGGTTTTGGCCTGAATCGCTGCGTAGGAAATCACGGGCATGGCAATGGACATTAAGCCCCTGTGGATTCTTGCCGCAATCGCAAGCTCCTCGCGCGCCAGGCGAGCTTTGTGTTCCGCCTCTGCTAGAAGCGCGTTCTCCACCAGGGCTGCCGCTTCGGTGGCGATCGTGTCAAGCAGTTGGTGATCGACTTCAGTGAGATAACCCGGCCCAATCTGACTATCGAGATAAAGGAGTCCAAGCAACTGACTCGGTCCCGACGCGGAGATTCGGCTGCGTAAGGGAATGCAGTAGATGTTGCGAATCTTGTTCATCAGTACGCTTGGCCATTCCACTACGCTTTCATCCGCCTGGGTGTCGCTTACCGAAAACTTCAATTTGCTCTCGATTGCCCTGTGCATGGCTCGCCGCGAGACGGTCGAATCCTCTTCTACGATCTCTCCATGCGCAGTCAGCCCCTGAGCAAGCCGCATTTCGCCTTCCTGGCTAAGGAAAACGAATCCGCGTTCCGTGCCCGTTAGCTGCAGTGTCAACTGAAGCAAGGTGGCGAGGATATCCGTGATCGCCCCGCCGGCGTTCAATTGGCGGGCGGCGCTCAGAAGCCAATTCAGCTTCTCAATCTCGTGGGTTGCCGGGAGATGGTCGCCGTCGGGAGGCGCAAATCCGCTGAACGATTTGAGCAGTTGGGTGACCGCGGACTGGGAGGCGCTATCCCCCTCTTCGCTGGAGGGCTGGAGTTGAAATCGGAGCCTCGGCCCCTGCAGCGAGCCAAGTTGGATCACATCGCCCGGCTTAAGGGCCATTCGCTGAACGCGTTCTGCGTTGAGGAAGGTGCCGTGACTGCTTTCCTGATCGATGAGCGTATAGGCTGTACCCTCCCTGACAATCACCGCATGCCGGCGCGAAACAAACGCATCGCGCAACACAACGTCTTGACCGGGCGAACGGCCAATCGATGTGGAGGCGCGGTCAAGAACGACGGAGTGCGACCCGTCCGCGTCGATATAGTTAGTCGGTCCTGAAAAATGAAATAACTATATTTGGAATCAGTAATATAGATCGCGTTTCAGTGTTATAATTATCTCAGATTAGGACCCCAATTCGCCCCATAACTAGGGAAAAAACATGCGCC
>Ga0181530_10001586_pt1 | contig 28345 bp, 33 predicted proteins | sample PEATcosm2014_Bin_42_FD_119769 | JGI IMG/M metagenome (GOLD analysis project Ga0181530, IMG submission 119769) | Peatland microbial communities from MTU Mesocosm Facility, Houghton, MI, USA - PEATcosm2014_Bin10_60_metaG | ecosystem: Environmental > Terrestrial > Soil > Wetlands > Peat | place... | reverse complement strand
TGATCCGGCTTCCGCGACCGGGCGGCGAATACCGGCCCGGGTGAGAATGGTGAGCGCGGCAGGAATCGAACCTGCGACCCACGCCTTAAAAGGGCGTTGCTCTACCAACTGAGCTACGCGCCCTCACCTTTTGTTTACAACACTTTAGAGACTTCTACCGATTACCGAGTTGCACAATCGTTGCACAAAAACAGGGGTTGCACACCGAAATCACGCCGATAGCGCCAAGCGTTCTTCAACCACTCGCTCCAGTTGGTGCATTGCATTGATCTGCTGCGAGTCCAAAGTCTTGACATAAAGCGCTGCGGTGAGCGCCTCATTTTTGTGCCTAATAATCCGGCTGATGGTCTTGATGTCGATACCCAGGTCATGCAAGTTCGTACCAAGGCCACGTCTAAAACCATGCCAACCGCGCCACTGCGGTAATGACTGGTTGCGTTCAAATTTGTGATCCTCGTTCGCATGGTCCTCAGCAGTCTTTCCGCAGTAGCAGGCATTCAACACCGGCAAGATCTGGCGGTGCACAACATTGTTTGGGTTGAGCGTTGTTCGTTTCATGGTACCAAACATCGGGCCGGTTGTGGGATTTCCGCATCGCAGTTTATGAGCGTCAAGCATCGTCCTCAGAGGACCAATCACAGGCACCGGGGCCTTCGACTTTCGAGTTTTGGGCTCATCAATGATGCCTTCCCAGACGGACTGCATCACGTAAATTTGGTCACCCGTGTAGCTTGGCCAATCCATTCCAAAGAGTTCACCTCGGCGTAAACCGGTGAATGATGCAAGCCCGACTATTGTACGGGCGGGCTCTGGTAGGACGCGGAGCATGGTCATCTCTTCCGCGAGAGAGTAGGCGTAGGTTTCATCAGGCTCGGGACGACGGGGTACAGTGGTCTCACGGATTGGATTTGGGCCTGGATGGTAACCCTGCTGAATTGCGTGCCGGAAAATCCCAGATAACAAGGTCTTCAAATGATCCAGCGTGCTCTTCGCTTGGCCGGGGATCTCTTTCAACACCCGTTGCGCTGTGGGGGTATCAAACTCGCGTAGTCGAAACTTCTCACACCGTAGGGCGAGCAGCGAGTACCACCGTTGCTTGTACCCTTTCAGAGACGACGCCCGCAATTCCCCTTCTTTATTTTTAAAGTAAACATGCTCGACAAACTCACCCAAGGAAATATTCTTTCCTACCGGAATTTTCCCGTCGTTGATCGGAGCAAGAAATTCTTCAGCCTCCTGCAGCACCGTTTCTGGAGGCTTCTTTAAACGAGAGTGCTCCGGGGCTACGTCTGTGAGCTTCCTGCAGACCTGGTTGCGCACCACTTCCCCGCCCTCAACGAACGATTCCCGGTAACGGATGAACCACGAATTCCCTTTTCGAAAGACGTAACCGGCCTGTTTCACGATCTCCTCCGCAAGAGTCTGCGCTTCAAGTAAAAGTCTATGGCTCTTCGAACCAGCTCCGCTACAGGAGCGCCCGTTCGCTCCGAAAGTCTTTCCAGCTTCACTATCTGTTCAGTTTTCAAATATAGAGCAGTTCGTTTCATATATGTACATTGTACCATGCCGGCATACGTGGTGTCTATAGAGTCATACAGGCATACGTTGTGCCCAAGTCCAGCCCTTCGATGGCTTGACATCCGACTCATGTTCTAGTACAATGTCTAATAGATCACGCCCCGAGTGGAACGCTGGTGGATGCTCCAGATGCCGTTCCACCACGACGGGCGGTCTGGGTTGGAGCATCCAAAATCACCAACGCCGTTCGTTCCGGCTAAACGGGCAAAAAGGGGCAGTTGGTCGTTTAACACGCAAGGCCGGTGTGGCGCGTACCCGCTAAGGGTGAAGTCAGTGCCGAAAAGGCAACCAAAGCCTTGGTTGCTTCCTTCCAACAGGAGATCTTCGTGGAAAGTGTACCTGCTACGCCTGAGCCACAGGTGTTTGAAATCCTTGACGCACCCGAACTTGCCGCCCGCATGAAATTACCTCTTTCGTGGATTCGAGAACAATGCAGATCGCGGATCTCGGACAAAATTCCTCACCTGGCTTTTGGCCGGTATAAGCGCTTCGAGTTTGGTAGTCCCGATTTGACTGCCTGGATTGAACGGCGCCGGGTCAAAAGAGATGGGGCCCCTCATCCACCACGTCGTTTACCGCACAAGACGGAAAAACAGCGAAGAACAGACTCAGTAGAGGAGAGGAATCAAATGTCTCTATCGGACACATTGTCGCTGGCGCTGGTGGAAATTGAAGAAGAAGAATCCGAACCCGCCTATGCCGGTAAAGATGTGCAGGCGTTAATCAGCCGATGCAAGGGCGGCATCACAAAGCTACAAGAATTCCTGGATCGGCCCGTCTCCATGCACGATTGCGATGTGACAGACGAGGTGGAGGAAGATGCAGACTGAAGCTGACCACCCGTCAGGAATCCAGGGAACGGATTCGTCCGCAATGCGGACAGATCCCAGCAAACAAAAAAAGTTATAAACGGTGTCCACAATCGAGGGGCACTTGGGAATGGGTAATTGTAAAGGAGAGGCCAAAATGAGGAACCCCGAGCTGTACCTCGCGGAGCGCGGCTGGTGGAAAATCTCCACACCGCAGGCCGATACCAAGGTGATTCCATTCTTGCGCGTCGTTGGATCAGTGCGGGAGTGGACCAACCGGGTAATCAGCGACCGCCAGTTCAGCCGAGCCCTCCGAAAAGCTGCAGCCGAGGTAGATGCAGCGGAGGCAGATCGTGGCGGCTAGCGTCGAGTTTGGAGCACCTCTACCACTGCCACTGTTCCTGCCATCCCTATCAGAGCTGCCAGATGTCTGCCTAGACCTCTGGCCACTACCCGGCACCCCGCTTCCGAACCTCTGGCAGCGCGGGATGACTGAGGCTCGTTGCGTGGTTGGTTATTTTCACGGTCAGAGCACCGATCAGAGGCTGGACGATTTCAAGCACTTGGTCAACATCTGCACGGTGAAGGCACGGGGAAGGAACGCCTACTGGTCCCAGCGCCCCCACCTCAAGTTCGTTCGAGGAGGTCGGATGGATATAGGAGGCCGCTGGGTGGGAGGTCGGTTGGCCGAAGATCCAGAAAACTATGATCCCTACGACCCAATTCTGCGGAAGATCAATACCCGCTATTGGTTCATGACTCATTTGTCCGAGCATATTTCCAAGTATTCATCGGAGCACATCACCCGGCGCGAACTTTTGGAATTGGCCAGGATGAAGGACCAAGGGTTGCTCCGTGTGTGCCACGCTTTGGTTTGCGACATGATAAACGAGGGATTGAAAGCTGAATTACACGAACTGGCACCAGATCCAGGCACACCTCCAGTGGAGGTCGCAGCACCAACATCCGAAAAACCAGATTACGATGGGGCGGTCAAGTTGCTGGTTGGCAATCCAGAACTGCGCCATGCTCTCCCCAAGCACGTCAGCAAAACCTTGGAGACCCTGTTCCGCAAACTTGACGCTGGGGTTGGGGCTGGTGAGGTCATAGGCCAGATCGCACATGACCGAAAAAAACATGAGCGGACGATCCGCAGGCATCTCAGGCAAGCACATCTCATTGCTACCGGTGTCGCCGCGCCAAGTCTTCTGCTGAAACTGGTGGCGGATTTTGTATTACCTACCGACCACAAAGATCACGCCTCGCCTTTGCCTACGCACCCGCGAGCGGATCGAGCGGAGTACCAAATCCCCATAACACTCGTTCTTGGAGGTGGGAGCACGAACTGATTTTAGGTTTTACGCTCACGGGTGGGCGTAAACAGGGCAGGCTTTGAAAAATCATCCTCTCAGAGCCTGTCCTGGGGTATTTGCAGCACCAATAGGAGGATGGCCCCGAATAGGACACCATGCCGGTACTTCTGGATGCTACGCTCGATCGACTAAAATCCGATCCTAACACGCTGAGTATTTACAGCTCTCGCCTGCGTCTGAAGAAGACGGGCAATAGCAACAAGTACCGCACGAACTGTCCGTTCCATCCTGACTCAACGCCCAGTTTTGACGTTTACCTATACCAAGGTGTCTGGATCTTTAAGTGCCTGGGCTGTGGTGTTAGTGGCAATGTCGTTCAGTTCGTTGCGAAGAAAGACGGCATCTCCTTCTCCGAAGCTCTCGAAAAAGTCAAACATGAGATCGGACAGGATGATGCGTGTCTGACACCCGCGCCTGAACCCCAGCCTGAATCCAAACCCCCGGTTGTTATCCCACTCGCCCGCTATGCGGATGCCGAGCGCGAATTAGCTTCCAATCAAACTGCGAAGGACTGGCTGCTTAACGAGCGCGGGATCACGTTTGAGACGGCCCAGAAACTGCACTTTGGCTACCGGCAATCTATCCCGAAAGAATCACGGCACGAAAAGACCTGGGGCATTGTAGATCAGGGTTGGATCACCATCCCCTGCATCAATGGCAGCCAAGTTGATCTCATCAAATACCGATCCATTGCCCGCAAGGTGTTCACTCGTAGAGTTGGGATGCGGTCTACTCTGTTCAACACCGCAACGGCAACGCCGTTATCAGACCTATACCTTGTGTCCGGCGATTTCGATGCTGCGGTGCTGGAGCAGGCGGGCTTCCATGCGATCTCTCTTCAGTCAGATACCGTGATTAGCGATGAGTTGGTAGAAGAGCTACAGGCTTTGGTATGTGGTGGAAGATTTATCCTGGCTGGTGATAATGATTCACCGGGCCAAAAGGTCATGAAGGAGATCCAGGCAAAAGTATATGGATCGTTACTCCTGCAGTGGCCTACTAAGGATGCGAACGAACTGTGGTTGAAACATAGGAATGACCTGGCAGGCTTCAAACAGATTATCAATGGGCTCACGAAACAAGCCTTACCTGCCGAGCTACCATCACCTGAAGCCGCACCAGAAGTCGCGACCGAGCTGACAGAGGATGAAGATCGCGAAGCCCTGGACGACGTACCAGTTTGTCCGTCTGAAATAATCGACGGCGATTACATAGGGGATCTGACTCGAATCTTGACGGACGGAACGTTCATTCCGCCAGAATATGTTCGTGAAAATCTAAAGACCATCCTAGGTGCCATGATTGATGGTGAAGTTGGTTTCCCCGCTCATGAAGACATTCATCTGCGCCAATACAACATCAACATCAGTTTTTATCCACGCACCGGGAAGGGTGAATCGTGGAAGCGAACAGGTGACAATCCTACTGGTGTTCTAGCTGGGTTACTTGCGGCGCGAGGTATTCAAGTTGTGGACGGTAGCGGTTTCGGCAGTGGCGAGTTCATGGTAAAAAAGCTGACGCGCTGCGCGGCTAAGGTCCAACAACAAACTCCAACTGCTCGGGCGGATGTTCTTGCACGGTTTGATGAGATGGCGGAACCCTTCGAAAAAGCCAAAGCGACAGGATCATCGCTCGAATCCAAGTTCTTGCAACTGTTCGAACGTAACTCCTCCTCCCAGGGATCTTTCAAGAACGGAGAGCATGAGTTTCAAAACCTTCACTTCAGCCTGAGCGGCGATTTTACCCGCGATGGTTTCGAGCGAGCGTTCGCCGGCAGGGGGTCCGGTGGTTCCGGTTTCCTAGCCCGCTGCATCTACTCCTACTCGAAGCGTGGCACACATGAAGGGGATTGGGCACCATTGGATCTGTCTGCCAGGTTGAAGATAGTAACCAAAATTGATCGCTGCTTGAACGAATTGCCCTCGAATCCAAACTCACCGGATGATCTAGTCTTCGGTGAGACCGAAGAACCTCTGATCGGACGCCGGTTCATTCCTATGGAGACTGAAGAAGCCAAGCAAATGCGACTGGGTTTCTTCCAGGAGCTGAGCCAGGCCGACCAGCGTTACACACCCGAGATTGAAACCCTGCTCAAGCGCGATCTTCTGCTGCGGGCGATCTTCTCTGACGATCAAGTCATCAACGAAACCAGGACCGGAAAGGCGATTCTTTGGGCCCGCCGTCAGCTCACCATGCGCCAGTTGTTGTGGCCGGAAGAATCAGGCAGTTTGGTGGAGATGATGGAACGCAAGATCCTCAAAGCCCTGGCGGACACAAATCTATCCAGAACCCAACTCATCAAGCATTGCAACGTCAATCGGCCAGGTTCAGGGGGTAGGGATGTGTTCAACCGAGCGCTAAACGGCTTACTATATAACGACATAAGAGGAATTGGACGGACACAAAGAAACACCCCAATTTACTCCTTGTCGTCCCGGCAAACTCGGGAGTCACTCGGGAGTCAGCCTTGACTCCCGAGTTTTACTCAATGTTTGCAATAAGTTACGAACTTTTGGGGCACTCGGGAGTCAATTTTCTCTTATAAGGGGGAGAGACTGTAATTTTATATATAAGAAAACAAAAGAGATACCTCGTCGTATAGAACACACCCCCCTATAGTAGACTTTGACTCCCGAGTTTCATTCTTGTCCGACATCCTACAGTTTTGGAGTAAGTCCTGCCACCCTGCGGGGATCACTTGGCGAGTGGAAATTTTCTGGTTTCCCACTAATTTGAGGCGAGTGGAAATTTTCTGGTTTCCCACTAATTTGTTGCACTAATTCCGATTTTCGTCCGCATTGCGGACACAATTTGTAAGGACCGCTGCGAAAAGGGCGTCTGCCAAGCCAATACATCCCACACCCAGGAACCACCATGACAATCTCCGAAGCTTCCACCCACCTAACCAACCTCAACCCGTTCGACCAGCGAGTCCTTGCGGCCATCGCTGGTGACTTTACGGCCCTATTTGACCCTTACGGCTATCCATCCAACAAAGCTGTGGATCGAATTACCGCCCAGCTCAAGAAAGCTTTTTCCAACCGAGGTGTGGACGACTTCACTTTGCGCCAGGACACCTACTACGCAATCAAAGCTATCTCTATTCGTTGCCGCGATCTCATCGCAAAAGAGGCCAAGCGCCTCCCAACCGCCCCTCAAACCGTTCTATCTGCCTAACCTGACCGCAAATGAAAGGACCACAAATGTCCAATAGCCCAAACAATCGAGAGCAGAACGCTCCAATGGAACTTAGCCACAACCAATCCGATCCCGGCAGTGCGAAGGCAACCGACTTTCCCATCCTGCATGATTTTGATGAACAGAAACAGGTTCCCTTCCACGGTCAATCAGGGGAGACGCTCCGAGAATATCACCAGCTCTTACAAGAACACCCAGCAAATCAACCGTTACCTGATCTGAATGAAGCTCCAGTGAGACGAGCAAGCTAAAATGTCAAAGCTATCAACGGATCGAGCGTTCGCTCGACTCGTCCGGGACGACCGACTAACGATCAAACAGAGAATCCACGCGCTTGGTCAGATAACCCGGCCTTCTCTTGCTCTCCTGCGTTCCTTGCTGGATCTCAACGTCCATCCCAAGATCCGATTCGTAGCAGCGGGTTTATACGACCTCAATCTCACAAGAAAGGCTCTATTGAAGAATGGCCAACAGCCAACAGTCACTCCTGAAACAAATAATTGCCGACCCTCATAGTACCCAGGCCGAGTGCGAGGCTGCGCAAAGGAAACTCAATGCTCTCACCGGCCAGACCGTATCCCAGAGCCTTATCGACCATGAACTGGAGGCTTACTGGTCGCCTAACCCAGATCTCCGATGCAGCGATAGGCTCGCAGCCCGCGCAAACTATTCGACAGCTACCCAGACATTACTTGCTGACATCGGTGCAACCATTCTGGGACTGCCGTCCACTCTTGGAGCAGTTGAACGTCTGACTGCATTGGTTGAGAAAACCGCCAGCTCCGTCGTTCGCAGCTATGCTACCTCCGCAGTAAAAGCCATTGCCTATTACCAACAATCAGGAAGGCTCACATGTCTATAACTGATCCTTTCGCTGTTACAGATCCACTCTGGCAGCCACATGAGCTGAACTACGACGAGGAATTCTCGCAGCCGGATCGAACCGTCACCGGCATTCGTGATTTTCTCCGCACTGATGATGAAGTTAAACGGGTGCTCGACACAGTTGCCCCGATCATCCAGCAACCAGTTGTCCGCGACGACGGCCCTACTCTCTCACACATACCAGGTTATCCAGGATGACCACTTTCCAAGAGCAGTTGGAAACATTGCCCGCGTACCGCCAAGCGCCCCCTGGTAAAAGCCACGCGCAACTTCAGGAAGCGTGGGCCAAACCTTTGCCCGATCCCAACACTGACATTCTCGGCTCATGGTTGAGAGACACACTACAGCCTTGCAGACGCCGGGTTCAAAGCTCGCGACCGCGACGGCCCGCCAGCCACATTACCGTCAAAGCTATTGGTGGAGGTTACTGGTTGGCCACCGTCGCACTTGATGGTGGAGTCTGTCGTGGATTGGCCCCGGACCCACACGAGGCCATCAGTCGAGTGAAGGCTATGAACGGTGGTCGGAGACCTTTTTAACACTTCTAGGAGAACCTCATGAATGCGAAAGAACGGCAACAATTAGTAGCTGCAGAGACCGAAGCCTTCCTTGACTCTAATTTCGGCCAACTAGACCTCAGTGGCTCCCCCAACCTCCAGGCGCTTCCCAAAGATGGTTTCGATACTGATAAACACGGCTTGAACCGTATCGTTGAGAGCGGTAGCAACCAACTGCGAAACTTCGCTAACAACCTTGATGCTGAATCCTTGCAACGTCTGGCCGATGAAACTGGCGATCCTGATATAGCCGATCACCTGCAGGATGAAATAGAACATCCCATCGCGGAGAAGTTTGTAAGGACGCATCCCACATACTTCAAGTGTGATGAAAACTATGACGCCATCCGCAACTGGCTGGACGAACGCAGTTTGGGTTTCACAGCCGACAATCTGGATACAGCTTTCAAAGCGCTATGTCGGGCCGGTGAAATGAAGATGCGGCCAGGAACACCGAAGCAGCTTGCCAATCACGAACTGCTGGCTGTCATCTCCGATTGTAAGGAAGGTCGGTTGGAAGATGCTGTGAGTCGATACCTCGACTACGCCCTGCCTGACGCCCAGCGGCTGTGGAGCGATACTCAGGATTTCTTGATGGATGAAGGAACTCTTGGCGTGCGCAATGCTGCTTGCCGTTTTGTCTTTATCAATGCCTCCAACGCTCAGGATTCGCCCTCATTCAGAGCCTTCGAAAAACGATACTTTCATGGCAGATCGCCCGTCCGAACCGTCAACGATTACGCCCTCTGCCATGAAGACTTCTTGAAGTCTGAGCAAGCTGCAGAACGGGAACGCATCGTCTCTGGCTCTGAACCAGTTTCACGAGGCGATCTTGATGCTCTTACTGATGACCAGGTTGACCGTCTTACGCATTCGAGCCTACAGGTACGTGCCAAGGAGCTGAGGCGAACGCGAGGTTAAGGCGAATGTTGCTGGCCTAACTATCAGCCTCTCCCAAATGTGAAGGACCGAAACTAATGTGACCATGACCAATAGCCTTCAGAGAGGTTCATCAACACCTTTACCCAAATGATGCTGCCGATAAAAAAACATGCCCAGTGCCCCATTGTCCAGCGATGGTAACGTTGGTTGGGACGCCTTCGCTGCGTCACGCGGTTGATATAGTTCTGGACCGGAACAAAACAGAGAAAGGACGGGATTAGCCCAGCGACGAGGGCTAGAAAGCTTGGATACCCAGACGAAAAGCCAGAAAGGCGCAAGACAATGAGTGAGACGCAGAAAAGCACGATCCAGCCGTTCGCAAGGACCCATGGGGAAAAAGAGGGCACCTCTACGGAACGTGCTTCCTCGTTATGCCACATGCGAAGCAGAAGGCTATAGCAGTAGAACACGCCGAACCACGCACGCCAGAAGGGCGAGATTTGCAGTTTGTCCCTTTCTTTGATGTAGCGCCAGTTTTCATACATCCAGTACATTCCATACAAACCGGAGGACGCAATCGACCACAGAATTAGTCTGGATACCGGGATATAAAGGAACAACGGCGGAGCTTCTGAAGCGCCCTCGTTGCTTGGTAGCGTCAGCCTCGCCGTGACAATCACCAAAATCCCGCCAACGAGGGCCGCTACGCCGAGCCATGAGAGCCATTCAGCGATACTGAAGCTCACGGGGATTATCAGCCACCCCAGGAATATTAGTGTCGCGGCAAGAGTTTCAGCGTGCTCGGCGAACCAGGACCGCTCAGGAGTGGACGTACCTAAGCGCTCGTCTGGCTGGGAAAGTCGTGGCGCTCCACACTTAGCGCAATAAGTATAAGCAAGGGAATCTTCATAACCGCATTGCCCACAGGAATACATCGGGATGTCCTTCGACCGCGCTATGTTACCACGACAAAAGCCTTATTGGCGAAACAGGCAGTCGGCCTTAAATTGAATGCTCCATTCGTGCGCAAACCTAAGACAAAGTTCAAATCGAGAAGGTAATCAATGCCATTATTCAATCCTCAACTCTCCACTGGTCAAGTGCAATCTGATGATACTTCGCAGGCTCAACCGCAACCGCAGGCCCAATCTCCAACTCCACAGAACCAAGCGCAAGCTCCAGCGGTTCCTTCCTCCGTACAGCAAGCCCAGCAGGCTCAAGTCGCGGATGTGACTCATCATGCCTTGTTCGGTAAAGCGGTTAAATCAATGGTCCATGCGATCAATGGTACCCAAAGCTCTTACCAGACTGACCCACGCACGGGGGAAATATCGGAAACAACCGTGTCTGCGAAGCCTGGGGCCTTATTTCGCGCATTGCTGGCTGGGGCACTCATCGGAGGAGCAGCCGGTAGTGAAGGTCGCGGGCAGGGAGGATTTCTTGGTGGTGTGGCTCGGGGTGGCACTGCCAACATCCAAGATCAACGCCAACAGGATCAGGCAAGGTTCCAACGGGCGCAGGAGCAGCAGAAGAGCCAGATGGAACGAGAGAAGCTCACTGATGAAGAGATGCAGCACAAAGCAATGACCGCCCACGAAAATATGCAGACAGCGGCACTGTTGCACAGTATGCACTTGAGCGACGAGAAGACCGTGGAGGAACACAACGCAGCCGCCCGCGCCTATGAGAAGACTCTGATAGATGCCGGTGCCGTCCCGGCTCAGCTCTCTATCAATGGGAAGACAGTAGATACTACAGACGGTAACTCCTTCGTTGCTGCTTTCACCAAAGATCCAAGTATTGCTCATGCGCCAGATGGTTTCGAACGGCACTTTGTTTCAACCAGTAACCTGGGTGTTTCTGAGCTTCATTACGATGGTGAGCATTGGGTGGACGACTCGGGGAACCCAGTCAACGTAGGGAACAATATCAGCATCCGTGCTTACGATCTCTCGGCCACGAGCTTCAAGAAACCAATCAGTAGAACTGGCGCGGAAATCAATGCCGCCCGCAGGCAAAAGATTGTGGACCCGAAAGGCACTTACATGGTATCGCCGGAAGGCATGTCCGCGATCTACACTCTCGGCGCTAAAGATGCGAATGAGGATGCCCGTACGGCTGCCTCCAATGCAAGGGCAACGAAAGCGGCGAAGAATAACAAGACCTTCATTGCCATTGAATCTAAGAAAGCGGCGGCACTAGCAAAGGCAGAGAACACGTACTGGACTGCTCGCAATAAGAGTGCCGATCCTCAGACCCCTAATCCTGCATTAGAGGCTCAACTCAACGAATCGAAACAGCAGGCACAAAATAGTTATGAGGAAGACATTAAAGCTGCTGGGGGTAATCCACAGCATTTTGAATACGGGGCCGTTCCTCATGCCGCTCCACAATCGAATCCCGCCAACCCTCCAGTCAAAGTTAATCAGACCGTAACTCTGAAAAATGGACAGCAAGTTACTGTCACCAAGGTAAATCCCAACGGAACATTCGAGTATAGATAATGCCTATCGCATCTTTGTCTGATATTCAAGCTGGTTCCGCTGGTGTCGCGTCTTTTGACGACATCCAGAGCGCTGGCACTGCATCCTTCAGCGACATAGCACCAGCTCCAGGTGTGGCGTCGTTCGATGACATTGCCCGCCCAGAAGCAACTGGAGAGATCCGTTCCTACCAACCAACCGTGTGGGACAGAATCAAGAGCGCAGTTCTATCTGGAATTCCGAACTATTCCAGCCGCACCGTCTACAACCCGAAGTATGGGCAGACACAGCTTCTCTCACCAGAAGAGCTGATGACGACAAGTGAGCAAGAGCGCCATCCGATCTTGACTGGAGCTGGGGAAGTCGCGGGCGGTCTGACATCTCCTGAGTCAACGGCTCTGATCGCCGTGACAGGTGGGCTTGGTGAGCTTCCAGGTGCCGCCGCCATGCTCCCACGGCTTCTATCAGCGGGCTTCGGTGTTCAGTCGATATACCAGGCGGCCAAGACCTACCCTGAGATCAAAGCTGCCATCTCTCGTGGTGACACCTCACAAACTGAACGTCTCTTGACCCATGCGGTGCTGGATATAGGGGTGGCCTCATTGGCCGCGAGACATGCTGCGACGGGCAAAGGGGCAGTGAGCGGTAAGGCTGAAACCACAGAAGCGCCTGCGCCAGTCGAAACCCGCCTTGTCGAACCCACATCACCGGTTGGTGAATTGCTCCATGACGCTGCTCCTGACGTTCGTATTGCGGACAGCTCTGCGGCCAAGGATCAACTAATCCAAGATGACACTGTTCATCAGGGGCCGGTGTCACCAGAAGCGAACGTTGAGGCGAACGCGGAGGCATCGGTTCGAAGCACGCCAGATATAGTGGAGTTGCGAAAACCATTACCAACTGCCCGCATTGTGTCTGATGACCACGTTCCGGTTGTTTCTCAGAATGAAGTCCTGGCTAAATCCATGCAGGACATGATTGCTAACAGCCAAGAACTGCAGAAAATCGGTATTGATCCATCGAAGATAAATAGCCCAGCCGATGCAGAAGACGCTCTCAAGCAGGCCGCAGAGCACATACGCGCCAACCTAGACCCCCGCGCCAGTGCCGTTATTGGGTTCGATGCGCAGACACAGCTCGCCTCCGAACTTGGGATGACGGTGGAAGAACTTCTCTCACGTAAGAGCGGACAAGCATTCAATGCAGAGCAGGCGATAGCCAGTCGCGCACTGCTCAACGATAGCGGGCTTGCTGTGGTGAAAGTAGCCAGGGCCTCTGTTTTAGACCCTTCCACAATGCCCGATCTAACCCGGTCACTGTCCCAGCACCAATTGATTCTGAACGCAGTCAAAGGTATGAGTGCAGAAAGCGGCAGAGCCCTCGGGAGCTTCAGGGTCGAAGACCTACCCGCGAGCAAAATTGCTGACGTGATGTCGAAGTTGTCTCCCGATGCACAAGCCAAAGCAGCAGAGCTGCTCACAAAAATAGATCCTGAGAATTCCCGCCAGTTGAACGATTTCATAGAGAAGATTACGCCCAGCTCAACCGCTGACAAAATCTTTGAAGTCTACCGGAACAGCTTATTGTCTGGCCCCGCGACCGTTATCAAGAAGGGAGCGTCCGAGGCCACGATGCTGGCGCTGGAGACCATGAAAAAACTGGTAGCGTCTGGATTGAGCAAAGATCGTTACGCCGCTGAAAGCTACTGGTTTGCCAAAGGCGCAGTGGATGCTCTGCAACACACCAAAGCTGTGCTCAGTGGGGAGTTTAATTTAGAGGACATGCCATCGTTCGAAAGAACCGGCCAACAGGCGATTAAAGGCACTGTGGGTGATATTGTCAGGTTCCCCGGCACAGTTCTTTCCCGCCAGACCAACTTGATGTATGTGTTGTCTTACTTTGGTGAGCTGAATGCGCAGGCCGCACGGGCAGCAATCAAGGAAGGATTGAGCGGACCAGAACTAGCAGCCCGCCAGGAATATTTGGTCGCACACCCAACTCCAGAAATGACCGACGCTGCGCACAACACCGGACTCCACAATACTTTCCAAGTTGACCTCGGAAAGTTCGGCAAAAAGGTTCAGAACACATTGAAGGCTGATCCAACTGGTGTGGCACGTTATTTAGTTCCTTTCTTCCGCACGCCAATCAATCTGGTCAAGGAAACTGCTTACTACAGTCCGTATGGACTGTTCAAAGGCAAACTAACCGGAGACGTCGACATGCAAGCCCGTGGAGCAGTGGGAAGTGCTTTGGCCGCTGGAATCGCATACCTGGCCGCACAGAATCTTGTCACTGGTGGCGGACCTGTCGATCTCAAGAAGAAAGACACCCTGGAAGCAACTGGCTGGCAACCCTACTCAGTCAAGATCGGTGATCGGTATTACTCTTACCGCAGATTGGAGCCAGTGGGGCTCGCGCTGTCTCTGGTTGCAGATGCCGTTCATGGAATCAAGATGGGAGATCCCGAGCAGATAACGCGGAGCAAGGTGGACAATGCAGTTAACCACATCGTGAGAAGCCTTCAGGATGTGGCCTTTGTTCCGACTCTCTCGAATCTTTCAGAGGCGATCACCAATCCAGGTGCGAGAGCGCAAGGATTCATTAGCAGGCAGGTTGCTGGCTTCGTTCCTGCGCTGGTGAAAGATGTAGCGCAGAGCGCAGATCTCACTGTGCGCAAACCAACCGGCATCGGTGAAACTTTGGAAAGCAGAATCCCTGGCTTGACCTCCCGCGTCCCTGCTGTGATTGATGTGGCCGGCCAGCCAGTGAAGAGGCCAGCAAGCGCAGTTGGAGGTGCGAATCCATTCCCAATCAGCACAGCGAAGAATGATCCCGTCCTGAGCGAGCTAAGTAGGCTAGGGATCTCCACGTCACCCGCGCCAGCATCGGTCAAACGGCGCGGCACAGAGACGCCACTGACCAACGCGCAACGCCAGAAACTATCTGAGCAGGAAGGCCAGGAGTTGTACAAGGTGCTGAGTCGCATTGTTCCCGGTCGCGGCTGGCAGAGCCTGAGTGACGATGCCCGCAGAAAACGGATCAGCAAGCTGCGACGGGAAATTGAACAGGGTAGGCCCGCCAGAGTTGCTCGGACGGTTAACGAATAAGCACAAGAAGGAAAACTTCAAATGGTTAGTATTGAACAATCTCGGCTGAGATCAAATGACCACGTTCTGACAAGACGTGATTCTCTGCACACTTTGCGCCTGGCTTCGCTCGCAAAACAATGGCGGCAACGTCTGCATGAGAGCGTCCTGGTTCGGCTCTGGTATGCACTACGACTGGAAGGCCGCAGTTTTGCTGGCCGCATGAGAACTTTACTGTCCATAAAACACTGGGGCGTTGACCTGGGGCCACTGTGGGAAGCTGTTCCAAGCGAACGTCAGTTCGACTTGAATAGACGGACAAATGCCCGCAGTCAGGGCACGCGAAACTTAATTGGGGATTATCCGTGGGCCAGTAGTGTTGACCTACAAATATTCCTTCGTGGCTTCGATGTGGGAGAACGGTACGCTCTTCGCTCAACTGGCACACCAGAACCGGAACGGCGGGCATCATAGGCGACGTGGACGACGGGGACGGCATTGGCGAGGGGTATTATATCGTTGATGACACACGAAAGCCCGAGGCACGACAACATGCACCGGGCTTCTGTTTTTGCTTTAGCGATGAATGGCCTTCTGCAACGTGCCGACGCTGATCTTGAGTTTCTTCGCCACACCACGCAACCCCAGACCTTCCTCCCGCATTTTACCAACTCGCACCAAATCAACCGGCACCTCTCTCCGTCCAAGAGTCTTACCCGCTCTCACCGCCCGCTCTAATCCTGCCCGTGTGCGGTCGGAGATGTTGATTCGCTCCTGTTCAGCCAGGGTAGCCATTATTGAGATAACCACGTCGCGCATGATCCCGCAGGAATCGAAGAATGGCTCCATGTATGAGCGCCAAGCCACACCGTAGGAGTCGAGCAGCTCCAGGTAGCGCAACGTCTTCCGCACACCCTCACGGCTGAGACGATCCAATTTCCAGAAAAGCAATAAGTCAAACTGTCTCTGACTCGCTGCCAGTAGCATTCGATCAAACTGCGGTCGCTTCAGCTTTCCGCTACCGGACACCGTGTCAACGTATTCGGCAACTATCCGCCAGCCTTGCTTCGCGCAGAACTCCTGTAGTTGGTCAAGCTGGTTTGCGTTCTCCTGCTTGCCGGTGGAAACCCTGCAATAAATCCCCACTGTCTTCACATCCTCGATTTTCATTTTCCCTCCGCGTATTTTTACCGTATCACCATTCGTCCAATTGCTGGCACGCAAGAACCGTCACGTAGTTTCAACACTTTGACTGCTCGGAGACGCGCAACGATTGTTGACACGCCCTCCGAGTTTCGGCCTAAGCCATCATGATCTCCACCTGTAACCGGTTGAGGGCTTCGCGCACGTTGTTGTTAGAGTCTTTGACGATTCGCGCAAAGTTGGGATGTTCAACCGGATTATCCGTCTCTGCATCCCATACCTTTGCCAGTAGCTCTGCCACGTCCTTCGCAATGCCGTAGCTGGAGAACTCCAGGACGGTACATCGAGACATGAAACGAACTTCCAGGTTGTCACTGGCGTTAGCCGTGAAAACGAAGATCGTGTTCGGCGGTCTGCTCGTACCGTCGAGCACACTCAAGAACGCATCTTGTGCGGCTCGGGACATAGAATCTGCCTCATCGCAAAGAACCAGGTGCATCTTGCTAGGCTTCGTCCAGTCTTCCCGTAATCGTGGGACGTAATGACACTGCTTTACCAGATCGCGCACCGTCTGAATGTCACACTCTCGGCTTGGAACATGATGAAACTCGGCAGGCATCTCTTGCGCCATCGCTCTAGCGAGTGTCGATTTGCCGGTACCGGAATTGCCGATGAAAAAGAGATTCATCGGCATCGGTTGCTGAATCAATCGGCCACAAATCTTTTTCGCTTTCTCTAGGCCAACAAAATCAGCAATTCTTAGTGGCCTGTACTTCTCCGTCAATGGTTCAGGGAACGCCAGCATAGGCTGTGCTGGCATCTCGAATAAGTTAGTTGCCATTGGCCACCCCCCGTCTTGCATTCCATTCATCCGCCTGTGCTTGTGCTGCTTCTTGGGTAGGCCACGGGACGCGCCCACAGCCTACCGTGTTGGCTTGCCGATCAAACAACGTCCAACCCTGCGAGATCAGCTCCCAGTCTGCCTTCTCCGCGTCACTTGTCCAGGGACATGCGCCATAGGGTGAGACCTTACGTCCGCTCTGCCTGTGCTGCCAGACTTTCGACTCAACCACGCGATAGTTAGGCTCTGCTGGCGCGGGTGGAAGCAATGCCGGATGGCCTGCAGGCAGCATGGAGACCAGGTTCACTGAATTGACGTGAATCGTGATGCCGGTATCCTTCCCGCAAAAAATGGAATGCTCCACGCAAATAACCCCAGGGGGCAACGTCACTGCCTCTGCCCCACGAATGTCTTTGTCGAACGCTGACTGTGCTGGCATCGCTGCACTCTGCATTGTGTCCAATCGAACGAACGCAAAATAATCCCGTGACCCACCATCCCAGTAGCTCTTACAGTTCAGCGGATACTTCTGGGGCACAATGACAATCTTCCGCCCACGGTAACTGGGATACGTGACTTGGAGAATCCTACGGATCAGGGGATCAGTGACAGAGACTTTGATGGTATTGGTCATCGCGCACCCCCATTCTTTCCACACTTGCCCATGATGTAATCGAACCACCGTTCTCTCTTGAAGTTAGAGTTAGCTGCCTTACAGGCATTAGCAACGTATTCAGCAGAAGCCATTACCCCAGCTAACTCTGCCTCTACGTTTGTTGACGCCATAGCGTGGCCTCTGGCGTATTGGATTGCTTCTGCGAGTGCTACAAAGTCACGTCTCGACATGCTCATGTTCGTTTCTCCGTGCGCTAATTGCGCTGCGCTCGTGTTGGCGCGATGCGAACATAAACCCAGTTTTCTGTTACGAGCACTTACACGCTTTGTAAGTTACTAAGAACGCGACTCACAAAAGTACTTGACATGTTTTCCGAGTTATGCGCACGAAATGCGAGCGCAATAACATGATAAACACAGCACGTCGCAACCAATCCGCAGGTAACTAGCTCGTGATTGGCAAAGCGAAACTAATCAACAGCGGATTAGTGGCGGATTAGCAGTAGATTGGATAGTTAGCTAGTTACTGCGGACTGTGTGGCGTTGGTTGGTGGGAGCCTTGGTACTACTTTAACTGTTTGGCCAGGATGGCCCCCGGCCTGTCCCCTTCACCCCGTGCTATGCGCGTGGAGGTCACTGGGCGAATACCCTTCATTTCTTATTCCATCCATATAAGAAGGAGAAATACGCAGCTAGAAGATAGTGCACTGAAGTACCGTCTCAAGGTTGTCTCCGACACCTGTGGAGATCCATTGACTCGCAGCCGTATTTATTGCAGTTACAGCGTGATTGAGCCTGCGGCCATGAAGTGTGAATTGCCCTAGCTTCGAGGGGAGGACAAGCCGATTGAATATGAAGTTGGCTACGGGCGGCGCAGGCCGTGACCAGCATCACTGGCATGGGGCGAAGAGAGGGGACCGGGAAGTTTCCGGGCGAGTGAAACTCAAGCTACCAAGTCTTTGGCAATGCTCTTATAGCCTTCCGAATAGCGGAAATAATCTCCATTGATTACTTCGCGCAAGATCGACGGCAGCCGCTTCCAGCGTGCGGCAGGAATCGCGGCCCTCGTGCTCATGTGTCTGATCTTTCCGTCAACAAGGTGAATTTGTTCTTTCACGTCCCGACTCGCCTGGTATCGCTGGATTCGATCTCGCGCCATTTCGTACTGCGAGGCAAGGCTGCGATACTCCGCAGCTCCCGTCAGCTTTGCCTTCGCAACGGATTCCCTAAAATTGTAGTAGAGAACCCCTTCCTGCTGAACTGGGTGCTTACGATATTTGATCGAAGGCGCGGGCAAAGCTTTGATTTCAGAAACAGCGGACGCTATGAGAGCGATCCACAAGTCGTGCTTTGTTATATCAGGAATGGGTAGCACTATATCGCGGAGCTCGGAGCGAAACGCCATAGCAGCGCCTGTTACGACATTGTGCCGGAGCAGTAAATCCAGTGCTCTACCTTCCTCTATTTGTTTTGCTCCGACCGCACTCAGTCCGAACGTTTTCCAGAGGCGTTTACCAAGAGGATGGGAATTCTCGTCGATAAGATCCGCATCTGAAAATACAAGTCCCGTGGTCGGATTGCTCAGGAAGGACTGCTCCACCATGCTCAGCCGAGTCTCGTACCAGCAATCATCCTGGTCTGAAAGAACGATTACATCGCCCTGGCAAAGCCGGATCGCCTTCTCAAAGTTCTTGGTTGTACGGAGGCTGCTTTCGTTAACAAAGACGCGCACCGGGAAGTCAGCGTTCTCCGCGAACTTGCGAACAATATCCAGGGTCCGATCGGAGGAACCATCATCGCAGATCACGACCTCATCGGGCAGACGGCTCTGATTAAGGATGCTCTGTAGCTGCTCATCAAGATAGACGCCGCCGTTGTAGGTACACATAGCGACGGCCAGGCGGAGTTTGCCCACGCCAAAAGCCTCCACAGGGTCTTTACTTGGCTGACCGGTTACTTTAGTCATTGGAGCAGACTAGCCCGCAGTAACCAGCGCGTCAGTGGCAGAAGTCACAGGACCATGTGACGAGATCACAGTGGCATGTGACGCCGACTGCCATCGAGAGTCCGAGGCTGGACGGCTCCGCGCGCGATAGGATCCCCGAATGCCCGCCCGGAAAAATGTCAATCCTGCTATCCAAGGACGCCAACCTGTCAGAGTTCAGTGATGAAGAGGTGGCTATGTGCTGGCTGACTGATGGTAAGATGGCTGCCCGCACAGGTCTCTGGAATCGAACCAGGGTGAAATGCCTGTGGTACATTACATCTCCATTAACATATCTGAATGACCCTCAACTCCTTTAGTGCCCATGAAATACCCTCTCAAGAACGCTGGTACGCTCACGGTTGAGGCTTTGAAAACTGCCCTAGCCATGCTCTGCCCAAACGGAAAGAGAAGCAAAGGTAGGAAAACCCTAGCAAACGAGCGCGAAGGAGGGCAGAATGAGCCACCGATCACTAACCAAACCCCTGCAGGATTTGAAGGACCGCGTAGAAAAACTCTGCCCTCTCTATGGTGACGACGTAACGGTCTCAGACCCCATCGCGCCGATCAAGACCCAGGACGGAACAGACCTGGTGCTTGTATACAAGAACAAGAAATATCTTTTTTGGATACCAGTGCCCAAGAGCTAACCCTTCAGGGGCGATGAGCCGGTTTGTATTGCCTTGTGTTCAACAACAAGTTTTCATTGATTAGCCCGAAGGCGGTTAAAGCCAACATTGATGTTAACTTTTACGCAAGGTAGATTGAACGCTTTACGACTGCCGTAAACGATCTGCCCCATCTTTGAAGGTAACAATCTCCACAGCGCCAGAGTCCCAATGCCTCTTTAGCTCTGTCATCTGCCTGGTGAACTCGGCTAGAGAAATAGAAAACCACCCATCGTTAATGGTTCCGATACCATGAAATGTCAGGACGTACCAGCCGGGTTGCAACCAACCACTGACATTTTCAGATCCATCCCTTCCGAGAGGATGAGAAGCGCCGTCAATCACGACATATTCGGGATTGTCTTTGGCGATGAGGCGACTATCTACTTGGTAAAAGTCTATCGGCCTTTGCTCGGGGTGGTAAGTTCTGTTCGCGCCCCAACGTGCCTGCTTATACCCAGCATTGATTACGGCGTTCTTAATAGGCGGGGTGAGGTGAAAGAACGGGTAGCAGTAGGACGGAACCTCTACTTCCAACCGACTCTCGATCCATTGCTTTGACCCCTCGGCCTCAGCCTTCGGGTCTCTGTCTAAGAATGGATGTCTGTGATGCACGCTGTGAGCCCCAATTTCATGTCCCCGCTGGATCATGCTCTTGAGAAACTGGATGTCCGTATCGCTCCAATCGGTCTTCCGCCAGTCTGGGTGCTTGCACCCGTCAGTGTGGATCGGGTCATTGTTGGCGACCAAGAAAAACGTTGATGGGAAGCCGTACTGATCGAGTATAGGAACGGCTCGTTCGAACTGGCACCGCAGCCCATCATCGAAGGTAAGAGAAACAAATGCTGGTCTATCCATAAGTTTATTCTGCACCAAGTACCCCGACCAGAACAGCACCAACCGCCATCAGCCCCAAGATCTGCATGGATTTGCTTTCGGCCTTGCCATTAAACGCAAAAGAAGCAAAGTGCTCACAGTTTTGTGCGAATAGATGGTAGCGCCCTTTACCGAGTCTGCTCTCCACCCTTGTCAGGATTTGTTGAACATGGGCAGGTGAAGAAGCACGTTGACATAAGACCACCGGGCGACCGTCTGAGAACTGATTCCAGTCAGAGACCGTGATACCGCCAGCCTTTACATTGTGGGCGATCTCCACGGACTCCATCCCCCATGTGGCGAACGTCATTCGGAACACAATGCCGTGGTGCCATACACCTGAGAGGGACCAAACACGCACCCAGTCACCCAGCATAATCGGAACCCCGTTTGAATATGTTGGCATCGCTTACTCCTTTCACATTCGTTTCGACTCTAATCACCCGTTACCAAATTCACCAGATGTCAGATGTTCATCCGAGGCGCATTAGTACATGACGGGCGTGCCTAGCTCTGGGGCCTACTCGGAAACACACCATCAATCTTCCGCATTATTTTTTCTCCCCACTGCACCGCAGCCGCGACCAGGGATTCAGTCCTTGGACTTGAACGAGTGTCAAACAAATCATCAGTGGTCTTGAGATGACGAGCCACCAAGATCCCAGCCACGATTGCCAGCACTCTTTTTCTGCCCTCATCCACGGACTGAGTTTACAAGATTCGTGTTTTGTTCGCCAGTACAATTGTGCTAGTCTGCTCCGGAGAGGTGGGTTTATGAAGCGGGACATGGACTGTCTGCGGGCTTTGTTGCTTAAGATTGAAGAACTGCCCAGCAACGGGATTTGGAGTGGGGTCGAAGTCGAAGGGTACTCACCAGCACAGGTCGCCTACCATGCACACTTGGCTCAGGACGCGAAGTTCATTGTGGCGAGGTTTCTTCTGGATGAAGCGGACGTATTCATGGTGGAGCGGTTGACCTACGCAGGGCATGAATTCTTGGACGCTGCGAGAGAAGACAAGCTCTGGAATAAAGCGAAGGAAACTGTGCTCAAGAACGCTGGTACGCTCACGGTGGAGTCCTTGAAGATTGCGCTCTCCATGCTGATGCAGAAGGCGGCACAGGGCATGATTGTCTGAAAGATGGAAGTGAGTGTGATCGCAGAATGGAACGGCAAACAGTATTCCTCTCAATCAAGAACGGCGGCAAAGGGATACCTTACGGCGGTGCTAGTGAAGACCGACCAGATGGTTCCAGGAACCACGGCTTCAAACGCCTAAGATCAAAATTGGGAGAAATAGCTGCAATTCCAGAGGCCCAAGGGATTGCGGCACTGGAGAACGCGCTTATTGCGCTGAATGCGCCGGCCTCACCATTTTTCACAGTCGGATGCGAGAAGGCTTTCGGCAAGAATGATTCAGGTCACTGGATTAGGGGTTATCTGGAGTTTGCATTCAATTATGGTGAATTGGTCGCTGACGCCAAGTTTTATTTCAAACTGTTCTTTCTTTTTAATCATTGGTACTGGAAGCAGAAGCAGCAAGCCGGTATCCAGTACAACTTCGAGTTGGAAGCCGCTACTTTCTTGGACGCCAACGTTAGTGGGTTCACGATCACCGCCTGGATCTACGCAGGCACCTATCCAACCAAAGAATTAGCTCAGACCGCATGGGAAGGCGCACTTGATACGCTCGTAACGTTTCTGAAAGAGCACCCCCTTCCCACTGATGGCGGATACACTAAGATCTACTGACTATCGCTTGAACTTTGCCCATTCTGCTATCCTTCCCTCGCATCAACCGAGGGGGCCAATGAGCATAGAATCCATCACTGAAGAAATCAAAAAAGAGATTGAAAAACTGACACATGTGCTGCGATTACTGACGGGAGTGAAGCAAACGAAGCGGACGAAGGCTCCACGCAGGACAATATCGGCGGCGGGCAGGCGAAGAATCGCAGCGGCACAACGGGCCAGGTGGCGAAAGATCAAAGCAGGCAAGAAATAAATGGGGCGCAAGATTGACCGGACCAAGGTGATGGCTTCACTGACCACGGAGTGCCCTCGATGTGGATACCAGATCCCACCGAATGAAACCCAGCGCGTTAGCTTTACGGAGATGCGCTGTCCGAAATGCCAGACAGTGTTCACTCCTGGGTGGACCGGACGATCTGTCTAACCTCATCCCCACTCAATTGTTTGGATTTGAGAAGACGCTGCGCAATCTGTTCGATAATCGGCCAGTGCTTCTCAACCAGATCAACCGCCTCTTCTTGAAGCTTGGGCCAATCCAACCCGACTTCTACTGCCAGGGAATTTATGCGCTCTTCGTCTTGGCTGCTGTGCCACCTGCGGCAACTTCCTGAGTGTTTCTTATGCTGTGCCGCCAATCCTGACAAAAGGATCAGGATCTCCTTCCGAGCGGAGCCCTCTGTTGTCGGCATTGGAATCTCGTAATCGCAAACCTCGTGATCCAAATCCGTGATTCCAACCGTTATCACGTTGAAGCCAAGAACGATGGCGATGACCGCATGGCCTGCCTCGTGGTAAGCGCCAGCCTCGACTGCGTTTGGTCCACCCATTTCTTTTAGGCGCTCGCGTACCCTCCGAAGAATAGCCTCTTGCTGTGTCGTTCGAGCTGCAGGCAAGAGTTTGTTCCAGCTTTCAAGCTGATCCAGAACTGCCGTCTCTACTTCTTTCGGCTTGGGATAATCCATGTTTCTCGGGTCTCGTTTTCAGCTACCGATGGGTAATGGTGCAGTTTGACTGACTCGTGTTCAATGGAATGGTGAGATAATTGCGTGCCACCGTGAACAGAACAGGCAAGAATACGATCTTTGAGATTGCATTTTACATCGGACTGGCTATATTCCTGCTTGCGACAGGCGTAGTCACACTTGGCGGTATCGGTGGGTTTATAGGTGCGGTACTGATGTTTTTGGGAGTGATATTCTTGCTTAAAATGTGGCAGGATGGGAAAAAGTAAAAGCCCCGGTTCCCGCCGGAGCTTCGTAGGTCTGCGTTAGGACAGTCAGATCATAGCGTAGGAGTGTATTCCAATGCAAACAGTAGGCTTTGCAAACTGCTTGTCAGAAGCCGAAGAATGGACTAAACTCCCCAACGGTAGCCAGTTTTGTCTCCCCCATCGTCAGATTGGAAGGGAGCTTCCCATGAAATCAGGATCAGCGAACGAGCCTCTATTGTGGCATTGGCTGTGCCTTTTGTTTTTCTTCTTCTTCGTGGCGAGCCTGCTTGTTTTTAGTCAAGAATCGCTGGATAAAAGCACTGGTACGAGCAAAAGCCAAGCCAGTAGCATCACCCAATCCCCTCTGAACGATCATGGCAATAACCTTCCCGTCAGAAGTGTAGACTGGACTCCCACTGGCACCGGGCCAAACATTCTTGTCAATTACCAGCACCTTGGGGCCGATGGAGTCTTCTGCCCCTTGGTAAGCTCCGACAATTCCTTCCGACGTAATAGGCTGCAAGAATGTGAGCGGGAATCCGGTAAAAGCGACCGGAGTGGCATTATCTTTGATAGTCGCGTCGAGGACGGCAACGGCGGGCTTCTGCGTGACAGCAGCCATAGTGAAAGGATTTTCCTTAAGGTTACAGATGGCAACGTCATCGCTACTATCCCACCAGCACCGATTGATAAAAGGAATTCTAAGGGCGAGATTGGAGGAAGCTTCATTCCATCCGCTTATTGGGACATAGATGGCTGGAATTGGGCAAGATGGAATTCTACCGACAGCGAACAAGCCTTGCGCCACATGTCCAGCAGTAATGAAATCGCCGTCATCAGACAAGAAGAATCCAGTTCCCTCGACAGAAATCAGAAAAGCACTCCCGTCAAGATTTTGCCCAACGCAAATAACGGGAACAACGGATCCTTTCAATCTGCTAGCGGTAGAAACGAAGTCTTGAGCAATCGAATCACTTGCAAGAGCAAAGGAACAGAACAAGAGTGTCGCATAGAGCAATCTCATACTGGTGCTAACCTCCAACTTCCTAACACAGAATTTAAAGCTGGCAAATGTCGCGTCGATAATAGGCCGGGAGTGACAGAGTATAAATGCCAAGAATGATTTATTTGACAAGGTTTATTAACTCATCCATCTCCCACACATGATCCGTCAACCCCGCTTCCATGGCGGGCGTTACGCGCAGCGTCTTATGTACGCGGCAAGAGTTGTAGTGCATGAAGTAAAGGGCGACTGCGTGCCCGTGATTCTCAAGTTTCTTGCTAAAACCATTGGTCAATCGCGTGAATCGGCGCATTCCCATTCTCATGGACAAATTTTGCCTCTCCACGAACGAAGTGGAGATGTGCTTGGGATCGGGATCGCCTGCCAGTACTCCAGTGCGGCATCCGATGCAGGTTGCCGGACTATAGCGCGATTCGGGACTATCATTCGATGCGCCGTAAATCTTAACGAGCATCGCATAGTCAATGTCCGCGCCGAATGCGCCTTCCACCGCCTCAGCGTAAACGCGGTGACCATCAGTAGTGAGTTGAATTCGATTGCTGACGCGAGAAGCAACGTCCTGCATGAAGGTGTGCGCCGTCTCCGCTCCGCGCTGGCCTAGCGTGTATGACACGATCAGCTTGGTATCGGCGTCAATCGCAGTCCACGTCCACACGTCGCCCCAACCCTGCTCAATCTTTTCCGCGCTGGTATTCTTCATCTTCGCACCGACGAAGGCCCAGATTTCATCGCACTGTAAACGGCGGACGCGGAGATTTCGGACGTGAGAATTATGGTAGCTAGCGGCGGCGCATCCAAGGTCTTTCAATAGTTTCAGGACGGTGTGTTTCGAAATTCCCGTCATGCGACAGGTCGCATTTACGGAGCTACCCTCTACAAGTGCGGAGACTGCATGTGCTTGGCGCGAAGTGCTAAGGCGGTTCATGCCCGTTCATCTCCGAAAAAGATAGTACAATATTAAATGCGTAATGTCAAATACTATTTGACAAAAGGATGAAACTATCATACTATCTTTCCATGCTCTACAAGTCGGAAAAGCTAACGCAGGTCGAGAAGGAAGTCATCGCCAGAATCGAGGATGCCAAGAAGGCCTTGAAGTATAACTTGGCAACCCCTAGGAGATGGAGGGGCTTGCTTCGCCGTAATACGCTAGCACGTGCTGTGAGAGGATCAAACAGCATTGAAGGCTACAACGTCACGGCGGAGGACGCGATTGCTGCGGTCGAGGGAGAGGAGCCGCTGGATGCTGACCGTGAGGCGTGGCTTGCCGTGACTGGCTATCGCACTGCGATGACATTCGTCCTGCAACTCACCAAAGACCCGAACTTTATTTACAACGAGGGGTTTATCCGCAGTCTGCACTTCATGATGGTGCAACACGATCTTTCCAAAAATCCTGGCATCTGGAGACCCGGAACAGTTTATGTGCGGGATGAATCAAAAAACGAAATAGTGTACGAAGGCCCAGACGTTGAGATGGTACCCGGCTTAATAGAGGAATTGATTGAGTATCTCAATGCTGATGATGTATGCCCGCACGCTCTTGTTAAGGGCGCAATGGCACATCTGAATCTGGTTATGATTCATCCGTTTTCAGACGGAAACGGACGCATGGCTCGTTGTTTGCAAACTCTAGTTCTCGGTCAGGAAGGAATTCTTGAACCTGAGTTTTCTTCGATTGAGGAATACCTCGGACGCAACACGCAGGATTATTACAATGTTTTGGCCAAAACAGGCGAAGGCTCTTGGCATCCGAGAAACAGCACAAGGGACTGGATTCAGTTCAATTTAACGGCTCACTTCCGGCAGGCAACGACACTAGTCATGAGAACTAGAGCAATAGATACTTTGTGGCAAGAATTGGAACTCGAACTCTCGCGTCATGGCCTGCCTGATCGGTTGATTTTTGCGGTAGCCGATAGTGCCATCGGCTACCGCGTCAGGAATTCAAGCTATCGCAATCTGGCAGGGCTAAATGATGTCATGGCAAGCCGTGATTTGAAAGCAGCGGTGGATGCTGGCTTGCTGATACCGGATGGTGAACGCAGAGGGAGAGTCTATATAGGTTCCCCGCCAGTTAAAGCTCTATTCGATAAACTGCGACGGGAACACATTAGACCTGTGCCCGACCCGTTTATACCGCAAACAGAGCAATTGCCTTTCAAAGACTAGCCCTTCGTAGCCTCTCGCACGATCCGGGCGGCGGCCTGGCTGGCATCTTCACTGCAATCGTGAGCGTCGAACTGTTTTTGGAGGGTTTCGGTTGCATCTTCCACTGTGAACTCTTTACCGCTGGTGACTCTGAACTGGTGGCCGCAATTGGTGCATACGGACATGTATGGGGCAGGGCCAATCTTCTTTACGATCCGCATCTCTCGTTTTGCCATGCCCCAATGATCTCATGGGCTTTAAAGAACGTGTCAAGCTGTGGATTTCAAACTGCACCACTACCTACCGATGATCTTACCGTGCCAGGTTTTACCGAAGGGTGCTATTCTCTTCGGTTCGCACCCTGGCGAACTTGGGGAAACTATGGGCCTGGAGAACGTAATCGAGGAAGTACGCAAAGAGATCGAAAAACTGAATCATGTGTTGCGGGTGCTGACGGGAGTGAAGCCAGCCGAGCGGGCGAAGGGACCACGGCGGAAAATATCAGCAGCGGGCAGGCGAAGAATCGCGGCGGCACAACGGGCCAGGTGGCGAAAGATCAAGGCAGCAAAGAAAAAGTAGGGATGAGTCTTTTCACTTCGGCAGCTTGCGCTTCCGCACATAGAAGATCGCAACTCTTTGACCTCTCCCCGTGTGTAGGACTTCGCGCAATGTCGCAGGGAATGGAGTTCCAGAGCGATCAACCAGTTTCCACCCCGGCCCGGTACGCATGGTTGGACCTTTTTCTGTTTTCGCGGCCATACGGCAGACATCATCGCATCACAAACGTGGCTGTGCAACGAATTGTGCAACGAAAAACTAAACTGGTGAACATCCGTGGAACATCCCCAAAATGGGGCGTTGCTCACCTTGCACCATCGCTTGTTTCCAATCGCTTACGGGGCGGGATTTTGGCGAACGCAAATCGAAGAGATCTGACCTTTCGATTTCGATTCGCCCGAGAGCATTTAAAGACAAAATTCGTTGCACAACTGGTTGCACAAAACGACCCGACTGGGAAACACCATCTCCGATTAGGTGCATATTTGGCCGATTTTGACGTTCCCAGCCCTGCCTGTAAGTAGTTGAATCTAATATAGATACTCCACTTAAAAGGGCGTTGCTCTACCAACTGAGCTACGCGCCCCACCAATTTCAATCTAACATATTTTCTGCGCGCATTTGCCCGGCAGTCTGGTTCTCGGAAGCCCTCGCACTTGAGGATGGGATC
>Ga0181530_10001583_pt1 | contig 28360 bp, 26 predicted proteins | sample PEATcosm2014_Bin_42_FD_119769 | JGI IMG/M metagenome (GOLD analysis project Ga0181530, IMG submission 119769) | Peatland microbial communities from MTU Mesocosm Facility, Houghton, MI, USA - PEATcosm2014_Bin10_60_metaG | ecosystem: Environmental > Terrestrial > Soil > Wetlands > Peat | place... | reverse complement strand
GGATGTGACGCGCGGCGCCGGACGCCCATATGGCTGGGGGCGATACCGGTACCCGCGATGTGGCACGAACCCTACCTGGAAACCTGCTGCCGTTCAGCGCTGCACCGGCTGGTATTGAGCGGTTCGATCGGACGTCCGCCGGCATTGAAGGACGGCCCATGCCTGCAACGGCTCGCCGGCATGGGCCTTGCCCACACCCGGGCGGACGGGCGGTTCGAGGTGACCGCCGAGGGCGCCGGGCGCCACGCCAGCGCGGTGGCGCGTCGCCCGGGCGTGCCGCTCAGCTCAGCGGGGCGGTAACCACCAGCCCATCTTCGAGCGGCGCCACCGCGACCACCCGGGCGCCATCGGCGGCCGAGATCATCAGCAGGTCGCCCTGCGTCAGCATGTCCGCGGCGTCGGCGAAGAAATCGCGGGCCACAACGGATTGCAGCCGGTCACTGCCGGCCTTGTAGTGCCACAGCGTGAATCCGTTGGCATAGGCAAGCACGGACAGATTGCGAATGGCGAAGGCCATGGCGGTGTTCCTTTTTTGCCAAAGAAAAAGCCGCTGCCCAGGGGGGGCAACGGCTCGGGAAGGTTTCGGGGAGACCCTGGCAACGGGCGCACCTGGCCCGTTGATGCGAGGGTTCTAATGGCGGGGGCGAAGCGTTGTCAAGGAAAATATTCCGGATCGGTCAAAAAAATCAGGCAACGATGCCCTTGACGCGCAGCGGCCACTCCAGCCGGTCCATCGCCTCACGCCACAACCGCCAGTCGCAACGCTCGCTGGCATAGGCCGGGTTCGGCGCGCTCTGCCGCTCGCCCCAGATGCGCAGGATGCGCGCATGGACCAGATCGATGCGCCGCCGGCGGTATAGCGTGTCCAGGCACTTGACCACGTCGTCAGGTTCGCACGGCCGTTGCACGCGGCCCTGATTGGCGGTGTAGCGCGCGCCGTCGCGCCGCGCCATCAGCGCCGCCATGGTCCAGAACCATGCCTCCTCCGCGTTGCGGAACGGCTGGGTGGTTTGCCTCGCGCGGGTGGCGGGCGGCGGGGCGGCAGGCAGCATGCAAAGCGCGGCGGCAGCCATGGCAGAGGTCTCCTTCCTGGAAGCACGTATGAGATGAACAGAACAAGAACATAAAACCACAGGTTGCATACGATTGCAAGAGGCAACGCGATTTTTTCCTATTCCCTTTGGCGTGGAATCCTATAAGACTCTGCGTGCAGCCGATTCGGCCGCGCCGGCACCGCGCCCCTTCGCAACAGCCTCCCCGCACCACTGAGCCGGGGAAGGACAGCGGACTGCCGCGCGCCCGGCATCCGCGGATGTAGGATGGCGACGATGAAGCATGAGGATATCTGGCGGGCGATCGACACGCTCGCCGCGGAAAACGGCCTGTCGGCCTCGGGCCTGGCCAAGCGCGCCGGGCTCGACCCGACGACCTTCAACCGGTCGAAGCGGTGCATGCCCGACGGGCGGAACCGCTGGCCCAGCACCGAGAGTGTCGCCAAGGTGCTGAACGCGACCGGTGCCAGCCTGGAAGCCTTCACCTCCCTGGTGTCCGGCGCGCGCACGCTGGCGTCCAACCTGGCGCGGCCCGCGCGCCGGGTGCCGCTGATCGGCCTCGCGCAGGCCGGCGGCGAGGGCTATTTCGACGACGGCGGTTTCCCCGTCGGTGGCGGCTGGGACGAGGTGAGCCTGCCGGAGATCGCCGATCCCAACGCCTACGCCCTGGAGATCAGCGGCGATTCGATGGAGCCGGTGTATCGCGACGGCGACATGGTCATCGTCTCGCCGTCCGCGCCGATCCGGCGCGGTGACCGTGTCGTGATCCGCACCAACAAGGGCGAGGTCATGGCCAAGCAGCTCACCCGCCGCTCGGCTCGGCGCGTTGAGCTCAAGAGCCTCAACCCGGCGCATCCGGACTATAGCTTCGACCTGACGGAAGTGGCCTGGGTGCACCGCATCATCTGGGCGAGCCAGTAACAGACGACGTTCTCCCCCTCCCCTTGAGGGAGGGGGTTGGGGGGAGGGGTGCCCACAAGCACCGTCGGTGGTTGTACGCACCCCTCCCCCCAACCCCCTCCCGAAAGGGGAGGGGGAGTCACTTGCTCCCACCCTGCGTCCCGACGTACGCGCGGATTTTCTTTGACGGCTCGCCGCTGCCGCGTTGCATGATAAGCTGCCGCAACCGGTTCAGGTTCCGCTGATGCGTTGGATAGTCCCGCTGCTCCTGGCGTCTCTTTTGGCCACGCCGGCGGCCCGTGCCGCCGACGACGTGGACGTGGCGCTCGTGCTGGTCTCGGACGTCTCACGCAGCATCGACGACAGCGAGTTCATCCTGGAGAAGCAAGGCTACGCGACCGCCTTCACCAGCCAGGCCGTGCTCAATGCCATCCAGGGGGGGATGACCGGCGCGATCGGCGTCGCCTATGTCGAGTTCGCCAGCAGCTTCGAAGTGCGCACGGTGCTGGACTGGACGGTGATCCGCGACAAGGCGTCGGCACAGGCTTTCGTCGATAAGCTGTCGGCCGCGCCGCGTTCCTTCTGGGGCCGCACGGCGATCAGCTCCGGGGTCGATCGCGGCGTGCAGTTGCTGGCCGAGAGCGGGCTGAACGCGCCACGCCGGGTGATCGACGTCTGCGGCGACGGCACCAACAATGCCGGACGCGAGATCACCGAGGCACGCGACGATGCGCTGAAAGCCGGCATCACCATCAACGGCCTGGCGATCATCAACGACCATCCGGTGTCCTGGACGTTCGCGCATGTGCAGCCGCCGGGCGGGCTGCCCAACTATTATCGGGAGAACGTCACTGGCGGGCCGGGCAGTTTCGTGCTCGAGGTGCACGACTTTCACAGCTTCGGCGAGGCGATGACCCGCAAGCTGGTCACCGAAATCGCCGGCCGGGCGATGCCATCGGACCTCGCTGCGCTGCGTTGACGGCGTCCGAGGCACCGGCGGCGGCCGGGATATCGCCGGTTCGGCAACAACGTGAGGAATACGATGGGACTGCTGATCGACGGGGTCTGGCACGAACAGGATCCGGATGCGGCGAAGGCCGGCGCCACGAGCGGCCGGTTCGAGCGGCAGGACACCGCGTTCCGCAACTGGGTGACGCCGGACGGCCGCCCCGGGCCGACCGGGCATGACGGTTTCGCGGCCTCCGCCGGGCGTTATCACCTGTACGTGTCGCTGGCCTGCCCCTGGGCGCATCGCACGCTGATCGTCCGGGCGTTGAAGGGCCTGGAGCAAATCGTGCCGGTTTCGGTAACGCATTGGCTGATGGCGGAGCACGGGTGGACGTTCGCGCAGGGCGAGGGGGTGATACCCGATCCGCTGTTCAACAGCCGCTACCTGCACGAGCTCTACTCCCGCGCCGATCCGAGCTATTCGGGCCGCGCCACGGTGCCGGTGCTGTGGGACAAGCACACGCAAACCATCGTCAATAATGAATCCTCCGAGATCATCCGCATGTTCAACACGGCGTTCGATGCGGTGGGGTCGAAGCCGGGCGATTTCTACCCGAAGGACAAGCGGGAGGAGATCGACGCGGTGAACGCGCGGGTTTACGACACGCTGAACAACGGCGTGTACAAGGCAGGTTTCGCCACGACGCAAGCGGCCTATGAGGAGGCGGTCACGCCGTTGTTCGACACATTGGACTGGCTGGAGGAGCGGCTCGGCCAATCGCGTTTTCTGCTGAACGACAATTTGACCGAGGCGGATATCCGGCTGTTCACCACGTTGGTGCGGTTCGATGTCGTCTATCATGGACACTTCAAGTGCAACATCAGGCGCATCATGGATTACCGTAATCTATGGGCCTACACGCGGGATATCTACCAACTGCCGGGCGTAGCGCCGACGGTGAATTTTCTGCACATCAAGCGGCACTATTACATGAGCCACAAGCGGATCAATCCGACCGGAATCGTGCCGGTGGGGCCGGCGCTGGACTTCGAGGCGCCGGCCGAGCGGGGCAGGGACGTGGACCGGCTGATCGTGTTCTAAAAGGAACACCTCGCTTGCCTGCGGGGGGATTGCGCCGCACAGCAGTGCAGGATCCCAAATGCGATTGCTCTTCGCGGGAGAGGTTCTTCTATTGAGCAACCCCCGTTACCCGCGCAGAGTCCGCCGGCTCGCATCGGACAGACCGCCATGAGCTTCGACACCGCCTGGCTGCACACGCTCGCCGGCCGCCCCGAGCTGTTGGCGCCGCAGGAGATGGCGCGCGCCGACGCCGCCTCGCCCGGCCTCGGCGTGCCCGGTCCCGTGCTGATGGCGAACGCCGGCCGCGCCGTTGCCCGCGCCGTGCAAGCCCGCTTCCGGCCGTGTCGCACGCTGGTGCTGTGCGGGCCCGGCAATAACGGTGGCGACGGCTACGTCGCGGCACGCCTGCTGGCCGAGCAGGGCTGGCCGATCGCGGTCGCAGCGCTGGCGCCGCCGCGCGCCGGGTCCGACGCCGCCTGGGCGGCGGCGCAATGGCACGGCCCGGCCGCGCGGTTCGTCCCGGCCGAGGCAGCCCGCGCCGGGCTGGTGATCGACGCGGTGTTCGGCGCCGGACTGGCGCGCGATGTCGATGGGCTGGTGGCGGACACGCTGCGTGCCTCGCAGCGTGTGGTCGCGGTGGATGTGCCGAGCGGCCTGGATGGCGCCACCGGGGCGGTTCGCGGCTTCGCCCCGCAGGCCGCGTTGACGGTCACCTTCTTCCGGTTGAAGCCGGGCCATCTGCTGCTGCCCGGCCGCGAACGCTGCGGCGCGATCGTGCTGGCCGATATCGGCATGCCGGTCGCGGCGCTCGACCAGGTGCGGCCGAGGACGTTCGCCAACCTGCCGGAACTCTGGCCGCTGCCGCGCCTGGACCCCGAGGCACACAAATACGCGCGTGGTCATGTCACGGTGCTGGGCAGTGCCGCGATGACCGGTGCGGCGCGGCTCGCTGCCGATGCGGCGCGCCGCGCCGGGGCCGGCATGGTGACCATTGCCGCGCGCGGCGGCGGCGACGTGTATCGCGCCGGCTCGCCGGGCCTGTTGGTCAACGAGGCACCGCTGGCCGAGCTGTTGCAGGACCCGCGCCGTCATGTCTGGGTCTGCGGCCCGGGGCTCGGCGCCGACACCGCGCGCTCCGCCCTGCCGGTGCTGATCGCGGCGCAGCGCACGGTGGTGGCGGACGCCGACGCCTTCTCCGCCTTCGCGGGCGACCCCGACGCGTTCCGTGGCGCCGCGGTGCTCACGCCCCATGCGGGAGAATTCGCCCGCGTGTTCGGCCCGGCCGGCGACCGGCTCGCGGCCGCACGCGTCGCCGCTTCACGCACCGGCGCGGTCGTACTGCTGAAGGGCGCTGACACGATCGTCGCGGCACCGGACGGGCGGGCGGCCATCAACGCCTCGGCCCCGCCCTGGCTCGCGACCGCCGGCGCCGGGGACGTGCTCGCCGGGATCATCGCCGGCTTGCTCGGTCAGGGCATGCCGGCCTGGGAAGCCGCCGCGGCCGGCGCATGGCTGCACGGCCGCGCCGCCGTGCTGGCCGGGCCGGGCATGGTGGCCGAGGACCTGATACCCGCACTGACTCGTGCGTTTGCAGCAACGATGAACCCGCCCAAATTCGCCACGCCCGGGCTATCATCGGCCCGCCGCAACGGAGTGCCTGAATGAGCGACGCCGCCGAACTCGGCTTGCTGGATCGCGCGATCCGCCGGATCACCACCGTCTGGCGCGACATGGCGTCGAGCGTGGCCGGCGAGCCGGACGAGCCGCTCGAGGCGCAGATGCGCGCCTGCCTGCACGGGCGCGGCGGCGAGGTCAGCGCGCGCAATCGCGCGGCCAAGCTGGCGCAGACCTACCAGGGGCTGGACGAGGCGGGCCGCAAGCACTTCCTGCGCACGTTGGCCGGGTTCGATTCCGACGCCGACGCCGTCGCCCACGCCTATGCCGACGTGCAAAAGGCCACCGACCCGGCCGAGCGCGCCGTTGCGACCGCCGAGTTGCGCCAGGCACTCGAGCCACCGCGGCTGAAGCTGCTGACGCAGTTCACCTCGATCCCGGACGGCCGCAAGTTCCTGGTGGATCTCCGCGCCTTCCTGCTGGCGATCCGCAAGGACGACCGGCTGCTCGCCGCCCTGGAAGCCGACCTGCGCGGATTGCTCTCCGCCTGGTTCGACATCGGTTTTCTCGAGTTGGCGCGCATCGACTGGAACAGCCCCGCGGCGCTGCTGGAAAAGCTGGTCGATTACGAGGCGGTGCATGCGATCCGCTCCTGGCGCGACCTGAAGAATCGTTTGGATTCAGACCGCCGCTGCTACGCGTTCTTCCATCCGCGCATGCCGGGCGAGCCGCTGATCTTCGTCGAGGTCGCGCTGGTGAAAGGGCTGGCGGGCAGCGTCCAAGGGCTGCTCGACGAAAAGGCGCCGGTGCAGGACCCGCGTCAGGCCGACACCGCGATCTTCTACTCGATCAGCAACTGCCAGCAGGGGCTGTCCGGCATCAGCTTCGGCAATTTCCTGATCAAGCGCGTGGTGGAGGTGCTGTCGGCCGAATTTCGCAACCTGAAGACCTTCGCGACGCTGTCGCCGATTCCCGGCTTCCGTCGCTGGCTCGACGAGAAGCTGGCGGGGGATGCGCAGGAACTGCTGTCGGCGGACGAAGCGGCGAGCCTGGGTTCGGCGATGCCGGCGGAGACCGGTGCGGCGTCGCTGGCGGCGATCCTGGCCAGGCGCGGCTGGTGGCGCGAGGTCGGATTGCGCAAGACCGCCGAGCCGGTGCTGGTACGGCTGTGCGCGCGGTATCTGCTGGCCGAGAGCGCGCCGGCGAACCAGCGGCGGGCGCGCGATCCCGTGGCGCATTTCCACCTGTCCAACGGGGCGCGCGTCGAGCGCATCAACATGCTGGGCGACACGTCGGAGAAGGGCGCCAAGGAGAGCGCCACGCTGATGGTGAACTACCTCTACGATCCGGCGAAGATCGAGGAGTGGCACGAGGACTATGCCGGCGAGGCCAGGCGCAACGCCTCCACGACGGTGCGCAAGTTGGCACGCGGCTGGGGATGAACCTTGCCGCCCCGCGCCCGCCATGACGAGAGTGGCTGACGGTTGGTCAATCGCAAGGGTGGTTGGTGTAACTACACCGCCACCATGTAATGGAAACCATCCGGACCAAGCTGCGCGCGCAATTGCTCCACGTCCCGACGGGAAGCTGCGGATGCTTCCCCCGGGCCGGACGTGTAGAGGGGCTTGCCATTCATTCCGAATTCGAAGGTGGTATCGCAGGCTTGCGGATCTACGTCGCCGAACAGCCGCTCCACCGTCGCGAAGTCGCGGTGCGGCTGGAAGCCCAGCGAACCGGACCACCGGGTCAGGTCGCGCAACAGCTTGCGCGCGTGGCCGGGATCGACCGGCACCAGCGGCGTCGCATCATCCAGCTTGTCGACGTAGGCCTCGAATTCTTCTCCGCTCATCGTGCGGATCATGACGTCCTTGACGCCGCGGCAGAACGTATCGAGTAGACAAGCGCCGACGACGACAGAACCGGCCGTACTCCCGCGTGCGAGAGTCAGCGTCCCCATGCCGATCTCGAACAGGTTCTCGGTGCACAGACAATCGCGGACCGGCAACGCCGCGGCACGGGCCACCTGGCCGGCCGGCGTGCTTCCCGCCGCCTCGGCCTTGCGCTTCTGGGCCACGATCGCCTTGCGGCGATTGGCTTTTGCGGCGCGCCGCGCCGCGAGGTTGCTGGCTCCCGTGACCATCACCGATTCGCTGCTGGATTTGCCCAAGCGTGCCAAGGCTGCGCCGAGTCGGTCCATCGCCAATGCACTGCGAACCGGTGGGCATGGTGCGGGACGCGTGATAGCGTCCGCAGCCGTTCGAGGGGGAGCAGTCGATGCTGGAAACCTATGAGGGGGGCTGCCATTGCGGCCGGGTGCGCCTGCGCGTGCAGGCCGACCTGGCGCAGGTATCCGAGTGCAATTGCTCGATTTGCACCAAGAAGGGCATCCTGCATCTGGTCGTGCCGCTGGACCGGTTCAGCTTGTTGCAGGGCGAGGATGCGCTGACGACCTATCAGTTCGGCACCCACGTCGCGAAGCACACATTCTGCCGGCATTGCGGTATCCATGCGTTCTACGTGCCGCGCTCCGACCCCGACAAGGTCAGCGTCAACGCCCGATGCCTGGACGATGTCGATGCCGCGGCGCTGCATCCGTCGCGCTTCTTCGATGGCCGGAACTGGGAGGACGCCATGCGCGCCCGGCGAGCGGCCGAGCGTGGCTGAGGTTGTCGGGAGCAAGTCTGTTTCTCGTTAGTGCACCGGGTCACTCGTCATGCGGGGACCCGCCGGAGCGGTCGATCGGAATGCCGTGTCAGGCTTTGCAAACGGGAATTTGCGGTCGGCACGAATCAGTACGGCGGGGCCGGCCATGCTCTGGCCCCGGTCGTTCAGGCATAAGAACCGACACCGGCAGGATTCGACACCTGGATCATCGATCCTCGGTGGCTGCTCTGAGCACCCCGCGTGCCGCCGCCTGGTGGGCAATCCCTCATGTATTGTGCACGGCAGAACGGGCGCGACCGGTTGGGACGCCGCGGCGGTAGGGGTAGGCAAGGGGGTCGACCGGCCGGCCGCTCTCGACATTCAGCCACAGCCGCAGCAAATGCCGCCGGCGCTCCGGTTCCTCATGGTCCACGAAACCGGTGCGCGCGTGCAGAATGACACTGTTGTTCAGTAGTTGGATATCACCCGGCTCGAGGTCCATGCCGAGTTGCAGTTCAGGGCGCAATGCATGGCCGATAAAGGTCTCCAGCGCGGTGCGTTGGGCGCCGCTCAGTGGAATGCCGGTCTTCGGCTCGGCAGAATAAATGTATTCGATCACCGCTGGGCGGCAGCTCAGATATCCCTGATGCAGCGAATATACCGGACCGATGAAATACGGGTTCTCGCCGTCCACCTCTTCGCCACGCCGATCGAACAGGAAGTTGCCGTAGAGAAGCCCCAGCAGCAGCGGGGCCTCGCGTAGCATTTCGTTGTGCACTGTGGTGGAGCTGACAATCAGGCTGTGGCCGCCCTCGCGCGCCGCGCGCAGGCACATCAGGCCAACGATATCGACCACATCGGTATGGAACTCCAACCGAGCGCGGGTCTGGTAGCCACGCACATCGCCTCGGCCGCGATAGTCGTCATAGCCGAGGTCACGCACATGCCCAAGCACGTCGCCCTTGGCGTTCTGGGCCACGACCTCGCCGAAATGACAGCCGATACCGCGGAACAGCAGGCCGGCATCGGCGTCGTTGTATCTGTCCAGCCGAATGCCCCGCAACAAGGCGAAGCCGCGGCCGTATTCCAGTTCGTGTCGAAGTGCGGCCAAACGCGGCGCGAGCGTCGGCAGCGGGAAGCCATCCCGCGTCACCGTCTCCGCGGTCATCCCCAACCGGCACGCATGCCGCAGTGCCGCCTCCAGTTCGGTAAGATCGGCGTCCGACCAGGTGACGATCCAGCTAAAATCGCGGGCGAAATTGGCCGCGCGCCAGGCGCTGGCGTCCTCGATCGGCTGCGACCACACGACCGGTTGCGGGATTGCGACGTCCATCGCTACCTCCTGTTCGAGTCATGGCCGGCCTTGTCCCGGCCATTCATGCCGCCGTTATGACCGGAACCGTCGTCGCTCACGCCGCCCGCCCCGCCTGCCGTTCCGCGGCGGCGCGGTCGCTACGGGCGAATTCGTCGCGGATCAGCCGTAGGACTTGATCCTTCAGTTCGACGAAACGTGGCGTGGTCACCACCTCGATCGCGCGCGGCTTTGCGAACGGCACCTCGATGCTGGCTTTGATCCGTCCCGGGGACGCCGTCATCACGTGCACGCGGTCACCCAGGAAGATCGCTTCCTCAACGTCGTGGGTGATGAAGAAGATGGTGGAGCGCACTTGCTCCCACAACTGCAGCAGCAATTCCTGCATCGCCAGCCGGTTCTGGAAATCAAGCGAGGCGAACGGCTCGTCCATCAGCAGCACCTGCGGCCGGTTCACCAGAGCCCGGGCGATTTGCACGCGCTGCCGCATGCCGCCCGATAATTCGTAAGGATAGTGGTGGAAGAAGTTGTTCAGCCCGACCGCCTGCAACATGCGATGCGATTCGGGCTCGTATTCGCCGCGCGTCACGCCGCGCTTGCGTGGGCCGAAGGTGACGTTTTCCAGCACCGTCATCCAAGGAAACAGCGACGGGCTTTGAAACACCACACTGCGGTCCGGTCCGGCGCCCGCCAGCAGTGCATCGTCCATCAGGATGCGGCCGGTGGACGGTGTGTCGAAGCCGGCCAGCAGGTTCAGCAGCGTGCTCTTGCCGCAGCCACTGGGGCCGACCAGGCAAACGATCTCGCCTTCCGCGATCGACAGATTCACCTCGTCCAGCGCGCGCAGCGTGCCGCCGGATCGGTCGGCGTACAACTTGGAAACACCATCGACCCAGATCTTGCCCATTCTGGTCAGCCTTTACCCTGCCAGTGCAGTACGCGGCCCTCGATCATGGTGACGATGATCTCGAACAACAGGCCGATCGCGCCGATGATGGCGACGCCGATGAGCACTTCCGGCGTGCGGAAGAACGTACCGGCGTCCTCGATAATGAAACCAAGCCCCGCCTGGGCGGCGATCAGTTCCGCCGCAACCACCACGGCCCAGCTCACCGCGATCGAGGTCTTGATGCCGGTGAAGATCTGCGGCATCGCCGCGGGCAGCATCACGCTGGCGAACAACTGCCGCTTGCTCAGGCCGAGATTGGTGCCGGCACGGATCAGTTGTTCCGGCACGGATCGCATGCCGGCAGCGCTGGCCAGCACAGTGAAGTTGAACGACGCAGCAAAGATCAGCAGGATCTTCGATACTTCGCCGATGCCAAAATACAGGATCACCAGGGGGATGAACGCAATCGGCGGGATCGGCCGGATGAAGCCGAGGATCGGCATGCATACCGCGTTCATCGTCCGGCTGTAGCCGATCCAGAGGCCAATCGGAATCGCCACGCCGATACCCAGGAAGAAGCCGGTCAGTGTACGAAACAGGCTGGCGAGGATGTGATACCACAACGGCTTGCCGGCATAGCCCTCGGCCAGCAGGTCGCGCAGGTGCTCTGCCATGGCCTGCGGCGACGGCAGCACCATCGGCGAAGTGTGGAAGACGTTGGCGATCACCGCCCAGAGCGTCAGCAGCGTTGTCACCGAGAGCACGCTGATCGCCGGATAGCGCAGCCTGTCCCACCGGCCCGGCACGGCCGGCGCGGCGGACACAGCGTGCGTCTTGAGCGGTGCGACCGCGGCGCGACGCTCTCCAGCGCGGGAGGCGGCGTCGCTCACCTGGCTTGCTCCGCCTTCACTGCCTCGGTGATCACCGAGGCATCGATCACGTTCTTCAGGTCGAGCGGCTGCTGAACGATGTGCTGCTGCAACATGAACGACGCCAGGCCCTCCAGCGCTTTTTGCAAACGGCCGTCCGGCAGCAGCGTCAGGCCGGGATAGCTCGGGTCGGTCCAGCGGGCGGGCTCCTCCGGCGGCGCCTCCTTGAACACGTCGGCCGACCAGGCCGGCGTGATGCCGGTGTCCTTGGCGAACTGTTCGATGACCGGCTGAGGATCCTTCTTCACGTCAGCGGCCGCCAGGAGGATCGCCCGCAGCACGCGCACGGCGGTCTCGCGATGCGCGTTGAGCCAATCGCGGCGCACCGCGAAGAGCCCCGCGGCGGTCGTCACGTGGATGTCGGCCTCGGTCGCCAGCAGTTTGCCGTGCGCATCGGCGACCATGGTGTGCATCCAGGGCTCCCATACCTCTGCCGCGTCGATCTGCCCGGCACGCATGGCGGCGACCTGCTGCACGGGTGCCATCGACAGCAGTGTGACCTGGTCGTCCTGGATGTGGTTCTGTTGCAGCGCGCTCCAGAGGCCGTAATGCGCGGTGGAGGAACGGAAGTAGCCGATTTTCTTATCCTTCAGGTCGGCCAGCGTCTTGATGCCGGAATCGTCGCGGACAATGAAGCCCTCGCCTTCCGGCCCGTAGGTATCGATGCCGATCGCCACCCATGGAATTCCCGCGCCGACCCCGGCGAGGAACGGCACCAGGCCGGGGGTCGCCACGTCGATGCTGCCGCTTTGTGCCGCCGCCATCATCGGCGCACCGGCGGCGAACTTGATGTAGGTCGGCGCGAGGCCGGCCTTTTCGAAGATGTGGAATTTCTGCGCGGCGATGGTCAGCCAGTCGGCGTCGGTCTGCACCCCGACCACCACCGGCAACGGCTCCGCCGCGCGGGCGGTGACCAGCGCGAAAACCAGCATCAGGCTGCACAGCGAGGTTATGCGCATCATCCGGACCTCCTTATGGCGGCCGGTTTCCATGACCGGCCGCGCCTTATCGTTGTGCGCCGCGGGAGCGATCAAACGGGACGATCGCCGTTGACCGTCACTCGGTGCATGACCCGTCGCTGTCCATGGTAATCGTTCAGCGCATAATGCTGCAGCGCACGATTATCCCAGAATGCCACCGAGCCGCGCTCCCACCGGAAGCGGCAGGTAAATTCCGGTTTCGTGCAGTGCGCCCAGAGGTATTCCAGCAGCGGCAGGCTTTCCTCCGCCGTCATATCCTGGAACCGCACGGTGAAGCCCGGGTTCACATACAAGCACTTGCGCCCGGTTTCCGGATGTGTGCGCACCACCGGATGGGCGACCTCCTTCTCCGCCTCGGTGCTGGCGTAGATCTCCATGGCGGTCAGCTCTTTCGAGTACGTCGCCGAGGCGCGGCCCCGCGGCCCATAGACATCCCGCGCCGTGTGGATCGCCTGCAGTCCATCCAGCATGCGCTTCATGCCCGGCGACAGCGCGTCGTAGGCCATGTACTGATTGGCGAACAGCGTGTCGCCGCCATAGGCGGGCGCCTCGAGGCAGTACAGGATCGAGCCGAGCGCCGGTTCCTCCAAATAGGTGACGTCGGAATGCCAGCCGCCACCGAAATTCTTGGTGTCGTTTTCGTTTTTGGCAACGACGATGATCTCCGGATGGCCGTCCATCGCCTTGACTTAGTCATGCACATTCAGCGTGCCGAACCGCCGGGCGAACGCGATATGCTGTTCGGGAGTCATCGTTTGGTCGCGGAAGAAAATTACGCAATGGTCAAGCAGCGCGCGATGTATGGTCTCCACCGTGTAGTTGTCGAGTCCGCTGCCCAGCGTCACGCCTTCGATGACGGCGCCCAATGCACCGCTGATCGGCTTGATAGCGATATCCCGTGTCAGCATGGATTTCTTCCTCCGATCGGGGGCGCGGAACATTGGCCGCACACGCCATATGGTTTACTGAGCCGAACCCACTTCAGCTAACAGCGCCACCATGCGGCATCGTTTGGCAGCCGGAAAAGGCTGAGCGTACTTGGATAGCTTGTCAACCAACCGCGGTACGACACCAACCGCGGTACGCCCGGCCTCACGCCCTGGTCGATCTGCCCTTACATCACTTATACTATCAGCACTGCGTCCCGCACATCGAAATTCGTCGGCGCCGGGGTGCCGCATCACTGACTGTCAATCAGCACCGGAACGGCACCCTGCCGGCCAGACACTGCGGCTGCCTTCCAGAGCCTCGCGCTCTGTTCGACTTGCCCGAGTCCGCTTTCGGGAAACTCCGCGCAGGGGCCCGTAGCGTCGACCTGGCGCGTTCTCGCGCGGCTCAGCACGCGGGGGATTGCCGCGTCGCTTCGCTCCTCGCAATGACACGGGCTGTCGGGACACCGGCCGAAACATTGGCTGGTGGACCACTTATCCCGCTTTGCGTGCGACGATGAGGACCCAGCGGTGGAAGAACACGATCTTGCCGTCCGCGAGGGAAAGTCCCGTGCCGGCGTGCTGGCCGAGGCCTGCCAGAGTTCGCACCACCACCCGCACGGGTGCCACACGCTCGGGATCATCGACGATGCGCACCCACTCCTCGAATTCGCGGGTCTCGTCCCAGGTTGTCCGGCGCTCGATACTCAGGCCGGCGTCCTCGATCAGCGCGGCCAGTTCGGAGGCCGGCAGCATCCGCACGTGCGACGGGTCGCGCAGGATCTCGATCGCGTTGTGCAACGCGGATTCCTCCGGCGCCTCGGAACTGACCACGTCGGCGACCACCAGCGCGCCGCCGGGCTTCAGCACGCGGGCCATCTCGGCCAGCGGCCGGTGCGGCGCCTGGAAGTGATGGATCGACAGCCGCGTCACCACCGCGTCGAAGCTGGCGTCGGGGAACGGCAGGTCGGTGGCGCTGCCCTCGCGGAAGCTGACATTGGTCAGGCCCGCCGCGGCGCAGCGCTGGCGGGCCTTGGCCAGCATTTCGGGGGTCAGGTCGAAGGCGACCACCTCCCGTGCCCGCGGCGCCAGGGCGGCGGTGATAATGCCCGGGCCGCACGCCACGTCGAGCACGACCGCGCCGGCGTCCGCCGGCACCGCATCGGTGAAGCGCTGGACAAGGTCGCGGTGGGTGACCGCCGCGGCGGTGGCAAACTGGCTGGCCTGTCGGGTGAACGCCTGCTGCACGCGCTGCAAGTGGTCCATACCTGCGCTCCTCCCTTCGATCCGGATGCGCGAACGCCGCCGACCGGTTATGCTCCCGCCGGTCTGCCCCCGGGAGGCTGGAACGTCCATGGATACGCCGATCAGCACGCTCGCTCCACCCGCGCCCGCCGATACGCGGCATGTGCACATCCTCCGGCAGCTCGAACGCAAGCTGCTGTGGCTGTCGGCGTGGATGATCCACAACGCCAACCATATCCGGCCGAACCGAGACGGGCTGAAAGTGGGCGGGCACCAGGCGTCCTGCGCGTCGGTCATCTCGATCATGACGGCGCTGTATTTCGAGGTCGCCCGGCCGCAGGACCGCATCGCGGTGAAGCCGCATGCCGGGCCGGTGTTCCACGCGATGAACTACCTGTTCGGCCGGCAAAACATTGACAAGATGGCCGGCCTGCGGGCGCTCGGCGGCGCCCAGCCGTATCCGTCGCGGGTCAAGGACGGGCCGGAGGTGGATTTCTCCACCGGCTCCGTCGGCCTGGGCGTGGCGATGACCACCTTCGCCGCGCTGATGGCGGACTACGTGCGCTTGCACGGGCTCGGCCGCACCGACCTGCCGCCCGGCCGCCACATCGCCATCGCCGGCGACGCCGAACTGGACGAGGGCAACATCTACGAGGCGCTGCTGGAGGGCTGGAAACACGACGTCCGCAACCTGTGGTGGATCGTCGACTATAACCGCCAAAGCCTTGATTCTGTTGTCCCCGACCGGCTGTTCGGCCGCATCGAGGGGCTGTTCCGCGACATGGGCTGGAACTGCGTCACGATCAAATACGGCCGCAAGCTGGAGGCCGCCTTCGCCCGCGACGGCGGCGAGGCGCTTCGGCGCTGGATCGACGACTGCCCCAACTCGCTCTACGCGGCGCTGACCTTCCAGGGCGGCGCGGCCTGGCGGCAGGCGGTGCTGGCGGATCTGGGCCGCTCCCAGGGCGTGCGGCGCATCGTCGACGGGCTGTCGGACGACGACCTGGGCGCGCTGATGACCAATCTCGGCGGCCACGACATCGAGACGGTGATCGACACCCTGCGCGCCGCCGAGGCCGACGGCGACCAGCCGACCTGCTTCATCGCCTACACGATCAAGGGCATGGGGCTGCCCTTCGCCGGCCACAAGGACAACCACGCCGGCCTGATGACCAAAGAGCAGATGGAGGAGTTCCGCGCGCAGATGCGGATCCGGCCGGGGCATGAGTGGGACCGGTTCGAGGGTCTGGACGTGCCGGAGGCCGAGTTGGCGGCGTTCCTGGACGCCTGCCCGTTCGCCGCCACGCTGACGCCGGAGGGGCGCACGCTGACCGCGCCGTTCGTGGCGGTGCCGGCGGCGCTGCCGATGCCTCGGGTGGCGGGCAGAAAAGTCTCCACCCAGGGCGGGTTCGGCGACATCCTGGCCGAGATCGGCCGCGGCCAGGGCGAGCTGAAGGACCTGGCAGCGCATATCCTGACCACCTCGCCGGACGTGACCGTGTCCACCAATCTGGGGCCGTGGGTGAACCGGCGCGGCATCTTCGACCGGCACACCCGCAACGACGTCTTTCGGGATGCCAAGCTGGCCTCCGCCCAGCGCTGGGGCATGTCGCCGAAGGGCCAGCACATCGAGTTGGGCATCGCGGAGCAAAACCTGTTTCTGCTCCTGGGGGCGGCGGGGCTGGCGCCGGGGATGACCGGGGCCCGGGTGTTGCCGATCGGCACGGTGTACGATCCGTTCGTCAACCGCGGCTTGGACGCGCTCATCTACGCCTGCTATCAGGACGCCAGGTTTATTTTAGTTTCAACGCCTTCTGGACTGACATTGGCACCGGAAGGCGGCCAGCACCAGTCGGTCAACACGCCGCTGATCGGCATGGCCGCCGACCGGCTGGCGGCCTTCGAACCCGCCCATGTGGATGAGTTGGCGATCCTGCTGCGGCACGCTTTTTCGTTCATGCAGCGGCCGGAGGGGTCCTCGGTGTGGCTGCGGCTGTCCACGCGGGCGATCGACCAGCCCGCGCGGGAGCTGGATGGGGCGGCGGTGATCGCCGGGGCGCATTGGGTGGTGCCGCCGGCCGAGGGCGCGCGGATCGCTCTGGCCTACCAGGGGCCGGTGGCGCCGGAGGCTCTTGCCGCGTTCGCCGAGGTGGCCGCGGAAGAGCCGGGGGCAGGGCTGCTGGCGATCACCTCGCCCGACCGGCTGCATGCGGGGTGGCTGGCGGCGATGCGGGCGCGGCGTCGCGGCGACCCTGGGGCGGTGGCGCATGTGGAGCATGTGCTGGCGCCGCTGGCGCGCGGGGCAGCGCTGGTGACGGTGCTGGACGGGCATCCGGCGACGCATGCCTGGCTCGGCGCGGTGCGCGGGCAGCGCGTGGTGCCGCTGGGGCCGGACCGGTTCGGCCAGAGCGGCGACATCCCGGACCTCTACCGGGAGTACGACATCGACGCGGACTCGATCCTGGACGCCTGCGCGCAGGCCCTGCTGGCGGGGTAGCGAGGGTCTGCGGGGCCCTGGCGCTGCGGCGGGGGGGGAACCCGGGAAACACCACGGATCAGGATCAAGATTTCGTTCCAGAATCGACCACTCAAGACAACATCGTCGAGTTGATCGCGGAAATGCACGATCTGCGAACCGAGGTAGCGTCCTTGAAGACGATGCTTCAGACCATCTTCAAGAACGTCTGACGGCTGCGGCTGCCTCCGTGGGCCCCGGTGACCTTTGTCCAAAAACCAGGCACCTGGCTGCCCACGCTCCGTGACATCGTCCGCTGCATTGCGCAACGCCAACGCGCCCCCCCATCTGTCATCCCACTGTTGCCGCGCTGTCACACGCCCGTCACCATCCCCCGCCTATCACCCCGCCCGGACAACCCAGTGCCCCCAGTGAGCAGCAGCACGACAACCTTCGGCGCCATCGCGCGCCCCGCCATCGCCGCGCGACGCCGTGCCCGGGTGCGCCCGGCCCTGCTCGCCGCCGCCCTGCTCGCGCCATCGGCCGTGTTCCTGCTCGCCTTCACCTACTGGCCGGTGCTCCAGGTCCTGCTGTCCTCCCTCACCGTCCGCAGTTTCGGCGGCGCGGCCCACCCCGGCATCGGCAACTACGCCCGCCTGTTCGCCGACCCGCACTTCGCCCACGCCGTCACCAACAACGTCCTCTATGCCGCCGGCACGATCGTCCCCAGCCTGACCCTGGCACTGGCCTTCGCTCTCGGCCTGCGCGAGTCCACCCGCGTCAGCACCATCCTACGCACGCTGATCGCCCTGCCGCTGCTGATCCCGCTGGTCGCCGCCGCCGCGCTGTTCATCTTCATCTTCCTGCCCGGCGCCGGCTTGCTCGACTACTACCTGGGGAAACTCGGCGTGGGGGAAACCAACTGGCTGGGCAATCCCTCCCTGGCGCTCGGCTCGATCATCGCCATCACAGTGTGGAAGAACACCGGCTACTACATGCTGTTCTTCCTCGCCGGCCTGTCCGGCATCCCGCAGGACTTCATCGACGCCGCGAAGATCGATGGCGCCGGCGCGTGGCAGCGCTTCCTCCGCATCACGTTGCCCCTGCTCATGCCGACGATCGGCTTCGTATTGGTCATCGCCGTCCTCAACGTGCTGACCCAGGTGGACCATGTCATCGTCATGACGCAGGGAGGCCCCTCCGACTCCACCGCCCTGGTGCTGTTCTACATCTACCAGCAGGCGCATCAGAACTACGACATCGGCCTGGCATCGGCGGCAACGGTGGTCAGCGTGGCCTTCCTGTTCGCGCTGTCGATGGTGTCGCTGCGCACGCTGGAGCGAGGCACGCACTATGAAAGCTGAGGGGGATGGGGTGGAGAGACTCCCCCTCCCCTTGAGGGCTTGGGCCGCGAAGCGGACCAAGGTTGGGGGGAGGAGTGCTTACCCCCGTGGCCGGCGGATGTCAGCACCCCTCCCCCCAACCTTGGTCCGCTTCGCGGCCCAAGCCCTCAAGGGGAGGGGGAGTATCTTTCTTCACACCGTGCCGCTGCTGCTCACCGCCGCGGCTCTCCTCTGGGCGACGCCGTTCGCCTGGATGGCGGTCGCCAGCCTCCGCCCGGGCGCCGCCGGCGCATCCGACATCGCCTCGCTCTTCCCGCACGGCCCGTTCAGCCTGGCCAACTTCGCCGAGGCCTGGAGCGACGGGCACTTCCCCCTCTGGTACCTCAACACCATCCTGCTCTGCGGCGGCATCCTGCTCGTGCAGTGCATCACTGTCAGCCTCGCCGGCTACGCCTTCGCGCGCCTGCGCTTCCGTGGCCGGGACACCTTGTTCCACGCCTTCCTGCTGCAACTCATGCTGGTGCCGCCGATCCTGATCGTGCCGAACATGACCACGCTGATCACGCTGCATCTCTACGACACGCTCGCCGGAGTGGCGGCGCCGTATTGCGCCTCGGCGTTCGGCGTGTTCCTGATGCGGCAGACCTTCCGCACCATTCCGCGCGACTATGAGGAGGCGGCGATGCTCGACGGCGCCTCGGTGCCCACCATCATCTTCCGCGTGCTGCTGCCCTTGGCACGTCCCGGGCTGACAGCGTTCGCCATCGTCTCCGTCACCGCGCACTGGAACGAGTTCCTCTGGCCCCTGATGGCGACCTCGTCGCCGTCCACGCAGGTGCTGACGGTCGGGTTGGCGTCGTTCACCTCCGGCGCCGAGGCAGGCTCGGAGTGGGGCGTCATCGCCGCCGGCACCTTCTTCGTCGCCGCGCCGCTGCTGCTGGCGTTCGTGCTGTTCCAGCGGCGCTTCGTCGCCAGTTTCACCTTGTCCGGCATAAAATAGAGGGGAGTTACCGCATGCGTCTGTTCCACGCCGCCACGCTCGCGCTCACGCTGTCCGCACCAGCGGCACAGGCCGCCACCGACATCGATTTCTTCTTTCCCGTGCCGGTGCAGGGCAAGCTCGCCACCGAGATGCAGAAGCTGGTGGAGCAATTCGACCAGTCGCACCCGGACATTCACGTCACGCCCGTCTATACCGGCAGCTACGACGACACCAACCTGAAGACGCGCGCCGCGATCCAGGCCGGCCGTCCGCCGGGGGTGGTGCTCATGAGCGCCAATTTCGTGCGCGAATACGTCATCAACAACGACGCGATTGCGCTCGACAGCCTGATCGCCAGGGACGGCATGACGGACGACACGTATATGGCGCAGTTCTGGCCGGCGCTGAAGCTGAACGCCACCGAGGGCGGCCACGTCTATGGCGTGCCGTTCCAGAATTCGACGCCGCTGCTGTATTACAGCGTCGATGCGTTCAAGGACGCGGGGCTGGATCCCGACCATCCGCCGGTCACCTGGCAGGATTGGGTCGATGACATGAAGAAGCTCACCAGGCACGACGGCAGCCAGACCACGCGCTGGGGGATGATGTTCCCCGGCACCTACGACTATTGCGGCTGGATTACCAGCAGCCTGGCGATGGCCAACGGAGGCGATTACTACAACGTCAACTACGGCGGCGAGGTCCATTACAACACGCCCACCACGATCGGCGCGGTGAAGCTGATCGACGCGATGGTGAACAAGTGGCACGTGATGCCGCCGGGCGTGACCGACGCCAACAACGTGACGACGGCGTTCTTCCAGGGGCGGACGGCGATGATGATCCTGTCCACCGGCTCGCTGTCCTTCGTGCAGGAAAACATGAAGACGCCGTACAAGACGGCGTTCCTGCCGCGCCAGGTCGTCAATGCGGCGCCGATCGGCGGGGCCAGCCTGATCATCCCGCACGGCACCTCGCCGGAGCAGCAGGCGGCGGCGTGGACGCTGATCAACTGGCTGACCAGCCCGGAGATCGCCGGCGGCTGGAGCCGCTTCACCGGCTATTTCGCGCCGCGCATCGCCGCCTACGATCTGCCGGACATGAAAGCCTACATGGCGGAGCACCCGAACGCGAAGGTGGCGCTGGATCAGTTGCAGTTTGCGCGCGGCTGGTTCGCCACCTACGACGTCGTCGCGGTGCGCAAGGCGTTGGAGGACGGCGTGCAGGCGGTGCTGTCAGGCAAGGCCACGCCGGAGGCCGCGATGGCCGCGGCGCAGCAGCAGGCGGATGCGCTGATGAAGCCGTATGTCGAGCAGACGGCGCTGAAGCTGCCGGAGTAGGATTGCCCCACGGGAGTATGGGCAGCGGTCCACGCCGTACGGAAAGGGAGAGACGAACATGCCGAAAACCAGAGGCACCGGCCTGCTGATGGCCTGGACCGATATCGATCCGGCGCATGAAGCCGAGTTCAACCGCTGGTACGATGAGGAACATATCGGTCGCTTGCTCGACGTGCCCGGCTTTCTCGGCGCCGGCCGCTATCGTGCATTGCGGGGTGGCCCGAAATACCTCGCGATGTATGAGCTGGAGGACCACAACGTGCTGCGCTCCGCCGCGTTCCTCGATACGGTGCGGTATCAGCCGTCGGCGCGGCGGCTGGCGACATCGCCCAGCACGACAGGCCGGAACTTCCTGTTGAACGGCTACCGGCAGATTTTTCCCGTGCGCACCCACCCGGCGGACCATCCCACCGACATGCCGCGCTACCTGCAAATGGGCCGGATCGACGTCATGGCGTCGATGGAGGAAGAATTCAACGACTGGTACAACACCTGCTACATCCCGGGCTTCCTGCAAGTGCCTGGCGTGATCCGCGCCCGCCGCTTCACCGCGATCGAGGCGCAGCCGAAATACCTGACCGTCTACGAATTCGAAAATCCCAACGTGCCCGACACCAAGGAATGGAGCGCGGCGCGCGACTCCAACCCCTGGAGCCGACGCGTGCGCGCGGCCATGCGGCTCGACGAAGGTTCGCCGGCGGTGTTCGAACGCATCTTTCCCCCGCTGTGAACAGGATCACGCCATGACATCGGTTTTCGGCACCTGGCGCCTGGTCAGGGCGGTTGCACGCGACGCAGACGGGAAGCAACTCCCCGCGCCGTATGGCGGCCACGGCATGGGCCGCGTCATGCTGAGCGCGGAAGGCCGCATGATGGCCGTCGTGTGCGACGGACGGCGGGAAATCCCCGGTGACGGCAAGCGCGACTACAGCAGCTACTGCGGCAACTATACGTTCGACGGCAAGCAGCTCATCACGCGGGTGGACGCCGCATCGGACCCCAGCCGGATCGGTTCCGACCAAGTGCGCGATGTGCGATTTGAAGACGGCCTGATGGTGTTGCGTCCGCCGCCGCGCACCTACGGCGGATCGACAGAGCAGCGGGAACTGTTCTGGGAAAAAATCGCCGACGTATAACACGCCGCGCCACGCCCCTGGAACCGTCACCGCTGAACCTGCCAGAATGGCGACCCGCCACACTGAGGAAACTGCGATGCTGATCTGCCAGCTCACCGACCTGCATGTCCGCCCGCGCGGCAAACCCGCCAACCGCGTGGCGGAAACCAACATGTTCGTCGAGCGCGCCTTCCGTGCCGTCGCCGCCTTCACCCCCCGCCCCGACGTCATACTGCTCACCGGCGACCTGACCGAGTGCGGGCTGGAGGCCGAATACGCTCACCTGGCAACGCTGATGCGCCGCTGTCTCCCGCCGGTGCCGGTGTTCGTCATCCCGGGCAATCACGATCGGCGCGAGACGCTGCGCGAGGGCCTCGCCCACCTGCCCAACGTCACCGCCGATCCGGTCTACGTGCAATACGCCGTCGAGGACTTCCCCGTCCGCCTGGTCATGCTGGATACGCTGGTGCCCGGCGCGGGCCACGGTGAGCTGCGGCCGGAGCAATTGCAGTGGCTCGACCGAACGTTGGCCCAGGTGCCGGGCAAGCCGACGATGATCGGCATGCATCATCCGCCCTTCGCCTGCGGCATTGCGCACATGGACCGCATCAGGCTGCGCGACGCCGCCGCGTTCGTCGAGGTCGTGGCGCGCCATCCGCAAGTTGAGCGCATCGTCTGCGGCCACCATCACCGCGCGATCACCACCAAGGTAGCGCAGGCGATCGCGCTGATCTCGCCCTCGGTGGCGCACCAGGTGGAGATGTCGCTGCACCCGGACGATCCCGGTGCCTTCGTCTTCGAACCGCCGGCCTTCCAGGTGCATCGCTGGACCGCCGAGGACGGCATCGTCTCGCACACGGTTTATGTCGAGCACTATCCAGGGCCGTACCCGTTCGTAACCGACCCCGACTATCCGGGCCGCGGCGGCCTGTAGTGTCGTAGTCCTGACGGCTCGATACTGCGCCCGATCCCGTCATTGCGGCGAAGCGAAGCAATCTCCCGCGAGAGATCGTACCAACGCATGCGAGAGATCGCTCCGCGTCGCTTGCAATGACACCTGAACACCGAGGCCGAAGCGATCGGGTCGGAGCCCTGGCCTACGACCGGTCGCCGGGCCGACTTAGCGGATTTGGCAAGCCTGGTGCTGGTGGTGGCCGGCATGGCGCCGGGTCAGCGGGTCTTGGTGTTCGCCACTTCGAGGTGGCGCTTGGCATTCATGCCAGCGGTCCGAACCGCGGACCTTATATAGAAATTCTATGCGGATATAGACCGATTATATATTGAGTTTATATGATGACGCCCGGTAGCTTCACCGCGCAAGTCAGGGTGCATCGCGTGCCCTGTGAGTCACGTGGAGCTGTCGGTGAAGGAAGTGCGTGCCGGCCTGTCCGGGGAGGACAAGGGCTGCAAATGCGATGGTCAGAGGTTTCGTTCGCATCCTCTGCCCGAGGAGGCAATTGCGCGGTACCGTTGCATAGCCGGCTTCATCCTTGGGGTGCCGCCGTTAATATTCCTGCTGACGGCGTCGGCCATGCAATGACCGGCATCGGCTGACCCGCCGCAAGCCATCGTCTAACCGATAGCAACCCGCGCGTACGGTGTTGGTTGGCTACGACCGATCGTCCACTATAACATTACGGTACCAATATGACAACGCGGCCCGCAGAATGTTTCCGCCCATCTGGAGCGGTAGGTGCAACAACGTGGATCGTGGCGGCCGGTCTGATCGCCGCGTGGCCCCTCCCGGGCAGCGCACAGCCCGCGCCATCGGCTCCGCCCACGCCCGAACCTGCGGCCGCCGGCGAGGCGCCGCCGCCTGGTCTTTGGGTTGCCGGCATTCACCTGTCGGCGCAGTTCGACGCAGGTATCATGGGCAATCCGAGCAACCCTGCCGACGGACTGAACTACGGTCATCTCTTTACCGACCGCGCCAATCAGTTCCAGCTCAACCAGCTCCTGCTGACCGCGAACAAGCCGCTCGACCCGAAGGACTCCGACTATCAGTGGGGTTTCAAGGTGCAGGTGATGTATGGCTCGGACGCACGGTACACGCAGTTCCTGGGCGAACTGAACAGCGTCGATCCGAACCAGCGCTACCAGTTCGATGTCGTCGAGGCGAACGCGCTGGCACATCTGCCCTGGATCACGGAGGGCGGCATCGATTTGAAGGTTGGTCAGTACCCGTCGCCACTCGGCTACGAGACGATCGATCCATCGACCAACCCGTTCTACTCGCACTCCTACATCTTCCAGTTCGGCTTGCCGTTCAAGCACACCGGTGCCCTGGCGACGACGCATGTCAGCAGCGTTCTCGACCTTTACGCGGGCGCGGATACCGGTGCGAACACCACGTTCGGGCCGCTGGGGGACGACAACGGCGCGGGTGGCGGGGTCGCCGGCTTCGGCCTCAACCTGATGGGCGGCAACCTGACGGTGCTGGCGCTGACGCATTTCGGGCCAGAGCAAGCGACGCGCCTGTTGGCGCCGCTGGGTGTCAACGCGAACGGTCAATGGCGCTACTATAACGATGTCGTCGTCACCTGGAAGGCGACCGACGCTCTCACGCTGGTCAACGAGGCGAACCTGGTTCGCGATAGTTACGGCTTCGCGGGCCAGCCGGTGAACGGCTTCGGCATGGCCCAATACGCATCTTATACCCTGACGGACACGATCACGGTGAATGGGCGTGCGGAATACTGGCGCGACGACCACAACTTCTTCGTGGCGTCGTTTCCGGGCACCAATTCCTACGTCGAGGCGCAACAGGGTTTTGCGCCATTGACTCATGCCGCTCCGGGATCGAACACCACCTATGGCGCAGTCACGCTCGGCATTACCTGGAAGCCCGCACTGCCGGCGCCGGTCTCCGGGTTGCTTATTCGTCCCGAGGTGCGTTGGGATCATGCATTCACCGACAACCACCCGTTCAATGCACAGCGCGACAATGACGCCGTCACTATCGGCATAGATGCCGTGCTCACGTTCTGAGGTCAGGCCATGAATACGCTGGGTGCCCGCACGCGGCGGCGCCGGTTCTCGCATCGAAGCCCTGCCGGTGCACTGGCCGGTTTGCGCGCCGTGCGAGCTGTGTGCCACGTACGGCGGTCGAGCGATCCGGCCCGATCGCGTTTGCAACCTGGGGGTCTGGCATGAAGACCATAAGGCGCAAACTGCTGATGATAGACAGGTATCCAGCGGTCTACCGCTACCTGCGACGCAGGTTTTCCGGTGAAGGTTATGATATCACCGGCCTCCAGGCCCCGGAGCAGGCGTCCGCGATGGTGGCTGAGTTGTCCCCCGACATCGTCGTCCTGGCCACTGACCTGCTGACGGGCAAGGGCGCAGCACTCATCCAGCATATCAGGAGCGTTACGTCGGTCCCAATACTCGGTCTGCTGCCCGGTTCGCATGCCGAGGATGCCGTCCGTGCTTTGGATGCCGGCGTTGACGACTGCATCGCCCAGCCATTCAGCCTCGAAGAGTTCGCCGTGCGGCTGAGGAATTTGCTGCGCAAGGAGCTTGTCCGGCGTGGCTTCAAGCCAGGCATCACATCCGGTGTGCTGCAGATCGATCTCGTTGCCAGGCGCATCTGGCACAACAGCCGGGAGATCATTCTTTCGGATATTGAATTCAGGCTCTTGCAACTTCTGGTCACCGCGGACGGCGGGGTGGTTGCCTCAAAGGATCTACGGCGCGGCCTGTTTGGTGCGTACAGCGGCGACGCCGTTGGTGCGCTGCGCAGCGTGGTTTGGTCGCTACGTAACAAAATCGAGTCGGATCCACACAGGCCGGTGCACATTCAAACCGTCTGGAGCGTGGGGTATCGGTTTTCCCTCGGTGTGGCCAATGTCGCCCAGCCATGCCCCGCTCGCGGCGACACGCACCTGCGCGACGGCGAATGGACGGATCGCACGGTCATCGCGCAGCAAATGGGCAATGGCGCGGAATGGCAGGCAAGGCTTCGGGATACCCGATCGGACCGTGTTTCGTTCTACGTCCATGGCGGCTAGCTTGCACGATCGGTGGAGTGCGCCGCGTCTCGCAATGACGCGCGGCCCGACGTCACGCGCTTGCCGGACGGATAAGCGACGGGCAACCGGAGCCGCATGCACAGGGGCTACTGGCTAAGCTCCGGTGTCGGCACGGCGACGGACGATGCGGCGCCGGCAAACACCGGGACGGACTCCGTGCCATCGGGAACGCGCAGCCGGTAGCCGACCCCCTGTTCGGTAATCAGCAGTGTCGGCCGCTCGGGCTCGCGCTCCAGTTTCAGGCGCAAGGCGCGAATATAGATGCGCAGATATTGCACATCGGTATCGGCGCTCCAGACCTGAGCCAGAATGAAACCGTGGGTCAGTACCTTGCCCGCATGCGCGACAAGCAACCGCAGCAATGCGTATTCGCGCGGCGACAGATGAACCTCCTTGTCACGGATCCAGACGGTGCGCTGGACCTGGTTCAGCCGCAATTCGCCGGCCTCGATGACCGGCTGGTCTTTCGGCGGTTGCGCGCGATGGCGCTGCAGCACGCGAATGCGCGCCAGCAGTTCCTCGATGCCGAATGGCTTGGTGACGTAATCGTCCGCGCCCAGATCGAGGGCGGCGACCTTGCCGGTTTCATCGCTGCGGGTGGACAGCACGATGATGGGTATGTCCGACTGCGCATAGCGAATGCGCTTGATGACTTCGAGACCATCGAGATCCGGCAGGCCGAGATCCAGCAGGATCAGGTCGGTGTCCCGACGGCGCACGGCCTCAAGGGCGCCCGTGCCACGATCGGCTTCGGTCACCGTGTAGCCATCAGGGCTCAATCCCAGTCGAAGCGACTGCCGTATCGCGGGCTCGTCATCGACGATCAGGATTCGTGGCGGGGAAGGTTGCGCCTTCATGATGTCTCCAGCTCACAAAACGCGTGTTGAGCAGCGGCGGGGAGGGTGATGGTAACAGCCATGCCAGGCTGGTCATCCCGGTTGGCCAGTTCGATCGTGCCGCGCATCGCCTCGAGAAAGCCGCGGCAGATGGCCAGGCCCAGGCCAGTGCCGCCGCGACGCTCCACATTCTTCGCGCGGTAGAACTTTTCGAACACCAGGGCCTGTTCGGCTTCGGGGATACCCAGCCCTTCGTCCAGCACCTGAACCCGGACGGTCTGGTCATGCCCGCGTGCCGTGATGCGGATGAGTGATCCCGGCGGCGAGTATTTTGCGGCGTTCTCGATGACGTTGTAGAGAACCTGCTGCAACAGCACCGTGTCCACCTCGACCAAAGGCAGGTCGGCCGGGGTATCGATCGTCACCCGATGCCGGGTCAGTACCCGCTCTGCGTGGTTCAATGCCGCGCCGAGCACGTCGGAAAGATCGATGGCCTCGCGCCGCGGCCTGATCACACCGCTCTCGATCCGCGTCATGTCGAGCAGGTTTGCGATGTAAACGTCCAGCCGTTCGGCCTCGTTGCGGATGGTGCGGACCAATGTCATTTTCGCTTCATCTTCGAGAACCGGCCATTGCCGATCCAGCCCGCTGGCCGATCCGACGATGGATGCCAGCGGATTGCGCAGGTCATGCGAGACAGAGGCGAGCAGAGCGGAGCGGAGGTGCTCGGCCTCCGCGTGAACGCGGGTTTCCACGAGACGCTCGCGCAGCACCAGGCGCTCCACCGCCAGGGCTATTTGTTCCGCAATGGCACCGAGCAGTGGATCGGGCTCGATATCGCCGCCGGGTTCGTCGCGCAGGGCCTGGATACCGACCACGCCGGGGTGCTCGTCGGATGTTGGTAGCGGGTAGAACAGCCATGTGCCACCGGCGAAACGGTCCCGGCCGGTCCTGGAGGCGGATGACGCCCACCACGCGGACACCGCCTGAAGGCCGGCAACATCGGGGGCCGCGGCGTCCGGATACCGCGCCTTCACCACCGCGTCGCCCGATTGCGGAAACAGCAGCGCGACGGGCCTGTGCAGCAGCGTCGACATCCGTTTTGCCGCGGTGTCCAGAACCTCCTGCAACGTCACCGCCGCGGAAAGGTCCCTGATGAACGCGGCCAATTTCTCGGCGGTCAGCGCCCGGCGGTCCGCCGCGACGGTGTAGCGGCGGACCCGCGCCGTCAGGGTGCTGATGATGACCGCGACGATGGCAAACAGGATCAGATTGATGATGTCTTCGGTGGAGTCCATCGTCAGCGAGTAGTACGGTGTCGTAAAGAAGAAGTCGTACAGCAGCACGCTGATCAGAGTTGCGAACAATGAGGGCCACAGCCCATAGGTGGCGCCACTGATCAGTACGGCGACCAGGAAGACGCGCGAGAAGCCGGAGCCTTGCAGCAGAAGATTGATCGGCAGGGCAACCGCGAACGCGCCGAGCACAAGGCATAGGCTGCCGGCAAACGGATGACGGCGAAACCAGCGGTGCAGCCAGGCGATCGGCGGCAGGTTCATCACGGCCTCAACTGACGGGATAGCACAACGGCGGAGCGGTTCCCGCGGGATCAATGCTTGAAGCTGGTCTCCGGCTGGGTGCCCATTGCCTGGTCGGCCGGCCTGATGGCCGGATCACACCGATCTCCGCGGCTGTGGGAGATAGCAACGTTCATATATGATTTCGATGTGTCCGGG
>Ga0181530_10001582_pt1 | contig 28367 bp, 24 predicted proteins | sample PEATcosm2014_Bin_42_FD_119769 | JGI IMG/M metagenome (GOLD analysis project Ga0181530, IMG submission 119769) | Peatland microbial communities from MTU Mesocosm Facility, Houghton, MI, USA - PEATcosm2014_Bin10_60_metaG | ecosystem: Environmental > Terrestrial > Soil > Wetlands > Peat | place... | reverse complement strand
CGCGACAACATGGTGGAAGTGCCTGACCACGTGCCGTTCTGCGGTTAGGGCGCATAGCTCAGTTGGTAGAGCAGCTGACTCTTAATCAGCGGGTCCAAGGTTCGAATCCTTGTGCGCCCACCACATCAATCAAGGACTTAGGCGGATCACGGGTGACTCGGAAAAATGCCGTGTCCGCACTGTGTCCGCATTAACATTGCCGGTGCAGGAGCGCTGAGCACCAAACTACGAATCTGGGGGTCAGGAGTTCGAATCTCTTCGGGCGCGCCAAAACATCAACAAATATCAGCCTAAATTGTGTACCAGAAAATGTGCCATGCAGAATAAAAGAAATCTGCATGGTATCTGCATGGCAGTACTCATATCTGCTGCAATTCGGCGGAGACCCCCCGCGCTGAAACAGAATCGGCCATTCTGTTTCAGCCGAGGCAGCCATGCGCGAGCAGCCTTACGGGGGCCAAAGCCTCTTCAGTCAGTCGGGTAATCGGAAATACCTCAACGCCGCCGAGCGGCGCCGATTTCTTGAGTCCGCGCAACGGCTTCCCCCACACGAACGGATGTTTTGCTTGACGCTTGCATGGAGCGGCGCGCGAATTTCGGAAGTTCTCGCGATTTCGCCCGTGGCGATCGATGTCGAAAGCGGCGTTATTGCCATAGAAACGCTTAAACGCCGCAGGCGCGGTATCGTTCGGCAAGTGCCTTTGCCACTGGACTTGCTGACCACCCTTGATCGCTTATTCGGCCTGGCCGCTGCCCGGCGCGATCCCGAGTTGGCGAATGGGCGTATTTGGCGCTTCAGCCGCACGACGGCTTGGCGCCGCGTGAAGTCGGTCATGGCATCGGCGGGCGTCACGGGCACACCCGCCATGCCGAAGGGCTTGCGTCATGGATTCGGCGTGAAGGCTTTTCAGTCGAACGTGCCGCCGCATCTCGTTCAGCGGTGGCTTGGTCATGCTTCGCTTCGTACCACGGCGATTTATGGTGATGTAATCGGCCCTGAGGAGCGGGCTTTTGCGAAAAGGATGTGGATTGACCTAAGGACCTGAAACGCGAAACCGGCAACTTGTATTCTGTCAGAGGTGCGACCATTGACTGGTTACCTGTCGTTCGCCCCTAACCATCTCCTTAAATGCCGGGACCACCAATGGATCGCTCAGAACGCGGCTAACCGGTTCCGCCAACATGTCCCCAAGTACTCTCCGCGCAATCGCAATCTGACGCGCAGTAAATACGAGATCATTGCCGACAATGTTCGGAATCGTCGTACCAGTGTTACAGATGCCAAAGGCGATATCGGACCGCATGAAACGGCCCATCCAATGAATGTAATCGGCGGCTAGACCAACGCGAAATTCAAGCTTCGCTGTTTCCGCCGCAATCGCGACCTCAAGTCCGACGCTAATCAGACAAATTCCGTTCAACAGCGAGTCGCCGGCTATCTCAGACCCGAACCGCTGTGTTTCGATGGTCTCTACCAATTCGTTCACAACAGGATTCAACCGGTCGCGCACAAAATTTGTCGGCGCCGGCTTTCTCGCGATAACTCGCCCAATAAAGCCCAGATATCCGTTGCGGTTTCGCAATGGAGGATAGCTGGCGGCTTTCCGGCCTCCGCGCGGAAGTTCGGACAGAAACTTATCCAGGGCCATGGCGTCCAGTTTATCCGCCACATCCTGCCGGTCTGCGCCCTCCATGGCGAAACGTGATGATATCCAGGCTATGGCTTCTCCCCGATGCCCCGCGCGGCGAAAGATATGCTCTGCCAGCAATTTGGCATCGATGCCCTCCGGCCACTTCGCCAGAAATGCATCCACGACACTGGTGATCTCGTTCCCGTGAGTGGAGTTGCGGAGAACGGCGGTGTACAGCTCTCCTAGAAGCGCGTTTACCGTCGTTACCCATTCAGGTTGAGCATTGCCAGCTACCCCTTCAGTCGCACTCGCACCGACGAGGGAATTAGCGACCTGCGCGCTTTGCCAGACGACCTCGGGATACAGATCGCGGTTCCGGTCTACGCCTTTGATAAGGTCTAGAATATAGAATTGCACTTGCCATGACGTGATGCGGTTCAATTCGCAGATCGCAAATGGCCAGTCGCCTGCCGCTTTACTCAGGCTATTTGACAGCAAATAGACAGCGGGGACTCCGCGCTGATCGACAAGGCTGAGATAACGGTCGTGAAAAGCCTGCCTGCGCCCGTCCCCGCGTCGAATATGAACGATCGAAACCCGGCCACATAGCCGGTCCGACCATTCGTTAGCCGTTCCTACCAACTTGGCCAGATAGTCGCTCGTCGCTTCCACGTCGGCTTCATCCGCATCTGGGTCTCATTTCCCGGGGGATACCAAAATCGTGAGCTCGACGTTCTCGTGTCCCTGCCGCGCAATGACACGTTGCAATGCCTCGCTGCCGAGATAAGGATCGACCAGATATGCTTTTGTAATACCCGGCCGTTCGAGTTTTCCCTTGATCCACCGGATCACTTCGACTTGACCGTCCCGGCCAAGTTCAAACCACTGATTTTCACCGCTCCACTCCGGATCACCTACCAGCAAGCCAATCCGCGCGCGAAGTTGCCTGAGATCATCCAATCCGCCCGAACGATTTCCTGCGGAAGGTCCCTTGAAGGCCGTCGTATGAATTCTCGGCCGCGTTTGAAGATCGGCGACATCCGGTGCACCGCGGAATACCGGCGGCAGTTCATCCGCGCGCCCTATTGCCGTAACGCCGAACTCAAAGCTTTGAAGGAAACTGCCAATGACTCGATCCCCGATACTTCCGTCTTGATAAAAGACGCTGAGATCAACATCGGTAATGTGGGTGTCGGCCTCAACGAAAAGTTCCGCCTGTCCGGCCGGCATCTCAAGGAGAAGATCACGCAGGATTTCGTCGTAGTTCTTCAACGTGACGTGAAACCGGAAGGCTTGATCCAGAGGCGCTGTGTCGCGGTGGATTCGGACCCGACGTACCGGGCCCCGGCTTCGCCAATCGGTTTTGTCTGCGCTGACGTTAAACAACGGCCCCAGTATGCCAGCTTCGTTCCGGGCCCGGTATAAGAGATCCACTACGCCGAGCCGGCGACCTTCCTGGAAGAACAGCCCAAGCCCTGACTGTTCCGTGACACATTCGATAAGGCGCGCGAGAGCCTCTGGTGCCTTCGCCGCGCCGACGACGCTTTCGACACACCGGGTCACACGGTCGAGGCCTCCGTTGATTGCTATCCCCCTTACGTAAAGAACGCCGGTTCCAGCGACGCGAACTCTCTCGTTCTTTTCTGCAACGATAATTGGACCGAAGGACTGGCCGGCTATTTCGGCGCCCGGCTCTATCGGACATTCAGCGGGGATGACGAAGCGCCCGCTGTTGATCTGTGCTTGAACAATGTTCGTCGCGTCCTCGTCAAAAATTTTGTCCCAAATGACGACATCAATGTCATCTGATCCGGCTAACGGTACTCGCCACACTCCGTCCCTCCGGATGCTCGAAGGGAGCGCGGGCGCCGGATAATTGCCGGGGCCTCGCACGAACCGCGCATACGTGTAGCAAAGGGCACCCGGACTGCTCCCTTTGGCGACGCCAAAAATAGTTAGTGCGAGCGGCATGGCAAGCTCATTGGATTTAAACACGAGTGGCCGGGAATCTTCCCCTGCCGAAAGTTACCCAAGATTGCGCGGGCGCGCCAAATTCCGGGCTGGCAGATGTCGTTTTCGGGCGGATTCGGCCACCAAGACATGTTTCGGCGCGCTCTGACGCCCCTTGAAAAGAGGTAACACTTGTGTTACCTTACCAGATGCCCGAAATCCGCTACTACGTGGCCACCAACGGCCAGCAACCGTTCGCTACATGGTTCGCGGATTTAGACGGAGTAGCGAGCGCCAAGGTCACGCGCGCAATCGTCCGGTTGGAGCAAGGTAACTTCTCCAACGTGAAATCGGTCGGCGAGGGCGTGTTCGAATATCGCATCGACTTTGGTCCCGGCTACCGCGTTTACTTCGGGCAAGATGGCCAGACGTTAGTGATCTTGCTGACCGGCGGCACCAAGAAGCGTCAGCAGCGCGATATCGACGAGGCGCACACGTACTGGCGGGACTATAAGCAGAGCAAGCGCGGAAAGCGTTGAACGGAGACAGAGATGGCAAAAACACGAAGCTTCCGAGATTTGGTCGAGCGCCGTGTCCAGAGCGACCCGAAGTTCGCCGAGGCCCTTCTGCGGGAAGGCATCGACGCGATGCTTAGTGGTGATCTCGACACCGGCAAGACCATCATGCGCGACTACATCAAGGCGACGGTCGGCTTCGAGAAGCTTGGCGAAGCGACCGACACGCCGCCCAAGAGCCTTATCCGCATGTTCGGACCGCGCGGTAATCCGCAGGCGCGCAATCTATTCAGCGTGATCGGCTATTTGCAAAAGCGAGCCGGGTTGGAGCTGCATGTTGCAGGTTAAATACCGCCCTCGAAAAGACCGAATCGTGCACGCGGAATTGGAGCTTAGCTAAACCGTGTAACAGATTGCGCAATGGAAAAGAGACACCATTATAGCCCCGTTTTGCACTTGCGTAGTTTCGTAGGAGATCAACCGCCAGGTCACGTCTGGACCTATGACAAGCAAGGGGGCGCGTCCCGATCGTCGAGGCCGGAAGAAACGGGCTTTGAGACACATTTTTATTCCGTCGAGAAAGACGACGGGACAATGGACACTACTATCGAGAAATTCCTTGCCGATGTTGAGAGCAAGGCCGCGCCCGTTTATCGAGACTTGCTCAGCGGCAAACTTCCAGAGGATCAAGCAAAGGCCGATTTTGCGAATTTCGTCGCTGCAATGTACGCGCGTTCACCTTCGATGCGCCGCATGTTTGGCGAAATGAAAAGCCGTGCCTTGCAAATCCATAATTATGCCTACGGTAGCAACGAGAAGGCATTTAAATCCTTCCTCAAGCGCAGCGGAGAGGGCCGTCCTCCCCTTGATGAGGAAGGAAAAAAGCGATTAAGACAGGCTCTCACTGACCCGTCGCAATTCGAGATCGAAATTTCGCGGGAAAGCACGTTGCGCTGCCTGGGCGTGATGGACAAACTGGCGCCCATGTTTTTCGACATGGGATGGACTCTAGTGCATCCGGCTCACGGCTATTTCATTACTGGCGACAATGCGGTTACGAAAACTGTTAACCCCAAAACAGTTTCACCGTTCTATGGCGATGGAGGCTTCGTCAACAAGACCGTCGAAGTCACCTTTCCCCTTTCGCCCAAGCTTATGCTGCTTATGACATGGGCCGAAAGGCCGCGCCCGCATCTAGTTGCACCGCGAGAAGCAGCTGAAGGGTGGAATAGAGCCCGTGCATCGCACGCCGAAAGATTTCTATATGCCCATATTCACGACAAGCGCATCATCAATCTTGCCGCCCAGCAAGCCCATTCGCGGCCAGGAATGACGACACAGGGGTTTGGACCAAAAAACTTCGCGAAAACAACAATTCGCCGAAGACTCTCCCGCTTGGGCGAGTGACGCGCGCCCGTTTGGTGTGCAACTGCCATCCTTGGGAGCTACTCGTTCGGATTAGCATCATGTCGCCGCCATGCGTCAAGAAATTGACGGACCGCGTCCATATCGCTGTCCGGCAGCGTTCCGGATGAAGCTACTTGCTCAACGCGCGCACGAAGCTTGGCTATATCCAAAATGGATTCGAGCGCATCGACATTCGCCCGGATATTGCGTTTCGCGACCGTATCGCCGAGACCCGCCATGCCAAGTCCCTGACTCCACGAGTAGGATGTGAAAGCCTTAGCAAATGTCGCGATCATGGCATCGTCCTCCATTTTAGAGGCCGTCCAAGCCTTGACCTCGACGCCTTCATCATCCGCGAACGCGCGCCATCGAAAAAGCACGTAGGCAAGCCCCTGAATGGCAGCGAGCTCACCCGACACGCTAGCGTGGCGAATTCGCTCAAGCGCCCTTGTTCGAAGCGCGTCGGCGTCCGCGGCAGTGGTCAAGCAGTTTGCTTCCGGCTCAGGCAACTTCCCTTGCCGGGGATGGTAGTCGTCGTACGCCGAATCCGTGAAATCAACCATCCAATTAAAGGCCGCGTCACCGCACGCAGCCATGAAGACGGCCGAACGTGCTGCTAGATCAAACCGCTCCAGCGTCAGCCGACGCAGCAGCCAGTGAATCCGCAGGTGGTTGTCGCCCATACCAAAGGGGCCAGCCTTGTCGGATTCTACGTTCACTTCATCCGCGATGTTAAAAATTGCCTTCAGCAATGGTGTGACATCGGCATCGGGAACTTCGGCGGCATGGAGGTTTATCTCATCGAGCAGCAAGGCCGCCTTTGTGCTCCCGTTTCTCCGTTTCGATGCCAGCGCCTCACGCAGTGTTGCTTTCACAAAATCCTCGTCCGAAGCCCGGGCAATCACCGCGTCAATCTCACTTCGTCCGAGAACACCCTCACCAAGCATGAATCGGAAATATGCATCAAAATGATTTGCCGAGCATACTCGGCGCTCCCGTTCCCACTCCGTGGCAGAGTCTTCACCGTAGTGCAAATTGCCCCACACAGATTCCAGGCGCGGAAATAAGCGCATCAGCGCCCGGCGTAATCGCTCTTTTTCCTTATACTCGCCCGAGCCGAACAGTAACTTATCGATTTCCGCCGCTTGGTCACGTCCACGCCGCCCGGCCCGATCGCCTATCCCACAAAGTCGTTCCTTCAGCGTGCGCAGCGATCGATAAACTTCCGGCTGCAAGAGGCGAAGCGTTTCCATTGCAATGAAATCCGCGCGATCAACTTCATTCCCAACAGCAGCCCAAGTTACGGCCAACGCATTCGTTAAGCGGATCAAATCCCTCGGCGTTCGGATTTCTGGAGAAATCACGTCATAAAAAACGTTCATGAAACGGACCATTTCATCAGCCGCAGGCGCTCCACATAGCGCCTCGATCTGACGGAGCAATTCGTCATTTAAGTCGGCCTGCTGCGGCAGCGGAATGTCAAATCCAGCTTGAATTATTTTCTCAAGATAGTGCGGTCCTTCCGATGGATACCGCTCAGACACGATTGCTTCGGCGAGGTGCCGGTCAAACACGAGCAAGTATATGACGTTCGGCAAACGACCGATCGATTTTACGAGCCTGAACATGAGCAGGGCCTCATCGGGCGCGAGACGATCGATGTCGTCAATGACTATGAGAAATCGTTTGCTCTGATCGCTTAGTGCTTTGGCCAGCTCGTTGTGGAGCTTTTCAACCGTATCTTCCATGTGAATTTGTTCGGAGAGCCAATTCATTGCTCCCGAAGCTAAAGCCCCAACGCCCGCGGCCGCTCCCGTGAAGTCTGCCGCAGCGCTAGCTACCGAGCCGGCGCGTAGCAGACGCGCCCCAAGTTTAGGGAGCGCGCGTTTAAAACGATCACCAAGCGACGGTCCCAAGCCTGCATACAACTCGCTGAAGAACGCGAGCGCTAAAGCCTCCTCACCGCGAAACCACCAGCAAGCAAAGTTAATGATTGCAATCTCATTCGCCGTTACCGCGTCCCTTAGATGATGCAGAATAAGATTGACCGCGCTGCTTTTGCCGGAACCCCAAGGGCCATTCAGAGCGATAACCGTTCCTTCGGGTGCTTTAAGATTACGGATGCTTGATGCCAGCGTTTTGGCAAACGGGTTGATGCCGAAGCGATCCTCCGACGGGTCGCTGATCGGCTTGTCGTTATGTGGTTTGTTTGCATCCGTCATCCGGTCAGCATGTCACCAGCAGTGCATATTCGCTAGCGCTTTCCAATCTGGGGTGAGCTGCGAGAGTGTTTCGCGCCTGCGGGCCCGGCCGTCAAAGCCAAGGCGAGCACCGTTTTGCGGTGGCCTATGACGGCCTATCCCCGTTCATTGGCGCGGGCCTGCGGACACCCAGCTGCTAGCTTCGGCAATACGGATGCTTTGTTCGCGTGGACGCGCATTCAAGGATGAGCTTGATCCTAACTCCATATTATCAGGGGTCGGCGTTGGGCGGATAGTCAAGCGGTGTCTCTCCGCGGCTATGCCTTCCGATCCACACGTCTTGTTCCTGCTTCGGTTTTTGCAAGTCGAGTTTCTCAAATTGTTCAACCGGCATCTGTTGGAGGCCGCAGAACGCGGTTATCCGGTGATTGCCGTCCAAAACACTCAGGCGGCCGGCAATCTTCATCGCAATCGGGGGCTCTTCAAATGCTGCGTCATTCAAGATGTGACGGGACGCCCTGTTATAACGCCTCTTGGTGCCTTCATCGGCAGTGCGGTTCGTTATCTCGGCGAGCGTGCGTGTCACAATAGACCGCGTGTCGGGCGCGAGACTGGCAAAACTGCAATCTGTCAATTCGAGCTTCCAGGTAACTTCGCGCCACCACGGAAGCGGCCTGTGTCCGAGTATGAAGGCCCATGGGTGATACCCGAGCGGGTCAGGCGGCGGCCAGCCTGTATCGTCCCGGTTCGCGAGGTAGAGCAGCCACTGTTTGATCACGTCGTCCGGCCAGGCCGGGAGATCGTTCTTGATAGCGGCAAAAGAGACCTTGGATTGTCTCGCCTGAGGCAACTGCCACTTGTCTTTCAAAAGCCGGGCGAGTTCGGCGGCTTCGAGCACCGAGAGCCGCGAAAGATCATCCGCGAGTTTCGATAAATCGGCCATGGCGCGATCCTGATTACAACGGCTTCAGACCGCCATCGGCGGGCGCTGATGGATGCAGTATAGAGCGTGCGATCAAGTGCGATTAGGATGCGTTCATGAGCTTCCTGTACGATGCGTCGAAATTTGTGGAATCGAGGCGGCCCCTGTATGGGGAAGGGGAATTTGTAAAATCGCTCAGCGGTCTTCCTAGAGGCGCCGGGAGGCATGCGAAAGAGCCGAAAACTTACACAGTCTCTTACACATACACAAAACTAGTCCTCAAAATGCAATGAATATCAAGCAGTTACAGTAGACATAACCCGACTCAAAATCATATGAGATTGTGAAACAAGGGTCCTACGGCTGGCGCCAACTACACATAACCCGGAATTATTATCGGACGGACGCGGCGCCCAACGAGGAGAAGTGAGGAGGTCTTGGCGCGCGCATTCATGCTGGCGATGAGCAAATTATGGCGACGAACGTGTCTAGGTTGGTCTGACTCAAATCTCGGCTATCACGCAACGGTCTATTATGTAGACCTCCAACCTGCTCGCGGCTGCGGCCTCGGGCGGGCGCGAAGGCGGCGAGCGCGAGCTTCAGGCGCCACCGGAACCGGATCCGGACGACTCAGTCAGCGCCCACTTTCTCGGTTCGCGAAAAATTACCGGAAGCTCGGCCCCATGCTCTGCTGTCCACGGGTCAGGTTTGCTCTGCGGATATGCGAGCGCGATGTAGGTTTCGCGGTCGAGCGGGAGACCACGCGCCACGCAAAGGGTAATGAGCGGGTCCGGACTCGTGACTTTCCTCCGTAGGGTAAGGACCTTCGGTTACCCAAACTCCTAATTCTCCCTCACTGGTCAGATATTGGCTGTTCTCTTCGCACTGGAACCTATCGCATACTAACCTCGAATGCTTAAGGGAGCGATTGGCGTGGCGAACTGGCTCGTCGGCGTTGACACGGGGGGCACATTCACCGATCTCATCGCCTTCGACCAGGCGAGCGGCGCATCGCCCGAGCTCCATCGTTCGCCCCCACCGCAATTCGTAAAAAGAAATCGCCGACCTCGACGTCGGCCAGCAGGCGGTCGGTCTCGCGCGCGTAAAAGCGGCGCGAGCTGGTTAATGTGGCAACATCTCCGTGCGGTCGCGATCGGGGTGTTGCGCACGGCGTTCCCGTAGCTGACGCCGGCGCCGCCGACCGCACCAGTGCCGGAAACCGCCGAACCGGAAACGGCATCGCCGCGGTCTTGAGTCCGTTGTTGGCGTGCACCGTGAAAAGGCGGCGCGGCGATCGCTATCGCTTGACCACGTGTAAATTGGATTATGGCCTGTGCGCGAAGTTCGAGTTGGGGACATTCGCGTGCGGGAACCTATTCTGCACATAATCGGTTGTGATGATAGGCCGATCCTAGGAGGACCGTCAGATGTGGTTCTATGTCCGAACGTGGCTTCCCGTACTGTCAATCAATTTGACGACTGCAATCTGCTTTAGCGTAGCGCAGGCCGTGTCTGTCACCATGCCTGCATAGGGTTATCTGCTATGAATCGTTGACGGTAGCCGCAAATTATTCGTTTGCCTCCAATCGTCGAACTCAATCGTGGGGGGGTACTTTCCAATTGCCGCAATCATCAGAGCACCCAACCGTCGCCGAGCTTACGACTGTCACGACGTGGCTTTCCGGCTACCAACTTCTCGCTGATCCCCTCTTGAACAAGGGCACAGCCTTCACTGAGACCGAGCGGGACGCGTTTGATCTCCATGGCCTATTGCCGCCAAACATCGGCGTGCTCGACGAGCAGCTCTCGCGACGCCTCCAAGTACTTCGCAGCTTCAAGACGGACCTTGAGCGTTATTCATTCCTGAGTGGGCTGCATGATGCCAACGAGACGCTGTTCTTCGCACTCCTGGTGAGAAACATTGAAGAAATGCTGCCGATTGTCTACACACCGACAATCGGCGCCGGTTGCCAGCAATTCAGCCGTCTGTTCCGCAAACCGCGTGGCCTGTTTCTGAGCCTTCCGCTCAAGAAGCATCTCAAGAAAATTTTAGCTAATCCCCATTTCGACCGGGTCGAGGCCATCGTCGTGACAGACGGTGAACGCATCCTGGGACTTGGCGACCAGGGCGCCGGCGGCATGGGCATCCCAATCGGCAAGCTCGCACTCTACACCGCCTTGGGGGGGATCCATCCTGCGACGACACTGCCGATTATGCTCGATGTTGGCACCGACAATCCCGAATGCCTCGCCGACCCGCTCTACGTCGGCTGGCGCCACGAGCGTGTGCGCGGCCCCGAATACGATGACTTCGTCGAGACATTCGTGAGCGCGGTTGTCGAGCGTTGGCCCCACGTTCTGCTGCAATGGGAGGATTTTGCCAAGAACAACGCGACCCGCTTGCTCGATCGTTATCGCGACCGGCTTTGCACTTTCAATGACGATATCCAGGGGACAGCTGTGATTGCGACCGGAACACTCGTATCAGCAATCAACATTACTAAGGTGCCACTCACTGAGCAGCGTGTCGCTATACTGGGCGCAGGTTCAGCAGGCTGCGGGATTGCCGCTCTGCTCTTAAAGGCCATGACGGGTGCTGGCCTGCAGCAGCGCGACGCGGCAGAGCGCTTATTCATGGTCGATCGCGACGGGCTGCTCGTCGACGGTATGGATGGCATCGCCGCGTTTCAGAAGCCTTTTGTGCAGAAACAATCGGTTGTCGGTGCATGGAAACTGGATCACCCGGACAAAGTGGCGCTTCTGGATGTGGTGCGGAACGCGAAACCCAATGTACTGATCGGAGTCTCGGGCCAGCGCGGTGCCTTCTCCGAACCGGTGGTGCGCGCGATGGCAGAACACAATAAACGGCCGGTTATCTTCCCACTGTCGAACCCAACCTCTCGGGCCGAGGCGACTCCGGAGGATTTGGAAGTCTGGACCGAGGGTCGAGCGGTCATTGGCACTGGCAGTCCGTTCCCGCCGCTCACGCGCGGCGGGATCAAATTCAAGGTCGACCAGACGAATAATTCCTACATCTTTCCTGGGATAGGTCTGGGCGTAATTGCAGTCAAAGCGCGGCGCGTCACGGATTCGATGTTCATGGCAGCAGTCAAGGCGCTCGCCAACTTGTCTCCGACCCGAGCCAATCCCAACGGCAACTTGCTGCCGCCGGTGACCTCGCTCCGGGATGTGTCGACCGCGGTCGCGTTGGCGGTCGCGCTGCAGGCCCAAAATGAGGGTCTCACTGAGGGTATCAAACCTGACAAGATCGAACGTTTGATCCGTGCCAACATCTGGGCACCGCGCTACCTGCCTTATCGACGCATCAATAATCCGTAAGCATTGTCGATGATTGGACCTAACTCTCATCATTGGCAAAGGTTGAGGCACAGAAGATCAGCGACCGCACAAAGCGGGCATGGGGCGAGCCAAGGCCAAGGGTGAACGCTATAAGGAACCCACCGCGCTCGCGGCTTGAACGAGATCACACGGGGCATCCGGCGTGATGTGACGGTTGGGAGGGCGAACAGCACGTCATGCAGAGCCGGTCGATCCGGCGATAAGGACAACCTAAATGGGCCGCAGCATTGTTGAATGCGAGCTTATGACCGGGACCTGCCGGCTTTACGGCGGTCCGACGGCGAAAAGGCTCGCTGTTTTTCAGCGGTGCAAAATGACGCGAATGGGGCAAGAGCGGAAGCCGCGTCGCTCCGCCTACTCGCCGAACACCCGGCGTGTATGCTCGATCCGCATTTCGTCCGCAGTCCCGCTGGCGGCTCTCAGATTAAATTGCAGCCGAACTCGCCGCGGTCCTCGGGTCCGCCGGGCCGCGGATGCGACCGGTTCCGAATGCCACGCCTTTTGCTTCGGTGCCGAGAGCGGTAAGGATCACGATCACAACCGCGACCGTACCGGCCACGACCGCGAGTGCTAAGGCATAATCGCCGCCGTAATGCGCTGCCACGACGAAGTCCTCGGTATCGCGGCGGTTTGTGGCGCTGAGCACGGCGAAGCTGAAGGAATGGCTGGCGGCTGACCTGTCGGGGCTCGACCTGCTGGTGATCCAGATCGACGGGCTGCATGTCGGCGACCATGTCCTGGTGGCGGCCATCGGCATCGACGGGGCCGGCGACAAACACGAACTGGCACTGGCGTTGGGTGCGACGGAGAACGCCGCCGTGGTCAAGGCGCTGCTGGCCGACTTGATCGAGCGCGGGCTGCAACCGGATATCGCCCGCTTGTTCATCGTTGACGGTGCCAAGGCGCTGAGCCGGGCCGTGCGTGACACCTTCGGTGGCTTCGCGCTGATCCAGCGCTGCCAGGTGCACGCCATCAGCAAGCGTTGCTCGGTGACCAGCCCATTGCCAGCAAAAATCTGGCAGCGTAGGACTCAACCGATGGCGCCTGCTGCACCAATTTCAAAAGGCACCGAGACTATCCGTATTGACCTCCGGACCCGATTGGTCCAGGATTAAATTAATGTAAACGCACGTTGGTGCTCCGGAAGACATTATCAAAAGCGTCACTGGTTTGCTTCATCTAGATAGGCCAGAGCGGTCTTCAAAAAAGCGCCTTGGCCGGGCAATGAGCGAACGCGCGAGACCGCCCGATGAAGTTGTCTGGCGAATTCACAGTGCCGGCCAGACGCGAAATTGTTTTCGAGCGGCTTACCAACGCCCAGTTTTTCGCATCATGCCTCGAGGGCGCAAGCGACCTTGTCGAGGTCGACCCCACCCACTACACGGCCACGCTCGAAACCCGCATCGCCTACATCAAGTTCAAGTTTGCGGTCTCGGTCGAATTCGCTGAAAGAGTTCCCCCCGAGAAGGTTGTGGCCAAGGCCGAAGGCAAGCCGCTCGGCGTGGTAGGGCGATTGACCGCGACGGCGTCGGCAGTCCTGTCCGAAGCTGGCGACGATACCCTCGTCAAGTATGACATCGACGTCGCCCTTGCAGGTAAGCTCGGCAGCATCGGACAGCCGGTGCTGAAGTCCAAGGCGAAGTCGATGGAACGCTCCTTTGTGCAGAACCTCAACGACGCCTTTCAGAAGCCGAGCGCAGTTCCGGCGGTGAGCGCATGAGAGGGTTCGAACTCGTTCATCCCGCTTCGCTCGGCGAGGCCATCGAAATTCTCGACACGGAAGATGCCTCCGTGCGCCCATGGTCGGGCGGGACCGCGCTCATGCTGATGATGAAGACTGGCGTATTCCAGCCCAGCCGGCTTGTCTGTCTCGGTGGTACGGAGAATAGCTATGCCGCGATTGTGGCGACGCCCGACGGCGGACTCCGCATCGGTGCCATGGCGACGCTGACAAGCGTTGAATATTCTGCCGAGGTGATGCGCGTTGCGCCCGTCATCACGCGCGCCATGAAACGACTGTCGAACGTGCGGGTACGCAATGTGGCACGGATCGGTGGCAACTTGGCCCATGGCGATCCGCACATGGACTTGCCGCCCGTCCTATCTTCGCTCGGCGCCGAAGTCTCGATCACCGGACCTGGCGGAAAGCGTCGGGTCGCGGTGGAGAACCTGTTTTCGGGGTATTACGAAACAGTCCTCAAACGGGGCGAGCTCATCACCGACGTCATCGTGCCGCCACAGGACGGCTGGGCATCGGCGTATCTCAAATGCACAACCCGTTCGGCCGACGACTGGCCGGCACTCGGCGTGGCTGTCTCGGTGAAGGTCGAGAACAAGGCGGTTGCGGCGGCCCGCATTACGGTCGCTGCCGCGACCGAAAAGCTGACGCGGCTCGGTTCGGCCGAAGCAGCTTTGGCGAAGCAGGAGCCGAGCGAGGCCGCCTTTGAGCGCACTGCCGAGGCGGCTACCGAAGAGGCGGAGACGATCGACGATTCTCGCGGCTCGGCCGCGTATAAGACCGCGCTCCTGCGAGTCTACGTTCGCCGCGCGCTGCGCCAAGCCCTGAGGAACGGAGGCGCGCAATGACGGTCATGCGACCAATGCCGGGCGGTCAGGTTGGTCGCTCTGTGCCGCGGCTCGAGGCCCGCCAAAAGGTGAGTGGCAGGGCCGAATATGTTCACAATCTAATCCTGCCGGGCATGCTGCAGGTCAAAGTCTTCCGCAGCACTGTTGCACATGGCCGCATTTTGTCGATCGACACATCCGCGGCCGAAACGGTAGCCGGCGTCTACAAGGTCGTCACCGGAGAGGATATACGCGCGATCGTGCCCGAGCCTTATTACGGGCCGGCCTTCCACGACCAGCCAGTGCTCGCGCTCGACAAGGTACGCTATATCGGCGAGCCGGTTGCGGCGGTGCTTGCCGAAGACCCCTATATCGCTGCTGAGGCCGTGCAGCTTATCAGCGCCGAATATGAGGAGTTGGAGGCGGTCTTTGACGAGGTCGAGGCGGTCGAGTCGAAAGCGATCGTCCACGACATTCTCAGACCCGCCGGCACATTTCCCGATTTGAAGCATCTCGTTGGCCGCCGCGACACCAACGTCGCGCTTGATTACCGGCTGCGCCGCGGCAACGTCGACGTCGCTTTCGTTTCGGCGGACCATGTGTTCGAGCACGAGTTCCGTACCCAGCAGACGATGCACACGCCGCTTGAGCCGATGGTGTCGCTGGCCGAGCCTGGCGACCAGTCGCTGACCATCTACACCGCTTCGCAAAGCCCGTCCTTCGTGCGCATCGAGATCGCGCGCCTGCTTGGCTGGCCGGAGAACCGGGTGCGCGTAAAGGTGCCGCACCTTGGCGGCAGCTTCGGCGCCAAGCTCTACATCAAGCTCGAGGCGCTTGTGGCCTGCCTCGCCCTGCTGACGCGCCGACCGGTGCAGCTATCGCTTACGATGGAGGAGCAGTTCTATACGATTACCAAACACGCGAGCACCTTTCGCATCAAGAGTGCCGTGACCAAAGACGGCCGCGTTACTGGGCGGCGCTGCGAAGTGTTCTACAACGGCGGCGCCTATGCGGATATCGGTCCGCGCGTGGCGCAGAAATCCGGCTTCACCGCGCCGGGCCCTTACGACATCGAGAACGTTTCGATCGACTCCTATGAGCTCTACACAAACCGTCCGCCGGCCGGAGCGCTGCGCGGCTTCGGCATTCCGCAGCTCGTCTGGGCTTACGAGAGTCATACCGACCTGATCGCGCGCGCGATGAACATCGATCCGGTCGAGTTTCGGCGCAAAAACATCATTCGTGACGGCCGGCCGCACGCGACCGGAACACCGGTCCGCAACGCCGCGATCGGGGGCGTCCTCGACCACATTTCCGAGCGGCTGGAGTGGTCGAAGCCGTTTGATCACGGCAGCGGGACGGTTCGGCGCGGGCGCGGCATTGCCATCGGCTTCAAAGCATCGATTGCGCCGACGACCTCGATTGCGATCGTGAACATCTACGGCGACGGCAGCTCCAGCCTCTACATCTCGACCGTCGACATGGGCCAGGGCTCCGACACCGCCATGGCGCAGATTGTCGGCGAGACGCTCGGCATCGCCGCGGAGGATATCAAGATCATCCACCCCGACACCGACGTCACGCCCTACGATATGGCCACGCTCGGCTCTCGCTCCACGTTCCACACGGGAAACGCCGTCAAACTGGCGGCGCAGCACGCTCGCAGCCAGCTCGATGACCTCGCGCGCAGCCTCGGCGTGCCGGAGGGCACGAATTACGGTCCAAAGGATCTGTTCAAGAAGAAGTACGGCATGCAGGCGGGCAATATCATTGGGGTAGGTACGTTCATTCCTGAATACAAGTCACCAGATCCGGAGACCGGTATGTCCGAAAATGTGACTCCCTTCTGGATGGTCGGCGGCACGGGAGTCGAGATCGAAATCGATACCGAGACCGGGCAGATTAAAATCTTGCGGCTGATTAACGCGGCCGATCTCGGGCGTCCGTTGAACCCGAAGATCGTCGAGACGCAGCTATCCGGCGCGGCGCTGATGCAACTCGGCTTCACGATGTTCGAGAAGATGGAGTTCGACAACGGGCAGGTCACCAACGCTTCGTTAGCCGACTACAAAATCCCGGGGATTCACGATGTGCCGTGGACGATTGAGAACCACATCGTCGAAGCCGAGCAGCCGTCGGGTCCGTTCGGCGCCAAGGGCGTCGGCGAGAGCGGGACGTTCGGCGTATCGCCCGCGATCGCGAATGCCATCCACGATGCGGTCGGCGTGCGCCTGACCGAGATGCCGCTCACTCCGGAATCCGTGTTCAACGCCATCCGAGCGGCTGAGAACGCGCCGGAAAAGGACTGAGTATATGGAACCGAGCGCACGCCAAATCCAGTTTACGCTGAACGGGCGCAGCGTCACGGCTTTGGTCGAAAGTCACCTCGATCTCGTCGACCTGCTTCGCCGATATCAGCTGTTCGGCGCCCGCGAAAGCTGCGGCCAGGGCCTGTGCGGCTGCTGCACGGTCCTGGTGGACGGCGAGGTCGTGTCTGGCTGCCTCACGCTCGCGCAGCTAGTGGACGGCAAGGAAGTAAGTACGATCGAGAGTCTCGATGCGGATGGAGAGTTAAGCACCGTGCAGCGAGCCTTCATCGAGGAAGGCGCCTTTCAATGCGGATTTTGTACGCCGGGCTTCGTGCTGATGACTCACGATTTGCTAAAACGCAATCCCGATCCGGACGATCACCAGATCCGCGATCACCTATCAGGCAATCTCTGCCGTTGCGCGGCTTATCCGGAGATTCTACGGGCCGTAAAGAACGCGGCTGCTCGCATGCGCGCGTCTCTGCCGCCTACACCGGACACTTGATCAGAGGAAGGGCGAACATCGTGAGCACTTATCAGACGAGCGCGGCGACTCCCGATGTTCCGTGGTATCGCGCGCTCAACCGCAGCCAGTGGAACGTCCTATTGGCGTCCAATCTCGGCTGGTTATTCGACGGCTACGAGACCTATGCGCTGATCCTGACCGTGGGCGTGGCGCTGCACCAGCTGCTCGACCCGAGCCAATTCGGTAGTATCCCGATCTATGCCGGCACGGTCATCGGCATCACGCTGCTCGGCTGGGGCATCGGCGGACTGATCGGGGGCGTTCTCGCCGACTATATCGGCCGCAAGCGGACTATGATCTTCGCGATCCTGGCTTACTCGCTGATGACCGGCTTGAGCGCGCTGTCGTGGAGCTGGCTCTCCTTCGGGTTGCTGCGCTTCCTGGTCGGCATCGCCATCGGCTCGGAATGGGCGACCGGCGCCTCAATCACCGCCGAGCTGTGGCCCGACCGCGCGCGCGGCAAGGGTGCCGGCCTGATGCAATGCGGCCTCGGCATCGGCTTCTTCACCGCCTCGCTGGTCTGGGTGTTCGTCAGCCCTTATGGCCCCAACGCCTGGCGCTACATGTTTCTGGTCGGAATATTGCCCGGCTTGCTCACTTTGTGGATCCGGCGCGGCATCCCCGAATCGCCAGTATGGGAGCGCAGCAGCGAGCTCCGCAAGGCGGCGGTGGCACGCAAAAAGCGCGGCGACCGGCTCGATGCGGCCGATCACGGGCTGACGCGTTTCACCTTGGCCGAGCTGTTCGCCGATCCCAAGACACGCCGGCGTACCATCATCGTTTGCCTGATGTCGCTGGCGACCACGCTCGCTTGGTGGGGCATTTCCACCTTCGTGCCGCCTTATGTCGGGTCGGTCGCGGCCAAAGCCGGCCTGCCGGCGCAAGAATGGGCGGGTTACACCGGCATGGCCTACAACGTCGGTGCCATCTGCGGCTACATCGGCCTCGGCTTCCTGGCGGATGTCTTCGGACGCAAGCCGATCACGCTACTGTTCTTTGTCATCGCCTTCATTATGACTCCGGTGCTGTTCCTGTGGACGCACGATCTGAACCTGCTGCTGCTTGCTGCCGCCGTGAACGGCTTCTTCACCTTGGGCCAATATACTTGGATGCCGGTGTGGCTGCCGGAGTTGTTCCCGACGCGAATCCGCGCGACCGGCGTTGCCTTCGCCTTCAACGCGCCGCGCTTCATCGCCTTTCTCGGCCCACTGCTCGCGGGCACGCTGATTGCGAATTTCGGCGGCTTCGGCAACGCGGCGGTGACCATCAGCTTCATCTACGTCTTGGGCTTCGTGGCGACGTTCTTCCTGCCCGAAACCAGGGGCAAGCCGCTGCCGGAGAATATCTAGGGTCCAGACTCATTAAATCCACCATACAAGGGCGGCGACAAGGCAGACAGAGGCGAGGTAATTGCGGGCCAGGCGGTCGTAGCGGGTTGCGATGCGCCTGAAGTCCTTTCAGTGCTTGAGAATTTGCCATCGTTGATCGATCGACCCCGTAGGTCGCGCCGCGCCGTCGCCACCACCCCGACCCGGCGAAGCCGACATCATCATCGTCGATCGCGCCGACGGCCCGAGCTCCATCGGCCGCCCCGAACCAGAATCTGCGAACAACAATTGGCTAAAAAGAACTGGCGACGGCGCCGCCGGCGACCTCACCATCGTGCGGCCAGCAGCCGCTGCACCACGCAGGCGGGCCCGAGCAGGTCGAGCAGGTCGGTCGGCATCGCGCCGCCTAGCCTCTCGCGCGCGCGTGGGGGCAGCGAACATGGTCAACGCTGCGCCGAACTCGGCTAGCCGGGACGATTGAGAAACACTCAAAAAAAAGCCCCGGAGCTGGCACGCCGGGGCTAATCGATGCCATGCAAGACCATCTGTAAACCGACGCGCGCAAAAGAGGGGGCGAACACGGCATCGGCCCGATGGATTAGTAGGACTCTACCACGCAGGAACGGACAGCGCCGGGCAAAAAAAGGCCCCGGCGCCTGGGGAAGCGTGCGGGGCCGCAGAATCGTCACACAGGCTATTTTATCAACGTACCGCGAACATCGAAAGGGGCGAGCGTCGCAGCCCCCGCGCCTTCAGAGCAGTTTCGACGTTTCGGGCGCGTTCCAGCGATGGTCGCTATACCCCCAACAGCGGACACTCTTTTGCACTGCAGCGAACGCCGTTATGGGCCAAGAGCGACCAAGTGCGCCGCAGCAAAATGCGGCCTATTCGATCACCTCGTCTGCGAGAGCGAGGAAATTCTCCGGCAAAGTGATGCCGGTTGCCTTCGCGGTCTTGAGGTTGACGACGAGCTTGTAGCGTGTCGGCTCCTCGAACGGGAGATCGGCGGGTCGTGCGCCGTCAAGGATGCGAGCTGTAAGTTCCGCAGCGCTAACCATGCACTCCTTCACGTCCGGCCCATATGACATTAATCCGCCATCCGTCACATTGGGTACGTCGTACTCGTACATCGCTGGAATATGATGCATGGCGGCGTAATCGATCACACGCTTGCGATTGAGTGTGGTAAGCCCATCAGCAACCATGAAGATCGCATCGGGCGGATCGCGATCCATCGCTTCGAACACGCCCCCGAAGTCGTCAGGCTCGCGCACGCCGAGCGCCTGGACCGTTGTTCCAAGCGAACGCGCCGCAGTGGCGGACGCCTCATAGCGCATGCTCATGCCGACATCATCTCGATTCCAGAGCATGGCGACCTTGTTGACCTTGGGTACCGCTTGCTTGATCAGCGCTAAGCGCTTGCTGGCCAGCGCGGTCGCATTATCGGAAATGCCGGTGATATTGCCGCCCGGGTGCGCCAGACTATCGATGAGATGCGTCGCGACTGGATCGCCAGCACCGATAAAGATCACCGTTGGCACATTAGCGACTTTGCAGGCGAGCGCAGTCGGAAAGCCGCCGCCCACGATCACATCGACTTGGTTGGTCTTCATGTCGCGGACCAACTCGCCAAGCTTGCTCATCTGGCCACCGGCCCCGCGGGATTCAAACTCGAGATTTTTGCCGCGCACATAGCCGTGCTTTTCCAGTCCTTGCAGCAGGACCAGGGCGAGCGGCGACTTCTCGTCAAGCGGCGCGCCCGGTAATAGCGTACCGACACGGTAAGTCCTGGATGAGGGCTGGGCGACCGCAACGTGAGGGCCGACAATCGCCGCACCGGTGAGCAGGGTGATGAATTCGCGTCGTTTCATAGGGTTCCTCCGCCCGCGTAAAAATCAATAGGCGCGAGTGCAAGAGCTTAACACGAAGCGCGTTGCCGGCACACCATCGTTGGCCTTGCAAATCCGCTAAGGATCAGCAGCGACTTACGCCGTCATCGACGTCGAGTCCGCTTCCCCCCTGAAAGCGACCAAATTGCTGCGGTATAGCGAGCGCCGCTGTGGCCAAACGTCCCGTTTGGTGCGTTATACCTTTTCCCACAATTGGCCGCCGCTATTCCATCGCAATGCGGATGCCCGTTGCGCCATTCAATAGCCGCTTGAGGTGGAAGCTCGCCAGCTGATCCTGCGGCTGTATGCCGACATGGGATGCGAAAGCAGCCATCGCGCCAGGATCGCCGGCCTCGAGTTTGGCGAATGCGTCGAGATAAGCCTTGGTCGCGGGCGTTTCGTATTGTTCGAGCGGAAGCGGCTCGAAGGCGCGAAGCGCTTCGGTCTTGCCGCGCAGCATCAGGTCGCCGATCGGCCGGCCGCAAAAGCCCTCGACTTTGTCGGCGAGCATCGCGCTGACGCAGATTCGCGTGCCGAGCTGTTTATTGGCGGCTTCAAGCCGCGCGGCGACGTTGATCGTGTCGCCATAGGCGGTGTAATCGAAAAAACGGCCGCCGCCGAAGTTGCCGACGATCGCCGGCCCGGCATGAACGCCCATCCGGGTCACGCCGAGCGCCACCCCCTTTTTGTGGCTGCGTTCGCGAAATGCTTGTGCGTATTCGTCCAGCGCCAATGCACAGACCACCGCGCGGGAGGCATGATCCGCCTGCGCTCCGGGAGCGCCGAACAGGACGTGCAGGGCATCGCCGATGATTTTTGCCACCGTGCCGTCGTGCGCAAACACGATATCGGTCATGCCCGTGAGGTACTCGTTGAGCAGGCCGCCCAGCGCGCTCGGCTCCAGCGTTTCCACGAGCGCGGTGAAATTGGCGATATCGGTGAACAACGTCGCGATCTCGCGCCGTTGCCCCTCGAGTTCGACCGCGCCGGGGTCGCTGCCGAGCCGCTGTGCCAGGTTGGGCGAGAAATAGCGCGACAGCGAGGCGTGGGCGCGCTCGGCTTCGGCCTGGCGCTGCCGCGCTTCGCGAAGGAATTGGATGTGCCGCAACGTCTTGGAAATGGTGGTTTCGAGATCGCCAAAATCAATTGGCTTGGTCACAAAATCGAATGCGCCGCGATTCATCGCGGTGCGGATATTGGTCATGTCGCCATAGGCCGAAACGATGATGGTCGAGACCTGGTTCTCGCTCTCCTGCAGCTTTTGCAGCAGCGTGAGGCCGTCCATCCGCGGCATGTTGATGTCGCTGACGATGAGATCGATGTCGTCATTGGCCTTAAGCGCGGCCAACGCTTCGACGCCGTCGCAGGCGAACAGGAAACTCAATGCGCCGTCCCGGATCTGGTGCCGGAACTTCTGCAGAATGAGAGCCTCCAGATCGGGCTCGTCGTCAACAACCAGGATTCGGGCGCTCATGCGGCCTTTTCGATTCTGGTGTCGATCTCGCTGCGCAACAACGTGAAATCGATCGGCTTAGTGACCAGCGCTTCGGCCCCGCGTTCCAGCGCCTTACGCTTGGTTTCGGCATCGCCATAGGCCGTAATCATGATGACCGGGACGTCCGGCCGCAATGCCTTTGCTTTGGGCAAAAGCTCAAGGCCGCTCATGCCGGGCATGTTGATGTCGGACAGAATCAGGATCAGCGATGCGTCTCCGGCGTCGCTGATGCACTGCAGCGCCTTCGGAGCCGACTGGGCGAATTGCATGGTGAACCGACCGGCACGCAGGTCACGCCGAAATTGTTGGCGAAACAACGCCTCAACGTCGGCTTCATCATCGACCACTAGAATGAGAAGGCTCACGCCCGTCCTCCCGTTTTGCCAAGTGCTGTGCCAAGTGCCGCTGCTTTGCGCGGCAGAATGATTTTGAATTCAGTGAAGCTGCCTGGCTCGGTATCGACCGCGATGCTACCGGAATGCTGTTTCACGATGATGTCATGGCTGATGGACAGGCCAAGGCCCGTACCCTCTCCGGCCGGTTTCGTCGTGAAGAACGGATTAAACATCTTGTCCTTCACTTCGGGCGGTATGCCGGTGCCGTTGTCGCGAATCCTTATCTCCACGCGGTCCCCGAGGTTTCTGGTGGCCGCCGCAAGGATCGGTTCGAAGTCGCCGTTGGCGGCCTGACCCTTGCGTTTGATCGCGGCATAAAAGCCATTCGAGATCAGATTGAGCAGGACCCGCGTGATTTCCTGTGGGAAAAGGTCGACTTCGCCCGCGGCGGGATCGAATGACCGCTCCAGCGTGATGTTGAAGCCCTGCCGTTCGGCGCGGGCACCGTGATAGGCGAGATTGAGACTTTCTTCGACGATGGCATTTATGTCGACGGGACGATGCTCACCCGAGCCCTCGCGGGAATGCAGCAACATGTTCTTGACGATAGAATCGGCGCGTTTGCCGTGCTGCACGATCTTCTGCAGGTTGTCGCGCAAGGTATCGGACAGGTCGGCGATTTCTTCGCGGGCTTTGTCGTCGGCTTGCAGGCCGCCCACGATTTCGCTCAGCTCGTTGAGTAGCTCTACCGAAACGCTCGAGAAATTATTGACGAAATTGAGCGGGTTCTTGATCTCGTGGGCGATGCCCGCGGTCAATTGGCCGAGCGAGGCGAGCTTTTCGGTCTGCACCAGGCGATCCTGCGCGGTGCGGAGCTCATCCAGCGATTGGCTGAGGTCGTCAGTGCGTTGCCTCAGCTCACGGAGCAGACGGGTGTTTTCGATGGCGATCACGGCCTGGGCGGCAAAACTCTCCACCAACGCGATCTGCTTTTCGGTAAACGGGCGCACCTCCTGACGATAGATGCCGATAATACCGACCACTTCTTTTTCCTTGAGCATCGGCACCGCAACCAGGGTGTGAGCTTTTGCAAGCTCGATGGTTGCGATGCGCGCGCGCATGCCATGTGTAGGCGCCGTGGCGATGTCGTCGATCTGTACGACCTTGCCCGTACTGACGAGGCGGCCCATGGTGCTTTGCGGATCGGGCAACACCAGTGGATCGCCAAGCATGGCATCACGGTATTCCTGCGGCGCGCCGTGGATCGCGACGATGCGGAACTTGTCGCCCTCGCGGACCCACATATTGCCGAACTTGGCTTCGCAAATGCGCACCGCGTTCTGCAGCATTGCGTCGAACACCGGACCGAGCTCGCCGGGCGAACTGGAAATGACCTGCAACACCTCGGAGGTGGCAGTCTGCTGCTCCAAGGCTTGGGTCAGCTCGCGGGTGCGGTCGTCGACCTTTTTCTCCAAGTCGGCGTAGGATTCTTCCAGTCGACCCGCCATGTCGTTGAACTGGTCGGCGAGCGCCTCAACCTCGTCGCCAGTCTTGATGCTGATGCGCTGGCTCAAGTCGCCGCGGCCGATTCGCGCCGCGCCAGAGCGTAGCGCCTGGATCGGCCCCACCATCCGCTTGGCGAGGAACATCCCGGCGATGAAGGCGAGTGCAAGCGCGCCTAACAGCACATAACCGGTGCGCTGGATCGACGCGTAAAGCGGCGCGTAGGCTTCGGCGACGGGAGTTTCGACAAAAACTAGCCAGCCCAGCGGCACGACCTGCGCGTAGGCGGTCAACACCCGGTTGCCGGTAATATCTTCCGCCTCCTGCACCTCCTCGCCAGAGCCGGCGGCGCGAGCGCTGCGGACTTGTGCCAGTTTCGACATGTCTGTGTTACGCAGCACCAGGCTGATATCGGGATGAGCGATTAGGCGGCCGTCGGCGTCCACCACATAGGCGCGACCGCGCTCGCCGACCTTGATCTTCGAAACTACGTCCCAGATCAGCTTGAGATTGACTTGAGCGATACTCACCCCGGTATCACGCCGCGTGCCGGCGAGCGACAGCGTCATATACGGCTCTGACTCGCGGCGGAAATAGACCGGCCCATAATAGACCTTGTGCGCAACGGCCTGGGTGAATTCCGGCTTGGCCGAATAGTCGATACCACTGCCGACGACGTCCATGGTGAGGCGCGAGACGCGCAGCTGCTCGTGGCCGGAGGCGTCGATCTGGGCGAGCTCGGTGATAGCCGGGACCTGTCGCAACAGTCGTAACGCGTCAAAGCGGCGCTGATCGAGGGTGGAATCTGACCAAGGCAACTGCGTCGTCCAGCCGACCTGGCTGTTGATCTCGGTGATGAACTGCTCGATTTTCGAAGCGGCGCCCTCGGCCTGCTCGCGCTGGATGCCGATCAGCGAGGCTTTGTGCTCCTGGTACGAAAACCAGATCTCGAAAGCGCCGTTGGCAAGGAGCGCAAGGACGACCACGGCGACGAGCAGCGCCACGTATTTGATAAACAAACGGCTGCGCACGATCGAGGCGCCGGCAGCCGGTCCGGCCTTGCCGAGACTAGCCATGAGGCCCGTCGGGCCGGGGCGCTGATCTGTATCCGCTTTCATTTCATCATCTTAGCACAGTTGATAGATTCAGGCCGCCGTCTTTATTCGAGGACTTCGTCGGCGGTGGCAAGGAGCGTCTGCGGGATCGCCAGATTGAGCGATTTTGCGGCCTTGAGATTGATAACCAGCTGGTATTTGCTCGCCACCTGGACCGGCAAATCGGCCGGTTTTTCACCTCTGAAAATACGGTCGACATAGCCGGCAGCCTGACGGTACTCCTCGGCGACGTCGGGACCATAGGAAGCAAGCCCCCCGCCCGTCGCGAAGACCCGCAGCGGATAAATCGCCGGCAGGCGAAATTGCGCCGCCAATGCGACCAGCGAGTCGCGCAGGGAAATATTCTCTCCTATCCGCAACGCGAGCAGCCCGCCATTCGGCGAACTTGCAAAGGCCGCGACGGCCTGATCGATCGCGGACTTGTCGGCTGTATCGATCACGCTAAGCGCGAGGCCAAGCGAGGGTGCGGCGGCTTGGATAATAGCGAATTGCGACACCGAGCCGGAATTGGCGGGGTTGTGAAAAACGCCAACCCGCGTTAAGGCCGGCGCCATCTCTTTGAGGACCTGCAGCCATTTTGCACCCAAGCCGAGTTCGGCTGGCGAAAAACCCGTGGTGTTGCCGCCCGGCCGCGCCAGACTCCCGACCAGGCCGAGCGTAACCGGATCGGTCACCGCAACGAATATGATCGGCACCGTCCGCGTCTCCTGCTGCAGAGCGCGCACGGCCGGCGCCGAAGCCGCCACGATGACGTCCGGACCTGGCGCAACGAGCTCTTCGGCATTCTTGCGAACATGCTCGGCATCGATCCCCCAGCGAACATCAAGCCGAATATTGCGGCCCTCAGTCCAGCCGAATTCGTCGAGCGATTTCAGCAATGCGGCAATCCAGTGCGTCCCGTCGGGGTCGCCTTCGGGCAAATTCATGAACACGCCGACACGGCGCACGCGATTGTCCTGCTGCGCGCGAGCGGCAAGCGGCCACGCCGCCACGCCGCCGGCAAGCGCGATGAAATCCCGCCGTTTCACTCGATCACCTCGTCGGCGCGCGTGATCAGCGCTTGCGGCAAGGTGAGTCCGATTACGGCGGCCGCCTTGAGGTTAACCGAGAGCGTGAATTTTTCCGGCTCCTGGACTGGGAGATCGCCCGGGCGCGTGCCGTGCAGGATGCGGTCGACATAGTCTGCGGCGCGGCGGTAAATATCCGGATAATCGGACGCGTAAGCCATCAGGCCGCCGCTCGGTGCAAAAATCTGGCTGCCGTAAATCGCCGGCAGCCGATTGCGTGTCACCTGTGCGATCAGAAAATCGCGATGCTCGGCGAGGAACGTGTCGAACATGGCGACAATCCCGCCACCGGGCGAAGTTGCCGCAGCCGCAATCGCGCTTTCAAGCTCGGCTGCGCTTGTAGAGGGCGCCGGCGCCACGGTGACGCCGAGCGTTGGCGCCGCCGATTGCGCGGCATGCAGATAGGTCTCGGCGAACGGTGCGGTCTGCGGATTGAACAACAGCGTAACGTGCGTGACACTCGGCGCGGCTTCTTTGAGAAGCTCGAGCCACTTGCCGCCGACCGACGCTTCGAAGTTCGTGAATCCGGTGACGTTGCCGCCGGGGTGGGCGAGATTTTGCACAAAGCCCGAACGGATCGGATCGGCCACCAGCACGAATACCGTTGGCAGGCCCGCGCTCATCAGCGCCGAAGTTGCCGGTGTGGAACGGCTGACGACCAGATCGGGTCGGCTTGCAGCGATTTCGTCCGCGGCCGCCCGCACAGCGTCAAGCTCGGCGCCCGGCCAACGATAGCTGAGCTCGATATTGCCGCCTTGCCGCCATCCCAGCTCGTGCAAGCCGTTCTCGAGCGCGCCGGCTTCGGCCTGTCCGTTGGAATCGCCGGATAGAAGCCCTCCCATGAGTACCGCAACGCGCCGCTTTTGCTCGCGCTGCCCCCACGCGACGAGCGGCCAGGCGGCTGCGGCTGCGACGCCGAGAAACGACATAAATTCGCGCCGCCTCATTCGATCACCTCGTCGGCGCGTAGCAAGGTCGCTTCAGGAATCGTAAGGCCGATTTCCTTGGCAGTTTTCAGATTCAGAACAAGTTGAAATTTTGTCGGTTGCTCGATTGGCAGGTCTGATGTCGCAGCCCCCTTTGCCAGTTTGTCCACATACTCGGCGGCGCGGGCGAACAAACCCGTTAGGCTGGCCCCATATGATACCAGGCCGCCGGCGTCCACCCATTCGCGAAACACGAACATTGCCGGAATGCGCCGCTCCACAGTGAGATTGGCAATCTCTTGGCGATCGCGGAAAAATATCCCGGATGTCGGAAGGATCAGCATGCTGCGATATTCTGCCGGCACGCTTTCCCACGCAGCGGCGTAATTGTACGGTGGATTGCGCATTTCAACAGCGAAGATCTTTATTCCGAGATTTTCACCGGCGTTCTTTAAGGACTGAAACTGATCCGCAGATCCGCTATCCCATAATACTGTTGCGGATCGTAAACCGGGGACCAGTTCCTTTGCAATTTCGAGACGCTTGGCTGACAGTTCAATCTGCTGGAAGAAAATCCCCGTCACGTTGCCCGTAGGATGCGCCAAGCTGGTCACATAGCCGCGTTCGAACGGATCATAGTCAATTGCAACCATCACAATTGGTATCGTGCTCGTTGCCGACATCGCAGACTTCAATGTCACCTCCGGCCCCTGCGCAATAATGACGTCAACGTGCCGCTTGACCAGCTCCTTCATACCTGCCGCATATTCGGCAGGCTCAGTTAGTTTCAAGTATTCAACGGCGACGTTTTGTTCCTCAGCATAGCCGAGCTCGCGCATCCGCTTGTCGAACGCGATCATAAATGGCGCGTCCCGCGGAAGGACAGAAGCCATCCCGATCCGCAGCATTTTTTGCGCTTGCGCCCTCGCCGCGAGCGGCCATGCGTGTGCCGATGTCGCACCGCCAAGCAGCGTGATGAACTCGCGCCGTCTCATGTGCCCCTCACAAGCTGAAGACTACACCCTACCAGCGAGCGCCGCATTGTGCATCACAGCAAATTAGGGTCGCCGATGTCTGCGTTGGGTCGCGAACCGCCGCGCCCACCACAGGCTGCCGCGACCGGTCTTCCCCCAATAGCTGCCGCAGCGTTCGCCCACCGTTGAGGGCCATAGGCGACCAAATGCGGCGCAGTATAAGCCGCCCTATTCGATCACCTCGTCGGCGAGGGAGAGCAATGTCGGTGGCAGCTCCATGCCAAGAGTCTTAGCAGCGTGCAGATTGATCACAAAATTGTAGATGCTCGGTGCTTGCGCCGGAAGATCG
>Ga0181530_10001580_pt1 | contig 28379 bp, 21 predicted proteins | sample PEATcosm2014_Bin_42_FD_119769 | JGI IMG/M metagenome (GOLD analysis project Ga0181530, IMG submission 119769) | Peatland microbial communities from MTU Mesocosm Facility, Houghton, MI, USA - PEATcosm2014_Bin10_60_metaG | ecosystem: Environmental > Terrestrial > Soil > Wetlands > Peat | place... | reverse complement strand
GCTGCCTCCGGCAGCCTTCGCCAGAGCACTGTGCGAACCACCGAAAACCAACCATCCCAGCCGAGGAAATTAGAGTCTCCGCACTCCAGTCAACGGGGTCAGGTCAAACCGCCCCAAATCCGACAATCGCGGTGTCCAATCAAAGGGGGCAGGTCACTTGGTTTTACGTTCGTTGAAAATCCATGATGGAGAGTTCGAATCTCTCCGGCCCGACCATTTTCCCAAGACGCCGTACGGCGATTCGTGGCGACTTCTTGCCTCTATGCGCGACAGATGGATGGAGATCGATCATGGCCATCCATTTGGATGGCTGCGACAGGCTGCGGCCGGAAGGGACCGTTTGCGGCCCAAAAGTTGTGTGTGAATCTGTATGGATGCTGCCGGGGGCCCTAGAGGGATAGTTGGCGAACACTGATTAGACGATCCAGAGGGTTCGCCACGGCCGCTACTTCGGGATGCCGGTGCCCGGGGAGGTGGTCTCGATGGAGGAGTGCCCAATGAGTTAAATGGCACTTAGTTGAGCCGATTAGGTGTTAAGGCTCTGGAAGTTCCGCCTGATGCAATTTGTCGACGGAAACGCTCTGAGAAGGTGGGTGGACACCCTATAGAACTCGGATCTGTACCCATGTAGTGTCGCCAACGTGGCGAATCCTTTATCCCCCGTTGTTTGTTAACCCAGAAAAACATTGATCTAACCGCTGACGCTCTACGGCCAGCGGAGACCGGAGCCTCGACATTCACCGCTTCACGGAGCGTGGAAGAGGCGGCCGAGTCGTACCTTTCTTGTGAGACGAGTGGAATCGGGACGTCCGCGCCCAAGCAAATTCTGGTGATTGACGATGAACCGGAGCTCAGAGAACTGGTGGCCGACAACGTCATCCGGGCGGGCTTTCGAGTGGACACGGCCCGGGACGGCGAAGAGGGCTGGAAGGCGCTTTGCGTCACTACCTATGACCTGCTCATCACCGACCATGAAATGCCAAAGCTGACCGGCCTGGCGCTGATCGAGCGGCTGCGGGCGGTTTCGACCCGACCGCCCTGCATCCTAATCTCTGGATCACTGCCCATGCCCGTATCGGCTTTGAACGGAATCGTTCATCCTGGCGCGGTCCTGAGAAAACCTTTTTCAGCATCCGCATTGATCGAGAAGGTCTACGGACTCTTGTCGCATGGCGATTTTCAGAACTACAACGCGGCCCGGCCGCACAACGCGCCCGCTTTCGGCACTCTTCGGCACATGCCGATCGGCTGAATTCGGGCGGCCGTCCTACCACTGCTGACCTAACTTTCCATGAACTCCTTTTCACCCTCGACGCTTTATTTGAGAATGTTGATCGCAAACAGTCGGGCAAAGATACCCGCATGGAAGCGCGCCATCGACATTGCGTGCTGTCTGGTGGCTTTGCCGTTCCTTTGCCTGATCACGGTCCTGATGGCCATTGCCCTAAAAATGGCCTCGCCGGGACCCATATTGTTCAGGCAGGAGCGCGTCGGCTACAAGGGATCGCGCTTCATGTGCTACAAGTTTCGCACGATGCTTGTCGGCGCCGATTCCAAGAGCCACCAAGCGTACCTCACCAGTCTGCTGGGTTCAAATGCCCCCATGGTCAAGCTGGACACAACGGGTGATTCCCGGCTGATTCCCGGGGGGTGGCTCCTGAGAGCGACAGGCCTCGACGAATTGCCGCAGATCATCAACGTACTTCGGAGGGAGATGACCATCGTCGGCCCCCGGCCCTGCCTGTCCTACGAATACGAAAGATACGAGCCTTGGCAGCGGGAGCGGTTTAGCGCGGTGCCTGGGATCACCGGTCTATGGCAAGTATCCGGCAAAAACCGGACCACGTTCGACGAAATGATCAACCTCGACATCCGCTACGCACAAACCAGCTCATTCTGGCTGGATCTGAAGATAATACTGATGACGGTGCCGGCTTTGCTTATACAGTTTGCTGATACACGCCGAGGCAGGAAAGCGCATGCTAAACCCGCAAGAGTGACACCCATCTCTTCGGCAGAGCGCGCCATCAAGTCCCGGACGCAGATGGCGGTCTATTGGGGAATGTCTTCAAACCCAGCGGAACCTGAAGAATGACGATCCGTCGTCGGAGGCGCCATGTTGCTTACATATCGATTGGAGTTACCAGAGGCGCTTTGGGAGCGGCTTCAAGAATTGATCTGACGGCGCTCGAGAACTAGAAGTCGACTCTCGTAACAAAGGAGGCCGGCAAGCGAAAGATGACCGTGCAATGTCCGAACTTTGGACTCGCTTGCACACGCAGCTCGGGAGAGCTGCTTTTGGCCGGATCCGATCCTGGGACTGTTCCTGACCCGGGCCCTAACGGAAGAGGCCAAACGTATCGCAAGAACTTACACGGTCGCCAAGATCGTCAATGACGGTCCCTTGGGTTCCGGCACACCCCTAAGAATCGACAACCCCTTCGGAATCCTCACGGCAAAGAACGCCGTTAACCATCCGAGGCGGCGCGGCAATCAACTTACCTACACAGGCTATCGCGAGAGAATACTTCTGACATCCATCGCCAAGATTGCGCATCCACGCTCAATCTCTACCAATGTCTTAGGTAAGGTTAAGACCAACGGCTCCGGCGATGCCCACAGGCCCGATCTCGCATTTTGTGAATCTGCCCAATGCAGGGAATGATCGCGGACCTACGGACTAAGAAGAGGGAGTTCGTTCTAACGAACTGCAGTGAACTGCAGCAGCAGAAACCGCTCGGCCGGGCTGTGTCCGAATACAAAGTCGCCCGGCGCATCGTGGATGCGCAGGGAGGACAGGTGCAACTCCTTCACGCCGCTATCAGGCCCGGGAAAACGACCGTCGACCAAAGGCAAACATAGAAGCCAGTCCAAAGCCTAGCAGCAGAAGCGTGCTGCCGGCATCCGGTACCCCTGCGATTCTAGTACCGCCAAGACTCTTACAGGGCAGCCCGGTAACGGTATCACCCCCATCCAAGGTAACTGCGGCATTTGCCCACGCTCTGCCGTCCAAGTCTACGTCGGTACCCAGCCCGATAGAGACACCGGCCATTATGGTTCCCACGAAGGTGGAGTCCGATCCGAGCGTCACAGTACCAGAACCGGTGGGCACCACCCAGAGGACGTCGCAAGGAGTGGCGCCGTCTTCCAGGACCACGTCGCTATCCGATGCCGTGACGAGGCTGGACGTGCCTATGAAGATATAGACGCCGTTGCCATCGAGAGTCAGAGTCCCTTCCAGGTTGGCAGTTGTGGCTGCCGGGAACTGATAGACGCCCGGCACCAGGGTTTGTCCGCCAAGTTGGTTGTCGCCAGCCGTAAATGTAGTGGTCACTGGTTCCCCAGAGGCAACGATCATGGCTGCCCCGAAATCGTTTGTTGCATCCAGCATGAGCCCTGTATCACCTGACTGGTTCGTGTACGGCCCGGAAACGTTGGCAAGACCCGTGACGGACGGTGTTGGATACGATCCAATGTTTCCGCTAATCGTGTTTGTCGGGCTCGCGAAAGTGATCTCGGATCCGCCCAGAAGCGAAAAACTGGAGGCCGTTCCATAGTTCACTGGTTGGGCCATGGCGTCCTGGTCCAGGAACGTCACTCCAATCGCAAATACGATGCCGGTAGGAAGCAGCCTCGCGCAGTTCTGCACCGCCATCGCGAAGAAAGTTGTCTTCATAGCTTATATTCTCCTGTTCGCCGCTTCAATTTTTGTCTTGGTCTTATTCCGGATGGAGCGGATGTGTCTTCGTCGCGGCCCATCATAGTAGAACGAGCTTATCCCGTACCATAAGCTCCCAGACACCCAACGAGTCTCGTTACATAACCCTGCAGCTAACAGATGTGGGATTAATAGATATCGCTTAAGTGAAGCGCGGCACCTTCGTGGCGGAGAATCCGTAAGGAATACTGACATCTTTGTCGGGAACGATGACACGAGGTAAAGGTGCTCAGTGGACACGCAATTGCGCCCATTGCGGGCGAAGACAACCAGAGCCGCGGATTTGCTGTCGCTTTCAGTGGTTTTCAGCCTCGCAAGAACCATCAATTCAAAATGACCTTACGGCGACAGCGCCGGCGTATAGCGCCATCGAATACCAGCCCACTCAAGTCGGGCTTCGTGAGGCGGCTTCAATCACTCCATAATAGCCTTTCACGGCCGGGATCGCATCGAGATGGAGGCGCTGTCGCCAAGACACCGCCTGCAGCGCGCCAGTTGTGCCTCGATCAGGCTCGATCACTCAAGTGTCTGAGGTTGGAGCTTCCGGATTGGCAGGGGACTGCACTGAACCTTCAGGTGCGCTGGGAGACTGGAGTGATGTCAAGGACGCCTTGCCAGTGGCCACCGGCGGCAGGTCGGGCACTTTTCCGAGGTGGAAGGCGTCGGCGTCCTCAAAACCCTCGGGGGCCCTACGAACGGCGCCGACTACGACGAGTAGAAGACAGACGGCTATAAAGCTGGCGATGGAGATAGCCTTGACCACGGAGATACTGGGGACGGCTAAATATCATCCCGAAAGAATCACCGCAATATGGGGTCTTTACCTACTATGCGGCGGTTTCAGATGGAGCCAGCCAGCCTGACCAACGCGCCATCCGTCCGTACCGTGCGCGTTTCGAGACTAGCGGTATGGCACTCGCCACGTGGCGGAGTATGGGCGATTTGACAGGGCTTCGGGACCGAAGACTGGATGCGTGTGAATCTGTGTGTTGGATGGACTCGGCCTTGTTTTAGTCGGTGGATTTCTGCCTGTTGGAAATCCATGATGGAGAGTTCGAATCTCTCCGGCCCGACCATTTTTCCCAATTCGATATCCGATCGGGGAGACTGCCTTCGCAACTCCTTGGCTCCTTTTTCGATCGAGCGGCTGACCCCGACTCTTCTTCCACTTCGCGCAGCTCCGCAATCGCGGCCTGGATCAGGCCAGAATCCCGTGGCGGCGATCAGGATTTCTTCAAGTCCGCCAATCTTGTGTCCGCCCAGTTCTTCAGCAGGGGCTTCTCGTGTTGGATAACCTCGGTCGTCAAATCGGTCGTGTCGGTCGTGAACCGTTCGTTTGCGGTGTCCCAGTAGAACCTCAAATCCTCGGTGCCCTTCTTCACGACCGCCCCGGAAGGATCCGTGACCGAATAGGTGAAATCGAATGCCGGGGCGCCGGAGTCTGAGGGCACGTGCCGCGAGCTTCTGTTGCCGAGGTCTATGTCCGTGAAGGTGATCTTGAGTCTGTAGCCATCGGGAAGCCGCGGGTCGGCCACCTTCACGATGTAGCTGCGCACCGCCGAGAATATCTCGTCAATGTACCAGTCCGGGCCCTCCCAGCTTAACTTCCAGTCAGTGTAATTTTCCGGCTTGTCGAAGATTACATCGATCCGAGGCGCGGGCTTCGGGTTGTCGGCCGCGTGAAGCGCGCAGGCGGCGGCCATTCCGAGGGCGATTGAAAACAAGCGTGACGTTCTCATGGCTGGGGGGGTGTTTCTTGCCGGCGCGGTGCCGGATTGATCTGTGCCTGTCGGTACACTCCAACTCTAGCTCCGAACATGCAGAATTTCAACCCCCGGGTCATGCAAGCCTGACATTATGGCAGGACCATGCCCGGTAAGGCGGCCGCAAGCCGAGGCAAACCTATGGGGTGGTCCCCCAACCGGCATGCCAAACAGGTGGCCAATTGCCTGTAATGCCTTAAAAAGGCACTCAGCATCGAGCAGGCAGACGCCGCCGAGTTTTCTCGGGCCCGCGTCAACGCATCGGCCGTCAAACACCAATAGCGAATCCCATGAACGCACCCCAACGAATCCCCGGGAAATCAAACGCAGCGCGGTTTCTGCTCCCTGCCGTGGCCATCTGCTGCGCGATGAATGCGCTGGCCGCGGTTGAAGATCTAGGCAGTGCCCTTGAGCCAATGTCCAGGTGGCGTCGAACGCCTGCAATCTTGCCACGCCCGTACCGACGTGCCGGCGGCCAACGTGAAGCCCGGCAATGGGAGGCAGCGTTCCACTGAAATCGACCGTCGGACGATTCCTGCGCGGGAATCGCCGCCGACACTTTCAATCAGGTCTCGCAATCTGGGCGGATGTGCGCACTTGCCATGGCGTTGTCTTTTGCCGAGTCATGACGAACCATTCTGTTCCCGGCGCTGTTTGCCAATCCGGCCAGCGGCCGGGCCAATCGTTCCCCCTATGAAGATGCCGACTCCCACGAAACGCCATTGCGCAATCCTCTGCTGCACACTTGCCGCGCTAGCCTTCGGCCTGGCCATGCCCTTCGCCGCGGCGGGCGCCGATGTGCCGCCGGCGGCGACGGCGGCTCCGGCCGAGGTCGATTCGATGCAGTGGTTTCGGGATGCCAAGCTCGGCATCTTCATCCACTGGGGCATCTACTCGGAAGGGAAGGGCAGCGAGTCCTGGGCCTTCCATGAAGGGCAGATGCCGCATGACGAGTACTACGCCCAGGCCAAGACCTTCACGGCGTCGGCCTACGATCCCGGACGCTGGGCGGCGCTCTTCAAGGAGGCGGGGGCGAAATACGCCGTGCTCACAAGCAAGCACCACGACGGCTTTGCCCTTTGGGACACGGGCCTCTCCAAGCTGAATGCCAAGGACGGGTCGCCGGCGGGGCGCGATCTGGTCGGGCCGTATTGCGAGGCCCTCCGCCGGGAAGGCCTCAAGGTCGGCCTTTATTTCTCCCATCTCGACTGGGGGCACCCGGACTATGCGAGCATCCTGCCGCCTAGGGGCCGAGGCTCGTCTGATCCCCAGTACAAGAATGTGTACAGCTACCCGCAGGGGCCGGAAAGGCCCGATGCGTGGGAACGCTTCCTCGCGTTTCACCGGGGGCAGCTCCAGGAGCTCAGCTCCCGTTTCAAGCCCGACCTGTTCTGGTTCGACGGGGACTGGGAAAGGAGCGCGGAGCAATGGCGCTTCAAGGAGCTGCGCGCCCAGCTGAAGGCTTGGGATCCCGGCGTGATCCTCAACAGCCGGATGGGGCCCTATGGCGACTACGCCACTCCGGAACAGTACCTGCCCCTGGTTCCGCCGCAGGGACCGTGGGAGTTCTGCATGACGATAAACGACTCCTGGGGCTACCAGAGGCTCGACCGCAACTACAAGAGCGTCAGGCAGGTCGTGCGCATGCTGGCGGAATGCGCCGGGACGGGGGGCAACCTGCTTCTCGACATTGGCCCGCGAAGCGACGGCACGCTTCAGCCCGAGCAGGAGGCGGTCCTGCACGGGCTCGGGCGCTGGACCCACAAGCATGCGGAGGCCCTCTATGGATCCGTGGCCGGCCTGCCGCCGGGATATTTCTACGGGGCCTCCACGCTCAATCAAGGGCGCGACACGCTCTACCTGATCTTCTTCGACAGGCCCGTCGATTCCCTGGCGTTGAAGGGAGTCCGCAACAAGATAAAGCGCATCAGCGTCCTGGGGGGGCCGGAACTGAGCTACAAGACCCTTGGTGGCGCCAGCTGGGTGGGCATGCCCGGGATAATCTGGATCGATTTGCCCGACAAATGGGTCGATCCCGACGCCACCGTCATCAAGGTCGAGATGGACGGGCCCCTGGACCTCGCCACCGCTCCCAAGGCGTCGGCTTCATAGGCGGGGAATCCGGCCAATGGGGGATGCCGGAACCGCGGCCTCCGCGTGTTCCAGCTTTGCGCCGCCCCGGGGCTACCGCTGGACCGGCCCGATCGGGAGCACGCTGCGCCCGAAGACTTCGTTCAGCACCAGGGCGACGCCCGTGTACATCGCCGACAGGCCGCAGACAATTCCCTCGTAGCCCGCGAGCACGTTGATCCTCGGGTGATTTTCGAGATGGTGCCCGATGGCCAATAGGAAGAACAGGATCGCGAGGGTTGCGAAGACGACCTGCAGCGCGCGGTTCAGCCTCAGCGTGCCGATGAAGAGGCACGTGGTGAAGACGCCCCAGATTGCAAGGTATGCGACCAGGGCCGGGCCGCTGGTCGCGGCGACGCCCGGTACCTGCTTCGGCAGCATCACCAGCGCCACGAGCGACAGCCAGAACATGCCGTAGGAGAGGAAGGCGGTGGTGCCGAATGTGTTGTTCTTCTTCCACTCCATGATGCCCGCGATGACCTGGGCGATCCCGCCGTAGAAGATCCCCATGCCAAGGATCATGCTGCTCAACTCGAAGAAGCCGGCGTTGTGGAGGTTCAGCAGGACGGTGGTCATTCCGAACGCCAGCAGCCCAAGGGGAGCGGGATTGGCTGTGTTGTCTTTGATCTCTCTCGTGGCGATGTCGGCCATATGCTTTTGGGGGTTATCTGGACATTTCGTCTTGGGGTGGCGCTGGCGCAGCCGCGCTGCGGCCCGGGGGATTGGCGGAAGACTCTCTGCGAAGCGGACAAAACGCCGTCAAGGTCCAAGTGGGGCCGATCCCGGTCGCCGGCCGAGCCCGGACCCGTCGCCTCGCGGCGGGACCGGCCTTCAGTCTGGCCGACCGCGATTGGCGAACAGCCAGTTGCCGCCCGCGCGGCGGGGATTGCCCCTTACTGCGCAGTCAGGTTCACCGGGTCATAGCCCTCGCTGGCGATGAGGACCTTGTCCCCCTCGGCGAGCTTCTCGACATTCAGCGTTGATCCGCCGGCGATTGTCACGGCTTGGGAAGTGGTCTTTGCCGCGTTGGCGACGGTGACGACGACGCTCAGCGGCTGGGGGAAGGGATTGTTGATATGCAGCGTGAGGGTGTGCGCGCCGCTGACGAATTCGAAGGCGCTTCCGCTGACCCTTTCAAACGAGGTGGTGACCGGCAGGCGCCGCGCCCTCTGAACCAGGGGCTGGAGCCGCGTGATCTCGCCCTCCGCCTTCTGCAACCGCGACCGGAGGTCCGTTGACTGGGCCCTTGCTTGATCGAGCTCCGCATGCAGCTGCGACGACGCGGCTGCGGCTTGGTTCAGCTGGACCTGAAAGTCTGCCGACTGGGCCCTTGCCTTGTCCAACTGCGACTGCAGCTCCGCCGACTGGGCCTTGGATTTGTCAAGCTGGGCCTGCAGGCCGGCCGACTGAGCTTTGGATTTCTCGAGCTGGGACTGCAGGTCCGACTGCTGGGTCCTCGCCTTGTCCAGCTGCGACTGAAGCTGGGCCGAGGCCGCCCTGGCCTTGTCCAGCTCGGATCGAGCCTGGGCGGCGTCGGGCTTGGCCTGCGTCTGCTGCTTCTGGGCATTGGCTGCCTGGACGACCTGGGCAGCCTGGGCGTTCTGGCGGTGGACCTTGACGCTGAGGACAATGATCACAATCGCGAGGCCGAGGCCAATCAGGAGGACCGCGAAGGTTGATCCCCGCAGCTTGCGCTTCCCTTGGTACGGGGCGGATGCGTCGTTCATGTGGAGGTTGGCCAGACCATAGAGCCTAGGCTCCGGCGGACCAGCCCTAATCTAGGCCCTAGACGGGCGCTTTCAAGCAGGGCGGCTGGCCGCATGCCGCCTGGGACGTCTCGGTGCGCCTCCCTTTCCGCAGGAGCCGCCAGCCGACCAAGAGGGTTCCGTTGGGGGGACTCTGGTTCCGGCGCGCCGCCCGCGGGCAGGCCCTCCGCGTCAGAAGAGCACGTTCCGTATGAACTGCTCCAGGTGCCCCGGGATCTTCCGGTTGCGGCGGACCACGACGATCAACTCGCGGACGAACCGGTCGGGCCACGGCAGCCTGCGCAGCGTCTGCTTCGTGCCGTACAGGGCCAGGGCGCGGATCGGGACGAAGCTCACGCCCATTCCAAGGGCGACCAGGTTGATGATGAGGTCAAAGCTGTCGAGCTGGAGGCCAGGTTCCACGGTAAGACCCTGCTCTCTCATCCAGATCCGGAGGCGTTTCCCTGTGTTCGTGCCTTCGTCTATGAGGAGCCAGTACTGGCGGGCCGCCCATTCGAGCATCCCCTCCCTGAAGGACGGCTCGAGGACGGGCGAAGCATTCGCAGGGCCTATCAGCGTAAAGGTGTCCGTGAAGCGGTGGGTCACCCGCAGCGTGCGGGGCATCCTCAAGGGCGGGCAAAGGACGCCCACGTCGAGCTCGTTTCGCTCGATCGCGGACACAATGTCGACGCTCGCCTGGTAGGAGACGCGGTAGCCGACCTGCGGAAGGCGCTTGAGGTTGGCATGGAAGAATCCCGGCATGTATGCGAGGCCGATGGATCGGGAGACGCCGACGCGGATCTCCTTCTTGGCGTTTGCGAAGTCCTCGCGGATCCTCTGGAGGGTGTGCCCGACGTCCCCGAGCAGCCGCGCCGATTCCTTCATGAGCATGGAGCCGGCCGGCGTGAGCCGCACGCTGCGGGTGGTCCGCTCGAAGAGTTCCAAGCCCAGCCTTCGCTCTATCCCCTGCACCTGCCGCGTCACGGCGCTTTGGGTAAGACTGGCGACCTCCGCGGCCTTCGTGAAGCTGCCGTGCCTGGCCACGAGGTGGAAAAGGTGCAGTTCATAGACATCGAATGGCGCGGTTGTGAGGAAATCATGCATAAAAAGCATTAAACAATAATACTAATGAATTTCACGAAGAATATAACCTGGAGTATGATGCGGGAATGGCTAACAAATCAGAACGTCTGGCTGAAAACGCACCCGGCGCCTACTACGTCGACAGCAGCTGCATCGACTGCGACCTGTGCCGCGGCACCGCCCCCGATTTCTTCAAGCGGCAGGAGGAGAACGGGCATTCAATAATCTACCGCCAACCAACGACTCCAGAAGAGGTTGCGCTTGTTGAGGAGGCCCGGCAGGGCTGCCCCACCGAATGCATCGGAAACGATGGTTGATGTGGCGCCCCCGGATAGGGGGCATGCGGGCCGATGCGAAAGGGCTGAGGCGCCCTATGGCTGGCTATCCTGGACTCCGCGGGCTAGCGATGCGATTCCCGCCGGCTTGACGCGCCCACCGCGTGCGATGCCGCCTTCGTCCCGGCCGAGGGCGCGCTCAAGGGCCCTCTCGTCCAGGCGATAGATGAAATAGACCGGGCCGACCCTCTCGGTCGGGGCCAGCCTGCGGCAGCTGGCCGCAAACCGCGCCACCGCGAGCTGCGCGAGAGCGTGCGGCAGGGGCCCGCGCCAGGCGGGCACCCCGTCGACATTCCATTGGTGCCTTAGCTTTTCAGACCATTGCCCGTAGAATTCCGTTGGGCCACCCACGAGCCGGGTCGCGCCGAACACAAAATAGCCCGCGCGGATGCGCCCGTTCTCAAACGCCCATTCCATGTTCGTCGCCGGCAAGCCGAAGTGCTCGTGGCCCGGCGGACCGAGCAAGCACACGAACAGGGGCGTATTGCGGTCGGTCCTTCGGAGGTCCCTCTCCCAGGCGACAAGGTCGGGAAGGTCTCCGCCCCATTCCAGCGAGGAATCGACCATGATCCGGTAACCGGACATGGGGCCTCCGGCCAGGGCGTTGAACCAGGCCAGCGGCTGCCGGCGCGCGGAGAATCCCTCGGCCACAGCAAGGAGGGCGACCGCGCCGGCGAATGCGCGCCCCGCCCAGCCCAGCCGGGCTGCGCGGGCCAGCGCCGCGCCCCCCGCCACGGCGGTGAGCAGAAAAAGCGGGAGGATGTGCCGGACGCCGATGTTAAGCGGCGTCAGCATGGCTACAGCGGCGTAGCCTAGGGCCCCGGCGAAGACGGGCGAGAGCTCGAGGGATAGGCGCTCCGCATCGGGCCGCGCCGAGAGGCGCACGAACAGCCAGGTGCCGAGCGCGAGCAGCATTGCGACGGTGCTCTTGGCCAGGAATGCGACGGGGAAGTAATCCCAGAATCCGCCCGTCCGGAATTCGCCGAGGAGATAGGCGGGCCGCGGCTTCATGATGTCCGCAAAGGCGAGCACCTCGCGGAGGTAGGGTTCGGGCAGGGCATGCCAACGCCACAGGAGGCCCACGGCCCTCCCCGCCGCCGTGGGGGGCACCGCTCCTATGTACGCGAAGCCCCCCGGGCGGAACTGCCAGGCAAAGAATGCCCAGATGGCGACCCAGGCGACGGCGCACGCGCCGACGTGCCACCAGATGAGAAGGGGAATCCGGCACCTGCCACGCTGGCGCCAGAGGTGCCAGCCGAGGAGCAGCGCGGCGCCGGAAACCCACGCGACGGCCGTGAACTTCGAGAGGAGCATCATCGCTGCGCAGAGGCCCGTGGCCGTGGCCGGGAGAGCCGAGGGGCGCCGCAGCAGCCAGGCATAGCAGACCAGCGCCGCGAGGTACCAGAACGCCGCGGCCGTGTCCGTCGTCACAAGCACGCCATTGGCAAGGATCACGGGGCTGGTGGCATAGAGGAGCGCCGCCAGCGCCCCGGCCCGGGGCCCGGCCAGCCAGGCGGCCCAGCCCCAGACGAGTGCCCCGGTCAGCAGGCAAAGCGCGAGCGTCATCCGCCTCGCGGGCGTCAGGATGTCCAGCGGATCCGCGCCGCCCGAGAAGAGAAGGACCTCCCCGACCAGCAGTGGATTCCAGTCCAACTCCCGCTGCAGCGCGGCGTCGGGCGGGCGCAGTCCCCTGCGAAAGAGCGGCCATGCCGCCCACTTCTGCGCGAAGAAGAGATTCCCGGTCGATTGCCGGTAGTCGCCGTCTTGCCAGCTGCTGAGCCCGGCGCTGAGGTGGCCCGGCTCATCCCTCGTGACGGATAGCGTGCCCGCTAGGCGGGCGCCCACCGTCGCCATCCAGATGAGGAGCAGGACGGCGAGTGCTGCGCTGAGCAGCCACTCGGACGCCGCGGCGGGCCGGGATCGGGGATCGGCGCCCGGCGTCTCCAGCTTGGCCTGCTCCATGGAAGGGAAACCTGCTCAGCCTTCGAGGAGGAATTTGGCGAAGCGCCCGCGCAGGTTCCGGCTCAGTGGAATCCGCGTGCCGTTGCGCAGCAGAATGGTGTAGTCGCCCTGCGGCGAGGGCTGCAGCTCCTTCACCTGGTCGGTCCGCACGACAGCCGAGCGGTTGACGCGGCTGAACTGCTGGGGCCCCAGTCGGGCCTCGATCGACGACAATGTCTCTCGGGGCATGAGCCGCTCGCCGGAGGTCGTGTGGATGACCACGTAGTTGTCCGCGGCCTCCACCCACACGATCTCGTCGAACTTGAGGAAGACGTAGCGGCCGTTGGCCTTAACCGCCAGGCGCTCCGGCTTGGGCGCGGTGGCCGCGCCGGCGCTGGCAAGAAGGCCCTCGATCCTCGCGCCAAGCTCGCCGGCGCGCCGCGAGCTCACGTATTCGGCGGCCCGCTCAAGCGCGGTCTCGAGCCGGTCCCGGTCGAACGGCTTGAGCACGTAGTCGACGGCGCGGACGCCGAATGCGTCCACGGCGAACTTCTCGTGCGCCGTCACGAACACGATGGCGGGCCGCTCCTCGGGGGCGAGCGCCGCGACCACCTGCAGGCCGTCGCACCCGGGCATCTGCATGTCGAGGAAGGCGATGTCCGGCTTGTCGCGCCGGATCGCCTCGACGGCCTCCGTCCCGGTGGCGTACTCCCCGACGATCTCCAGCGAAACGTCCGTCGGCAGCAGCGCGAGCAGGCGCGCGCGGGCCAGGGGTTCGTCGTCGGCGATCAGGATGCGGAGCTTTGTCATGGAGTCGGGGGGCTGAACGGAATCACCATGCGCACACACAGGCCTCCATCCGGCCGGTTGACCAGTTCGAAATGCTGCCTCGCGCCGTAGAGCTCGGCCAGGCGGGCGCGCGTGTTGGCCAGGCCGATACCCTCGCGGGTCGGGCCCCCGGCGGGGATCCCGCCCCCATTGTCGCTCACCGTGAGGACGACCTGGCCGTCCTCAAGCGCGCCCCGCAGCTCGATCCTTCCGGTATGGGACCTGGGCTCGATGCCATGGCGCACGGCGTTCTCCACGATGGGCTGCAGGATCAGGCTCGGCACCTTGGCGTCAATGACGTCGTCGTCGACCTCAATCACCACCTCGAGGCGGTCGCGAAAACGGATCCGCTCGATGTCCAGGTACCGCTCGATGAACGCGATCTCCTCGCGCAGCGTCGTCTGCGCTGCGCCGGTTTGCGACATCGTGATCCGGAGCAGCTCGCTCAGGCGCACGAGCATCCTGTCGGCGGCCTCGACGTCGGTGTGCATCAGCGAGGCGATCCCGTTCAGGGTGTTGAAGAGGAAGTGGGGCTTGAGCTGATGGAGGAGTGCCTGCAGGCGGGCCTCGGTCAGATGCTTCTCCAGCTCCAGGGTCTGCACCGTCCGCTCATGGTACTTGCGGTAGTAGTCGAGCGCGTGGCTGGCGGCGACGATGACGCCGTAGATCAGCAGGTTGAAGGGGAACGTCCGCACCAGGAGCGGATCAAAGATCTCCTGGAAGCTGGCGGATTCGCCGGCGATCCAGCTGTCGACCTGCCCCACGAGGGCGCGAAGCGCCACATACGCGAGCGAGAACACGAGGGCGGCCACCAGGTGGATGCCGGCGGCGATCCAGCGGGAGCCGCGCTCCGGAGGGTAGCGCCGGGTCAGCCAGACGACCGGCAGGGACAGCACGCCATAGACGTACCAGTCCTCAAGCGGGGCGCTGATCGCCTCGCCCCAGGTCATTGGGCGGCCGAGCAGGCTGGTCGAAAGGTAGAGCTGGCTTGCGAACGCAAGGCCCACCAGGGACCATAGCGCCAGGATGCCGAGCCCGCGAAAAAGGGTAGGGGCCATGGACTTGGCGCTCATCAAGGGAATGAAATTTACATCGTTGGGCGTGAAGTTCAATAGCAGTCCATGCCCGATCCCGCCGCGAATCCCGAGCGGGCTCCAATGACGCCATCGCCAATGCCAGCCCCCGGGCGCCCCGATCCGGAGGAGGCCCTGCCCCGGGGCGCGATCTCGCCGCTGGTGCCCGTCCTCGTGCCCCTGGCGGTGGCGGCCATCGTGATCGGATTCGTCTTCTCCAGGTTCTTCCCGTTCGCGGCCCAGACGGGAAGCCCCCCGGCCGCGAGGTTCACGGACGTGACCAGCGACGCGGGCCTCACCTTCGTGCACGACAACGGCGCGAGGGAGGACGAGGAGACGCCCACGACGCTTCCGGGCGCCGTCGCGTTCCTGGACTATGACAACGACGGGCGCCCGGACCTCTTCTTCGTGAGCGGGACCACCTGGCCTTGGCTGCCTTCGGCGATGGGCGGCCCGCCCACCTGCGCCCTTTACCACAATGACGGGGGCGGCCATTTCACCGATGTGACCCGCGAGGCCGGGCTCGACGTGACCGTCCTGGGTATGGGCGTCGCCGTGGGCGACTACGACGGCGACGGCTTTCCGGACATCTTCGTGGCCGGCATAGGCGGCAACCGGCTGTTTCACAACCTGGGCAACGGCAGGTTCGTCGACGTGACCGATTCGGCCGGGGTGCGCGGCGACGACCACGTGTGGAGCACCGGCGCCGTCTGGATCGACATCTTCGGGGACGGCAGGCTCGACCTTGTCGTGTGCAACTACGCGCGATGGTCGCGGCAGGCGGAACTGGAGGATGCCTTTTCGGCCGAACGCGCGGGCCCGTCGTACATGGCGCCGGCCGGCTTCGTCAGCGTCTTTCCAACGGTGTACCGCAACCTCGGAAACGGGAAGTTCAAGGAGATCTCGGCGAAGACCGGCCTCAACCTGATCGACCGGCAGACCGGGTTTCCGCGGGCGCTCCCCATTGCGGTCACGGCGGTGGACGCGAATGGCGACGGCAGGCTGGACCTGCTGTTCGCCTACCAAAGCGGGGACGACGTCCTGTTCCTCAACCAGGGCGACGGCACGTTCCGGCAATGGTCCCCGCCTGCGAGGGAGCGGCGCGAGGGGGCGTCGGCGGGGCTGGTCGGGGCGGGCGCGCTGTCGCTCGCGCGACCGGGCCAGGCGGCGAGCAGGTTCGATCTGCTGCGGGCCGCAGGGCTCGCCATGGTCCCGGCTCCCGACGAGGGCGAATCCTACTGCCACCTGCGCTACAAACTCGGGGTCGCGCTTCTCGACTACGATCTCGACGGCCGGATCGACGTTATTTCCGGCAACGGCCTGGCGGAGCCGGGCCTCGAGCACTTTGAGCACGGGCGCCGCTTCGCGGCGTCGCCCTCCGTGCTGTGGAACAGCGGCCATGGCTGGATGCGGGCCCCGGTGCCGGCGGGGCCGGGTTCCCTGGGGCGGCCGGTTTTCGCGCGCGGCATCGCCGTTGCCGACGTCGAGGGGAACGGAAGCCTGGACGTTGTCATCGCCCAGAACGGGGGCCACCCGAGGCTGTTCCGCAATGACCAGCGGCTTCACCACTCGTGGCTGAGGATCGACCTCGTCGGCACGCACTGCCAGCGCGACGCGGGAGGCGCGCGGGTGGAGGTGCACACGCCCCGCGGCGTGCTTGTCCAGACGATGGAGCCGGCCATGGGCTTCATGGCGCAGTCGGAGAAGACTCTCACCTTCGGGCTCGGGGATGACGACCGGGTGCGGACGGTCGTGGTCCGCTGGCCGAGCGGCGTGCGGCAGGAGATCCGGCCGCCGGGGGTCAACCGGAGATTGGTCATTACTGAGCCTAATTAGGCCATTCCCGGCTCTTCTAGAAGCTGGGAGACCGCCCCTCGGCGCCGGCAGTTCGCCCCGGATTGGCGCCCTTTGGCCACATACGTCTTCCCAAGGCCATGGCGGATTGGCCATCTCGCGGGCGCCAAGCCTGCCCGGCTGCCCGCTCCTTAAGCCCGATCCACAGAAATGATTCGGACACAATCCAACGTGAAACCCTTCCGCCTGCTGATCGTCCTGTCCGCCGTCCTCATGGCCTCCAATGTGGGCCTTTGCGCCGGCAACGCAGTCCTCGACTGGAACGAGGAGGCCCTTGACGCCACGCGCCTCGCCCGTAACCCGCCCCCCCTCGCCGCGCTGCTGTTCGCCACCTACCACGTTGCGATTTTTGACGCGGTGAACGGCATCACGCGCACCCATCACGGCTGGCTTGTCAATGATCCGGCGCCGGCCGGCGCCGACATGGACGCTGCGGTCGCCAGCGCGGCGTACGCCGTCCTCACCGCGCTCTGGACGCAGACCAATCCCCGCACATTTCAGATCGCGTACGAGAAGGCCCTTGCGGCGATCCCCGACGGGCAGGCCAAGGCCGACGGCGTCGCCTGGGGAAGAAAGGTGGCCGAGGCCGTGTTGGCCAAGCGCGCGGACTGCGGCTACAACAAGCCCATTCCCGGAACGTACTCGAGCACCGAGCCCGGCAAGTGGCGGGAGACGCCGCCCGGGTTCCGGCCCCCGCTGCTGCCGTACTGGGGCAAGGTGACGCCCTTTGTCATGACCTCGCCGTCGCAGTTCCGCGCGCCGCCGCCCGAGGCGCTGGGCTCGAAGGAATACGCGGAAGAGCTCGCCTTCGTCGCCAGCCACGGCGCGCGCGACGACGCAGACCGCACCGAATACCAGACCCTGTGCACGCCTTTCTGGTCGGATGACCTCGGCACGGCCACGCCGCCGGGGCACTGGAACGTCATCGCGCAGGACATCGCCCGCCGCAGGAACCTTTCCGTCCCAGAATGCGCGAGGCTCTTCGCGCTGCTCAATCTGGCCGAGGCGGATGCCGGGATATCATGCTGGGAGACGAAATATTACTTTAATTTCTGGCGCCCGGAGAACGCGCTGCGCGAGCTCGATCCGAAGCTCAACCCGAATATCGTGAACAAGCCCGACTTCATCCCCAACATGGCGTCGCCGCCGTTCCCATCCTACATTTCGGGCCACAGCACGTTCTCCGCCGCCGGCGCGCGGATGATATCGCTGTGCATCGGCACCGACGACGTCGACTTCAGCGTTACGTCGGATGGGCTCCCTGGCGTGGTGCACACCTTCAAGAAGCTCTCGGACGCGCAGCGGGAGGTGGGAATGAGCCGCGTCTGGGGCGGGATCCACACCATGTCGGACAACCTCGAGGCCCAAAAAATCGGCGTGAAGGTCGCCGACTGGGTTTTCAGCCATGCGCTTGGGCCGGTGCAGTCGGGGACCCCGACCCCCCGTACCCGGTGACCACTATGAGATTCGCGTCGGCAGGCCAGGCTTCCGGAGGGGCTCCCAGCAGCCTCGTCCCGTGGATCCTGCGGGTGGGCGTGGCCGGCTGCTTCATCGGGCACGGGGCCTTCGGCATCATCACGAAGGCCGCCTGGGTGCCGTATTTTGCGGTCGCCGACATCAGCGAGCCTTGGGCGTGGCGGCTCATGCCGTGGATCGGCTCGATGGACATGGCAGTCGCGGCGCTGGCATTGGTGTGGCCGTGCCGCGCCGTCTTCATATGGGCGACGGCGTGGGGATTGTGGACGGCGCTGCTGCGCCCGCTTTCCGGTGAATCGTGCTGGGAATTCTGGGAGCGTGCGGGCAACTACGGCGTGCCGCTCGCCCTTGTCGGGGTCGCGGGCTGGCGCGGCGCAAAGTGGCGCCGGCTGCCCGCGCTTTGGAGCATGCTTGGCGCCAGCAGGCCCGCTCGGCTTGGCTGGATCCTGCGGTTGGCCACCGCAGCATTGCTCGCCGGACACGCAGGATGCACCCTGATGGAGGCCCATGGGTCATTCGCGCACAATGCTGCAGTCTTCTGGCCGCATTCCCCGGCCGGCGTTGTTCCAGCCGTCGGGGTATTCGAGCTCTCATTGGCTGCCGGCGTGCTTCTTCGCCCCTCAACCGGGCTGCTCGTCGGCGTCAGCGCCTGGAAACTCGCCACGGAATGCCTCTTTCTTTCCGCGGGCTCGCCCGTTTGGGAGGTTGTCGAGCGCTTTGGCAGCTACACCGCGCCGCTCGCCCTCGCGCTCTTGCTCATGGGCCGGGAGCCGGAGCATTCTTCCTTGGAGGCCCTGCCACCAAGCCTTGCCCCCATCCCATGATTAAGACCCTGCTTGCCGTTGCTCTTGTTGGCGGCGCGGCGCTGCTGGCCGGGGCCGAGCCCGCCTATGTGGCGGCTCCGCTGCGGCCCCGCATGCCCGGCCCCCAGGGATCCAAGCCTTTCCAGGTCCTGCCGCCCGAGGAGACGGGCGTCAACGTGAGCAACGTCTACAGCGACCCCCGCATGTGGGGCGACCGCTTCCGCGAGCTGACGCTGGGCGCCGTGGAGACCGGCATCGCGGTCGCCGATTTCGGTCACAGCGGGATGCTGGACATCTTCGTCGTCTCACGCAACGGGCCGTGCGCGCTCTACCGGCAGACGGCGCCGTTCAAGTTCGTGAACGTCGCGGCGGCGGCGGGCGTCGACTGCACGCAGAACGGCCCGGGCAGCGTCACGAGCGCGACAGTGGTCGACATCAACCAGGACGGATGGCCGGACCTCTACGTCTGCCGCTTCGACGCCCCAAACCTGCTTTTTGTCAACAACGGGGACGGCACCTTCACGGAGCGTGCGCACGAGTACGGCCTGGACATCAAGGACGCGAGCGTCGAGGCGACCTTCGCCGACTACGACGGCGACGGGTACCTCGACTGCTTCATCCTGACCAACGTCCTGGACTTCTCGAAGAGCCCGCAGGGACGAAGGAACTACCTGCTGCACAACAACGGCAACGGGACTTTCACCGACGTGTCGAAGAAGGCGGGCATCTGGGGCCTGGCGCAGGGGCACACCGCGCTGTGGTTCGACGCCAACCAGGACGGGTGGCCCGACCTGTACATCGGCAACGACTTCGAGACCCCCGACCGCTTCTACCTGAACAACGGCGACGGCACGTTCACGGACGTCGTGGACGAGCGCCTGCCGCACGTCACCTATTTCTCTATGGGCGGGGACTCCGGCGACCTGAACAACGACGGCCTGATCGATTTCATGGTGACGGACATGCGCGACCGCACGCATGCCCAGTTCATGACCGGCCTCGAGGAGCAGGGCCGCGGCCTTTGGGAGATGGAGCGCGTGCCCGAGCTGATACCCCAGTACATGTGGAACGCGGTGTACCTGAACACCGGCACCGACCGCTACCAGGAGATCGCCCACCTGATCGGCGTCGACACCACGGGCTGGACCTGGGCGGCCCGCATGGCCGACCTCGACTGCTCCGGCCGCGAGGACCTCTTCTTCACGGCGGGGATGATCCGAAATTTCACAAACCCGGACCTTGTCGACAAGCAGAACGTCGCGCCGAGCCTGAACGCGCGGGCGATGGTGTGGAAGAATTCCCCGGTGCGCAGGGAGCACACGCGCGCCTTCCGCAACCTGGGGAACCTGAAGTTCGAGGACGTGAGCTCCGAGTGGGGCCTCGACCAGTATGGAGTCTCGTTCGGCTGCGCCATTGTCGACCTGGACGGGGACGGCGACCTCGACATCGTCTACAACACCTACGACGGCCCGCCGACGGTCATCCGCAACAACACGACGTCGGGCCACCGGGTCATGATCAAGCTGGCCGGCCGGGCGCCGAACCTCGACGCCATCGGCGCCGAGCTGCGGATCGAGACGGCCTCAGGAGTGCAGGTGCGCCAGATCTACACCGAGCGCGGCGTCGTGGCCAGCGAGCCGGCCACGGTCCACTTCGGGCTGGGGGATGACACGGCCATCTCCAAGCTCACGATCCACTGGCCGAACGGGCAGGTGCAGGTGCTCGAGGACCTGCCGGCCGACAAGCTCCTGACGATCCCGCAGCCGCCCCTGGCGCCGGGCCAGGTCGCCAAGCGGCCCCCGGCCCGCTTCCACCAGCCGCCGAGCCCGTCGGCCCTTTTCACGGAGAACGCCCACGCCCGCGGCCTGGACTACACGGACAGCGCGCAGCCGATAGACGAGTTCAGCCGCCAGCGCCTCCTGCCGCGGCGCCTGGGCCAGACCGGCCCCGCCATTGCGGTGGCCGACGTCAACGGCGACGGCCTGCCCGACGTGTTTGTGAGCGGCACCGGCGGCCAGTCCGGCGTCCTTTACCTGGGCCAGCCCGACGGCACGTTCAAGCCTGCGCCCGACCAGCCGTGGGCCGGCGCCAGGGACTCGGACGACGTCGGGGCCGTCTTCCTCGATGTGAATGGCAAGGGATCCCCGGACCTATTCATTGTCGCGGGAGGCGTCCGGCACGACCGGGGCGACCCGGCGCTGAACAACCGCCTCTACCTCAACGACGGGCACGGGCGTTTCACGCTCGCGCCCGCGGGGACCCTGCCCGCCAGCGGCGAGTCGAGCTGCGTCGCCGCCGCCGCGGACTTCGACGGCAGCGGCCGGCCCGGCCTCTTCGTCGGAGGCCGGCTCGTCCCCGGCCACTGGCCTGCGACTCCCAGGAGCTTCCTGTACCGCAATGTCGGCGGGAAGTTTGTCGACGCCACGGACGAGCTTGCGCCCGGCCTGCGCAACATCGGCATGGTCACCGCGGCGGTCTGGGCCGACATCGATGGCGACGGCCGGCCCGACCTCGTCCTCGCGACCGAATGGGGCCCGATTGTGTACTTCCACAACAACGGCCACGGGTTCGACGACTGGACGGAGAAGGCGGGCCTGGCGCAGCGCACGGGCTGGTGGAGCGCGCTCGCCGTGGCCGATCTGAACGGTGACGGGCGGCTCGACCTGATCGCGGGAAACCTCGGGCTGAACACAAAGTATCACGCGAGCGCGGCCGAGCCCACGGTGCTCTTCGCGGGCGACCTCGACGGCAGCGGCGGCGAGCAACTGGTCGAGGCCCAGTACGAGGACGGGAAGCTCTACCCCGTCCGCGGCCGCAGCAAGCTGGCCTATTCCTTCCCGTGGATCCGGAGGAAGTTCCCGACTTTCGAGGCCTATTCGCACGCCGCGATCGAGGACATATTCCCCGCCGAGCACCTGGCGAAGGCGCGGCGCCTTTCCGCCTCGGAGCTGGCCAGCGGGGTCTATTTCCAGAGGCCGGACGGGACGTTCGAATTCAGGCCGCTGCCCACGCTGGCCCAGATTTCACCGATCAACGGGTTTGTCGTGCGCGACCTAGACGGCGACGGCATCACCGACATCTACTGCGTCGGCAACAACTACGGCCCCGAACCCTCCACGGGGCGATTTGACGGGGGCGTGAGCATCCTCCTCAAGGGCGACGGGCACGGCGGGCTGACGCCGGTGCCGACGTGGCAGAGCGGGCTCCTGGCTGCGGGCGACACGCGTTCGGCGGTCGCCGTGTCCCTGCCCAGCCAAAAGGGGGTCCCCTCCATAGCGGTCGCGCAGTGCAACGGCCCCGTCCTTCTCTTTACACCGAACACCACCGCCAACCCTAACCCACGACCGATCGCCCAGCGCTGAACGGCGCCCCCGCGGCAAACACGCTGTTTTTACATTCACGCCCTAACCATGCAGACACTGCAAACCACGGCCCTCGTCCTGTTTCTCATTGCCGCCGCATCGCCGGCCTGCGCCCAATACATTCCGCCTTCGTCGGCCGCGCCGGTGCCGGGCGCGATCGACGACTACCTCAAGGAAGAACCTGAGTTCAAGGGCTGGGATCTCGTCGTCAACGAGCGGCTGCGCTACGAGGACAAGTCCGATGGCGGGACCAGCCACGCGGGCTCGAATTTCGATTTCTTCTCCGCGCCGCCGAGCAACAACAGCAACCAGTACTGGCTCAGCCGTCTCATGCCCCGCCTCGGCTACACGGGCGACCTGTTGGCCTTCGTCGTGGAAGGGAGGTCCAGTTACTCCTTCGGCGACGATCGCTACACCGCGCCCGCGCCCGGCAGGAACCTCGCCGAGGACGACGGCCCGTTCCAGCTCCAGATGGCCTATGTCCTCATCGGAAACCCGAAGGAATTCCCGATCACGGTCAAGGCGGGCCGGCAGGAGCTGACCTACGGCGACCAGCGGCTCGTGGGCAACGCCTTCTGGCTCAACATCCCGCACACGTTCGACGCTGTGAAGGTGCGGTATCAGGGCTCGTTCTTCGGCGTCGACCTTTTTGCCGCCAGGTTGGTGTATGTGGAAGGCGACCATTTCGAAGAGGGCAATCCGCAGGACACTCTCTCGGGCGCGTATTTCGACTTCCCGGGGCTTTCAAAGGACGACGTGACAGAACTCTATCTCTTCGCCCGCAACGTCGCCCGCAGCATCGTGACCGACAACTGGTCGCTTGTCCCCGCCCCATTCCGGTTCACCGCGCCGCAGGACATCTACACCCTTGGGTACCGAATGAAGTCAAAGCCTGGCGCGCAGGGCCCGTGGGACTACGGGATCGAGGCGATGTGGCAGTTCGGGGACCGGACCGCGGTCTATCCGGCGACGGCGGTAGCCGCCGCCAAGACGGCGCCCAGGCTGGACCAGAACGCCTGGGCCTTCGTGGTCCAGGGAGGCTACAGCTGGAAGGACACGCCCCTGACGCCGCGCCTCGCCCTGATTGTGAGCTGCGCATCCGGCGACCACAGTCCCACCGACAGGGACAGCCAGACATTCCAGAACCTGCTGCCCTCGAACCACGGGCTCTACGGGATCATGGATCTCTCCAGCCTGCAGAACATCGAGGACTTCCGCCTTTCGCTGACGGCAAAACCAAGCGCCGTCACCAGCCTGGCGCTCGATGTACACCAACAATATCTGGAGACGACCAACGACTACTGGTACAACGTCGCAGGCGTCCCAAGGAATACCGCCGGGGCGGCCCCTGGAAGCGGCAAGGGGTTTGGAATCAACCCGAACTACAGCCCGGACCTGGGCCAGGAAGTCGACGCCATCGGGGGTTGGACCGTGCACCGCGGCCTGCTGCTCGAGCTTGGCCTCGGGCATTTCTTCAGGGGGCAGTACGTGAGGGAGTCCCTGCGGGTCGCGGGGTCGAGGGATGCAAACTACGCCTACCTGCAGGCGACCCTGAACCTCTGACGAGCCGGGAAAATGAAACACCTCGGGCGCGCGCCCGAGGTGTCGTGTGCCGCGAGACTTTGGAACTGCTCAGGGTAGAACGTAGCGCAGGTCTAGCCAGACCATGTTGGCGTTGGCGTTGCTCGGGGTACCCGCCGCCACGTACCACGGCGTGCGCTGGATATGGGAGACCTGGGCGATCAGCTGGAGGGCTCCGTAGGCCGGGTTCTTCCAGAACGTGTAGGTGTTGGCCAGGGTGAACTCGTCGATCGACCTGTTGTTGCTGTTGGCCGAACCGGGGTATCCGTAGCCTACATACGTTCCGTTGGAAAGCTTGTCGTAGCGCTGCCCGAAATTGGCCGTGCTCCAGTAAACGGACGCGGTGTCCTGGGGGACGAACGCATACTCAAGCCCGAGGATGGTCGAGGTCGCCTTGACGAGCCCGATCCCGTATGCACCCGCGGCATTGGCCGGCGTGACGACGAAGTCCGGGCCCGATCCGAAAAGGTAGCGGCCGCCGCCGTAGCTGTAGAATTCGGTACCGATGACGGAGAGGCCCTTGACGAGCTCGAGGTTCACGGCCCCCTGCACGCCCTCGCCCTCGGCCGTGGCGTCGGTGTTAATGGTCGAGGTGTATGTGTTGATCTTGTACGAGCTCAGTAGGCCGGACACCTCGAAGTGCCAGGGAAGGCCGTTCACGACCTTCGTGTCATAGGCCATCTTTCCGATGACATCGGGAAATATGTTCGGCTGGCTCGTCGCCGTGCCCTGGTCCACTTCCGATGCGGTGAAGGCGGACGGCAGCACAACTGCGCCTCCCACGTATTGGTCGGGATTCTCAAGGGAAAGGGCCATGCTGAACTCATCCGTCGCATGGAAGGTCGCGCGCACCTGCGTCTGTCGGGCCCAGGTCAGGCCCAGTTGGTAGTTCGTGTCCATGTCGTTGGAGTAGAAGATGTCCGGGGGCATCGGCGATATTCCACGCCGGTTGGGGGTCAGCAGGCTCCAGTCCTGCCCGGCCAGGAACTCCCACTGCCCTTTCTTGAGATCGACGAAGTAGACGCGCATGCGCAGCGTGTCAGAATTGCTCGTGACTCCGAGGTTGGTGGGGGCGTTGCCGAGAAAGTCCGTCTCAACGTAGCCGAGCACCTTGGTGTCGCTGACGGTCGAGTCGACCCTGAGGCCGAGACGGGAGTTTTGCGCGCTGAACTTTGTCTCCGAGAGCTGGCCGGTCGAGCCGTTGGAGTACGGGATGCTGTTGAAGGTGGTTCCGATCGCGCTGCCCGTCGCCTCGTTCCTGTAGACCCCGGTGAAATCCATGAACCCAAACGGCGTGAATTCCGCAATTCCGATCCTGAAGGACAGCGGCGATGTCGCTCCCGGGGCCGCGGCAACGGGGACGCCTGCCGCGGCCGCGCCGCCGTAGGCGGGGCCGCCGCCCGGCGAGACGGCGGGCGGCATGGCCGGTGCCGCGTTGCCCGATGTCGCCGTGGCCGGTGCCGCCGGGGCGGGTGCCGCGGCCTGCTCCGCGGCGAGCTCCCTCTGGAGGCTGCTCACATCATCGGGCGTCAGGACGCCCTTCTTCACAAGAAGATCAAGCAGCGCCTTGTTGCTGTCCTGCTGCGCGAATGCCGAGCCGGCCGTTAGTAAAGCGCCTGCGAAGAGCGCGAGGCAAATTCGAGTCTTTTTTTGAAGCATGGTGTGGTTCGATGGATGTTTGTGTGCGCCGGGTTTGTAGCCGGGATCTGTTACGGTCGCGTGGCCGTTCTGTGACAAAGCGGCAAACGAAGGGCCCCTTTGAGGATGATTCCCTATGGGGCGCAGCTTGGGCGTCCCTCCGTCTGCCTCGCGGGCACGCTGGTGGACGCCTACCGATGGGTGACGCCCGCAATCATGAAGCCGCGGTTCGCCCCTCATGCCGGCTTTGATGAAGGGATTTTAATGGTTTATTAGCTGTTCCTTAATGAATTTTTGCTAAGGTGTCCCCATGCGCATTCTGGTGGTCGAAGATGAGCGCAAGGTGGCCGAATTGGTTGCGCGCGGCCTGAGGGCCGCGCGGTACGCCGTCGACGTCGCCTCGGAGGGGGAGGCCGGCTGGGCGATGGTGAACACCTACCCCTATGATCTGATCATCCTGGACCTGATGCTTCCGGGCATCGACGGACTTGAACTCCTGCGGCGGATCCGCCGCAGGGACGCGAAGGTTCCGGTGCTGATCCTGACCGCAAAGGACGCCACGGCCACCAAGGTCGAGAATTTTGAGGCCGGGGCGGACGATTACCTCACCAAGCCCTTCGCGTTCGCCGAGCTGCAGGTCAGGGTGAAGGCCCTGCTGCGCCGCGGTCCGGTCAGCCAGGGCGGCACGGTGCGCGTGGCCGACCTTGAAATCGACCGGCTGACGCAGCAGGTGCGCCGCGGCGGCCGGCGGATCGAGCTGACGCCGAAGGAGTACGGGCTGCTCGAGTACCTGGCGAGCCAGCCGGGCAGGGTGCTCTCGCGCACGATGATCGTCGAGCACGTCTGGGACGAGAGCTTTGAGGGGCTGACGAACATCGTGGACGTGTACGTCCGCCATCTGCGCGAAAAGGTGGACGCTCCCCATCCGGTCAAGCTCATCCACACGGTGCGCGGCGTCGGATATTCCCTGTCGGAGGAACCCGCATTGTGACGGTAAGATCGATCCGCTTCCGTCTGACAGCCTGGTACGCCGGGCTGCTGACCGTTGTCATCGTCGCGCTCGGCGCTCTGCTCTTCTTTCATATCAAGAGCTATCTCGAGGGAACCCTGCTGGAAACCCAGGCGCGGCGAGCCCGGCAGATTTCCGACACGCTTGTGGCGAACGCCGGGAAGACGGGCGAAGCCTATGTCGCAAGGGAGGTCGCCGCGCTCTATGACCCGGAAAAGAGCGACCGGTTCATCCGCATCACCAGCCGGGACGGCCGGCTCGTCTACCTTTCAGGCGTCCCGTTCAGCCAGGCCTTTGATCCGGCGGCCGTGCCGGCGGCGCCGCCCTCGCCGCTGGCGGAGTTCACGCGCAAGCAGCCGATTGCCAACGGGCCGGCGCTTCTGATCGCGGCGGTCCGAGCCGGGGCCAGCGGCAGCGCCTACCTGGTCGAGGTCGGGACCTCCGCCGCGCCGGTCGAAAGCATGTTCCACCACCTGCTGCTGCTGCTTGGCCTTGGGCTGCCCGTTGTCGCGATCCTTGCGGCGTCGGGCGGGTATATCCTCATCCGCCGCACCTTGCGGCCAGTGGACGAGATTGCCGGCAAGGCCGAGCAGATCACGCAACACAACCTCGGCGAGCGGCTCCCGGTCCTGGCCACGGGCGACGAACTGGAGAGCCTGTCGATCGCGCTCAACCGCATGATCACGCGCCTTGACGATGCCTTCCTGAACTCGAAGCGGTTCGTGGCTGACGCCTCGCATGAATTGCGGACGCCGCTGACCATCCTCCGCGGGGAGCTGGAAAGCATGGTCCAGGAGGACGGCGTCCCCGCCCAGCACCGCGAGCGCATCGGCGGCCTCCTGGAGGAGGTCGAGAGGCTCTCCATGATCGTTGAGCGCCTCTTTGCGCTTTCGCGGCTGGATGCGGGCGAGGCGCAGTCCGAATGGGTCCTTTTCGACCTGGCCGAGCTCGTTTCCACCACCGCCGGCCAGATGACCCTCCTTGCTGAGGACCGCCGGATCGCGGTCACCTGCGACATCGGCTCGCCCGTCATGGTGCGCGGCGACCGTTCCCGGCTGAAGCAGGTCGTCGTCAACCTCCTCGACAACGCCATCAAGTACACGCCGGAAGGCGGCGCCGTGAATCTGCGCGTCTTTGCGTCCCAGGGCCTTGCGGTGCTCGAGGTGATCGACACCGGCGTGGGCATTCCCAAGGAGGACCTTCCCCGGATCTTCCACCGCTTCTTCAGGGTCAACCAGACCCGCTCCCAATACCCCGAGGGTGCCGGCCTCGGGCTCGCAATCGTCGAGTCCATCTGCAACGCGAACCGCGGCGAGGTAGAGGTCGAGAGCGCTCCGGGCAAGGGAAGCTGCTTTCGCGTCAAGCTTCCCCTGGCTGCCTGAGCGGGGCCGGCCGTGCCGGCCGGGTCTCGGCGCAGGGAGCAGGTCTGGTAGTCGAGGATCGCCCTCTGGATCAGCGTGCTGAATCGCGCGTTTGCCTCGGCAATCGCAGCGGAAGTGGCGCTCAGCCGCGCATCGGTCAGCTCCACGAGCGATGAGATCGCCGCCTTGTACCGCGCCTGGGCGAGACCGAGGGCCCATTCGTGCAGCGGTAATACCAGCTGATGCAGGCCCGCCGTGATCAGCCCCGCGACGGCGCCGATTGCGGGAGAAATCGCAATTATGCCGATTTCGGAGTTGCGCACGGCGCGCCGGCCGAAAAGGAAGCCTCAAAAAAGCGGGCGCACGATCGCGCGCCCCACCCGCCGGCGTGGCCTTACGGGACCCTCGGACGCCGTCTGCATCCGCGGGAGTTTAGCGAGCTGCTCCGGGGAAACCAAGGGGCGGGTCAGGGTCGCGCCAGATCCTGACGATGGAATCGCCTGGGCGAAAGCCGCCCATGGCGGGACCCCGGCCCATGCGCAACATCGCGGCGCCTGGCCATGTTCTCTCTCCCCCTGAAAGGGGGGGAGGATAGGAGGGGGTCGTTTTCATTCAGCCACATGAGTCGATCTCAGTGGCCGTTGGTATCAGTCGTCCAGCCGGCGCGGCCCGCGAAGCT
>Ga0181530_10001578_pt1 | contig 28414 bp, 22 predicted proteins | sample PEATcosm2014_Bin_42_FD_119769 | JGI IMG/M metagenome (GOLD analysis project Ga0181530, IMG submission 119769) | Peatland microbial communities from MTU Mesocosm Facility, Houghton, MI, USA - PEATcosm2014_Bin10_60_metaG | ecosystem: Environmental > Terrestrial > Soil > Wetlands > Peat | place... | reverse complement strand
GACATGTCGAGAAACCGCCCCTCGATCAACGGAATGCCCATTGCCTTGAAGTAATCGCCGCCCACCCCGTACAGGTCGTGAACTCCGCTGGGATCCTCCCCGGGCTTTGGCACATAGCCAGGAACATTTAGGGCGACGTTGTCGTTGTAACCGACGACTGGCACCCGGGAGACCATGCCGACTGCGGAGACTCCCGGGATGGCCAGCGCCTTCTCATAATAGCTCTTAAAGAAGTTCTTGGCCTGATCGTCGGTATTGTAGTGGCTCGGGATGAGGCTGAACCGGCCCGTTATCACCCTCTCGGAACTGAACCCGGGAGCGACCGCCATGGCGCGCCTTAGGCTTAGGCCGAGAAGGCTCGCCCCGATCAGGAGGACGAATGCCAGGGCGACCTGCGTCACGATGAAGCCGTGCCGCAGGCGGCGCGTGGTGCGGCTGGCCGTGCTCCCGCGCGACTCCGCATGAAGGGCGCCGGCCAGGCCGCCGTGCAGATTGAACCAGGCCACGGGCATTCCGACGATGAATCCGGTGAGAGCCGCGCCAGCGAGCGCAACGCAGGCTAAGCGCCCATTGAAGGCGATCTCTGCGCCGAGTGGCAACTGGTGCGAACCCAGGGCCGCCAGAAGCTGGATGCCGGCGGCGCCGACGAGCAGGCCGAAAACTCCCCCTGTAACGGTGAGCAGCACAGATTCCGCCATCACCTCCCGCACGATATTTCCGTTGCTAGCGCCCAAAGCTCGGCGGATGGCAAGCTCCCGCGACCGGTTGCTGGCGCGGATGAGCATGAGGTTCACGAGGTTGACGCCTCCGATGACGAGAAGGAAAAGTGCCCCTGCCTGGAGGAGCAGGAGCGTCGGCCTGATCGAGGAGACGTAATCGGCCTGAAGGGGGGCAACGACCGAGTAGCAGCCGGCCTGCTCGATCAGCTTGGCATAGGGGTACTCCGCGGCGGTCTCTGTGTCGTCGGCAGCGATTTGGGCCCGGGCCTCGGCGACGGTCGCCCCGTCCCTCAGGCGAGCAACCATCATCCTGCCGAATTCATGGCGCCTGTCGACGCCGCGCTCGCTCTTGTCGGACGACATCGGCGTGTAGACGGGCGCCCGAAGCGAAAGGAATCGGAACCCCGGCGGCAAAACGCCCACGACCTTGCGGGGTGTCGCGTCCATCCGCACCGACCTGCCTAGGATTGCTGGGTCTCCCGCAAACGCGTTCTTCCAGTATTCGTAGCTCAAGATGGCGACCTGGTCCGTCTGATAGGTCATTTCTGATTCCGTAAAGAAACGGCCCATGAAGGGATGGACCCCAAGCGTGTCGAAGAACTCCGGCGTGACCCGCCCCGTGTCCTCGACCGTCGTGGCTCCAGGCTCACCGATCACTGAGGTGCTGCTGCCAATTTCCGCCAGGGATTCCAATGAGGAAAACTTCCCCTTTCGCTCGTAATAGTTGGTCAGCGAGGCGCCGTTTATAGCTCCAGGAAGATGGGGGTACGTGTAGTAAATCGTGAGCAGCCGGTCGGCGCGGGGGAAGGGCAGCGAGCGAATCAGGAGCGCGTCGACCACCGCGAAAATCGCCAGATTGGCGCCGATGCAGAGCGCGAGTGTCAGTATGGCCACCGCGGTGAAGCCGCTGTTCCTCATTAGGACGCGTGCCCCGAAACAAAGATCCCGAATGAACTCTTCCAGCAGTCTCCAGCCTAGCCCGTCGCGGCATTGTTCTTTGAATTGATCGATGCCTCCAAACCGGCGCTGTGCTGCATAGCGGGCCTCCTCGGGAGATAGGCCGTTAGCGATGCTCTTCCCCATCAGGTGCTCAATGTGCAGCCGCATCTCTTCCGCCATTTCGCTCTCCAATCTCCTCGTTTGGAAGAATGCACGAGTGCGACTGACGAACTGTCGAAGCCAACTCATCGAGGGCTACGCCGATGTCATCACCCCAGCCACTGCAAGGACCAGCCGAGCCCATGTTTCCTTCTCTGCCTCCAACTGCTTTCGTCCTGCCTTGGTGAGTCGATAATACTTTGCCCGGCGATTATTATCGGATTGGCCCCATTCAGACTCGATCCAGCCTTTATCCTGCATGCGGTAGAGCGCCGGATAAAGTGAACCTTCGCCTACCGACAGAACATCCTGGGAAAGCTCCCCGATTCGCTCGGCAATTCCCCATCCGTGCATGTCGCCACGGCAGAGGACGCGCAATATGAGCATGTCGAGCGTCCCTTGGATAAGTTCATTTTGTGTCATTGTCGCCCCCTCGATGATCGATGGGAGCACCGCTCCTATCGAACGTCAAGGGGTAATGTACCTGCGTCGCGCGTCCGCGAAAGTTTCGATGCGTAGCGAAACCGATCCTTTTACGGACACCGAGTCCTAACCGCGGCTGGCCTTTGCATTCAACGCTATAGCATCCTCAGGAGTTTCAGAATTACTCTACCGGTTTCCGCTTGACACTTCCTACAAGTGTGAGACTGTTCCTACAGTTGTAGGAACTATGACCCCAAAGATCTCATCTTCTGAATGGGAGGTTATGAACGTAGTATGGGCGAATCCGCCGCCTGTAACTTCGGCGATGGTTCACGCGGGTTTGCCGGAGGAACGGGGTTGGAAGCAAAAAACAGTCAACACATTCCTTACTCGGCTTGTCGCCAAGAAGGTACTGACCGTTACGAAGCTGGGAAACACGAATCTGTACGCGCCACGATTGCGACGGGAGCAATGCGTAGCTGCCGAGGGAGATACTTTTCTGAAGAAGGTTTTTCAGGGAGCGGCCGGCCCGCTGATGCTCCATTTTTGTGAAAAAGCCGAGCTATCCGACCGCGAGATCAAACAACTGGAGCAGATCCTAGAATTAAAGAAGGGTAGCAAATGAAATTGATAGAAGCAGCCTTTTCGACGTTCGCCGCTCAATCCTGGAGGATCGGCTGTTTGATATGTGTCTTGGGGATTCTACGATGGGCGATTAGAGGCCGGGTTCCGCAGCAGATCCTATTCGGCATTTGGATCATCGTGGCCATTGCTCTGTTGTTCCCGATCTCAATACCGGTCGCCTGGAACCCTATCCCATTTGCAAGCCTAACACTTCCGGCGACACACGAAGGCATTGACACTTCAGCCCGTACCACGGGCCAGGGGATCCCGAGGTTCCTTTCGATCTTAAATCCCGCGGCGACTCCATCGATTCCGTCCGAAGCCGGTTCGCCTCGCTTCCGGAACGCTACTTCGGTCGTTGTTTTTGTCTGGTTATTGGGCGCCGCCACCCTGCTAGCCATCCGCGCCGGGATGTGGCATCGGTTTCGGGGCCGCCTAGGACAGTCCGTCGTGCCGACGAATCCCAAGTACATGGCAGCCATCGTGGACTGCGCTCAGATGCTCGGGGTTAGGACGCCGATTTCCGTGTTTGAGAGCGACGCTGCCGTTGGGCCTGCGATAGGTGGCGTTTGGAAGCCGTATCTGGTCATCCCGTCGTCTTTGGGGGCTCAACTTTCAGATGGGGAACTCCGGCTGGTTATTCTCCATGAACTCGGGCATTGGCGCAGGCGGGATACGGTAGCCAACGTATTAGTCCAATGCGCCCTGGTGGTGCATTGGTTTAATCCAGCGGTGTGGCTTTTCGCCAATATGGCACGCTTGGACTGTGAACTTGCGTGCGATGAGTTCGTCTTGGGTCACATGGCCAAGTCGGGCCCGGACGTTTACGGCAAGACCATCCTAAAAGTACTCGCAACAGTTCAGCGCCGGAGTGCTCCAACGGCAGTTCTCGGAATCCTTGGGAGTAAACAACAAATAGAACGGAGAATCAAAATGATCGCACGATTTAGAACCGTTAGTGTCTCCAGAATTGCCGCGGGATGCTGCCTCATCGGCCTTGTCGTAATAGCAGCAGTGACTAGCAAATTGAAGGCGTCCAGCGCGGATACGACACAGCCGGTTTCGTCCAGTCCTGCGGGACAAGTAACTCATAAGGAGCTGAAGCGCTACGAAAGCTCCGAGTGGAAGTTCGCGATCGATACGCCGACAAACTGGAATAGGTTCCCGCCGGTCTCCTCGAACAGCCCTTATGAAGTGGTGCGCTTCCAATCGATTGAGAATGGCGTTCACGACCTCCTCATCGTTTTTCGGTCGCCGCGTGATCCAAGCAAATCCCCCACAGAATGGCTGCAAGAGATGCAAAAGGTTCTGGAAAAAGGAGGCTTTGGGAATTTCGTCGTAGGGAAAACGACGATCGGGTCGAGAGAAGTATTAACACTCGACTTCGACAAAGCCAGTCCGGACGGGGGACTTTGGTCCTGTCGGCACTATATGATTTCCGACGGCACGCTCGGATACGTACTGGGATTCGGTACAAACCAACGTGAGCAAATGGCGGATTTGCAGGACCGGATAGCGAAGAGCTTTCAAATCCTCGAATAACCTTCGGCTCTCTTGCCGCAGAAGCATTTCTTGCGGGATGAGGAAAGTGTCTGACAGCCGTTACCTAGCTGTCTGATCCTTCTTAAGGCCGTCGAGGTTTCAACATTTCAACTGACGGGTGTTTCTAGAAGGGTGAGTTTTGCAGGACCAGCCTCTTGGCCGCGGGCAGAACTTCATGCCTTAGCGGTGTAGACCGGCGCATATCGTCGGCCCCCCAAAGAGTCCCCCAAAGAAGACCTGTTTTTCAGGCCGTTTCAGTGGGAAACCCAGTCAGGCTCATAACCTGTAGGCCGCACTTAGGGAAATGCGGTATATGGGACCCACACCTGCATTTCAGTCGTCAACGACAGATGTTTCCCGGCGCCGCGAGGTCTATTTGTCGCCGGGGGGTTCGGAGGTAAGCTGGGGATTCGGCACCGATGCCTAGCCTACGTTTTACAAGGACGGTGCCAGGAATTGAATTTAGAAGCCCGCCGAACTTGGCCGCGGCGTGTTGGCGGCAGCTTCCGTGCCCGTGAATGTTTCGGAAGGCAGGACACGGAAGAGGGCGGGACGAGAAGTCATCCTTTGGGGGGATGGATTTCGATCACCGCAGCACCGCAGCCCCTTTCATAAAAGGGGCTGCGGTGCTGCGGTAGCCGAAATTGCGGTATAATTTGCGGTCTTTTGCGGTTTGCGGTAACAGGAATTAAACTGCGAGTTCTAAAAGCCTTAGAGAACCCTCACGCACAATCCCGAGCTGCTTCATTTTCTTCACGTCGCCCTGTGCGGTACGCACACTGCATTTTGCAACTTTTTGGATGGCTTCAACAAGGGCGCAATAGCGCATCCCGCGAGTCGGGCAGTCAGCGTAGCTGTCTCGGGCAATTTCGGTCAGAGATTCGCGCTCTTTTCTTTCACGCTCGGTCCGAACGGTCTCAACAGAGACGTGCATCTGCTCGCTCTCGTCCCATCGGAAACATGGGCCGTCAGCTTTGAGAATTGGCGCTTTGCGCTGCTTGGTAGAGTAAACAACAGTGCGGCCCGTTTCGCCGTCCTTCTCAAGCAGAAGGTTCGTCTCCGCGCGTCGCTCCAAATGGCTTCCAAGGTGCCCGCGACCTTTTTCCGCCGAGCCTGGATTCAAGTGCAAAACCGAAATCACCGGGCAATCGAAATTGACCGCAAGCCCCTGAAGATAGTCCACGAACGGGAAACATTCCTCGGCGTCGTTCGGGTCGTTCACAAAGTCAGCGACGCCATCCAGAGAAAGCGAATGCACCCCGCCAAAATCCCTCTTGGCTTTTCTGAGCACGTGCTCCAGCGCAGTGCGCCGGTGTGCAATTGGCCAGCCGACGAGGCTGAAGGATAGTAACCATGGCGGCAGTGCCTCTCGCCCTGCGCGCTTCAAAGCCGTCTTGATTCCAAACCAATGGTCGCCGGGCGCCTGCTCGGTATCGAAATGCACAACCGCCCGGCCCTCCGGGTTGTCGGAAGAGATACCAAGAAAATCGCCGGTCCGCCCCCCCGGACATTGTGGCGCTGAGCATCGCCCCCGCGAATGCGGTCTTGCCGTCCTTGGGCTTCGCATAAATGCAGACGAGGTTTCCGGGTGTGGCAATTGGAACCCCTTTCAACCGGAACACCACGCGCAGGGGCGGCGGCGCGCGGTCGGAACGTATTCGGGCGGCATCCAGCCGCCTTGTCATCGTCTCGCCGGCAAATGCAGCGCTTTCTCTGAGCGCATCGAACCTCTCCATGAGCGAAGCAACCGACACGCCGCCAGCTTGGCACGCCCGATTGGCCTCCTTGGCAAGGGAGAGAAACTGGCGGCGCAAACTCAGCTCGCGAACCTGGTCGATGAAATAGCCCGCCTGTTTCGTTGTCGGACTGTCCCCGCTGGCGCGCGTTAGAAAGCTGTACACTTCGGCTGGATCAAGCCGCTTGGCGGTCCTTAGCTCTTCGGCGAGAACAGCGAGGTCAATTGGAGCAAGCCGCTTTTGAAGTTCCTGAAGCGTCCTGAAGATAGCTTGATGGGCCGGTACGAAAAACGACTCGGGCGCGATCCCAGCTTCGTTGCAACGGGCAACTACGCCGTCTGTCAGGCAGCAGGAAAGCAGGTGCTCTTCAGCCTCGACGCTGTGCGGCGGTGAGTGGCCGTTGCTTTGGGTGCTCATAGTCGAGTCCGTGGAAAGCGGCAACGTTGGCTTCGACGAACGAGTGTCGGCGCTGCGCCTAGGCGTATTGGTGTCTCTGAAATCTCGCTTCGATGCCGACAGAAATCTGCCGCGAGCCGACTTATCTCGGGAGCGGGGTTGGCAGGCAGCCTGGCTTGGACCTGGCCGTAATTGTCGATGTCCTGGAGACGAAAACGATACGCGGCACGGATGCGCTGGTGAGCTAGCTTGGCTTTGCCATCCCGGCCAATTGTAGCCTCCCTACGAATGCTATCCGGTGATGTGCGCAACCGCGCAGCCGCTTCGTACACGTCCAAGACGCGGGGCCACGCCGCATCTGTCGGCCATCGAGACCAACATGCGTCCCGAAATTCGTCCGAAGACCTGTACGCGTTCGCCGACTTATACCCGAGTTCTTGCCAAGCCTTGGGATTCGTACGAGAGCAGTCATAGGGCCCCACCGGCGCATTCACTCTATGGGGCACAGGGCGCTCGGGCCGCTTTGCCGAGCGGCCTGAATTGCCTTGGACTTTTGAGTTTTCTTTCACCAGTAGTGACCCCGTTCCCTGATCCGATCGTCCGCGAGCCCTCGAAAACAAGTCGGCCGATAGGCTTTTGTAAGAGCTTCACACTGAGCTTACTATGACGCTTCACTTTGCTGGAGTGTGCTCGGAATTTCTTGCTGCGTTTTTCCTCTATGCACTTTACTCAACCAACCCAAACCTGTAGTGGTGTGGGGTGGGACGCGAATACCCTGAGTCGCTGGAGGAACTGGAGACACGATTTGCGAGTGAGAAGGCGTGTCGGGAGTACCTGCTTGGTCTGCGATGGACTGATGGGTTCAGGTGTCCAAGGTGCGGGCACAGGAAAGCTTGGAGGATGAAAAGGGAGCTGTGGCTCTGTCAGGGGTGTCGCCGGCAGGTGTCGATCACATCGGGAACAATTCTCCATGACAGCCGACTTCCTTTGCGGACCTGGTTTCGTGCGATCTGGCACTTCACCGGCCAGCAGGACGGAGTAGTACGCGCGGCTGACCTAGAACGAAAGCTGGACCTGGGCAGCTATAGGTCGGCGTGGGCGCTGTTGCACAAGTTGCGGCGTGCGATGGTGCAACCGGGAGAAGATCGTCTCCGTGGAGTCGTCGCGGTGGAGGAGATCGACTTGAGCGGCGGCAAAATGGGCGTCAAGGGCCAGCTAACGTTCAAGATGCCTCTCGTCTTGGTTGCCGCTGAAATGGATGGCGATGAAATCAAAAGAATACGGCTGCGCAACGTCGATGAGCTGAACAAGGCTAGCGCGAAGGCGTTTGTCGCGGACATGATCGAACAAGGCAGCACCATCCGAGCCTCTGACCCGATCGTCTATAAAAACATCCCCGGCTATGCGCGCGATCGATGTGTGCGAGGAACTGATCCAAGCGCGGAAGCCATGCGGGTGCCGATAATCCGTCGGGTAGAGTCTAGGTTGAAGCGCTGGTTGCTGGAAATGAATCTGGGGGCGATTGCGCAGAGACAACTCGGCTATTACCTCGGCGTATTTGCCTTCCGATTCAACTGCCACGCATCCCTTTCGCAGGGAAAGCTGTTTCACGGCTTCGTTCAACAGGCTGTCGCGATTCCGCCGACTGCGCCCCACGCAATCCTCGCGCGCCATTTCTAGGCGGGCCTGGGATGCGGGGCATGGGTGATGTGAGGGTGCCTTGAGGGCCAGTCCACCCGTTTGATTCTAGGAGATTTCCCGGCTGGCTTCGGGCTTGGGTCGTTCTGGCGTCATCAACGGCCGCAGGCCAACCCGGCGTTTAGATGCCGCCGGGCGATCCCCCGTGGGCGCGTTTGCCGGGACGCCGCCGTCGGCTGGCGGCCCATGGCTCGCTGCCGGGCCAACACCCTTGGATGGCAGCGCAGCCCTGGCCGGCGCACCGGCGGCGGGGACCGGTAACGGCCGGAGCTTGTATTTCTTCTCGGGTATCGGGAGCGGGAGGAGTCCCCGGCGGCGCCCATCCATCCCAGGCGTGAGCGCGAGCCGCCCCCGGGAGAGCCGCCGGGCAATCGCAGTACGCCCTTCGCCCATGTGCCGGCCGGGCCTTTTGACGGGCCCGACAATTACTTTCCCGCTCAGCTCCGCCTCCCTGCGGAGCCTGGCATAAGACTTGTGCTCGATGTCGCCAACGAATCCGGCACGCCGGAGCGCGGCATTCATGGCGCCAGTCCACCAAACGCGGATGGCCTCCACGCACTTGCCGCCTGTCGCGAACGCATCTAGTTGCCGCGTCTTCTTGCCGAGGGACTTGCCGCCAACGACCTCGCGGGCGGTCAGTAACAGGTGGGTGTGCCAGTTGAAACTACTGCCTCCCTTCGGGGGCGGGTGAATGCCCCAAACCACAGCAACCTTGAGCGTCCGGACGAGGTATTCGGCAAAGTCCCGGACCAGCGAAAGCCGCTTGGATTTCGAAAGTTCATGCGGAAGAGCGGCGATGATGATCCTGCCTTCGACGGCGTCCTTGCGCCTTTCCGAACGGGTCGCCGAAAAGATCAGCTTGCCGATTGTGTCGTCCCATCCCGACATCCCCGTCGCCTCGATTGGACCCGCGTTCCTGTAGTCGTGTATCCGTCCAGTGCGCGGACTCATTGTCACGTCCCGGACTATGTACGCGACTTGCCGGGCGAACGTGTTCTGCCGGCGCCTCCGGGCGGATTTTATGCTGATGCTGAGGTGTCTGCTCATGGTCCAATTATGGGGGCCAAGCAGGGGGCATTGCGGGCACGCCGGGATCGCGATGCGAAAGTGCGCATGGGCCCGCGGCGCCAAAACCACGGCACCCCGGCCACCAGGCTTCAACCCGAGTCGCGGGGCCCCATCCTTCGCCCGTGCAGCCTACGTCCCCGTTACCCCCGGGTTTAGCCGACCCGATTCATTTCTGACGCCACCCCGCCCATACTTATCGGTACTGCCATGAAGAACACATCCCCAATCCAGCCCCCATCCCCGAAACCTGCGGTGCGTCAAAGAATCCGGAAGCTTCCCACGCCATTCGAACCAACCGCCTCGGCCCCGAGCCGCGCCAGATCCGATGGCGACCATGCCAAGCAGATCTCCATTCAGGGAAAAGCGATGGCAAGGCTGTACTACGCGGTTGGCCGAAAGGTTCTGGAAGACCCGTACCTACCGAGTCTGCTTGCCTACCATTTCAATGCGCGCCTCGAAGATCACGAATGGTTCCAGGAGGTCACGGGCAGATTCGGCCGGCTGAAGGCCGAGCTTGATCGTCTCAAGGGCGATGCTGCCTAGGGCGGGTGGCCCGGCCTCGTCCCCGGGGGATCACGCCCGGTATGAAACCTCCGCCTCACGTGGGGATCCGCGCCCCTTTGAGGCGCATGTTTGCTCCATCGGCGCGTTTGCCTGCCATGATCCGTCAAGATGGCTCCGGAAAGTGCCTTCCTAAGCCCGGCCCTTGATGCCACTGGCCTGCATATTCGCGGAACGGCGTAGGGCCTCCCAGTGCCCTTAGAATCGCCAAGTGACCCCACCCAGTGTGCCATTTGGGCACGCAGGACCACAACCGGTGGTGGCCGGGCCGGGCCGCCTAGGACTCCCCAACCCGGCTGTCCCCGTCAAAGCGGGGCCACTGGGCCGCAGGCTGCTACCGATGGTGCCGGGATTCGAGGCGCGGCCAACACCCCCCGGGGGGCCCCTGTTATGGAAGAGGCTCATAGAAGCACCATAAATATCTACGGGAAAGCTCTTTGCATCCAATATCAGGAAATCAGGCAAACCTGATGTTCGCAGCGGAAAGAAGCAGGCCCCGCTAGCTGGTAAGGGCCGCCGGCTCGGCTTGTGCCGTAGGGAGTGGCCCCTGGCTGCGGGTGCCCATGGCGGGTGTGAGCCGTGAGGGCAGACTGCGCACGAGGTCGGCGCACCGCTTCGCATCGGGCTCCAAATATCGCACCGTACTTCGAAGGTCTCCGTCTGCATGCCCTAGGCAGACCTGACAGGCGCGAATGTCGTGGCCGCTAAGCTCGTACAGCTCTCTGGCAAAGGTCTTCCTTAATGAGTGCGTGCTTATGCGGCTGGCGTCGAGGCCGGCAGCCAAGGCCGCAGTCTTAATGGCGCACCATGCTTGCCTGGGGCCTATGGGCTGGTTCGAACCTTTGCGCGATGGGAAGAGAAACTGGTTCGGTGCGGGCTGGCCTCCGGGGAAATTTGCCAGCCAAAAGGCGAGCGCGCTACGCAAATCAGAGTGAGTCGGAATGGTCCTGCCGTGGATGCCCCGGTACCGCTTGGAGCCCTTAAAATTGCGCCGGGGGATGGTGATTTCGGATCTAGGCGTGAGCCCATTGGCAACCATGCCGACCGTGAGGGACAAAAGCTCGGAGATCCTTAGGCCAAGGTGTTGCCCCGCCAGGACGAGCAGTCGGTCTCTGTCGCACCTGAGCGCCCCGATAAGGGCGTCGGACTCCGGGTGACTTAATGCACGGGCGCCGGCCATTCTTCCCCAAGATGGGCTCCCGGTTCCATTCGGTTGCCGCCAGCCGTGGGAGCACTTCAGGGCCCGTCTGGCTTGGCGTTTAGACGGCCTCGGGCCGCCCCGGCCGGGACCCAGGAGACCCATTGCCACTTGGCCGTCGGGCTCGCTGGCGACGCTTAGGCTCCCGCATTGCACGGCCCAGCACGTTGGATAGTAGCCTCTTGTTAAGAGCTTTGGACGTAGCGATCGAAATACTCAAGGCGCTTGTTGCGACGGGGTACGATTGCACGCAAAAGAGGGCTGTCCGCTGGCTGAATTCGTGTATGATGGGAGTATGCTTTCCAGCACCTCGCGCGTTCCGAACCTTCCAGATGGGACAATTGCGCTTACTTACGACGATGGACCTGGGCCACATTCAGTAGATCTGGCTCGGTTCCTGAATGAGCGGAGGGTAAAGGCGACATTTTTCGTCGTTGGGCGATTTATCCGCGAGCGACCCGGGGTAATTTCGCAGCTTCAGAATTTAGGCCATGCAGTGGGCAACCATACCGACACCCACGAAGTTCTTCCACGACTCGTGAACTCGGTCGATGTCTTAGAAAGAGAAGTCATTCGCGCTCACAAGGAAATAGAAACCTGGTCCGGACGCGCCCCGCACCTGTTTCGCGCGCCTGGAGGATGCTGGTCGGAGGCCGTTGCCGATGTCTTAAATCGGGTTCCCGAGTTGCAAGCTTACTCGGGCCCCTTTGGGTGGGACATCGAGGTCGCCGATTATGAAATTGGACAGCCAAGACATTTGACGCCTGGAAACCCGATTCATACCTTGGAAAATTGTCAGGCTGAGTACCTAAGACGAATTCGAGAAAAGCGACGGGGGGTCGTGCTCTTGCATGACTGGTCGGCCGATCCCGCGGGTCCATTTGGCGACCGTCTGCGGGCGAATAATCGAACCTTGGAACTGACGAAGTGGTTAGTGCCGCAGATTCAAGATTTCAAGTTCGTCCGTCTGGACGAGATCTAAATGAACACAGCTCCCATGAGTAGCATCCCCATTTCGCTCCCAGCGGATTCTGCCAAAAACGATCCTGAAAGCGAGGATCGCCTCGGCCGAAGCGGGTTCTGCAAAGTTCTCGCCCGGGTGTTAGCAAATGGAAACTCAACTGGTAGTTCCGTCTTGGCCATCTATGGGAATTGGGGTGTTGGCAAGACTACGGTTAAGAACTTCGCTCTTCATTATCTGCGGCACGAGCATGGAATCGTCCCGATTGAGTTCGAACCTTGGCAATGGAGCGGACGGGACCGCGTGATCGATGCGCTGTTTTCGGCAATCGAGTCAAGTTTAGGGAAACAAAACTTAAGAGATGCCGAGAAGCGTTTCAAAGCACTGACCCGAGTGCTCGGAGTAACAGTCCCAACGCTCGACTTCGTACAACTCGTATTGCCGTCAGTCGTCGCTGTGATCGCTGGTGGTCTGGTTTATTTCGGGATCTCATTCACTCTTTCTCTACGCCAATTGCCGGAAGCGATCATCGCCTTAGGTATTGGACTGTTAGGACTCTTGAAGAGCGTCCATGCAATCGCGAAGGCCTTGAGCGAATACTATGCCAATGCTCGGGAGGCCAGATGCGAAGCATTAGATGACGCTCGTGATAGCTTGGTTAAGGAGCTACAAAAACGAAAGAAGCCTCTCGTAATTGTCATTGATGACATCGATCGCCTCGAGGCCTCTGAAATCCGCCAGGTCATACAAACCGTAAAGGCCGTTTCCAACCTGCCTAACGTTGTCTATCTCTTGCTATTCCAACGAGAGGTAGTGGAGAAGGCACTTGAGGAAGTGGCTGGCGACGGGAATGGGGCACAATTCCTCGAGAAGGCAATTTTGGTTGGCTTCCATGTGCCGGAACCCCCTCCCGGCAGGATCATGGAGATGCTCGATGAGTCTATTGCTGAACGGCGGCGTGACTCGGAATTCTCGCGACACTGGGACGACGCCCGTTGGCAAGACATCGTAAAGCCTTCTCTACACAGCTTTTTTCGCACGGCTCGTGATGTGATTCGCTTCGGCGCCGCGTTGCAGGTTTACGTCGAGCAACACCGCCACAACAATGCTCTCGAGGTAAATCCAATTGATCTCATCGCGCTCGAAACGATTCGGATGTTCGAGCCGAATCTTTTTGAGCGATTGGCCCGCTTCCCCATCGTCGGCCCCAGCCAGCTCTTGCCGCCGATGGCTACCGATGAGGAACTAGAGAAGAAGGCACATCTGGAACTCTCCGAACTGCTCGAACTCACCACCAAAGCGCACAAGTCATCGATTCCGATTCTTCTTAAGGCCGTGTTTCCTCATCTTGCTGCGTTGAGCGGGAATGAGACCGCTGAAATAACGCCCAATTGGGATCGCGATCTTCGGATATGCCACCCTCTTTACTATTCAAGGTACTTCGACCTCGCCCTTGCGGCAAACCGAGTCACCGACCGAGAGTTCCAAACGATAGTGGAGAACTCTGGGAGCATTGAAGGTCTTCGTGCACAGCTTGAAGCTCTCAAGAAAAAGAAGCTCCTTCCGGACTTCGTGGCTCGTTTCTTCCCGCGTATTTCCGACATCCCACCCGAAAACCTTTCGTTTTTCGTGCGCGCATTAGCTGAGGAAGGAGAGTCTCTTCCGGACATGTACGAAGAAGCCGAGGATGCTGGGAGCAAAGACAACGCGCTCGCACTTGCATATCAGGCGCTGAAACAAATGGCGGACAATGGGCAACGACGGGAAGCCCTCCGCAGCCTCTTGGAGTTATCTCCATCCCTCGACTTCGGAGTGCATCTGGTCGCCGCCATCAATTCTGCGGAGAAGAAGAATGACCCTATGAATCAGCCTCTTCTCCCCGCAGCCGACATCGCCGAGCTTGTTCCAATTGCCCTAAGGCGCATCCGAAATGAAGCAAAGAATGGCCTATTGCCGACACACCCATGGTTTACTCGACATCTCTACCGTTGGGCTGACTGGGGTGGTGTCAACGAGACGAAGGCCTGGGTTGCCACTTATGTCACTGATGGCCCCGCAGCTCGCGCCTTTATTGATAGATGGACATCGCGGATCGTCCGAACAGGGAAGACCGTTCAATATGTACCATGTTTGGATGGTGAGGGGCTGGACCGTATAGTTGGTTTTGATTTCCTAGACCAACTCCTTGCTAAGCCAATAACGGGCAAACCTAATTCGCCTTCAGAGGAAATTGCGCTGAAACTTTACGATAAAGCGAAGGAGCTAAAAGCTGCCGGACAACAATCGAAGAACGTCAATTTCGAGGGCATCTGATCGCCGGCGGGTCGGTATGGAAAGGTGGCGGGCTAGATACTTGTACGAGCGCATCGATTGCAAAGCCTTAGGCCCCAAAAGGCAGGCGTTGGTAAAATTTACCTGGCGGAACGCCCCCCGCCGGCTCCTGCCCTCCAGCGCCCGGTCGGGTGCTCCGTTTCCCCCAAACGGGTGCAGTGCCGGCCGCCCGCTTGCAGATGAGACGAGCTGGCAAAGAGCAGACGCTATTTCACGGTTGGTTTGCTTCGGGACTCGACCTACCTACGTCGCTGGTGCGTCAGAATGGGAGCCCCAGCCCGCAGACTCTCATTGTGACCCTCCAGCAACGGGGGCAGGTCACGAACTGTCACTCTTCAAGCCCTGGTGGAAGCAGAATCTCGTTCCCTAGAAAAGGATTCCTAGCCGCGCCAAAGACGAATTCTCCCGCCGTCTCGCCGACATTGCGGTTTCTCAACCACGACTCCCCCTCCAAGCCGTTCCCATTTCCACCAATTATTCCAACCCTTTTTAGCAATGCCACGCTCTCAGCGCTGTCGGCCCATTCGCTATTCTTTGCGTAAGGGCATATAACAGCGTAGCGCAGAAAACCAGCAGTCCATTGCACCAGTTTAATAAGACTTCCTCTTGTTGCCTCAGGCAGATCCGCGATCTCTTTCAACAGCCGCTCATGCTCGGCACGCCGCTTTGCGTCTGAATCTGCCAGTTCAGGCGCAACATGTCTCCGCATGAACTCGATTATCGTCGCGTGACAGAGGCGCTCAAACCACGTGAGAAACGGAATGAATCGAGTCTTCCCACGGAGAGCTAACAACTGGCCAAGGGCTTGAGGGCGTACCCTTTCCCTCAGACCAGCCGCAACGTATTCGGGCAAAGGCTCGCCACTATGAATGAAACTTGAACGCGCAGTGTAAATCTCCTTCAAACACTGGTCGTAATTCTCCCGCGTGACGGCGAGGGTATCGGAGGTCTTCGGATAAAGTTCGTCGTCGTGTGTCCAAAACGAAGCCGTCACAAATTCGCTTAGAAAACGGAGGAATTTTTGCCTGACGAAATGCTCACCCTCAAGGAGGTCCTCTTTTAGTTGCGCCACGTGAGGGGCCGCGTCGTTGCACGCGGAAATCAGTCCAAGCGTAGCCTTCGCTTTTTCGAATTTGGGTACGCTGTCGAAGTCGAACTTTGCGCCTTTGTAATAGTGCCCAGCCAAACACTCGATTGCGGACACGAACGACAAATATGCGAGCGACGAATCAAATTCCGCCAACGACAACCCGACGTGATAGAACTTGGATGCGCCTAGTACAGCCTCAACCCGCGGGTCCTCACTCTTCGCCAGACCGACAATGATCGCGCAGAATTCGTTCGAGTCGACTCCACATGGAATAGGCGCGGGAAATCGGCGACTAGGGGACGGAAACAGTCTTTGTGGCTCGCCACTCGTGGGCTCGTTGTCTTCTCGGCGGAGGCCAAGGGGAATCAAGGCCTCGCGTGCGAAAAGGCTCAGAAGTACCAGGAAATCGTGAGCTACCTCGTCTGAGGGGAGCCATGTCGAATAGACCTTCTCAGTATTGTCTTCTTCTTCAAAACATTCAAACGAGAGACACAACTCCTGTGGCAACTGATAGTAAGGATACGAGATGACCTTAACCACGTATGGGCATCCAGCGTGACTTCCAATCACCCAACGTCCCGCTCCTGAGCTGTATCGGTCCGCTGTGATTATCGTCTTATCGAACAGCTCACGCCCTGTTTGAAGATGGTATTCTACCGGAACGCGGCGCTTCTTGGCGCCCTCGGCATCAATTCCTGTAAGACAACGAGTGTTGCGTGCTAGCCCCATAATCACAAAAAGACAGACCTAACGTCGAACGAGCAACGGAAATAATGTCACGAGCTGCGGCCATAGGAAAGGTGCATCACGGTTTCGTCAAATCGTTCGCTCCGTTCTGATGGATCGACACGGGCTCGCTTCGGACCTCTTATCGCGAATCCCCATAGAGCTGTGTGCGAATGAGTGAGTTGCTTCAAGACCTCAAATTCGGAATCCGGGCGCTCTGGAAAAGCCCCGGCTTTTCAATCGCAGCGCTCTTGACGATGGCAATTGGGATCGGTGCAAACGCGGCGATATTCAGCTTCGTCGATGGCGCGATCCTAAAGCCATTGCCTTATCCGGAGCCCGACGGGCTCGTGTGTCTTTGCTCGCTGAAGCCCGACCATAGCTGGAACTACATATCATCGCTCGACTTCCTCGATTGGCAAAAGCGAAACAAGGTCTTCAAGTACCTCGCAGCTTATACGTGGGAAAACCCGGCTTTGACGGGAATTGGGGAGCCGGTGCTGCTGCATGGCCTGGCGGTCTCAGCGCACTACCTCGACATTCTCGGGATCAAGACGGCTCTCGGTCGGACGTTTGTTGAGGGCGAGGACCAGATAGGCCAGAATCACGTCGTGGTTCTCAGCAATTCGCTGTGGACATCCAGGTTCGGGGCTGATCCCGGCATCATCGGAAAGTCAATTACACTCGATGGCGAAGCGAACACGGTGATCGGTGTCCTTGCAAAGGGAAACCCATTAGAGCGGGGATACGACCAATTCTGGCAGCCGCTCGCCTTTACCCCAAAGAACCTAACACGCGATCTTCACATGCTGTTGGCGTTCGGGCGACTGAAGCCGGGCGTCACATGGAAGCAGGCACAAACGCAGATGGAAGCCGTGGCTATCTCCATTGCGCACGATTACCCGAAGTCGGACAAGGGATGGGGAATCGCGGTGTGGCCGATCGCCTGGAACATCGGAGGGGATTTTACGAAATCGCTCTACGTGCTCATGGCAGCCGTTGGAATGGTCCTACTGATCGCCTGCGCCAATCTCGCGAACCTGACGCTTGCAAGGGGGATAGCCCGAGAGCGAGAGGTCGCGATTCGTACCGCGCTTGGTGCCAGCCGCTGGAGGCTGGTGCGCCAGCTTCTTTCGGAAAGCCTGTCATTATCGTTCGCAGGAGGGGCACTCGGCTTGCTTGTCGCCTACGGCGGAATTGCCGCAATAAAGGCGGCGATGCCGGCGTATTGGCTGCCTATGGAGGCCGTCGTCGAGATGGACGGACGCATTCTGCTATTCACACTTGGGCTGTCGGCGCTCACGGGCCTCGTTTTTGGACTGGTTCCCGCGCTAAAGGCTTCCCATCCAAACCTTACGAATGCCATCAAGCAAGGGGGCGTCGGATCGAGCACGGGACGATCACGAAATGTTCTGCGTAGCCTCTTGGTCGTCACGGAGGTCGCGCTGGCCTGCACCCTGCTCAGTGGGGCCGGCCTCCTAATCAGGAGCTTCTTCGAGTTACGGCGTGCCGATCTGGGCTTTGACCCCACAAACGTTGTCACCGCTTGGCTGCCGATTACTGAAAAACGCTATCCTTCGGCGGAGCGTTGCAATCTCTATCGCCATCAGCTCTTGGATCGCGTCGGTTCTCTGCCAGGGGTTCGAGATGTGGCATTGACCTCGGCGCTACCCATGTACGGCCAGGGCTGGGGCATGCCCTTTGAGATCGCCGGCCCGAAGTCGGTCGATGTTGCCAATCGTCCGTGGTGTTTCGTCAAGATGGTTTCCCCTTCGTATTTTCACGCCCTCGGCATCCGGCTGATCAAGGGTCGTTCGCTGAGCGAACGCGATGTAAAGGGTGCTCCGCTGGCTGCGGTCATCAACCAGGCCATGGCCAAGAAGTTCTTCCAGAATGGGGATCCAGTCGGAAGACACATTTTGATGCAGGAGATTCAATACGCCAAAGACCAGTTTGGGCCTGATGTTTCGTGGGAGGTGGTCGGAGTGATGTCAGACGAACAAGTCCAAGGGCTCAGTGACAGGAACGACAACAACTCAGGCACCAATGACAAGGCCGGCATCTATGTCACAAATGACCAATGCCCACAGATGATTCAGGCGCTCGTTGTTCGCGGAACCATAGCTCCATCCGTGTTGCAACGTTCGATTGCTAATGCCGTCCACGAAATTGATAAGGACCAAGTGCTTGAGCAGATGACGACGCTCGAACAGATTAAGTCCAATTCACTTGGCTACGACCGTCTGCGCTCTTCCTTGGTTTCGATCTTCGCAAGCGTGGCACTGTTGCTATCAGCCATTGGCCTTTACGGCGTAATCTCCTATTCGGTGGTGCAGCGAACCCGTGAGATTGGAATCCGCACGGCACTCGGCGCTGACTCCAAGAATATCCTCATTCTGATCGTGCGAAGCGGCATGACGCTCACGGGGATCGGTCTTCTCATCGGTATCGGCGGAGCGCTCGCACTTTCGCAAATCCTGTCGTCCATGCTCTTCAACATCGGCAAATATGACCCGACTACGATGGTCGCAGTTGCCGGCATTTTGATAATCATGGCGCTGCTGGCGTGCCTCATCCCGGCAAGACGCGCCACCAGGGTCGATCCGATGGTTTCACTACGGTGCGAGTGAGCCTCGCCGAGAACCCGCGTGACCTCCAATCCGGGGTCGCTCGCATGTTCGCTGCACACGCAATCGGCGATGAGGGAATCGCCAATTCCGGGAGCCTTGAGCCTTGCCTAGCTGTCCGCCCACGGCGAGGACATCACGTATTCATTAGCGGCTCTTGGCCGCTCTGCGGATAGATTCGATTCCGACCTTCCCTGTCACATCGCGCATGTGTCCGACCGTGGCATCGGATCGGAATCCCTCAATCGGCCTCGGCAGGTTGCCGTTTAGCGCGTCACTGCGCTTCTGCTGAATTTCGCCGCCCTTGGCACCTGGATGGTCCCGGTGCCTTTGATCTAGTCCGGGTTCTTTCATGGAGCCATTCTGCGAGGGTATTGCAGTCGCGGCAAGTTAGATCACGGCGACCTATTCCTGCCACAGGACGAGCCTTTTACGGATACACCAAGCATGTTAGTTTCGGCCGCCTCGGTCCATTCCGGTACTCCCCGGGGCCCCGTATTCCGTCATCCGGTGCCCTCGCTTCCGCGGCGAGCGACCCACCTTTCCGAACCTCGCGCTGTCCTCGCTCTGGAGCACCTCGTGGATCGCAAGCAAGCAGAACGGCTCGATTAGGCCCGTCTTATGCCACCTGATAGGCCCAGGGCACCCCGCCGGTCGAATGCCGCCATCGGACACGCATGCTTCTGCCCGGCTATGTGTTGCCCGTTTTCAATCGGCACCAATTGAGTTGCTTGGCTTTGCAGAACGCCAAGAATTACCATCGATTCTAGCCATGCCTAAGCTTCCGCCCAATTATTCTGACGAAGCTGTTAAGGAGGACATTCTGCGCAGCATTGACCGTAGCAAAGTCGGCGATCCCCGGCGGCCAAACTACGATAGCCTAGAGCGTCTTTGTGAACTTTATAGAACAGACCCTAGCAGATTGAAGCGCCTAATTGAGGAGACAATTCCAGAGGCCATCAAGGAAGAGGTAAGCTACACAGCCTTCATGGACCTTCTCAATACGCTCGATCGCAGAACCTCGGCAACCAACAAGCCATCTGGTCCGATCGAGAAAACTTAGCGCACCCAGACAGCAGGGCCTAATGCCGCATCCAAAATTGATGCCAGAGTGCCATGTGGTCGGCTAGTAGGTCGCCATGTCTTTCACTGCAATTTGAAAACGATCGGAACGGTATAGGCTATCTTTACCGGAATACCGTTCTTCTTGGCAGCAGTAAAGGCCCACTGCTTCACAGCATTGAGCGCTGAGGATTCAAAAACCGGGTCGGTTGATGAGACGACCTTCTCTTCCGCGACGTGACCATCTACATCGACAACGATCGCCACGAAAACAGTACCAGTTTTGCCGCTCAACTTAGCAGTAAACGGATATTTTGGTGCGACGCTCTTCAACAATTTCGGCGGCTCAAAATTATCGCTCTGTGAAACTGTCGCAACTTGTGTCCCAAACGCCTTTTCGTGCGCCTGGCGTTCCTTCAGTTGATCCAGTGTCTCGGTCTCTGTTCTTGGAGGATTTTTTAGCGTTTCATTTGCGCGCTCAGCATACGTAGGGTGCCGCTCCATCCGCAGCTCTTGGGATAACACCCAATCCCCTTTTACAGACAGGAACAACTGGTACGAAAGCTCGTCCGCACCGATTAGCTTCGATCGGCCGCGAGCTTTGAGGACCGCACCATCCTTTGTCGTTTGAGTAATATCGCTAACCAACGTCTCCCCTTCTAGGTGGAGGATGTTCTGGGTCACGAGTCCGTTTGAAAAGACTCCTTGTAAATGATACTTACCGTCCGACGGATTCCACAGGATAAGCCCGTTTACATGGGCAATTTCCTTGTCCCCTTTGAAATCCCGACCTTCAAGTCTTACGCCCTCCTTTTTTTCAAGCCAGGTATAGGCCCGTTCCATGTGTCTCGGGATCCCATCAATCTTGTCCGGTGGAAGTGCTGCCGACCAAACTCCGCCAATCAACGGTTCCCATGCCGCATAAGGAGACGGTGGGGGCGTTGGATCGGCTGCCCGAGCGGAAACAACAAGAGAAACTAGGGTCAAAACCATCGAGAAAACGCTTAGGGATTTCATAGGATTTGTCGGAGCATTTGAACTCGCAGCAACGCTTGGCAGATTGAAGCCAAGCCGAGCTTGACGGCAACAAGCCTTTGGTCCGCTTCGATTGGGCGGGAAGCTACGAACCGAGATCGCCCGCCTCGGGCAAAGGATGGGCAGGCAATAGCGCCGCCTCGAAGGGGGCACCTTAGTGTGAAGTGGTGGAGTCGTGCGCAAGCTGGACTTGAACCGAGACAAGCGGCTTAGGAATCCCGCGAGGGTGTTTTCCCAATAGACCCTTTGGGCCCGGCGGTCGATTTGTCGGATAACGCCCTTCCCTGTCCCACAACTGCCTCTACCCTAGCCTCCTGTCGTCGAATCTAACACTTGCTCCGGCAGTCCAGATTCGCGGTGGAGGTTTTTTTGGGATTTCGACTTAAAAGATCATCGCACCTCGTAGACTTCGACGAGGGCGATGCCCGTTCCACCGTCGGCGCCTTGGACCTGAGCCGTGTAGGCCCCTGGTGGGAGCGTGATCACCATCGCGGCATCGAGACTAGACGCCGGTAGGTTGAAGGCCCCCACCGTGGTCATGATGGTCGCAGTTGCTGGTTGCAACCCGGCGACAACGGTCGAGGGGCCCGGTGTCGGAGGACCGCCCCAGGTTTGGATCGAGGCGATGACTTGGGGCCCGTTTGGATTGTTGGCCGGATTGCTATCATAAATTTGCAGCAGAGAACTGTTCAATGTTCCCGGTACGCCAAATGGGATAAGGCCCGGACCGATTGCGCGGATGAGCAATGTTTCGGAGGAATTCCCTGAAACTACGAACCCGGCTATCAGGATGTTCGCACCAGAACCAACATACGCCCGGGCCGAGAGGTTGATAAGCCGGTTGGTGGGAGCCCCTTGGTCGGCGTCGTATAGCTCCGCCAGCATAATCCCGCTTTGCTTCCCGTCAGCGGAACTCACGACGGTTGTGTATGGCCCGGGATTGAATGCTTCAACGACCGCCGTATCTTCTGATCCAGCGATCAGTGAAAACGCGCCAAGGCTTTTGAAGACAGCAGCCAGATTCGGGCTCCAGCCGGTCAGAGTGGGACCCGCGGTGGAACCCGAGTAGATCGTTACCGAGGGATTGGCCAAGAAACCCGTCAGGCCAAATTGCCCCAGGCCGGGTCCGACTCCCCGCACGAGCACGGACTTTTGATCCGGTCCAGCGGTCACGAATCCGGCGATCAACACATCCGCCTGATTGAGGCTCGGAGCTACATAGGCCCGAGCCGACAGGTTTGTCAGCCATGCGCCCGTGCTCACCGTCACCATTGCTGCATTTGAAACGACACTGTTCGTGCCAGAGGTGACCACGACCGAGTAGGCACCCGCCTGAGTCATTCCAATGTTGGATAGCGTGAGCGTCGAACCTGTCGCGCCAAGTATCGGCACTCCGTCATACTGCCATTGGTAGGTGGGCTCAGGATAGGCCGTGGCGATCACGGTCAGGACCGCAGTTCCACCAGCCATCACCGATTGTGGCGCCAACTGCGCTACGATTTCCGGAGCAGCCGGAACCGAGCCCACAATCGTGGGCTTCCCCATTCGTATCGTAAAATTCTCGGAATCCGCCACATAGACGTTGCCTGCATTGTCCGCAGCCACACCCCTGGGATAGTTGAATTGTGCCGTGCTACCCAAGCCGTCCGCGCTCCCATTCTGACCTGCCGTGCCCGCCAACGTCGTCACGACTCCTGCGGGCGAGATCTCGCGGACCGTGGAGTTGTAGGTATCCGCCACATAGACATTGCCTGCGCTATCCACCGCGATTCCGTTGGGATAGTTGAATCGCGCCGCGCTGCCCGCGCCGTCCGCGCTCCCGGTCTGTCCCGGCGCGCCCGCCAACGTCGTCACGACTCCCGCGGGCGAGATCTCGCGGACCGTGGAGTTGTTGGTGTCGGCCACATAGATGTTGCCGCTACAGTCCACGGCCACGCCGCTAGGATAGTTGAATTGCGCTGCGTTTCCTGTCCCGTCCAAGCTTCCATTTAGGCCGCCCGCCAGCGTCGTCACAGCGCCCGCCGGCGTGATCTTTCGGATATTGTTGTTGGGGCCATCAGCCACATACACGTTTCCGAAACCGTCCACAGCCACGCCGACTGGATTTGAAAACCGTGCCGCGCTGCCTGTGCCGTCCGCCTTCCCCCATTGTCCTGCCGCACCGGCGAGCGTCGTCACGACCCCTCCCGGCGCGATCTTGCGGATCGTAGAGTTGTTGCTGTCGGCCACATAGACATTGCCTGTGCTATCCACCGCAATGCCATAGGGATTCGAAAACCGCGCCGCGCTGCCCGTGCCGTCCGCGCTCCCATTCTGTCCGGCCGCTCCCGCCAGGGTCGTCGTGACACCTGCCGGAGTAATCTTGCGGATTGTAGAGTTGTTGGTGTCGGCCACATAGACGTTGCCTGCGCTGTCCATCACCAAGCCGATGGGAAGGTAGAATCGCGCGTCACTGCCCGCTCCGTCCGCGCTTCCAGGCTCGGCGCCAGCGAGCGTTGTCACAACGCCCGTCGGGGTCACCATGCGAATCGTGTTGGCCAAGGAATCCGCCACGATAATGTTGCCCGCGCTGTCCAGCGCCACGGCGGCTGGGATGTCGAACTCCGCTGTACTTGCAGGGCCGTCCGCGTACCCGAATTTGCCCGAACCGACCTGCATCGTTAGCACACCGGCCCGCGTGTATTTCAGGACGGCATCGTATGGCGTGCCCGCCACATAGATGTTGCCCGCGCTGTCCACGGCTACGCTAGGGGCGCCGTCGAGTGGCCCCGTACTTTGGCCGAGATTTCCCACAGAAAAGATGCCCCCGACATTAAACAGGGTCGTCACCACGCCCGCGGGAGTGACCTCGCGGATCGTGTTGTTGCCGGAGTCCGCCACATAGACATTGCCGGCGCTGTCCACCGCAACGCCGAAGGGATTCCAGAACGTCGCTGCGCTGCCCGTGCCATCCGCGCTCCCATATTGCCCGGCCGTGCCCGCCAGAGTCGTCACGACTCCCGCCGGCGTGATCTTGCGGATCGTGTCGTTGTGGGTGTCTCCTACGTAGATATTGCCCGCGCCGTCTACCGCGATTCCGCTGGGAAGGTTGAACCGCGCCGCGCTGCCCGTGCCGTCCGCGCTCCCAATCTGGCCCGCCGCGCCCGCCAGCGTCGTCACCACTCCCGCCGGGGTGATCTGGCGGATCGTGCAGTTGCCCGAATCTGCCACATAAACAGTGCCTGCACTATCAACCGCCACGCCATTGGGATACCAAAACCGCGCCGCGCTGCCTGTGCCATCCGCGCTCCCGCCCTGGCTCGCCGCACCCGCCAGCGTGGTCACGACTCCCAAGGGCGTGATCTTGCGAATTGTGTAGTTGAACGTGTCGGCCACATAGACGTTTCCTGCGCCGTCGGCCGCCACGCCGAGAGGATTGTTAAACTCCGCCGCGTTGCCCGTGCCATCCGCGCCGCCTTTGTCCGCAAACCCTGCCAAGGTGGCAAAATCGTACGCAATCGCATCACCAGTTGGAAGAGGGGTGACTGCTAATGTAACGGGAACGCTCGTCGCCGATCCGGAAGCATTCGTAGCCACCATCCGGAACTGTTCTCCCGACATCGCCGCGGTCGAAGCGCCAATCGCCAACGTGGGCGCCTCTGACCCGCTAAAGCCGTTCCCGTCGGCCAGGCTCGTCCATGTGCTCCCGCCGTCCATCGATTCCTGCCACTGGAAACTGGGTGTAGGGCTCCCGCCCACGCCAACCGAGAAGCTGGCTGGCTGCCCGGCGATAACCGTTGCGCTCGACGATTGCATGACGATCGACGGCGCCTGGCCGAGGGCAGAAAAGGGTAGGAATGCGAGAACCAGAAACCCAATGCGGGTCCTAACCGGCAGCAGTCGTTCAATAGAGGATTTCACAAAACCTCCGGGGTTCGGTGTGCCTATTGGAGGTAAAGACGCAGAATCACAGATTTCGATGCAGGAAATTGGGAGAACGTGGAAATAAGATGTGAGCGTTGGAAGCGTTAGTCAGGTCTGCGGCGCTTAGAAACCCCCATCCGCGCCAGGCCACTGCTTCTTCCCCAAACCTGTAATCGCTGAATCTAACAAAAGGCGGGTAAGTCCAGATTCGCGGGGGACGGTTCTTTTGGCGGGATCTGCCGGACTCCGCGCCAAGGCCCCGAGGCCAGCCTGGGGCGGGCCTGCCAGTCGGCGCTCTGGCCTAACGACACGAGAAGCCCTCGGCGGGGCTAGCAAAAGACAGTTGACAACGGATCGCGTGTACTAGTACACGTAGAACACCGTGCTACCCTTCGAAGTCCTATTTCGTCCGGGCGAGCCTGTTTATGAGCAGGTCATTTATGCAGTCAAAAAGGCGATCGCCACAGGGAAGCTGCATCCGGGGTCGCGTTTCCCGGCAGTGCGAACGCTAAGCCAGGAACTGCGCATTAACCCCAACACCGCTCACAAGGTCGTTTCCGCTCTGACGGGTGAAGGCGTGTTGCTGGTCCATCCTGGAATCGGAACAGTTATTGCCCCACCTGTCGCCGGTTCCGTGGAGGACCGAACAGCGCTCTTGGAGGATGAGCTAGAGCGCTTGGTCGTCGAGGCAAGACGGCTTGGGCTCGACGAGGACAAAATAGTCAACGCGGTGCGCAAGCACTGGCGGAAGTTCCCAAAGATTTCATGAATGCCATTGAATGTAATAACCTTTGCCGGTCGTTCGGCCGCGTCACGGCCGTCAATGATCTTACTCTGGCGGTGCCTGTGGGCAGTTTCTTTGCCCTGCTGGGTCCCAACGGCGCCGGCAAGACAACGCTGCTAAAGCTTATCCTGAACCTGCTGCGACCGGATAGTGGCAGCGCCCACGTGCTTGGTTGTGATAGCATGCGGTTAAAGTCGAAGAATTTCCGCCGTATCGGGTATGTCGCGGACGGCCAGGACCTACCTGACTGGATGACTGTCGCCCAACTCCTAGACTACTGCCGCCCGCTCTATCCGACGTGGGATGAGGAGCTGGCCAGGCGCCTATCGAAGATGTTCGACCTGCCAACCGACCGCCCGATTAAGAAGGTTTCGCGGGGCATGCGCATGAAGGCGGCATTGCTGTCCAATCTATCGTTCCGCCCTGAACTCATGGTCCTGGACGAGCCATTCAGTGGTCTCGACCCACTCGTGCGCGATGATTTCATCCAAGGCTTGCTTGAGCTGCCCGACGATGACTGCCCACGCACCTTCATCGTCTCCTCGCATGACATCGATGAGGTCGAAAGGCTTGCCGATGACGTTGGGTTTCTATCGGAAGGCCGGTTGTTGATCCATGAGTCGGCGGATCTCCTGCGCGACCGTATCCGAAGGGTCGAAGTCGTCGGCAAGGGGGTCGCGGCATTGGCCCTTGAAGCGGCGCCAAAGGAATGGATGGAGGTCAAGCGGCCGGCCGAAAACGTCCTCCAGTTCGTCCACGATGCCTTTGCTCGCGACACGACGGAGTCAAAGCTCCTCGCAATGTTCCCTGGAGCAAGCGTAACAGCCAGGACAATGTCCCTGCGCGAGATATTCCTTGTCATTGCTCGCAAACAGCGAATCGAAAAAGGAAGGGAGGCAGCATGAATCTGGCGGCGCATATCCTTCGCAAGGACCTTCGGCATTCTTGGCTGCTAATCTTGCTCGTCGTTGCTTTCGTAGCGATTAACTCGCTCAAGGCCACGCTCTGGGTTCCGGTGAGTTACTCGGGCGGCGACTTCAGCTTCTTCCCAGTCGCCAAATTCGTCGCAGTCTGGGTTTTGGCGCTCGTGGTGGTGCAGGCGGATCTGACCGTGGGCGACAGAGCATTCTGGAGGACGCGGCCGATTTCGCCTGGCTCCCTGCTCTTCGCCAAGCTGCTTCTCTTTTTCGTGGTTCTGGTGTTCCCCTTGCTGGTGGCCGACGCGTACTTTTCTGCGTTATTGGACACGAGCTGGAGAGTCGCGCTGGGAATGGCGCTCGAGGGGACCGGGTTCATTCTTTTCAACGCGCTTTGCGCGGCGCTGATTGCCTCGATGACAGCCAGCCTCCTTCAATCCGCGCTGGCCTTGCTAGGCGCTGTTCTGGTGGTCGCCATCGCGGGGTCGTTGAAAAACGAGATAACCCCGGATCTCCACCTAGCGCTTCCATGGGACCTGACCGTGCAGTATCCGGGCCCCCGAATTTTCAGTGCGAGCTTCTATTGCTGCTTGGCGCTCGTGGCTCTTCTGGCTCACCAATATCAAACAAGGCGAACGATTCGCACCGCACTGTTATTGGCAACCGCCGTCCCCTTGGTTCTGTTTGCCGCCAACCGTTGGCCGCTCAATCTCTTTGCAAGCACACCGCTCGCGGCCGCTCCAGTCGTCAGCCTGCCGAATGCCGACGAGGTGCGGATCGAGCTAAAGGGGGAGCCGAGTGTCTGGGGCTTTACATTTCTTGGAAATCAACAAGCCAAACAGTTTTTCCCTGATAGAGTCATATACGGCAATGTTCCTGCTCTGACAGTGAAGATCGAGGCGTCTCTGGCTGATGCCCCTGCTGGTTGTTTCGTCGATCTCGACTCCGTATCTTCCAGGCTGCGTATGGACGACGGAACAGAGATCGCGTTTCCTGCTCAATCTAAGGGCTATTGGCCGTTTTGGACGAAGGCCAACCAAGAGGCCACTGTTTGCCGGTATCTCCACCTTGGAGTTCCCCTGCCGGCAAATATGGCTGCTCCGCGGGGCCCAATCAGGCTTTTCACTCTGCCCGTCGCCACGGCCAAAGACCTCAATGGTAAGAAGGGAACGTTAAACGTGACCCTCAAACTGCAAGAACGCACCTTTCACGAGGAGACGAGGCTGCCCGCTCGAAATGGGGCGAGGCGGAGCTACCAAGGAAACATGTGGCGGATCAACAGCATCAACGTCGGTCCCGACGGGGCGACCGTGTACATGGTTTATATTCGAGCCACAAGCATGCTCGTCCCCGAGGAAGCCTATCGCCCTGACACAGCTCGGGATTTCACTCAGCGTGGGTATGTCCTGTTCAATCGGAAACTGGGTGAATATGTCCTGGGGAGCCGTTCCGGTGCCTTCGGATGGGTCTCTTCTGGAACTCTCTTCTACAATAGGAACAGCTTCTCGTTCAACGAGCGCCTACGTGAAGGAGGGGCGATCGTAAAGGGAGCCATCGACAAGGCGTGGCTTAAGGACGCAGAACTCATCATCCTTAAATCGGACCTCATTGGATCGGTGACGAAACGGATCACTCTGAAGAATATCGAGGTTCCACAACCTGCTGAAAATCCCGGTCCGGCTATGCCCGAGTTCTGGAATTAGTGGCCGCATGGCCTCCGATGCGATTCGTCACTCGGAAAAACAGATTCAAAAAGTGCTGGCGGAGGGGGTCCCCTGGCCGGGAACTGACGGTAACACTTCATGAGGAACGTTACCGTGACAGGGCGCAGAGTACTCCAATTCTCCCAGTCGAGTGCAGTGGCGGTCGCCCTGGCCCGGGGGACCTCGGTCTCAGGTACAGGCGATCCCATTGT
>Ga0181530_10001575_pt1 | contig 28455 bp, 27 predicted proteins | sample PEATcosm2014_Bin_42_FD_119769 | JGI IMG/M metagenome (GOLD analysis project Ga0181530, IMG submission 119769) | Peatland microbial communities from MTU Mesocosm Facility, Houghton, MI, USA - PEATcosm2014_Bin10_60_metaG | ecosystem: Environmental > Terrestrial > Soil > Wetlands > Peat | place... | reverse complement strand
GTGCCTTTGTCGAGCGTGTGGTGGTTCGCGTCCTCCAGTTCAATGAGCACTTTGTGCGGACCGGGGGGAAGACCCATCAGGATGATTGGGTTGCCACTGGCATCTGCCCACACCCATGAGGCGTCGTCGACTCTCACATGAAGGTGTCCGACGCGCGGCGAGACAGCCAAAGCATTGGCGCCGAACACCGGCACCAGGTGCAGGTTCTCAGCACAATATTGGATCACCGCCACTCCCCGGGCGAGCGGTTCGGCGAGCGGAGGGTCGATGACGATCTTCGCTGGGGGCTCAGTGGTGGCGAGCGGGATAACCGCGGGTCGACAACTGTCCTTTGCGCTTTGTGCCACAGCGGTCATTGCGTACAAGACGATGGCAGCGACCGATAGCAGAAACGCGCCTTTCGAGCTTGCGTACTTCGGATTTGCCATGTTCCTTCCTCCTATGCAGTCACACCTCGCCCACAGGGCCGGGATGATATCACTTGCCAATATCTAGTCGCCTTTCTGACAATCAGAACTCTGTAGGCCAAGAGCCCCCTTTGGCCCCGCGCCATGCTCGCATCTGGGCGTGCCGGAGGACTTCCTGTCCGGACGCAAGAACACTCCGCCGCAGAAGCGAAACCGGAACACCTGAAGACCGAGGATTGGGCCAAACCTTAAAGTAACTGGCCAGGCCCGCCCCCCAATCCCCGGCTTGCCTTCCGCCTTGCCGCCTACCTATACTTATCTCTCGCCGAACGGGGCAAGGGCACGTCCTGTGGCCCTTTTTTTACGTCTGATTCATCGGAGCCTGCCATGAGCACGATCGCGCTGGAGAAGGAGTCCAATCCCTGGGAATCGCAGTCGGCGCGGTTTGACCTGGCCGCCCGCAAGCTGAACCTCGATGAGGGTCTGTGGAAGATCCTGCGCTACCCCAACCGCGAGCTCATCGTGCACATCCCCGTGGCCATGGACAACGGCAGCCTGGAAGTGTTCACCGGATACCGGGTGCAGCACTCGATCGCGCGCGGCCCCTCCAAGGGCGGCGTCCGCTACTCGCCCGACCTCACGCTCGACGAAGTGCGCGCGCTGGCGGCCTGGATGACCTGGAAGTGCGCCGTGGTCAACATCCCCTTCGGCGGCGCCAAGGGCGGAGTCGTCTGCGACCCGCACAAGCTCTCCATGGGCGAGCTGGAGCGCATCACCCGGCGCTACACGGCGGAGCTGATGGAGTTCATCGGCCCGGAAAAGGACGTCCCCGCGCCCGACGTCAACACCAACGAGCAGATCATGGCGTGGATGATGGATACCTACTCCATGCACATGCGGAAGACGGTGACCGCGGTGGTTACCGGCAAGCCGCTCAACATGGGGGGCTCACGCGGCCGGCGCGAGGCCACCGGGCGCGGGCTGATGGTGGTCTGCGACGAAGCGCTGAAGAAGCTGGGCCTGAACCGCGAGGAGACGCGCGTGGTGGTGCAGGGGTTCGGCAATGTTGGGTCCAATGGCGCGCACCTGATGTACGGGCAGGGATACAAGATCATCGGCATCGCCGAAGTCGATGGCGGGCTCTACAACAAGAACGGCATGGATCTGGACGCCCTGATGGCGCACCGGCAGCGCAACGGGACCATCCACGGCTTCCCGGGCGCGGAGGCGCACGATCCCGCCGATTTGCTGATCACCGATTGTGACGTGCTCATCCCCGCCGCTACCGAGAACGTCATCACCTCGCAGAACGCCTACAAAGTGCAGGCCCGGATCCTGTGCGAGGGCGCCAACGGCCCCACCACCGCCGCGGCCGACGACATCCTGGCGGAGAAGAAAGTCTTCGTCATCCCCGACATTCTGGCCAACGCCGGCGGCGTCACCGCCAGCTACTTCGAGTGGGTGCAGGACCGGCAAGGCTACTTCTGGAAGGAGTCGGTGGTGATCGAGCAGCTCGAGCACATCATGCGCTCGTCATTCGAGGACGTGGTGCGCTACGCCGAAACCCACAACGTGAACAACCGCATCGCAGCCTACATGCTGGCGATTGACCGCGTGGCGTTCACGATTCGGCAGCGGGGGATTTACGCGTAGGGGATGCAGAGTGCTCAAGAAAAGGCTGACGCTTGAGGAAGCCGCCGAGCGCGTGGTCGAGGTTTTGGACCGCCATTTATCACGCCTCCCAGCCAGGGATGGCGCGCGGAAGCTCCGGAAATTCTATGCCGGGGCGACGACTCGCGAAACTCGCGCCACGTAGCCGCAAATTCCTCTCCGTCATTGCTTTCTCTCTCCGCCGTGCGGGATAATCATCCGTTTCGATGCCCGCCCGCACCCCGGTCGGAGGGCACACCGCTTTCGTGTGCCCGGCGGATGCCCCGTGAATCTGCCCAACTACATAACGCTGAGCCGCATCGCCAGCATCCCTCTGCTGATGTGGATGCTGAGGACGCAGCATCTTTCCAGCGTGCACGGGCAGCGGGAGCTGCTGACTTCGCTGCTGTTTATCGCCGCCTCGCTCACCGATACCTTTGACGGCTACCTGGCGCGGCGCCGCGGGCAGATCACCACCCTGGGCATGCTGCTCGACCCGCTGGCCGACAAGCTGATGATCGCCGCCGCCTTCATTGCCCTGGTTCAGTTCAATCCACGAGTCGTGCCCGCGTGGATTGCCGTGGTGATCGTGGGACGCGAGTTCCTGGTGAGCGGCCTGCGTTCCATCGCCGCCAATGAAGGCTTCACCATCGAGGCCAGCGACCTGGGAAAGTTCAAGACCTGCGTACAGATGGTGAGCGTGGTCGCGGTGATTCTCGATCACAAGTGGATGTATTGGAACATCACTGCCAACTTCATCCTGCCGATTGATGTGATCGCGCACCTTTCCATCTGGTTCATGGTGGCGGTGTCGGTGGTGTCGGCGGTGGACTACTTTGCCGCCTTCTGGTCGCGGATCGACCGCAGCGCGGCCAAGCGCCGCCGGAGGGCCTTCGTTCTGAGCCGGCGCAGGAAAAACGATGTCGCCGCAACCTGAAAATTCGCGCAAGGCCGAAGCCGCCGAGCCATTGCCGTATTCCGCGGCGGAGCGGGCGGAGATGCTGCGCCTGGCCCACGAGGCCATCGAGGCGGCCCTGGCGGGAAGCAAGCTCGAACTCAATCCCGCTTCCGAGCGGTTGCTCGAGCCGCGCGGCGCTTTCACCACCTTGCATCTGGAGGGAAACCTGCGCGGCTGCGTGGGCTACGTTTATCCGGTGAAGCCGCTCTGCCGCACCGTGGCGGAGACGGCAGCGGCGGCCGCCTTCAACGACACACGATTCCCGCCGGTCACCGCGGAAGAAGCGCCGCGGCTGAAGGTGGAGATCAGCGTCCTCTCGCCGCTGGTGCCCATCGCGGCCGAAGACATCGAAGCCGGACGCCACGGCTTGGTCATCACCCTGGGCTCGCGGCGCGGACTACTGCTGCCGCAGGTGGCGGTGGAGTTCGGCTGGGATGCTCCCACTTTTTTGCAAGAGACCTGCCACAAGGCCGGACTTCCGCCCGACGCCTGGGAGCGCGGCGCCGTCATCGAGGCCTTCACCGCCGAGGTCTTCCACGACGAAGGTTTCGTGCCGGCAAAGAAGTAGCGTAGCGTTTTCAAACTACACCGTGACCACGCTATCCGCGCCGGCCAGCAGGGTGACGATGTCGTTCATTCCGCCCACTTCTCCCACCGCGACCTTGTCCAGCACCTGAAAGTGCTCCAGGCAGCTCCGGCAGGCAACCAGGCGCACTCCCATTCCCTGAAGCAGCCCGAGACCCAGCAACGCGGGCGAGCCTTTGCAAACCAGCTTGACTCCATTGGTGTAAAAGCAGATGCAGACCGGCCGCACGGCCTGGCTTTCGAATGCATGCAGGAACCGATCAAACATTTCCACGCCGAACTGACGGTCGGCCGGGTCCACGCGGCCAAGGCCTTCCTGCGTCACCAGCACCACAAGGTTCTTCATCAATCCTTCCCTTCCGCGTCGCTCGAGAGGCGCGAGTATTGTAGCGAAGGGAAACTATTGCAGATGTCGTTGAGTTGTTTGCAGGCGGACAAAGGTGAAGGGGCACGACCAAGGTCGTGCCCCTTCACTCGTGACGCTGTATCTGAGGTGCCTTCGCTCGCACAGGACTTCCCGGAGGGGCGCACTATTCAGTCCGCGGTCGAGAGCGATGACGCATGCCGTCGCGCCTGGATCTCAATATAGACATTGACCAGCGAGACGGCGGCGGGCGTGACCCCTGGAATGCGGCTGGCCTGTGCGATGGTGCGCGGGCGGACACGCTGCAGCTTCTCCTTCATCTCGCGGGAGAGGCCGCTGACCGAGGCGTAGTCGAACCAGTCGGGGATGCTGCGTTGCTCGGCCTTCTTCAGGCGCTCGATGGCGCGCTCCTGCTGCTGCAGGTAGCCGGCATATTTGATCTCGGTCTCGACGGATTTGAGTTCGTTGCGTACGGCAGAACTCAAAACCCCAGGGGCTGAAGCCCCCTCATTATTGTTGCCGGCATCGGCACGGCTGAAGCCGTACCCTCCCGTGTCGAAGAAATGCGGCATGATTTCGCGAAGCACGGGGACGAAATCTTCAGTCGTGACTTCGGGACGCTTGAGGAGCTGCGCATAGGTCGCGCCCGCGGCGTTGCCGATCTTTTCGGCCAGCGCGGAGGGCAGTCCGCTCGGACGGGTGTTCTCCAGATAGTCCTTCAACGCAGACATGCGCTGCTGCTTGGCGAGATAGTCGGCCCAGGCCTCGTCGCCGATCAGCCCGACACGGCGGCCGTGGGGCGTGAGACGGCGATCGGCGTTATCGATGCGCAGGTGCAGGCGAAACTCGGCGCGCGAGGTGAACATGCGATAGGGCTCGCTGGTGCCCTTGGAGATGAGGTCGTCGATGAGGATGGCCGTGTAGGCTTCGGTGCGGTCGAGCACCAGCGGCGGGTCGTTCTTTACTCTTAGCGCCGCGTTGATGCCGGCCATGATCCCCTGGCACGCAGCTTCCTCGTAGCCGGACGTTCCGTTGATCTGTCCGGCGAGAAACAGGCCTTCAATCTTCTTGGTCTCGAGCGTTCGCTCCAACTCGGTGGGATCGATGGAGTCGTACTCGATGGCGTAGCCGGGGCGCAGCATCTCCGCCTTCTCCAGGCCGGGGACCGACGCCACCATGGCAAGTTGCACGTCGATGGGCAGCGAGGTGGACATGCCGTTGAGGTAGGTCTCGTAGGTGTTCAGGCCCTCGGGCTCGAGGAAGAGCTGGTGCTTCTCATGGTGAGGGAACTTGACGATCTTGTCTTCGATGGAGGGGCAATATCGCGGACCGATAGACTTGATCTGGCCGGAGTACATGGGCGAGCGGTGCACGTTCTCGCGGATGATGCGGTGCGTCTCCGGGGTGGTGAAGGCGATGTAGCACGGCACTTGGCCGTCGGCGTGGGTGACGCGGCGGGTGCGGAAGCTGAAAGGCGTGGGATCGGCGTCGCCGGGCTGCGGCTCGAAGCGTGACCAGTCGATGGTGCGGGCGTCCAGGCGCGGCGGCGTGCCGGTCTTGAGGCGGCATCCGCGCAGGCCCAGACGTTTGAGCGCTTCGCCCAGCAGAACCGAGGGCGGCTCGCCGGAGCGGCCGGCAGGATACGTCTGCTCGCCACAGTGGATCAGCCCGTTGAGAAACGTGCCGGTGGTGATGACCACGGCCTCGGCGCGAACCGTGCGGCCGTCGCGAAGAATGATGCCGCGCGCTCGCTGGCGCGCGTCGTTGGTCGTTAGTCGTTGGTCGTTTTCGGGCTGAGTGCTGAGTGCTGACTGCTGAGTGCTTGCTGGCAACTCCTCGATGATCAAGTCGGCAACTTCCGCCTGCTTGATCCGCAAGTTCGGCTGTGACTCCAGCACCTGGCGCATGTGGATCTTGTACTGCTGCTTGTCGCACTGGGCACGCGGCGACCAGACGGCCGGTCCGCGCGAGGTGTTGAGCAGGCGAAACTGGATGCCGACGTGGTCGGTGACCTCGCCCTGGATGCCGCCCAGGGCGTCCACTTCGCGGACCAGGTGTCCCTTGGCGATGCCGCCCACCGCCGGATTGCAGGACATCTGCGCGATCAGGTCGAGGTTCAGCGTGTAGAGGGCGCTACGCAGGCCCATGCGCGCGGCAGCCATGGCGGCCTCGCAGCCGGCGTGCCCGCCGCCGATGACCACTACATCGTAGCTCTCGCTAAACTGCATAGATCAGGATTCCGCCCGCTCGGGCACCCACGTCCACGTTTGATTGTAACAAGGCGCTCAGGACCGCAGGGTTTCCGCCGCGGCATCCAGGCCCGACTTGATGCAGTCGGGGACGCCGATGCCGCGATAGGCGTTGCCGGCCAGCGCCAAGCCGGGCAGCGCAGTGCGCAGCCGCTCGATCTCGGCGACCCGTTCCAGGTGCCCGACCTCGTACTGCGCCATCGATCGCTCCCAGCGATAGATGCGGCTGAAGCGCGGTTCGACCGTGAGGCCCAGGATCTGGCGCAGTTCCACGCACACGATCCGCAGAATCTCCTCATCGGGAATCTCGAGCACCGCCGCATCGTGCGATCCGCCCAGAAAAACACGCAGCAGCAGAAGGTCGTCGGGCGCGCGGTGCGGGAACTTGTTGTGCACGAAGGTGCAGGCCAGCAGGCGCTTGCCCTCGCTGCGCGGAACGAGGAAGCCGAATCCGTCCTCGCGCTTGCCGCCGCGGCCGTCGAATCCGGCGGTGGCATATCCCAGGGCCACGGTGACGGACGAACTATAAGCGGTCTCACCGAGCACGGTGGCCAAGCGCAGCTCGACACCGCGCAGCAGCCCGGCGGCGATGTAGGCAGGCGTTGCGATGATGACGCGGTCGAATCTGTGCACGGTCGAGTCCTGCCGCAGAACTACCCAATCACTGCCTTCGCGGCCGAGTGCCTTGATGCGCGTGCCGGTACGAATCGAGTCGGGATCGAGTTGCGCGGCGACCGCGTCCACCAGTTGCTGCATGCCGTCCTTCATCGAAGTGAAAATCGCGCGCGCGCCGTTTGGGGGGCGCGTCTTCATCGCCGCCAGCATGGCGCGGCTCAGGCTACCGTACTTCGCTTCCATATCGAGGAAGCGCGGCAGCACCGCGCGCACGCTCAGCCGCTCAGCCGAGCCGCCGTAGACGCCCGCCAGCAGCGGGTCGGCGAGACGGTCCACCACCTCCGGGCCGAAGTGCCGCTCGACGAACCTGGCCGCCGACTCGTCGCCGTTCGCCGTGTGCGGCCGGGCGAAGAACTCGCGCGCCATCCGCAGCTTGGTTCCCCAGGAGAACAGCGGCGTCATGACCGTGGGCCAAAGCTTGGTCGGGACCATGAACTGCAGGCCGTCGGGCATCTCGACCAGCCGGCCTTTGACGAGGATGTAGGTGCGGCGGTGCGCGTCGTTCGAGCCCACCAGTTGATCCGCGATGCCGAGCTCGCGGCAGAGTTCGGCGGCGGACAGTTTTTCCGAGAGGAAAGAATCGGGCCCAGCCTCGATCAGGCAGCCCTCGACGCGCTCGGTGCGCATCACGCCGCCCAGGCGGTCGCTCGATTCGAACAGCGTGTAGCGGACGTCGGCGCCGCCACGCCGCGCGCGCTCCAGATGAAACGCGGCGCTCAGCCCGCTGATGCCTCCGCCGATGATGGCGATTCTTAGCATGAGAAGTCGCCGGTAGCCAGTCGCCGGTCGCCAGACTGGATACTTGGAATTCCCCGGAGTTGCACGGATCTTCACGGACTCCTACCCCTAATCCGTGTTCATCCGTGTGAATCCGTGGCGGTCATTAACTGACGACTGGCGACCGGCTACTGGCGACTCGCTATTTGCACAATCTGCTGTTTCTTCTCACCCGCCGGCTGCAGCCGCGACCGCGCCACGTCGGCCAGCGCCGCGATCAGTGTGGGCGATTCGTTCAGCGACTCCGCGCGCCACAGCCGCATGCCTTCTTTCGCGGCGAAATCGCGGAAGGCGATGTCGATGTCGTACAGCACCTCCACGTGATCGCACAGGAAGCCGATAGGCTGCAGAAACACGGCGCGATGGCCCTTCGCTTTGAGTCCGCGGATCGTGTCTTCGACCGTGGGCCCAAGCCACGCGCCGCCCGACATACCCTGGCTCTGGAAGGCGAACTGCCAGTCGTCGACGGTGAGCTGCGGCGCTTCCATCGCCACCAGCGACGCCGTCTCCTTGGCCTGGGCCTCATACGGATCGCCCTCGGTGATGGTGCGCTGGGGCACGCTGTGCGCGGTGAAGATGATGGGCACGCGCGCTCCCGCCTCGTCGCAGGCGCGCTTCCATCCGGCTGCGAGCTTCTCAGCGAAGGCTTTGATCAGGTGCGGATGGTCATGCCAGTTATCCACGAAATCGACTTCGAACGGCGCAGAGCCGGAATCACCGAGCAGCGCCTCGCGGTAGAGTCCGACGCTGGTACGCGAATTCTGCGGCGCGAGACAAATCGCGACCACGCGTGTGATGCCAGCCCGCTGCATCTCGGCAACCACCTCGCCGATCAGCGGACGCCAGTTGCGCATGCCCACGTATACCGGCAGCTTCAGGTCACGCGCCAGCAGCTCGCCCTGCTTGAGCGTGATGCGCGTGAGTGGCGACGAGCCAATGAGTCCGTAGCGGTGCTGGACTTCTTTCACCACCGCTTCCGGCAACGGACGCCCGCCGGTCACGTAGCGCAAGAATTCGGGAATTTCGTCCACCCGGTCGGGGCTGCCGTGGGCCAGCAGCAGGACGGCGACCTTGCTTTGTGGGCTCACGAAGTCCTCGATGTTACAGCCGTCCGGCCCGCGTATTCCTTGACGAAATCCACCAGCGCGAGCACGTTCTCCACCGGCGTGCCGGGCAGGATGCCGTGCCCGAGATTAAAGATGTGTCCGGGGCGTCCGCCGGCTCGGTGCAGCACGTCGTAGGTGCGCTCGCGGAGAATCTTGTGGTCGGCGAAGAGCAGCGCGGGATCGAGGTTTCCCTGCACCGCGCCAGCAAAGCCGAGGCTCTTCCAGGCATCGTCGAGCGGGATACGCCAGTCTACCCCGATCACGTCCGCCCCGGTCTCCTTCATGTGCGGCAGCAGCGTGGCGGTTTCGGTGCCGAAATAAATGACGGGCACGCCCGTCTGCCGCAGACGCCCGATGAGCTTCGTGACGTGCGGCAGCACGTAGCTGCGATAGTCCTCCACGCTCAGGCAGCCGACCCAGCTATCGAACACCTGCATCACGTCAGCGCCGGCGCGCACCTGCTCGACGCTGTATTCCCCGAGCACCGCCACCAACTTCGACATCAGCTCGTCCCAGACCACGGGCTGGCGATACATCAGGCGCTTGGTATTGATGTAGCTGCGCGAGCTGCCGCCCTCGATCATGTAGCTGGCGAGGGTGAAAGGCGCGCCGCAGAAGCCGATCACCGGCAGCTTGTCGCCGAAATGCTTCACCACCTGGCGAATGGCTTCGGCTACATATCCCAACTGGCCGGCGCGGTCGGTGCGCAGGGCGTTCACGTCGGCGGCGTCGCGCAGCGGCTGCTCGATCACCGGCCCCTCGCCAGCAGCGAAGTGGAACGGCAAGCCCATGACCTCGAGCGGCAGCAGCAGGTCGGCGAAGATGATGGCAGCGTCCACGCGCAGGCGTTCGGCGGCGGTGATGGTTACTTCGGCCGCCAGCGCCGGCTTCTTGCAGATCTCCACCAGCGAATGATGCTGCCGGACGGCGCGGTATTCGGCCATGTAGCGCCCGGCCTGGCGCATGAACCACATGGGGGTGCGGTCCACCGGCAGCCCTTGGCAGGCCCTCACAAAGCGGGATTCAGGAGCGGACATTGCCTACGAATGTAGCATTTTTGGCGCGGGTTGGGGCGAGCCGGCGGCGGGTACAATGGCGGCGGAGGTCCGGCCATGCGTTGCTCGCGTACATTTCTTCCGGCGGCGATCCTGATCTTCTTTCTGGCCAGCCCGGCGCCGCTCGGATCCCAGAAGCGCCCCGCGCCCAAGCCATCGCAAGCAGCGCAGGCACAGGACCGCGAAGGCATCCAGGCGCTGCAGAAACGCGACATCGCGGCCAGCATGGCCTTCGACGTGAACGCGCTGCTCGATCAATGGACCGACGATGCGGTGCTGCTCCCGCCACGGCATGAGCCGATCGTGGGCAAGGCCGCGCTGCGGCGGTTCCTTGAAGAAAAGAAGGAGCAGCATGCGAACTACGACATGCTGGCCTACAACGAAGAGTGGAACGAAGTGATGGTGGTGGGCGAGTACGCCTACCAGTGGGGCACGGTCAGCTTTCGCATGAAGCCGCCGACGGGCAGCGAGATTGGCGGCACCGTCCACGCGGTGCGCATCCTCAAGCGCGAAGAGGATGGATATTGGCGCGTGGCCCGGGCCGTCTGGAACGAAGCGCCGGCGGCGCAGTGAGTTCAGGAACAAAAGAAGATGTCATCCTGAGCGAGCGCGCCCGGGGTTGGCGCGCGAGTCGAAAGCCTGCCCTGAGCGAAGTCGAAGGGGACCCCTATCAAGCAGCTATTCCTGGAATAGGGGTGCTTCGACTCGCCTCGGCAAAAACGGCCGAGGCTCGCTCAGCATGACAGGTCTGTGTCTTATCTGCTCCCCACCGCGCGCTTTCTTTCCACCACGGTCTCGATGGTCGCACGCGCTTCCTTCGGCAGGTGGTACGACTCCTCGTCCGCGGGATACGCGCCGTTTTCTACATCGTGCTTGAACGCTTTCACCGCGTTCGAGATCAGAGCCGCGGCGTCGCCGTAGCGGCGGACGAACTTTGCCGCCGGAGAGAACGTCAGATTAAGGATGTCGTGCAGCACCAGCACCTGGCCGTCGCAGTCGGGGCCGGCACCGATACCGATGGTGGGCGCTTTGACCTCGGCGGTAATCATGGCCGCGACCTCGCGCGGGATGCCTTCCAGGTACATGCCGCAAACGCCGGCGCGGTCGAGCGCCACGGCGTCGCGCATGAGCTGTTCAACGGCGCTGAGCGTCTTGCCCTGCACCTTGTATCCGCCCATGGTGTGCACCGATTGCGGGGTCAGGCCGATGTGGCCGAAGACGGGAATCTCGGCGTCGCGCAGGCGATGGATGAACTCCACGCGCTTCTCGCCGCCTTCCAACTTGACCGCCTCGACGCCGCCTTCCTTGACGAACCGCGCGGCGTTGCGCAGGCCTTCCTCGTTGCTGACCTGGTAGGAGCCGTAGGGCATGTCGGCGACAAGCATGCCGTGCTTCACGCCCCGGCGCGCGGCGCGCACGTGGTGCAGCATCTCGTCCATGGTGACGGGCATGGTGCTGTCGTAGCCGAGCATGACCATGGCCAGCGAGTCGCCGACCAGGATCACGTCGATGCCGGCCTCGTCCACCAGGCGCGCGCTGGGGTAGTCGTAGGCGGTGAGAGAGGTGATCGGCTCGCGCCGCTGCTTCTTTTCAAAAAGTGTGGTGGTGGTGATTCTGGGGCAGGCATTGATCGAGGTAACGCTCACGGAACCTCCAGTGCCGCTCCGCCCATCGGCGGATACAGCCTGTAACAAGGTCATATTTTACACGAGTTGGCAGCAACTGGGACAGTTACCCCTGCAGCTCAGGTTCCGGCCGCCTGGGCGTAAATGTCCTTCAACTGTTCTTCAAAGCAATCAAGCACTAGCCGTTCCAGGGGACCCAAGTCTCCCTTATCCGCAGACTGAAGACCGTTCACAATACTCGTCCTTTCTAGCCTTCAGCTTCGTTGGCAGCGGCTCGCCAGCGAAAATTGGTGCCACCTCAGAAACGATCACAAGGTAGGCCAACGAACGGGCAACCCTGCCGTTTCCGCCATTAAACGGGTGGACGGCGTTAACCTTCCACATCATTCTCGTAGCCCGACACACCGGGCTGTACCGCTGTCCCTCGCCATAGTGCCACTCCAGCATGTCCCGAATCTCGATCTTTACCTGCGATGGGTGTGCAGGTTTGTGATTTGTCCCAGTGATCGTGACCTCTGTCGTGGCATCTCGGAACTTTCCGGCACACGGGTAAATACCTCGGATCGTCAGATCATGGATCTCGAGAACGTCTGCCTCGGTAATTCTGGTGCGTCCTTTCTGTACAAAATCGGCCAGGTACTCCACAACAAGTCTCTGGTTCGCGATCTCAAGATCGGCCTTTTCCTCGGGCGCGCAGCTGAGCTTTTCGTCTTTATAAGACTGAGCCATAAACGAAAGGGCTAGCCTCGTTGCTAGCCCCAAGAAAATTCCGCGTGTTTAGGCAGGTCACTCGTGTTCTTTTATGACCCTTTCGACCTGTGGGCGCGTTATCGATTCATTCTCGATTCCAGCATTGCCGAACGCCCAATCACGAATAAAGCCCACGCTCGGCTCCTTCGTCTCGGGTCTTTCCTCAACGACTTTCTTCATCTCACATATAACCTTACGCTCGGCCTGGGTCATACGCGCCTCCCAATCATTAGATGCGACAGCGCCTCACTCGGTGCGGGCACCCGTGCTCGAACGCAAGAGTAACACAAACGATCCTGTGACAAACGTTACCCCTGGACTACTCTTGCCGCCCTAGGAAACTCAACAACTTACGCGCTTGCCGATTCCGCGCCCAGCGGCAGGAAGTATTGCGTGCCCTTGATCGGCTCGGTCAGCCGCCGCAGGAGTTGCTGCAGGTCTTCGTGGCGCTCCACGAAGTCGATATCCGAGGTGTTGATCACCAGCAGGTCGGACGCGCTGTAGTGGAAGAAGAAGTGTTCGTAGGCCTTCACCACCTCGCCGATGTAATCCTCGTGGATGGCGGCCTCGCTCGCGGCTTTCTTCTTGCGCAGGCGCTTTTTCAGCACCTCGGGCGTAGCCTGCAGATAAATGACCAGGTCGGGCGTGGGCACCTGCTCGCGGAAGATGTCGAAATAGCGGTTGTAGACGGCCAGCTCGGTGTCGCTCAGGTTGATGCAGGCGAAAATCTTGTCCTTCTCGAAAATGTAGTCGGCGATGATGGTCTTGTTCGAGTTCGGCCCGGCTTCGAGCGCCCGCAACTGCTGGTAGCGCTCGACCAGGAAGGAGAACTGGGTCTGGAAGGCGGCGCCGCGCTCGCCCTCGTAGAAGGCGCGCAGGAAGGCGTTGTCCTCGGGCTCGATCACGCGCTGCGCGTGCAGGCGCTCGGCGATGATGTTGGCCAGCGTCGTCTTGCCCACCCGAATGGGGCCCTCGATGGCGATGTAGCGGGGAAGCTCGAAAAAGTTGGCCATGACCGAGTACCGCGAGCATAACACGAGAAATCGGGAGATCGGGAGATCGGACCATCGGGCCATCTGACAATCCCTGGACGCTCGCTGACCCGATGCCCCGATGACCCGATGACGAAATGGCTCCGTGCCTCCGTGTCTCTGTGGTGAAATAGGCGCGATGGCCGGATTCCTGATCGGCGCTGCTGCCGTCGGCTACGCGGGCTATGCCTGCTACGCGCCGCGTTCGCAGCTCTATGGACGGACGTATCTCGGCGCGGGCCCTGGCTCGCGGCAGCTCGCCTTGACCTACGACGACGGTCCCAACGATCCCCACACGCTGCGCCTGCTGGAAGTGCTGGCGCGGCATGAGGTCAAAGCCACGTTCTTCCTGATCGGGCGGTTCGCCGCCGCGAAGCCGGAGATCGCCCGCGAGGTGGCGCGCGCCGGCCACGTGATCGGCAATCACACCTTCAACCATCCCAACCTGATCTTCTGCTCGGCCGCGCGCGTGCGCAGCGAACTCGAGCAGTGCCGGAAAATCCTGACGGATACGGTAGGCGAGCATTCGGCGCTGTGGCGTCCGCCCTTCGGCGCGCGCCTGCCGCACGTGCTGAGCGTCGGCCGCAAGCTGGGGCTCGAACCGGTGATGTGGACGGTCAGCTCAAACGACTGGAAGATTCACACGGCGGACGGCATCGAGCAGCGCGTGGCAGAGCGCATCCGCGGCGGAGACGTCATCCTGATGTACGATGGCGGCCACGTCCGCATGGGCGCCGACCGCGCACGAACCGTCGAAGCGACCGACCGGCTGATCCACCGCTGCAAGGAACAGGGATATGAGTTCGTGACTGTCGCGGAGATGATGGAAACATCGTCGCCTTTCATGCGACTGTCATCCTGAGCGAGCGCGCCCGCTGTTGGCGCGCGAGTCGAAGGACCCCTACGCGCAAACGGCAGATAAGTAGGTAGGGGTGCTTCGACTCGTGCGGGCAAAACCAGCCCGCACTCGCTCAGCATGACAATCATTTCAGAGCCGCGAAGGCTTTCTGCGCGGCCACGACCGTCTGGCTGATGTCGTCCATCGAGTGGGCGGCGGAGAGGAACGCCGCTTCGAACTGCGATGGTGGCAGCCAGATGCCTTCCTCCAGCATGGCGCGGTGGAATTTTCCGAAGAGTTGCGTATCGGATTTTGCCGCCGAATCCCAGTCCGTGACCGGCTCGCCGGTAAAGAACCAGGTGAACATCGACCCGACGCGTTTGGCGGTCACCGCGACACCGGCCTGGTGGGCGGCGTCCGCGACCATGTCCACCAGCGTGGCGGCGGCGCGGTCGAGGCGCCCGTAAATCTCGCGGTTGTCGCGCAGATGCCGCAGCGTGGCCAGGCCCGCGGCCATGGCCAGCGGATTTCCCGAGAGCGTTCCCGCCTGGTAGACGGGGCCGAGCGGCGCCACCTGATCCATGAATTCGGCGGGACCGCCGTAAGCGCCCACCGGCAGGCCGCCGCCAATGATCTTGCCCAGCGTGGTCAGGTCCGGACGCGTACCGTAAAGCTCCTGCGCACCGCCGAAGGCTACGCGGAAGCCGGTCATCACCTCATCGAAGATCAGCAGCGCGTCCTCGCGCGAGGTCAGGTAGCGTAAGCCGTCGAGAAACTGCGGCGCCGGCGGCACGCATCCCATGTTGCCCACCACCGGCTCGACGATCACGCACGCGATCTCGCCCTTGAGCCGCTTGAATGCGTCGTTCACGCGGTCGATATTGTTGTAGGGCAGCGCCAGCGTGAACTGCACGAACTCCTCGGGCACGCCCGCCGAGCCGGGGATGCCGAAGGTCGCCACGCCCGAGCCGGCTTTCACCAGCAGCGCGTCGGTGTGTCCGTGGTAGCAGCCTTCGAACTTGATGACGTACTTGCGCCCGGTCACCGCGCGCGCCAGGCGGATGGCCGACATGGTGGCCTCGGTCCCCGAGCTGACGAAGCGCAGCTTCTCTATCGCCGGGAAGGCTTCGAGCACGGCCTCGGCCAGATCGGATTCGAGCGGTGTCGAGGCGCCGAAGCTGGCGCCGTCGCGATTGGCGCGCTCGATGGCCTCCACCACCTCGGGCGCGGCGTGGCCCAGGATCAGCGGTCCCCAGGAGCCGACGTAATCGATGTACTCGTTACCGTCGGCGTCCCACATGCGCGCACCGCGTCCCTTGACGATAAACGGCGGATCGCCTCCGACCGCGCGAAATGCGCGCACGGGCGAGTTCACCCCTCCCGGAAAGAGCTTCTCGGCGCGCTGCTGCAACTGGCGGGAGCGATCGAGCTTGCGGGTGGCCATGGGTTGCATGCTTTCCGTTACTATAGCAGCCTGGCGGGTTACCTCAGTCACTTGCCATAAGCTCTTGGCTTTTGGCTATTAGCTCTTGGCCAAAAGCTAAAAGCCAACAGCCAAAAGCCGCAATCGGTGTAAGATACGCGCACCGCCCGTCTCCCCCGCATCTCACTAGGGGGATGAGAATGTCCGCCGAAACTGCCATCGATTCCGCCGCGCTCGAACTGGGCCGCGCCATCAACTTCCGCAATGCGATCGTCGCCGTATTGTGCGGCTGCGGGCCGGCCGCGGTGCTGGCCTTCCTGCGTCCGCCGAGACTGGAGATGTGGCTCATTGGCCTGGCCGCCGGCTTCCTCTGGGCCAACTTCTTCGAATACGCCCTGCACCGCTGGATCCTGCACCGGCCCGGCACCTACGCTTTCGAAGGCCACCTGCTGCATCACTCCTCGATCGATACGCCTCAGGAACCGCTGCACGTCAACCTGGGCGGGAAGGCGATCTTCGTGGTGATGATGTTCGTCGGCAACGGCGCGCCGGTGGTCGTCGCCGACTGGCTCCTGCGCGCCGGCTTCGCACCCGGCGTGCTGGTGAGCTTCAGCCTGTACTTCCTGCTCACGGAGGAGATCCACTGGCGCTTCCATATGGGCGGATCGCTACCGGCGTGGCTTGACCGCGCGCGTACGCGGCACATGGCCCACCACGACCGTCCGGACCACGATTACGCCATCTTCTGGTCGCTGTTCGACCACATGTTGGGGACGGCGTCGTAGGATTTACTCGGGGGTCAATCCACCCACGCCCCGGCCCTAGTAGAATCATCATCAGGCGCGCGAAGCATGACGATTGAAATCAAACTCACCCCGGAGCTGGAGGCGAGACTCGTCGCCGAGGCCCGTGACCGGGGCGTCCCCTTGGAGAAAGTGGCGGAACGCCTTCTGCAGGAGGCTTTGGCCGCTCGCTCACAGCCTCAAGCCAGCCTGAGCGTGGAAGATTTCCATGCGATGCTCGACGGCTTGGCGGCAGGTTCGGAAGCGCTGCCCGATCTGCCGACCGAAACCTTCACGCGCGAAAGCTTCTATGAGGACCACGCCTAAATGGCCGGCACGCCATACCTCATGGACAGTAACGTCCTTCTTCGCTGGGTGAAACCGGATGATCGCGACTACCCGCTCGTAGTTTCAGCAATTGACGCCATTCTCAGACAGGCTGCGGTACTTTGCTATACGTCGCAGAATGTAGCCGAGTTCTGGAATGCTTGCACTCGGCCAATTGACCGCAACGGATACGGGCTTTCTCCCCGGGAAGCGGACCGTCGGGCGCGCTTGTTTGAAGACAGGTTGAGGCTGCTTCCGGATGGTCCGGCCGTTCACCAGGAGTGGCGGAAACTGCTGGTCACGAGCAATGTCTCTGGCGTTCAGGTTCACGACGCACGATTGGTAGCCGCGATGGCAGTGCACAGCGTCAAGCGGATTTTGACCTTTAACGAAAAGGATTTCGCCCGATATCCCGCCATCGAAGCAATTCATCCTCGTGCCGTCCTGGGACGGCATCCCTGAGCGCGAGTCCGGCGGCTGGGCGGTGAGGATTTGCGCGCGCGATGCGGATTACGCAGAGTGATTCGGGGCGGGTCCCGCAAACCCAACAGGAGTAGCTCATGAAGCTGCACTACTACCCCGACACCGACTCGCTCTACATCGACCTGAACGCCAGGCCAAGCGCCGATTCGCGCGAAATTGCCGAAGGCTTGGTGGTCGATTTCGATTCCGATGGGCGGGCGGTCGGGATCGACATCCAGCACGCCTCAGAGATCATGGATCTGAAGACACTGGAAACCGAGTCGCTGCCCGCAGGCAAGACGAGGCTCGCGTAGAACTCACCCCGGCGCTCAACTGTTACAATCAACTCTCCATGGTCCTGCCGTTCGTCCGCGAACTTTTTGCGGACGTGGAGAAGATAGAAACCCTGGCGCGCGCGGCTACCCACCTTAAAACCGGCGCGGGGCGGATACGTGTCTCCGGACTTACCCCCTCGGCCAAATCTCTGTATGTGGCGATGCTGGCGCGGCTGGCATCGCGGCCGCTCTTCGTTCTGGTGCGCGACAACCGCGCCGCGGAAGAGATGCTGCCGGTCGTCGCGGCCTTCTGCGACCTGACCGGCGGACCGGCCGCCGGGTCGGTTGTAAAGCTGCCAGCGTTTGACGTCCTGCCCTTCGACAACCTTTCGCCGCATCCCGAAATCCAGGAAGAACGCGCCACGGCGCTGTGGAAGATCGCGACCGGCACGGCTTCCATCGTCATCATGCCCGTCTGTGCCGCGCTGATGCGGATGCGCGAGGCCAGCTTCTATGCCGAGCTGGCGCGGGTGGTCCGCCGCGGCGAGACCATCGACGTCGATCGCCTGGTCGAGCACCTCAACACCGTCGGCTACGCCGCGGTGGACGTGGTCGAGATGCCGGGGCAGTTCGCGTCGCGCGGCGGCATCCTGGATGTCTATTCCCCGGAGATGGACCGCCCGGTGCGCATCGAGTTCTTCGGCGACGAAGTCGAATCCATGCGCAAGTTCGACCCGGCCAGCCAGCGCTCGTCCAATCCCGTCGAGGAAGTGGTGCTGCTGCCGCTGGCGGAGACGCCGGTGACGGAAGAAATCCTGGGCGCCATCCACACCCGGCTTACCGGCGCGCGCATCAGCGGAGCCGAAACAGCGGTCGCCGAGGCGGTGGCGGCGGGTGGGGCGTCAGTCTTTCCTGGATGGGAGTTTTACGCGCCCGTGGCCACCGCAGCCGGGACGGTCTTTGATCTGCTGCCCAAGGCAGCGGTTCTGGTGGACGAACCGGAAGACGTCAGCCGGGAGATCGAGCATTGGTGGGAGCGCGTCCGGGAAGCCCACGAACGCGCCGGGATCGGACGGCTGGTCCGGCCCGAGGACCTCTATTTCCCGCCGGAGGAGTTCGAAAGCCTGCTCGCGACCCGCCCCGGAGGCAGCCTGGAGCATCTCAGGATCGAAACCGGCAGCGACGTCGATCACATACTACACGTGTCGTTTTCATCCCAGCCGACCCCCCGCTTTCACGGCTCCATGCCGGCCATGGTGGAAGAGATACAGAAGCTCACGGCCGAGGGCAAGCGGGTGATCTTCGCCGTGCCGACGATGGGCGAAGTCGAGCGTCTGGCGGACGTCTTCACGGAATATAGCGTGCCCTTCCGCCTCGGCAGCCGGACACCGACCCCTGGCGGGGAGAGCTACCTGGACGAGACCGCCTACTTCGCCCAGGACATGTCAACTACAACGGTAGTAAAGGCTAACGTTCCCGACGGCGTCGCCCTGCCCGAGGCCGGCCTGGCCATCTTCGGCGCCCGCGACCTGTTCGACGAGTCCGAAGCTGTGCTCACCCGCCCCCTGCGCAGCCGGTCGAAGGTTTCGGCCTTCCTCTCCGACTTCCGCGACCTGCAAGTCGGTGACTACGTGGTGCACGTCGAGCATGGCATCGGCCAATACCAGGGTCTGAAGGAGATCACTCAAAACGACACCACCGGCGAATTCATGATCCTGGAGTACGCCGAAGGCGCGCGGCTCTACGTTCCGCTTACCCGGCTCGACCTGGTGCAAAAGTACCGCTCGGCCGAGGGACAAAAGCCGGCGCTCAGCCACCTGGGCAGCACCGCGTGGGCGCGCACCAAGGCGCGGGTCAAGAAGGCCATGCAGGACATGGCGGAGGAGCTGTTGAAGCTCTACGCCGAGCGCCGTCTGGCCGAAGGACACGCCTTCCCGCGCGATACCGACTGGCAGCGCGAGTTCGAGGACGCCTTCGAGCACCAGGAGACCGAGGACCAGGAAGAGGCCATCGTGGACGTGAAGCGCGACATGGAGGCGTCCACGCCCATGGACCGGCTGCTGGTGGGCGACGTCGGCTATGGCAAGACGGAAGTCGCCATGCGCGCGGCCTTCAAGACGGTGAACGACAACCGGCAGGTCGCGGTGCTCGCGCCGACGACCGTGCTTGCCTTCCAGCACTTTGAGACCTTCAAGCAGCGGTTTGCCGCGTATCCCATCCGCACCGAGATGCTCAGCCGCTTCCGCACCGCGCGGCAGCAGAAAGAAATCCTGCAGAAAGTCGAGGCCGGGCAGGTGGACATCCTGATCGGCACCCACCGCCTGCTCTCCAAGGACATCAAGTTCTCCGACCTCGGCCTGGTGGTAGTGGACGAAGAGCAGCGCTTCGGCGTCCGCCACAAGGAGCGGCTGAAGAAGCTGAAGAAAGAGGTGGACGTGCTGACCATGTCGGCCACGCCCATCCCGCGGACGCTGCACATGTCGCTGACCGGGCTGCGCGACATGAGCGTGATCGAGACCCCGCCCAAGGACCGCATCGCCATCCAGACGGTGGTCGCGGCGTTCGACGAGAAGCTCATCAAGACCGCCCTCGAGCACGAACTGGAGCGGGGCGGGCAGGCCTATTTCGTCCACAACCGCGTGGAATCGATCCACGAGATCGCGGCCAAGGTGCAGGAGCTGGCGCCGCGGGCGCGGGTGGCCGTGGGCCACGGGCAGATGTCGGAGGCGGAGCTGGAGAAGGTGATGCTGAAGTTCATACGTCACGAAGCCGACGTGCTGGTGGCCACCACCATCATCGAGAACGGGCTCGACATTCCGCTGTGCAACACCATCATCATCAACCGCGCCGACCGCCACGGGCTCTCCGAGCTTTACCAGTTGCGCGGTCGAGTCGGACGCTCGAACCGGCGCGCATACGCGTACCTGCTGGTGCCGCCGGATGTCGAGCTGACGCCGCTGGCGCGCCGCCGTCTGGCCGCGCTCAAGGAATTCTCTGACCTGGGCGCCGGGTTCAAGATCGCGGCGCTCGACCTCGAACTGCGCGGCGCCGGCAACCTGCTGGGCGGACAGCAGAGCGGACACATCAACTCCGTCGGCTTCGAGCTCTATACCAGCATGCTCGACCGCACGGTACGCGAGATGAAGGGCGAAGTCTCGCGGGAGGAAGTCGCGGTCCAGCTCAATCTCGGCATCAACATCCGCATACCGGCTGAATACATCAAGGAAGAGAACCAGCGCCTGCGGATGTATAAGCGGGTGGCCGGCGTGGAGAGCGAGCCGCAGCTCAAGGACGTGCGCGAGGAACTCGCGGACCGCTACGGCGAGCCGCCGGCGGCGGTGCGCAACCTGCTGGAGTACGCGCGGCTCAAGCTGGCCAGCCAGCGGCTGGGGGTGGCCGGGATCGACCGGCGTCGCGAACAGGTGACGATCCGCTTTACCCAGGAAGCAGGCGTCGATCCGGAGAAGCTGGCGCACTTCGTCGCCGGTCAGGCCGGAGCGCAGTTCTCACCGAGCGGAGTGCTGAAGTTTTCGCTCAAGGCGACCCAGGCGGAGGAAGTGCTGGAGCGGCTGAAGCGCCTCCTGGAGGAATTGGCGGGCGAGGCGAAGACCGTCCCTACGCCGTAAGACCTCAGCGCCCTCGGCGCTGAGCCTTGAGGATTGCCTCCACCCGCCGCAGGTCGCCTTCCGTATCCACGCCGATGGTGTCATGCGGCGTTTCGGCAACGTGGATCGAAATGCCATTTTCCAGGAACCGCAATTGCTCCAGCCGCTCGCTGCGTTCGAGCGACGATTCCGGCAGCGAGCAGAACCGCTCCAGCGCCGGCTTGCGATAGGCGTAGAAGCCGAGGTGCTTGAAGTAGCGCGGCTGGCCGCTACGGTCACGATCGTAGGGAATGGTGGCGCGGGAGAAGTAGAGCGCGCGTCCGGCCGCGTCGGTGACTACCTTCACCGCGTTGGGATTGTCGATGTCGGCCGCCGCCGCCGGCGTCTTGATGGTCGAGACCAGCACCGATGCATCCTTCATCGGCCCGAGCAGCGCTTCGAGGTGCTCGGGACGCGCCAGCGGCTCGTCGCCCTGTACGTTGACGTAAACATCGGCAGCCACCGCGCCGGCCACCTCGTACACGCGATCCGTGCCCGAGCGGTGCTGGGGCGAGGTCATGCGCGCGTTCCAGCCGTTCTGGCGGCAGGCGTCCAGCACCTCTTCCGAGTCCGTCGCCACAATCACCTCGGCGACCAGCGGCGATGATCGCGCCGCCTCATACACCCAGGCCAGCATGGGACGCCCGGCAATCTCGCGCAGCACTTTGCGCGGCAACCGGGTGGAGGCGAGGCGCGCGGGAATGACGGCGATGGCTCGCATGCGTCGGGGGTCATTGTAGAAGTGGGGAAGTCAAGTGGTAAGGGGAAAGTGGCGAGGGTGCGGTAAAATGAGGACGGCGGCATCCCAATGTACCGGGCCGGGGAGATCCCGGCCTCTTGTCTGCACGGATTCCCGCACTGTGGCGGCGTAGCTCAGTGGTAGAGCAGCGGTCTCATAATCCGCATGTCGGAAGTTCAATTCTTCCCGCCGCCACCAAACCCTCCCATTAATTTCAATTCCTGTTGGGGAGCACCGTCGCTACCGGCGGAGGAGGGCGCTTACGACTCTCAGTTTGCCGTGCTGAGGGGCATCTTGTTCCACCAGTGGTGGGACATTCACCGGAACGTTAAGCACGGCATTGAGGACGCCGCGCGGCTGAGCGAAGCTTACCTCCGGCGGTACCGGCGCCGGGCTGGCTACGGGCAACGGACGGTAGCTCACGTTCACTTCCAAGAGTACTGGCGGTACCGGCGGCGGGGGCGTCGGCCTGGCCGCGGGCGCCGGACGGTAGCTCACCGCCGAGAGTACCGCACCGGTGTGGAAATACGCCCGCAAGGTGGTCGTGGGGGGCACACCGAGTTCCCGGGAGACCGCCTTGACCCACGGACGCCAATTCTCGGCATATACCCGCGCCACCTGGTTGAGGGTCATGTCGGAATGGAAATGGCGGGAGCGCCCATCCAGCATCTGGAGGATGCATTGCCTCAGGGCAGCCTTGCCCGCCTCATCGTCCTTGAAGACGATATGGCCAGCCTTGCCGATACGCACCTGTCCCGCCAACGGGGGGGATTCCGGGCGCGTTCTCAGGTCGCCGGGGTTGTGGTACCGGTTGGGGATAGTGCCGCGTATGCCGAAACCTTCGGCATGGGATATGGCGGTTGCCAGGTCGTTGACCTTGGCTATATCGGGGGCTTGGGCGCGCCCCTTATTGGACGATGCGACGATGAGCAGTGCTACTGCTAAGTGATTGATTCTCATAGCGAGTTTGGTGTTTCATCTGCTGGAAACCCGGTGCTCGTAGGTTCTCCTTCTCTGGGGCGATTTCCTTCATGTCCACCCCATGATACCTAGAAATCGACACTTTTAACTTTACGTTTCAGTTACTTACGGTCGTTGAACTGAAGACAATTACTTCCGGAACCTGGTTGTTTTTTGGCGGTTCTGTTGCGAGGCAGGCTATAAGATATTGAAAACAAACATACACTTCAGGCTCGAGCTTCTTCGACCGGCTTGACAGGCACGATCCGCGCGACACGTGCCATGACCTTCTTGTTTTGCTCAGCCTTCTTCAGGTCGTAGGCTGCCTGCAACCGCATCCAGACTTCCGGTGAGCTGCCAAACAGGCGGGATACCTTCAGGCACATGATGGCAGACAGGGGCTTGCGCTCCGCCAGAATGTCGTGAAGCATCTGGCGGGACACCCCCAGAGCTTTCGCCGCGGCCGTCACCGACAGGCCGGCAGACGGTAGGATGTCCTTCTTGATGATCTCGCCCGGATGGATGGGCGGCAGTCCCTTCTTTCTCTCCATAACTTCCTCCCTAATGGTAGTCCTCAAAATCGATATCCAAGGCGTTTTCGCCTGCCTGCGATGTTCATGTCCTCCGGCTGCGCTGCTACTTCCAGCAATTGCATATCTCCGGCATGCCTTACGGCCTGACAAACGAAGGGAGGTATACTAGTTGGCTTTCTTCCACGGCATACGCCGGTTCTTGTTGGACTGCGACGGTGTTGCCCAGCGCACGTTGCCGATTTCATAGTGGCCGTCGTTGTCGGTACGGTCGAGCTCCAATTCTGGCGATGCTTTGGGGCCGATGTGCGCAAAGAATTCCTCGAAGCTGGCGAAGCGAAACTGAATCCCGCGGCCCCCATAGCGTTTCCAGTATTTGCTCCGAATATTCAGGCAACGGTCACATGCGCCGTAGTAGGCGGCCGCCTCTTGAGTTCGGGAGCGGCCATGCGTGGTAAGGTCGGCTCTGCCCTGCTGGGCAGCCCATTCTTTCTGTAAACATCCGCACGAGCGAACTGTTCCCCGCAGGAGGAGCGCGGCGGTTCTGTGAATCACGTTGCCGTCGTCGCATTGCGCTGCCCAGACATAGCCTCGCTTCGTCTTGCCGGACGGCCAAAGGACTAGCAGCCTGCCAAATCGCTGCCCAGTGAGGTCCTTGCGAATTGCCGTCCGCTCAAACGTCACGAGACGACGCTCCGCTTCGCCGGAACAAAGAGACTGGATCCGGGCTACAGGCCTGGCCTTTCTGTCCCATTAGGTCCGAACGCACGCGCCATCTTCCCAAATCGCAATGATCCGTCCCGTCAGGGGCTGGTCTTTGCCCCGGCTGCAATGCCGGTAAGGCGGCTCGCCTTGTCTGGGGCCAAGGATAACCTCAACATCCACGCGGCACTTAACCCCGCACTCGCAGGTGAACTCTATCGGCCTCCACTTTTCCGGGTACCTAACGTTGTCAGCCATCTGAATCGCACTCATTGTCCTACCCCCACGAATTAAGTGTCATAAGCGCTTGCGCTTTGCGGAGAAAGCCGTCAAAATCTTTATGGTCTGGAGTGCGGTTAACCCCCGCCTTCGGTTAGCCCCGCCCCCTGTTGCTGCAGGAGACGGGGCGTTGAGTGTCGAGGGCTACGGATTATGGAGGCTCGATACTGAGTTCCACGATGAACCAGCGGGCAATGATGCGGACTCTGATTCGGCGCACCGTTGCTCTCCTTTCAGGAAACGCCTTGCACTGATACCGCAGGGCGTTTCGTATTTGACCCCAAAGTCACTTTCCCCCCGTCTTGCCGAGCGGATCGGTAATGATTGCGGGGGCATAGCCTTGGTCAAGTCGTGGCAGGGACGGGAGAGTGCCGTCGCCGGTCTCGGGCGTGACTCCTCGCGCCCTGACGGGGGGGAGGATGACCTGAGGCTCAGGCCGTCCGGTGGCAGTCAATCCCGTCAATGTTCGGGCTCGGCGAAAAGCCCTCCCCAGGGACGGCTTCCAAATGTATGCCGTCTTGCCCTCAAGCCTGGATTCCCTCAGGTTAGGCTTCATCTTCCGCAAAGCGTTGTGGACGCTGATGAGCAGGTATTTGTCGGAAGTACCTTTGATTCCTGCACTCAGGCAGGAATCCCGAATTTGCGTCGGCAAAAGGGGAACAGTGGTCTGCTGCAGAACTGTCCTGATGTGCTCTGTGAGTCCCGGCACCGGCGGGGGTTCGAGTTCGCCCGAACTGGCGACAAAATCGAGACCTTCAATGATCTGGTCAAGCCCGACCATCTCCCTCTCGATATCTTCCACCTCTTCGTCCAAGCGTTTCCGCTGCTCTGCGATTTCCTGCGAACGCTTCGTCAGTTCAGCCTTGCGCTTGCTGGCGTCTTCTCTGGTCTTGTTGTAATCCATCATCACGGGAACGAGGTTACTCCCAATGGTTAACCGTGTCAAGTACAACTTAATCTCACGATTAACCACAAGCGTGACACTAGCCTTTTTGGCTAGGGCGGGGCAGTCGGACCCGCTAGCCCCTGCCGGCACCACCCCCATCCCGCGCTTGCGCGAGCAGCTTGGCGCACGCGTACACGGTTCGCGTGTGGGGCATGGGCAGTCCCAGCCGCTCTCCTAATTCCACCACCGCTCCCACCACGGCCTCGAGTTCGAGCGGGCGTCCGGCTTCGAGATCCTGCAGCATCGAGGTCTTGTGCTCGCCGACTTTTTCCGCTCCCGCCATGCGCTGTTCGATGGAGACCGGCAGCTCCAGGCCCAGGCGCGCGGCCACGGCCTCGGCTTCCATCATGATGTTGCGGACCAGAGCCGCCACCTCGGGATCGCGCACCATCTGGACCAGCGTGGCCCGGGTCAGCGCGCTGATGGGGTTGAAAGCCACATTGCCCAGGATCTTCACCCAGATTTCGTTGCGGATGTGGGTGGTGACCGGACAGCGCAAGCCGGAGGCGATCAAGGCGTCGGCGATGCCGCGGGAGCGCGGGGAGCGCGTGCCGTCCGGCTCGCCCAGCGAAATGCGATTGCCTTCGGTGTGCAGGATCACTCCCGGCTCGATGATCTCGGTGGAAAAATAGACGATCGAGCCCACCACCCGGCGGGGTTCGATGGCGGCGGAAATAACGCCTCCGGGATCGACCCGCTCCAGGCGGATGCCCTCGCCCAGCCCGCGGAATCCCTGGAAAAACCACCAGGGGACGCCGTTCTGGGTGCTGACCACGGTCGTCTCCGGACCGAGGACGGGATGGAGCTGCGGGGCCAGTTGCGGCAGGCTGTGCGCCTTCACCCCCAGGAAAACCACGTCCACCGGGCCCACGTCCGCGAGCGCGCCGGCGATCCGGGGCCGCGCCTCGAAGTCCCCGTCCACGCTCCGGACGCGCACGCCGTGCTGCTGCATCGCCCGCAGGTGCGGGCCGCGGGCAAACAGGGTGACATCCAATCCCGCGCCCGCCATGCGCGCCCCAATGTAGGCCCCGATGGCGCCGGCGCCGACGATCAGAAACTTCATTGTTGGCCGTCCAGGATGGCGGACGCCACCTGCTGGCGCCGGATCTTTCCGGTTGCGGTCAGAGGGATGCTGTGCACGATGAACACTTTTTTCGGACACTTGTATTCCGCCAGGCGCTCGCGGCAGTGCTTCAGCAGTTCGGATTCGTGGGCTCCTCCGGCTTGGTGCAGGACTACCGCGGCCGCCACTTCCTCGCCCAGCACCGGATGCGGCATGCCGAAGGTGACGGCGTCGGCCACCGCAGGGTGCGCCAGCAAGACCTCGTCCACCTCGCGGGGCGCAACGTTGTCGCCGCCGCGGATGATCAGGTCCTTGATCCGGCCCGTAAGGTGCAGGTAGTTATCTGCATCCAGCACGCCCTGGTCGCCGGTGCGAAACCATCCGTTCACAAAGGAAGCGTCGTTGGCCTCGCGGTTGTTCTCGTATCCGCCGAACACGCTCGGCCCCTGAATCACCACCTCGCCGCGTTCTCCGGCGGGGAGATGATTGCCCTCAGCATCCATGATGCTGATGCGAATGCCGGTGGCCGGCCCCACCGAACCCGGCTTGCGATTCTGCGGCGGCAGAGGATTCGACGACATCTGGTGGGAAGCTTCCGTCATCCCGTAGGCTTCGACCAGGGGCACGCCGAACAGGTCCTCCATCTTGTGCATGATCTCCGGCGGCATCGGCGCGCTGGCGGAGCGGATGAAGCGCAGGGTTCCGGCTTGATGTTTGTGGCCGTGAGCGCGGGCCAGCAAAAGCTGGTGCATGGTGGGCACTCCCGAATACCAGGTCACGCGATTTTCGTGCACGGTGCGCCAGAAGGGCAGCGGGCTGAACTTGGTGGGGATGACCACCGTACCGCCCGAAACCAGCACCGCCAGCGTCGAAGCCACCAGCCCGTGAATGTGGAACATCGGCATGATGCAGAGGGAGACATCGTCGGGAGAAAGCGAGTAGGTGTTGGCGACGTTGGTGGCGGAGATGGCCAGGTTGGCGTGTTGCAGCGGCACCCGCTTGGGACGCCCGGTGCTGCCGCTGGTGTGCAGGATCAGCGCCACCTGCTCGGGCGCGGGCGTCTCTGCCGCGTTGCGCCGGCGAGGCTCGACCAGGTGGACCATGCCCTGGGTGTCCATCTCCACCGTGAGCGCGGGGATACCACGGTCGGCGGCGGCGCTGCGCGCCTGCTCCGCGCCGTGCGGCGGGCAGAGCAGAACGTCCGCGGCGGTGTCTCCCAGGAAGAAAAAGAATTCCTCGTAGGGATAGGCGGGATTGAGCGGCGCGGCGGTGCCTGCGATCGCTCCGGCCAGGAAGGTGACCAGGGCCGGCAGGCCATTGGGCAGAACGGTGGCCACACGCCTGCGGCCGTGGGCGCCGCCCACCGCCAGGATATCGGCCATCGCCAGAACCTGCTGCCGCAGCGCATCGTAGGTGATGCGCAGGTTGAGTTCCGGGACGATGATGGCCGTCCGGTTGCCGGGCGCCAGTTGCAGCAAATCCAGAAGCGTTGCGGGAGGGTTCATCGTAGGCTCACGCCGCGATTCTAGTCGAACTGTTTTTGGAACTCCCGGAAATCGTTCCTCAGTTCGGCGATCTCCGCCTTGAGGCCTTCGATTTCGCTCTCCAAGCGGGCGATCCGCTCGCCATCGGCGGAGGCGGCAGGCTCCTGCGCTGGCAGCTCGGCCGTCTCCACGTCGCCCGAGAGCAGGTGAACATAGCGCGTCTCCTTGGTGCCGGGCTGCCGGGGAAGCATCTGAACCAGCGGCGGATCACGCTGGATCAGGCGCTGCAAGGCCGAGTGCACGTCCGGCAACTCCTCGAAGCGATGCATGCGCTCGGTACGGCCGCGCAGTTCGCCGGGGGTCTGCGGTCCCCGCAGCAGCAGAACGCACAGCACCGCCGTCTCGGCGCGCGGCAGGTTGAACGCCTCCTGCAGCCGGTGCTCGTACTTGGACACGCGGCTGTCAGCGCTGCTGACGGGGCCGGCCAGTCCCTTTTCATTCAGGGCGAGTAAGGCGTCGCGCACTGCGCCCTCGCCGAGGTTCATCACCGGATCGCGATTCGATTTCTGGTTGCAGGCGTTGAGCAGCGCGTTCAGCGACAGCGGATAGTACTCGGGAGTGGTGATGTCCTTTTCGATCAGCGCGCCCAGGATGCGGGCTTCGACGGGGTTCAGGACAGGATTCACGGTGGAAGGATTATAAGGCTGGCCGATTCGCCGGTGGCGGAGGCAAAGCGGCAGGAGGAAGGAGGCACGAGGCAGGAGGCAGG
>Ga0181530_10001574_pt1 | contig 28456 bp, 26 predicted proteins | sample PEATcosm2014_Bin_42_FD_119769 | JGI IMG/M metagenome (GOLD analysis project Ga0181530, IMG submission 119769) | Peatland microbial communities from MTU Mesocosm Facility, Houghton, MI, USA - PEATcosm2014_Bin10_60_metaG | ecosystem: Environmental > Terrestrial > Soil > Wetlands > Peat | place... | reverse complement strand
GGAACTGACGCGCGTGGAGATCGAGGCGCTGTTTGTCCAGCTCGGCGCGGCGCTGTTGCTGGCGCGGATGCAGGGCGGCGATTCTCTTTTCGATGCCGAACCTGTCTTCGGCGCGAGAGGGATCTGGTTTATTCCCCTCGGTCGCTTTCCCTCCCGTTGTCTCTTGCGCCTTCTGCCATTCCTGAAGCTTTTCCCTGGCATAAATCCGTGCGGATTCTACGTCGCGCAGCCCCGCAGCCGGAAAGTCGGCGAGCCGATCGAGAAACTCCTTGTTCTTCGTGATGCCTGCAAGCTGACGCGATAAGCTGTGGACTTCGCCGTAAGCATCGATGACGACGTAGGCACGGTCATCGCCTCGCGCAAGAAAATAGCTCTTGTCTTCGAGGGCGCGCACGAAGGCGGCGCCGTTGGCGGTTCCGGTCCAGCAGCTCGCGATATCCGCTCGGCGTTCGGCTTTGGTGATTCCGGTACGTTCCTGCTGCTGCTTCTCGCCGAGATTTTCCTGTGCAGCGCGCCTGTTGAAGCGATCCCTGCGGCTGTCCTTGCTGTTGCCCGGCTTCATACCATCCGGCAATTCGAGCCCGTGATCGCGAGCGAATTCCTGCGCGACGGTGCGCAGCTTCAGCCGGTCATGCGACATCTGCACCGCCTTCATCCGGTCGGTGTTGATGCGCGACCAGACGGCGTGGCAGTGTTCGCGCAATACGCCATCTTTATCGCGCTTTTCATGGAACACCACGGCGCGGGGCTGGCCGACCAGCTTCAGGCTGCGCTCGGTCCGCTCCAGCAGCTCAAGGTACTGTTCGCGGGTAAGACGCCCGTTGGGCTGGTAGGGGTTAAGGGAGAGGCTGTAGAGGAATTTCTTGCACCGGGTGCCGCGCGCTTCAGCGGCCCATTCGGCGAAAGCGCCGGAGAGATCCTGCGCGACGGTGCCGCGTACTTCGGCGATTTCAACGCGTTCATTGTCGAACGAATTTTGGAGGTGTGCAGCAAGCTGCTGTCCTCCGCCGCGCTGATTGCCCTTGAGGATCATAAGCGATCCCACGTCACACCCGGTTTAACCGGGTTTACGTACCATCAGCCTATTTTGACGCACGCCGGCCGCCTTTGTCGTCCTCGCCGAGCAAGACTTGGGAAAACACGAGCGCAGACAGCCGGTATGCTGTAAATGCCACGGGCAGGGATCTAAGACGGTTTCCCCGGCGCTTGCCACAGGCACCCCACCGCTTAGCAACTTTCAGAAAAAAACAGGATCAAACGGTGATCGGAATCGCGGGAAGAGGGGGTAGCGTTTTCATAAAGGAACGGAACACGCCGTCCATGCAGCGAAGCGCCCATGATTCACGGCTGTATTTATATCTGGGTCTATTATTCTGTGACTCTCGTGTCGTATCCGATTCCATTAGCTTGCCCGGCCATTTTTGCCGGTGATGCCTTGGAAACAGCGGAGCCAGCACCTCAACCAGCAGCCCGGCGCACATCCGCGTGCGGGCATGGATAACGGCAACGCTGATATAGCCTCCCGCCTCTAGCTGGCGCAAATAGCGCTGAACGCTGCGGCTGCAACGGCCGAGCGCCTTCGCCAGATAGGTTACGGTGATCTCGGCTTCCCGGCCTTCGCGATTTTTCCGGTAGGCGTATTCCATGATCTTACGGGCGCAGCGGCGCGCGCCGTCCGTCAGGTTGGGGTCGTCGTCGATCCGCGCGGCCATCTCCGGCACGTAAGCGCCGCTGTCGCGCGGCTGTGCGTGCCGGGGTTTCGGTTCGGCGGGCAGGTGGCAGGATCGCAGTGAGCGCTGCCGCCGGTTTTCGTTTCTGGTCGTTGGCGGCAGCGAAGTGGAGGAGGGGATTTGTTCGATAAGAATGCCGTCGCGGGCCATGCGCGCCTTAAGGCGGGCGAGCATTTCCTGCGCGACTTCAGCTTCAGTTGGTCGGTGCATGGGTTCTCTCCTTGATTATGAGAAAACCCGCCAAATTCAGGCCGCAAAACTTCACCGCAAAAAACTCTTGCGTCCGTTTCCGGTTTCTGAGAGAGTGGGGACTGTCAGATACCCGCTCACTCAGAGCTTCAGTTTTTAGAAGGCCCGCCACCAGGCGGGTTTTCTTTTTGTTACGTCATCGGATTTCCTTCAAACACTGGTGAACACAAAACGGCCAGAATCCGGAATCGGATTGGCCATTGGAAAAGTGTGTAGCAAGAATCGGCAAGCAGCAAGCGCGCCACGGCGCGCGGCCAATAAGGCTCGCGGCTTCGGTCAGGCGAATCGGGCGGGAACGCTTGGGCCGGTTGATTTTTCAATTTGTATGCGATCAATGTGGACAAAAGCAGTCGTCTGGTTTGTGGACGGGGGAGAACCACGCCTATTCAGGCAACAGAAAAACGCTGCAAGAACGCTCTTGCATCAGGTGACGAATCCTGCAATATTGAGGGTGTCGAATCGCCAATACAGCAGTTTTGCTGAAGCCCGCCTCTGGCGGGTTTTTCTTTTCGGGGCAGTTTCTAGGTCATCGGATTTCCTTCACAGAATGGTCAACACAGATGGGCCGAAGTCCGGAATCGGTTTGGCCCTCACAGAGTCTGCCAGAAGATTTGCGGCCCGGCAAGCACGTTTGCAACCTGCAATTGATCTATAGGATAGATTCAACCCGAGCGCGGGTGTCGTCAGAATTGAGCCAGCCTTCATATCACCGAACCCGCCAATACATTCGCGCCCAAACAGCGAACTCCTCCGGCGTCCAGACTTCTTCCTGGGCGGCGGCGATAAGGTCCGGATCTATGGCCGCATCGGTAGTGTCGATGGCAAATAGGTTCAACATGGCTTCATCGACGGCATCCCAGTAGTCCATGAACGATGTTGGCTCCCCGGTCATTGTTGTCCCCGTATGGTGGCGATAATTTCGCGCGCGCTGTAGATCCACGCCGGGACCATGTACCGATCCTGTTCGGGGATAGGGGCTGTGATTCCGTAACCGGACTGGAGCAAGGCATCCTGCAAGATCGTCAGCATTCGCGGTGCGTTGGCAAGTACGGGCCGTATGGCATCCCATTCGGACCGTCGCTCCTTGCATTCCGGATCGTCCTTGCCTTCGTCGGATTCCCAGTCCTCAAGCAATTGATCGGCGAGCCCGAGAAGGCGTCCCGCATCCTCGACTGTGAAGTCCTGCGGTTTCATTTTCTGTATCTCCCTTGCTTCGTGGTTGTCCTCAACATGGGAGCCGTTGGACCGGGCGGATAAGCCTGTCTGTCAACCCGGAGGTATCCGGGGACGGCCAACACGGTCACTGGTGCGGGCAGGCCGTTGACGGACAGGCGCGCGCGGTCAGGGTCCATGCTGATTGAGGGCAACGGCAAAGGGCGAAAGGGAAATGCGAGCAACGGCCGCAGGGGGTAGCCGCTATCGGTTGAGAGCCGCCACGTTCTTGAGATAGTGAAGAAACGCGGCGCGCATGCGGCGGTCTTTGATGGTCTTCCAGGTTTCGACAAGCGTCAGCAACTCCTTGTCGCCCAAATCCTCGATAAGCGACCGCAGGGCGGAGTCGCCGCCTTCGGTGTCGGTCGGGGAGAAAAAGCGCGCGATGGGCACGTCAAGGTAATTGGCGACACGGGCAAGCTCCTGAACCGGGATGCGGTTGGCTCCTGTCTCGTACTTCTGAAATTGCTGGTGGGATACGTCGAGATGCTCGGCAAGGTCCGTCTGCGTTTTGCCTGCGGCAACACGGGCAAGGCGGATCGCGCCTCCCAAATCGCAATAGAAATGATGTTCGGGATTGCGTTTGCGAGGTTTAATCATGGTATGAAAGCGGCGCTCGGGTTAGATCATGACGATTGAAGGACGGCAGTGCGGTTCCGTCAATCGAAAAGAGAACGAAATCAACAGGAAACGCGCCGAAGCTGCCGAATTTTGAGAGAGAGAGACCGCCTATGCGGCGGCCTCGATGCGCTCCGGCTGAAGCTTGTGCAGGTAATCGACGGCGCGCTGCGCGTGAGCGGCGGCGGCGAAGATCGCGCGGTTGTCGTTTTTCAGGACCTCCAGCCAGAAGGCGATGTAGGAGGCGTGATCGTCGCGGACCTCCGGCGTGAGTTCGAGATCGGCGCACAGGAAAGCGCTTCCCAGCTCGGCGACGAGTTCCTCGTGGGCATAGCCAGCATCGCCCCAGCTCTTGCGCCCGAATTCACGATCAAGACGGGTCGGATGTTTCGTCCAGTGACATACTTCATGGGCGAGGGTGCCGTAAAAGCTCTCGGCATCGGTGAAAGCCTCAATCGGCGGCATCTGGATGTAGTCAAGTTCCTGCGCGTAGTAGGCCTGACCGCCCCGGTAGCGGATATCGGCACGCGTGCTGGCGAAGAACGCCTCGGCGTGAGCGATGCGCTCGATAGCGGAGAACTTCGGCTCCGGCTTCACGTAGTATTGCTCGGGCAGACCCTCGATCTGATCGCAGTTGAACACGGTGTAGCCCTTCAGGAAGTGGATATCGCGATCGACATTCTCGCCGGCATCGTTCTGCTCGGTCTTCGTGATTGAGTTGGCGTAGACGACGAGTGAACCCTTCTCGCCCTTGCGGACGCACGCGTTGAGTTCAATCGCCTGCCGGAAGGTCATCCAGCTCGGTGATGCGAAGCCCTGCTCGATGGCCGATGCCCACAGCATCAGGATATTGATGCCGGAATAGGGCATGCCGTTGTGGCGCAGGGGGCGCGTGATCCGCCCCGCCGCGTTGTCGCCGCTCCACGGTTTGATCCACGGGCGGACGCCCGCCTCCAGGGACGCGACGATTTTCGCGGTGATGCGGGTGTAGATGTCCTGCCGTTCTGTATTCTGCATTGTCTGTTCCTCTTTCCTTGCGTCGGGTTTCTCATGACGCGGGAATTAAAAGGGCAGGCGGGATAGAGGGCCTTGTCACCGCAGGGGAACGGCAACACGGGAGCCAACTGACCGCAGGGAGGGCGGCGAAGGGAGCGGGCCAGCCGTTGACAGGGACCGCGGCCGGCCCATGATCGCGTCAGGGTTATGAGAAAACCGAGCGGCGAGCGGGAACGGACAAGGGTTGCGGAAGGCGGCAGCACATGACCGCGCTTAAACGGCAATCTCGCGGTGTGCGGGGCTGCACGTCCGTCCTGCTTTGGAGCGGTGAGCGGGCTCGATTGCCGGGAGTATCTACAGCAGCACCAATTGCTCGCCGATTATGACCGGCTCCTCTTGAGTGATGCGCTCCTGGGTTGCGGGTTAGGGGGATTCGGGAAACAGGCGGCCATGATGGAGCCAGAAGGCGGATGTGGGAGGCGTCCATGGACGGCCGAACCGTTCGCCAGCCAACGTGTTGCCTTGCCAGGATGTCGCGACGGGACAGTTGCAGATACGTCAGTGAAAGCACAGCGGGCTGACATCGATGGCATTGACGAGAATGTGCAGGCCGGGATCAAAGCCGCTCTCCTGCAGAGCCTGTGCCGCCGCCAGCACCATGCCGCCCGCGCCCGATGCCGGTTCCTGAGCGTCAGGAAGCCGTTCTGCCCGATCAGTGTTGGGGCATCCTCAAGGCTCATCATCGCGATGAACCGCGCCACTTCGTTTGGGGTGAAGAACTGGCCGATTTGCGCGTTGAGGATTTCCATTTCGGTGGAGCCTGCCGAACGAAAACAACAAGCTCCAGGGTGCGAAAGTCGGGCTAGGGTCTATCCTTCTGGATGAGGCGCGCGCGTAGCGCACGGCCACCCCAAAAAGATTATTCTTTTACAGCTGAATAGGGGCGGTTTCGTTCACTTAGGTTTACTCACAGTTTCGTCTTGTCTGAATCGGTAGGGCTATATTGACACCCTTCACCCACTCCAATTACTAATTGGTAACATGTTCAGATGCGAAAGTGTTCTTCATCATGCAAACGACTAACATCAGGCGCGCCGGTCCGAAGATATTTTTCATACTGGCCGTGACAGCATGCCTGGTCAGGTTTCTGGCCCATTTTGCCAAAACACCATATGTGAATACCCTCAAGCACGACATTACCCTGTTGGGGCTTGTTGTCACGGTTCTGATTATCAATCTCACCTTCTTTTCGTGTATGGTAGCTGCATTTGCGTCATGGCGGTGGATTAGCCGTGACCTCAAGCCGCCAAAGGATGTCGGGCCGGATTGATCTCAGGGTCCGTGCAACGAGTTGTGAAGGAAAGAAGCTCTGAGCGAAGGCGCGCCCGGCCACCGCCGCGCCTCCCCGCCGCCCAACCTTCCTGAATTGCAGGCGTAATGGAACCGCAATCGGGTATCTGCTCCGCTTGTATCCGTTACGACGACTGTCGCAGCACACTCACAACGCAAGCCCATCTAAGATCAATTGCAGTTGCATGACGGCACCTCAGCACACTTGGCACCGATTCTTACTATTGCTGGGTGCTTTTATGGTATCGGACTGATATAAGACGGAAACGGACTGACGTGTCGCTAAACACAATCGTACTCTAGAGGCCTGAAACGCAATGAAACTTGTCGGATGGAATCCAAGGGAACATACGGATGCAGAAAATCAAGAATGGTCGTCGTTAAGAGCTTCCGAGTGGGGCGGACTCCCTTTATTCCTTTCACAGCCGCTTGTCCCTCTCCTCCTTATATGGTTTCCATGGAAGGCACTGACTATTTCGTTAATCGTGATCAACATTGTGTGGGGTCTTACTATTCGTTACAGATTTATAAATATCACACTTGCTGATTTTGGGTCTGTCTTTCACTATTGGAAATGGATCACCTGTCCAGTTGCTGCCATTTACCTTTACTACGCGGCTGGAGATAGCCATAAAGCGTTGATCGCTCTATCGTGGCCATTGATCACCATGCCTTTGATGTTCCTGTCTCGACCTGTCGACAAAGGTCGGCTACAAACACTGTTCATGAAACACTTCGGATACGAACACTATGAAGTCGGCGAGTTTGTAAACGGCCGCAGCTTTCCCCCTTTCTGAAAACAAAGCGAGCAAGGATCACATCATGAAACGGCCAGAGCAGCCGGAAGTCAGCAGTGACTCATCAGGCCCGCGGACTACCTTGACAACAGCGAGCGTCAAAGCATAACGTTTCCACACTCCGTTTCCTGAGGCAACCCCCACTAGAGATAGATCACTTCAGGCTAGGACCCATGACGGACAAAGCAAGTATGAAGCGACGCAAAAGCATCATACTATTCAGGCAGCGTGCGATAGTGTGCATCAGGCTGTCCCGTGTTCTTCTGAGGCTTCTGTTTCGCAACCAGTTTCATTTGAGTCACTGTCTGCCTATAGAAAAGAAAGGCATCGGTCAAAGCTCGACGTTTCTCCTCGGCAAGCAGGTTGTGATCAAAGTAAAGAACGAACTGGCCTCCAACAATAATCGCAAGAAATACAATGGCGCTTTTGACGGACTGTTCTTTTATGAAGATACGGTCGAGCGGCTCCGTAAAGAGTACGATCTGTACGCTGAATTGTCGGATTGCGGCATAACGGCCCGCCCTTTGCTTTTCACGGAGTATGCCATTGCCCTGGAGTATCTTTCAGGGGCTGTCACTTTGGGCGAATGCGAAACGATTTCCGACGAGATCGTGACTCACATCTTTCAGCTCATCGACAAGCTACACGAGATGGGCATTTTTCACGGAGATTTGAATTGTAACAATTTGCTGGTGAAGAATGGTTCCATTTACGTTATAGATTTTGAATCGTCCCGCCATGTGGAAAAACACAAGGAAGAGGACTTATACTGCTTGGACATTATTATCTTCATACGAAGGCTGTACCAGCTTTATCCAAAACAGTTCCGGACAACCTTGCCGTCCGTTCACTCGCAAGTGGAAAGGTTACGGGTGCTTCATCCCCTCCTAGTGGACCAGGGCAAAAAATACCTTCCCCTGGAGGTTTACAATGAACTCTTCTGACGATCTGGCCGAAAGGCTTACGGCGTTGGGCATAAACGTTCTGCGTCAGTCCCGAACGACCGACATCGATTGTTACACAGAGCGGCCCTTGGGTGCGGTGGCCTCCGATCTTGAAGCCTCGGGGTTAATCGTCACGAAGCAAAGGGACACTTTCATTGAATGCGTCTTTATTGACGGCGACCGCCTAGTTCCGGTAGAAGTGGCGACAACCTTATTCAGGGGAGCGGCTTTCCGCCGCTTCGGGATCAAAAAGGATTTTGTCGACAAGTACGTCTCGGACCCACAGCAGCATGAGGCGACGTTCCGAATCCTGAAGTCTGCCCTGTGCCTTACCGGCTTGCGTGTTCTTTCTGATCTTCCGGCATCCAACGTTTCATCCGTGCTGTCAGAGTCGCTGGTGCCCAATCCCTACAGGACGCCCATCCGGAGGTGGGACTATCCCTCAAGCTTCTCGCTTCTGCTTCACAATGCAAAAGTGTCATCCGTGATCGACAGATATGTGACGCTGGCCTCTAACATCATCTTCCACTGGAAAGCATCCAGGACTTTCGCCATCGTCGGACCTGACGGTGCCGGAAAATCAACACTTATAGCCGCGTTGACCAGATACACTGCTTTGAAACCGGTCTATATGGGCATGCGGGACTTCAGGTCACAAAAACTGATTGTGATCTTGCAAAGAGTTCGCTACGTAAGCATACCCGTCGTTCATGTAATCATTTTCATCGAGTACTGGTCCCGCCTTGTAAACTCCTGGTGCTTGCGCCTTCGCGGGTTTGATATTGTATTCGACCGCTACCCGACATTCGACTATGCGGTCTCGCCCAGCATATTCGACCGTATGTTCGGCAGGATCGTGTACGGGTATCTGTTTCCCGCTCCGGGCCGCATGTTTCTTCTAGCCGTACCACCCGAAATCATTCATGCGCGTAAGCAGGAAATGTCGCCCGCCGACGCAGAAACCTTTTACCGCAGGGCGGATGGACAACCGGTCATCAGGGTGAACAACACAGGTGCCGTGAGGGATGCCGTGACAAGCATACTGAAACAAGCTTACCGGTCTGCCGGCCTCGTTAATTGACAGGTTTTCCCTGACAAGTATAATGCCCTGCTTCACAGCGCAATCATGATGACACAAAAGCATATATTGTTGCAGGGGTTCGGATCGGTTCCCCTGAATTTCAAGGCCCTGATCGAGCACTCGCGGGCGCAGGGCGACGATTCGATCCAGTGGAGCATCGTTTGCACCACAGGCCATTATGTCAGAACCTTTCAGGACCTTCTGGGCAAAGAAGCCGTGCATTATCTTCATCAGGATCTGAAGAAGTATCTCGACGCGCCGGACCTTCTTGACTCGCTTGCGGCCTACGACGGAAATATCTATCGCAACATTGAATCAGAAAAACGCCTGACAAAAACAAAGAAAGCCATGCGGCAGCTCAAAAGCGCTGCGGCCATGTATCTTTCCATGAAGGCGTTCATGCAAAATCGCCGTCCTACCCATATCCTGTTCGGATACATCGAAGGCATGGACGGCATGACCATGATCTCGCTCGGGCGGGAACTGGGGATTCCGGCGCTCGTACCCACGCATACGCGCCACCTGGGCGAAACGTTTTTTTCGCCGGACCATCTTGAAACGCTCCCCGTCGACCGCCCCGTTACAGAGGTGCACCGGGTGAAGGCTGCCGATTTCTTGCGACGGTTCAGAAACGGCGAAACGCGGGCCGCCGCGATTCCGCCTGAAATCGCACAAGGTTCCGGGGAGACCTATCCTTTTGTCCATCCGCCGCTATTTCGTAGGGTCATAGGCTTGCTAGGGCGTATGGTTAATGAACCGGAGATGCGCGAACTGGAGGTCATTCGGGCCAGCATATCCATGAACCTGCCATGGGGCGCAAACGTCTATCGAAACATTAAAGGGCGGCTGAACCGGTATATATACGACATCGACTCTGCTGAAGAGCTACCCAAGCGCTTTGCCTATTATCCGTTACAATATTCCCCCGAATCTTCCATCAATACGCCGTCACCATATTTCGTCGACCAATTGCGCGCCATCGACGCCATCCGGTTCGCCCTGCCTTCCAACATGCTTCTGGTGGTCAAGGAGCACCCAGCCTGCATCAGGCTGCGGTGGCCCGGCTTTTTGACGGCGCTACAGAAAAAGGCGGGTGTTGTGATCGCTCGCTGTAACATACCCTCGGATCAAATCCTAGACCGAGCCGAAATAACATTTTCTGTTTCAGGGACAGCTGCGCTTGAAGCCTTTCTCAAGGGAAAACCGTCCCTGACTCTGGGGAATGGCTTCTTCTCAGAGTTTCTGGGCGGAGCCACGGGCGTCGACTCCCTTCCTCAGCGTATCCGGGAAGCGCTTGATCATCCCCCGGCGGATGAAAAGATACTGGGCGCTGTCGCCCGCGTCTATGCGATCAGCAGCCCCTTTGTCATGGGCAGCCCGTTCGATAAAGACTCTCCTTTCGCAAAAAGCGCTCTCAGCACGGTCAATATAGAGAATTTCTACAAACATCTCCGGCGGGAAATCGACGGGGACAATTCAGGAGTTGCATGAAGCGGCTTTGTATCAGGGCATACAGCCATCACTCTAACTGTGGGAAGGGCATCATTCCCAGTGCGCGACGAGCTGGCCAGGGACTTCCTTGCCGAGCTCGGCGCTCCGGTAGTCCTGAAACACGTCGTAAAAGATCTCGCCGATCTGCACCGAGATAAAGCAGACGGCCAGCAGAGCGAGAATTCCATGAACAAGACCTTTCATTGTTCCTCCTCACTGTCTGGGGCCTGCCTAACAGCTTACGAATATCTCACTAGTCCTTGAAAGGCACAATCATTATCCCGCCTTGACCGACACACTGCACAGCGAAGAGAATTAAGCCCCCTACTCTGAAGACAAGAGTCAATTGTCATAAGACAATGTAATGAGGACATGCATCAAGGAGATGACAGCGCACAAGTCTGAGGGAAGACTGAGCGTTGATTGTAAAACTTGAACAAACGGGAGGACGGCATGACTTATTACGCTGCACTGGATGTATCTCTGAAATTCACGGCGGTCTGCATAATGGACAGCACGGGCGCGATCAAATACGAAGCGATGGTGCCAACCAACCAATCCTGACGATCTCATCACTTACCTGCGCTCGCCGGGAATAGAATACGAACGCATCGGCCTTGAAGCGGGATCGCTCACGCCCTGGCTTTACCACGCGATGATAGAGGCGGGGCTGCCGGTGGTCTGCATCGAGACCCGGCATGCGAAGGCGGTGCTGAATGTGCAGGGCGTGAAGACGGACAGGAACGATGCGAGGGGCCTGGCACAGATGATGCGCACGGGCTGGTTCAGGGCCGTGCATATAAAGAGCAAGGAAAGCCAGAGGATCAGGGTTCTGCTGAACAACCGCAAATGCCTTGCCAGCAAGCGGATCGATCTGGACAACCAGATCCGTGGAACACTCAAAGTATTCGGAATGAAGACGGGCAGGGTGACGGCGGCGCAATACGAGCCGCGCATCCGTGAGCTGATTGCGAATGACCCCGAGCTGCAGGGTTATATCTTTCCGTTGCTGGAGAGCCGCCGTGTGCTGCGAGAGCAGGGGCGTATCCTGGACAAACAGGTCAGGAAAATAGCGATGGCTCATAAAGTCTGCCGGCTGCTGATGACGGTTCCGGGGGTGGGGCCGGTCATAGCGCTGATGTACAAGACAACCATCGACAACCCGCGCCGGTTCACAAAATCCAGTATGGTCGGGGTCCATTTGGGGCTGACGCCTGGAAAATATGCCTCCGGCGAAGTCGACTATGACGGCCATATCACCCGCTGCGGTGACGAGATGATGCGCAGTCAGCTTTACGAAGCGGCACAGGTGATGCTGACCCGCTCGGCAAAGTGGAGCTCAATGCGGGCCTGGGGCCTGCAGATAGCAAAACGCCGGTCGATGCAAATTGCCTGCGTGGCAGTAGCCAGAAAGCTGGCTGGTGTGCTTCATCGCATGTGGATTGATAACACAACGTTCAACTTCAGCGCCCGTGAGGTAGCGGCGTAGTTACAAGAGTTCCCGCAAGGGAAAGACGCCCGGCAAGACGGAGTCGGCTGATGACAGCGCAATGTATCTGGTGAAGAAGTGCAATCGACAGAGCACTTTTATCACGCTCGTAAGCCTGCTGCATCTGACTCCAAGAGGACATTGTAATGTGGCGCCTGGCAACGGCAATAAGTCAGGCTGACCACGGAGAGAAGCATGAACTGCCGCGGCGTTAACCCCGATGTGATAATATCTATTATGGAAAACGAGAAGGGATTCCGGATGGAAATACAGTCAGATACGTCTTGAACACCAACTTGTGTTATGGCGGCTTCTTGACAGCAAACCTCATTAGAGAAGATACATTATCACATCGGGAATCCACACGATTTCTCACCCTTCCGAGGTAGCTTGGTTAGGCCCACCGCCGTAAGCCGCTTCATGATGAGCGAGTACATCGCTTTTCGTGATGGTTGAAAACACGCGGTCGAATTCCAACAGTATCCGTCGGGCTGATACGTCAGGGCTTTCCTCCGGATCATTGACAAGTAAGTCGCGGTTCTCAGCGTCCCATCCCGCAGGACTTCTGTTCGAGGTCACTGCGGCTTTCTTGCCCGGCTTCTCCATCTTTGCCGCAGGCATTCGAACTGTTGCGAGCGTTTTCTTAAGGCCGCTCAGATCTTGAACCAGTCTTTCACTGAAACACTCTTTAGCCTGATGCATTGTCCGCACGACCTCGTATGCTCCCAACAACCAGAACCACATCAACGACTCGGCCCTTTCAACCCGCCCTCCATCGACGCACTGACCAGAGAATCCCTTGTCGAGGTTTTCGATGATTTCGTCAGCAAACGAGCACAGCACATTTACCCGGCCAGACAGATAGTGGGAGAAGGCAATCAGAGGTTCGCGCTCGACAGTCTGCGCCCATGTCGGGTTAACGAGAGTCGTCTGAAAACGCTCTAGGTATCTCACAGCGGCCTACGCCACTTTTCGGGATGTCCTTTCTTCAAGCCATTTTACGGGATAATGTTTGGCGATGAAACCACCGTCACACAACCCTGAGGATACGGAAATTGCCAGCGCTTTCACGGTGCGCCAGTATCAGCACGCGCGCGATGCGAAGGACCGCGAAGTGATAGCCGAGGCGATCCGCCGCAGATTCACCGAGCGGTATATTCAGCCGGCATCGAAGCCAACAGAGCGGCATGGATTCACGATGATGGCTATTTCCTGCCTCATGATCGAGGCGTTTATCTCGCTTCAGAAGGGCTGGAAAACAAGCGACGGCAAGGGTGAACTGGCAGTGTCGCTGTTTTTTGATGGATCGGACCATTTTCGTGAGTTCAGGGGCCATGGAAAGGCCTTCTACAAGAACGTCCGATGTGGAATCCTTCACCAGGCCGAGACGAACGAAGGATGGAAAATCGTGCGAACAGGGTCACTATTCGACCTCGGATCACACACCATCAATGCAGATCTGTTCCTGCCAAAGTTGAAGGAAGTCCTCGATGCTTTCTGCGACAAACTTAAAACGCTCGATTGGAACGGCCCGGAGTGGAAGAGCGTACGCAAGAAGATGAATGCGATCTGCGAAAACTGCAAGCCCTAGAAAGTGATCGGTTGGGCCGGACCGCGCTCTGCCCGGTCGTCGCGCCGGTGCTGGAGGACACCGTTCTGGAACCTCATCAATTCCACGAGGCCGCGGCCATCAATCAGCGCGAAGTACGCCCAACCTTCCGATTGATAGATCGAGCTGTTGACGAACCAGATTTCATCGATCCTGGCGAGATCAGGGAATGCCGGAGCCAGTTTGACCACTTCCTCGTAAATCTGGTTATCGCCCGGCGCCATCTGATCGCGCTCGAATAGAAGCACACGCTTGTCAGCGGGCGTCCCGACCAGCTTGGGGAGTTTCGTCCTGAGGGCTTTTTCGACATTGCTCCCAAGATCCCTCGGCATCTTGTCCCGAGCAATGAGGCAATTGCCCTTCATACCGGGCAGACTGGTGCACTGAAGGCCGATGTTCAGCACCAGAGGCGCGTTCCTGGCCGAGATACCGACCGTCACGGCATGCGCGGAATACCCTTCCGGCGCCGCAGCATGGTTCGCCATCAGCCAGGCCAGCAACTCCTCTCCGACATCTTCCCAGATGTATCCCTTGGGTATCGCGCCCACCGGGATTATGACATCCAGGCTTCGCTCGGCCAGGACCAGGGCGGGGTTCTTTTCGATCCGCGCGAACGCTTTCATGAAGCGTTCGGAGTCGAACTTCTCGCCGACGAACGGCTGAATGAGCGTATGTTCAAGGGCCAAAGTTGTGCCGTCCGCCCTCGTCGCCACGACCTCGACCGCGCCGTCCTGCTTCTCCTCCACCCAGTCGAGAGCCGCATTCTTCCATGTATCGTTCTCGTAGGCCGAGAAGAACATCTCGATGAGCGGACGTTCCCTCGGTGGCGACTTCACGGGCATAGCACTATTGTCGCCGGATCGCGGGACAATCAGGTATGGCTTATCACGCGCGCCCGGCTCACATGGTGGTTGAAGCTATCGACGAGTATCTATTGATGGCGGAATACGGCATGAACTATCAAAAGGCCGGCGGCGGCATCCTGGGCTATCCGACGGCGCTTCTGCTTCTGAGCGTCATTGATATCCTGGGCAGCTACGCCGTCTCCACGAAGGAACACTTTCAGGTTCTTCGGCAGCCCTGTTTTGACCTCCCGCTCACGACGGGGCAAGTCAAGGACATCGAGCACTGGTATCGGAATTTGCTCGCTCACAATGGATTCATTGCCCTGGGCGCGTTGATGCGACCGGATGAAACCGGGGACCCCTTCGTTCTGGATGAGAATGGCCAGCCGACGATCTTGCGCGTGAAGCCGCTCTTCCGTGCCGTCAAGCTGGCGTGGGAACGATTCGACCGAAGCCAGATCAAGCCTGAACGTAACTTGAAACAGAATCACTATGTCGCCAAGCCTATCGACCTGACCGGTTCGCCAGCTTCCGAGATTGCGGCCAGCTCGGGTGCCTACATTGACCCGAAACGGTTTATCAAGAAGATGTAGGAGGCTGGCAAACAGGCGACCTGACGCTGCGCATGCGCCGTGTACCTGGAGAAGGAAGTAAAATAGTGTTGGGCCTTCAGGCGGGGCAACGAATGTACATCGAGAAATCAACTCATGAATGGAAGTACGAGATTGGAGATCGGACGCTCGAACCGGGTGTATTCGACCACTATCGCGCGATCATCCAGAGACAGATCTTCTATCGGCGATACGACGCCTGGGGACAGCCCTTCTACACCGCAGAAGAACAGTTCTTTGGCGAGCAAGGGGAGCCGTTCTACCGTACATTCGACACGACCCTGAGCCGCGGTTACCCTGCCTATTCGTGGATTAACGCCGCCGAGTTCGAAAAAACGTCCGGTCTGGATTTCAGGCCTCCTGCGGAGTTCGTTCCGATGGTGCTGGCAAAGGCGCAGGTCTGCGTGGAGCAGCAAGTCCCCTACTCCGTTTTGAAGCAAACAGACTGCGACAGCCTGACCCGCTGGCTCTACACGAATGAACGGTGGAATCGCCAGCTTGCGACGACCGTCGGCGGTCTGGTGCTCACTACGCTTGTGTTTGCGTTCGTCGATAGTCTTAAGCCGCAGAAGCGGCGGCGGCGTTCCTAGTCGGGAATCCCGAGCACTTCGCCCAATCGTGCGAGCAGTGCGGCGCGCTTTTTAGCGTCCAGGCGCGCGAGGTTCTCAAGCCGCCACCGAACTGCCGGCAGCGCTTCCGCGCCGGGCACGTCAAGCAGAGCCCAATCGGGTTCGCCTCGTTTGATGGAAATCAGAAAGCGGCGGTGCTCCGCAGGCATGTTCCCGACAATGCTGGCAATCACCTCTTCGCGCGCTTGGAGCAATTCATCCAGCGTCACGGGTGCCTCCGTCATGCCGACGAAGCCTCTGGCGAACTCAGCTGATATGTCGAGGCGCGCCGGTGCAAGGACCTCCGCCATCGGGCGATTGTGGCTGAGCAGATAGACGATGAAGGCCTTGCGCAGATCATCGTTTATGCCCTCGTTCGCCAGCAAATCCCGCACGTCGAACAGATCGCGCGGATGCTGGCGGTCCAAGGCCGCCACAATTTTCCCTGCATAAAGGTCCGGGAAACTGACGACCTGTATTTCCGCGAAGCCGAATTGATCCTCTACGGACGCCGAGACGGATCTGGTTGTCGGCTCATAAACGCATCCCCGTAAAACCGGCGTGACCTCGATTTTAATCTGCACGCCATCTGCCCGTACGATGAGCTTGGTGATGCAGTTATCGCCCTGTAGCGTGCTCGGACTCACGCGCGCACCGGGGACGCCTCGGCCGATGGCGTCAGCGATCCGCCGCATGACCGCGTCAATCTCCTTCAGCGACGCCGCCCTCTCAGCGATGGGCAGATAGGTCAGATCGATATCGACGGAAAGGCGGGGCATGTTCCGCACAAAGAGATTGATCGCCGTTCCGCCCTTGAGAGCAAAGCAGGTTTCCGTAGCGACGAGCGGAAGGGCTTTGACGAGCAGTGCGGCCTGACGGCGATAAAGTTCAGCCGCGGGCATCGAGATTCTCCGGCACAGTGATGTTGAACTTGGTATCGAGCTTGCCCCCCCGCACGAGCATCCGTTTCCCCTGCCCCAGGTCGATGCCCTTGCGGTCGAGTCCTTTCAGCCACGCATGGTTATGACGCTCGGCGAACCACAGGAACAGCCGCTTTACCTTCACACTGCGGCATCGGACAAGCAGCATGTGAAGCCGCCGCGGACTAAGATTGCGCAAACCTTCCATCAGGACATCGGCCTGATGAAAAGTTTCACGCTGTGGAACTTCGTCAAGCAATTCGAGGATGGCGCGCTCCGGCGAAGACAGTATCAGCGGCCATTCCCAATGACCCCACGGCTGTCGTATGAATCCGTCGCGGACAGGATCAGTGCTGGCATTTCGGCGGGTTTGTGTATTACCGCTTTGCTCCAGCAGTTCGCGAGGAACGGCTCCGTCTTTGAAGAGCTTCCCGACGTTGTGAAACACGAGCCGGGTGTCCAGTTTCAGTTTGGAGACCCAGCCGGGCGGCGTCTTATCGCCGTAGAGGTGGATCTCCTGAGGACCGGCGGCGCTGAGATAGTGCGCGAAGCCCTGGAGTTCGAGCGCCGTCCGACCGCCCACGGCGAACGGGCATTCCAGCAGGGTCTGAAGAGAGATGACGACATGTTGCCAGCGAAGAGCCTCATCTTGGTTTGGCGCTGGCAGCTTGGCAGACGGGCGACGATACACACTGCGGGCAACCTGTTCGAGCCAGCCATGCGCGGCGTACTTGCTTCGAAGGCTGCTGGAATAGCCCTGGCGTTGAAGCCAATTCGCATCGACGAGCAGCCCCTCCGGAAGGTGGAGTTGCAGCCAGTTTAACTTTCCCTGTTTTTGCGTCCCCATGGTTAGTAAAATAGCCTATTTTCAAACCAGCGTCAAGTTTAATGATGGTGTGAAACACTAACCCAAAGTGAGCAAATATCTAAATCAGTAAACCGCTCTCTGGGTCATCCAAAGTCAGAAGACGTTCGGTCACCGGCTGAACAGCAACCCCTTGGGAACTATCCATTCGCACCGACGTTGCTCGATCCATCGCTGCAACGCGACACTTGTCGAGGGGAGGATTAGTATGTAGGCATAGTCCAATTGAAGAAAGTTGAGTGTCTATGGTCGGCGCGGACGTTCGGCAGGTCGAAGCTGAAATCGACGGCTGTATCCAGAGGATGGCCGTCTGGAACGTCAAAAGAGATGTGCTGCTTCGACGCCTGATGACTATTTGGCGGGACGGCCTGGAGCTGGTGCAACTGATGTTTGCTCATGCCGTGATGTTTCAGTTGGAAGAGGGATTCCAGAGTTCTCTCGCCAGTGAACACCTCATGGCGACTGGGGCCTACCAGGCGCTAAAGTGGGCCATGGAATACGCCCACGATGACGGCATTGAAGACGTATCCGACGAAGTTCTGGTCAATCTGGTGATGAGGGCGGCCGGACCATACCAAGCACTCGTGGACGCTCTAAAACTCGGCGCGCACGGCAGGGCTGAATTCTCCGTGGATCAGGGCAGTAAAGTTCTGACGGTATATGAGGGCGGAAATCTATCCGGCCATGATGCGGCGATTGTCCGTTACGACCACATCACCGTTCCATTCCACAAGCAGAGCCCGTTGGTAGACGATGCCGACCAGTTGACGACTGGCTGGACCGCCGGTGAGTATCGACAATACTGGCGCTGGCTGCGCCCCATCGCGGAGGCCGCCGAGACGGAAACAATCATAGGCCAGGCGGGGCCATTGGCTCCCAAACAAGAGATCATGAAACGGCCAGTTGTGGTTGAGATTCCCACGCCGCCCGCATCTCTGGAACGGGTCCAACAGGATCTGACGCTCACCACCGACAAAGCCCAGGGTGCCTTTAAGTGGAAGATAGATAGCTGGCATGACGGTCCCCTGGTACAGATCGGCGATCGCGTCTTCGGCATTTCGGGCGCGATTTTGACGCTGGCGAGTTTGGACGACTACATGCTCCGCGTTGCCGTGCTTAATGATCCTGGGCAGTACGAGAAGGTCAGCGGATTGCGCGAAGAGCGAATGATCGGGATGTGCAAGAAGTCGTTCGAGGAGACCGGCTGGACGTTCACTCCGCACTATCACTTGAGCAACCCGCCGAGGGAACTCGACGGATACGCCACCAAGGGAACAGAAACCCTCATCATTCAATTGAAATCAACCCTGCGCCCCCACTCTCCCTGGGAGGTCTATAAACGAAATACGGACGTGATCGAGGGCATCAATCACACGGCGGAGGTGGTGCGCAGGGTTGGCGGAACAGCAACGGGAATTGTGATCACTGACGGCTACGAGGGCGATTACGCGACCTGGAAAGAGTCGCTTGCCACGGGTGTGGCGGTGGCCACCCTTGAAGACCTCGACTGGATCGCCAAAGACCCGCGAGGCGCTTTCAAGATTCTTGCCGAGCGCGCTGGAATTCAAGGAGTCCCGTTGCGAGAGGGTCTCCCGGAACGTAGCGCCGCTCTCTGCGGGTGGACGGTACGGTTACTCGATGAACCAAAACCGACAGAGCCCTGAAGGCTACCTTCCATTCGCCCTTTTCTGTAAAGAGCGCTTTGTGCTGGTCGGTTTCATCGGCGCGTGGGCGCTGTAGGTTGTCGAGTCGACGGTCAGTTCGTCACCTTTCTTGATGTCGCTGAGCGCCCAAAACTCGTAATTCTCGTCACACCTTACATTCGGCTTCTCGCCCTTCTTCGGATCGTTTAGATACCACGACATTGTGAGTCGCTGAAAATGACGGGGGCAGCCATATCGTTTCGGACGGCCATCCTTTCCGTTTCTGACGACAGAAAAATCGTCGTAGAATTGTCGAAGCTCTCTGTTTTTTGGCAGATGATCCGCTTTTACCCACGACATCTCATCGGAGTCTTGAGGAAACAATCGCGTTCCTTTCTTGATCGTGGCGATCGCGAACACGCCGATCCCGTGGATCGGAGATGGTTTTAGCCTCGTAAGAACCCCTTGGTGTGGCAACGGTCGATCATCGTCTGGCAGCCAACTGCTCACGCACTTTCCCAGCCCCTCCAGGTCTGGGTAAATGGTGGCTTCGTCAACACCGTAATCGTCCAGCTCGTCGCGGATGTCCTCAGTGGCGTAGCCGGGAATCACGATCTTTGCCAAATGGTCTGTTGGCTTGGGAAACAACTCATTCAGTCGTGCACGACGACGCCCATGTATGGTGAAGCAGGAACGCTGAGCCGCGATCCGGGCATCAAACTGCGTCGGATAGATCGCAACCGGCAACTTCGTTGTCAGCTTCCCCTTGGCATCAAAACGATCTGGAAGCCAGGGCTGGTATCTTCGGGCATCTGCCTCGACCAGACCGGGCGAGCCTGCAGGAAGGACTTCGCTTTCGCTCAGCACAATCCCGTTCAACCACCAAGGGTCGAGAACCCACACGGCGGCATCATGTAGGCCATCACTGTCTTTGACAGCAAAGTAAAGGCCAATCTGGGGGGCTTCGGTCCAATCCAGCAGGCGTGTGGGTGCGCCGTAATGTTGCATCAAGAAGTACCACTCCCACACATTGGCCGGCTTGTAGGCCGTCAGACCCGGAGCACGCCTGACAAATTCCTCTCTAATTTCATCCTCGGCTTCCAGCAGGTCCTTTATCTTGCTTTTGGGTCGATAGAGTTTCGGGATCAGAGGCCAATTCGATTTCCGTGAGCCTCGAAACCAAAGACTGGGCTCGCCGTCCTTCTTGGACTCCCATCCGTTTTCGATCTCCTTGATGCGCTTCATGAATTGAAGCAGCGTCGTGGCGGTATAAGTACGCGTCATCTTCGCCTTCTCCGGCCGCGTGGTCTCTATCGAACAGCCCGCATCTCTAACGTTCACTTTCCGCGATGATCTCTAGCACGCGGTCGAGGTACTGACCGACCTGCTTGGAATCGACGCTCGTGCGTAGATCCTGTGGAATTTTTCGAAACCAGTCATCTTTGGTCTTCGGCCGCTTTTGAATGAACTCTTCGAGCAGGCTCTTACGTAGTAATCCCCTCTCGGCTGGCGAATCTGGAAACGCGGGTTTGATTTCGCTCTCGCGCAACGCGATCAAACGCTGGCGCAACGATTCAATTCGGACGACCTTCTCCTGTTCCTTGCGGTAGGCAGGATCATTTTCTAGGAGTTCCTGAAGGCGTTGTAGCAGTCGCTTGATCTCGCTGTCCCTGCTCTTGAACCAGTCCGTTGACCATATCCGGTGAATCTTCCAGCCCAGGTTTTCGAGGATTTCCTGGCGGAGGCGGTCGCGGTCGCGGGCGGAACGGCCCGAGTGGTAGCTGGCGCCGTCACATTCGATGCCGAGTAAAAACGCGCCGGCCTTGGCGGGATGCCTCACTCCAAGGTCGATGAAAAAACCGGCGACGCCGATCTGGGGCACTACATCGTAGCCCTTCTCTTTGAGCGCGTCTCCCACGGAGCGCTCGAAGTCGTTCGTGGGTTGGTCCAGTCCGTCATCTGCCTGTTGAAGGATGCCGGTGCGGGCAAAGATCAAATATTGCTTTAATGCCCGCACACCCCAGGGGCTATTGGCGGTGGTCTGGATGCGTTCAGGGTCGAGCGAACTGAAGACGACGGTGCGTTTTTTGGCGCGGGTAAAAAGTACGTTCAGGCGGCGGTGACCGCTCGGACCATTGATCGGGCCGAAGCGCTGGAATTGATTCCCGCGCGTGTCGGAGCCGTAGGTGGTTGATATAAAGATCACGTCCCGTTCATCGCCCTGGACGTTTTCGAGGTTCTTTACGAACAAGGTTTCCTGTCCGCCCTTCATCCTCTCCTGATAGGCGATGGCAGCAGGATCATCTCTGAGCTGCCGGTCCAGCAGTTCTTCGACAAGTTCTCTTTGTTCAAAGTTGAGCGTCACCACGCCGAGTGATTCATCGGGGTGCCGCCGCATATGTTCCAGGACAGCCTCGACAACGACCGCGGCTTCACGCGGATTGCGGCTATTTTCAAAGACTCCGTCAGGGACAAAGTGATGCTTCACGCCAAGGGACGGGTCATCGTGATAGGCAGACGGGAAAATGATGAGATTCCCCTGGTAGAACTCGCTGTTCGAAAACGCGATCAGGCTGTGATGGCGCGAGCGATAATGCCAGCGCAATCGCCGCACGGGCTGGAATAATGTGCTCGCCACGTCGAGAATACTCTCCCCCTCTTCCACGGCCGCGCGATCGTCGCCGGCGTTGTCATCCTCGGCATCGAGCGATACACGCTGAAAGAAGGTGGTGGGCGGAAGCTGCTTCGGATCGCCGACGATAACAATTTGTCCGCCCCGCGCGATGGCGCCAATCGCATCTTCGGGCTTGAGCTGGGACGCCTCATCCATCACGACAAGATCGAATTTCAGTTGGCCGGGTGCGAGGTACTGAGCCACAGATAAAGGCCCCATCATGAAGCAAGGCTTGAGCGCCACCAGGGCATTCGCCGACCGCAGTATCAGTTGGCGTATCGGGATATGCCGCTTTTGCTTGTTGATTTCATTAATGATGAGTGCCATCTCGGTCCAGGTGCGCACGGGTCCGCTCTGGTTGCCATAAGGAACCGGACGCTGATCTATTAACGCCGCGACTCGTTCGCTATAGAGCCGAATGGATTCCTTGTCGGCGGCAGCAAACTGGCGGCGTACCTGTTCCTGGGTGATACCGGTCACTTGCGAAAGCTCGGCGTACTCTGTGAAGATGCTGCGGGTGAGCGTGTTGTAAAAGACGAAGTGGAATGCGAGTCCGAGTTCGTGCGGCTCCAGTGCGCGGGTTTCCGCCATCGCCGTGAGTCTTTCGAGCCCGCCTTCCTTGCTCTTGATCCGGACCCGGAGGAAGTGGTTCCACTGAGGTAGTTCCTCCAGGTTCGCCAGTGCGCGTTCCGAGAGTGCACACAAACTGCCCCAGGGGTTGTTGGCATTGCCGGTCCAGAAGGGTGATCCAGAGAGGCCTGTCAGGTCTTCGGCGAGTGCGTGGAGGTTGGCCCCGCAAGCGTTTGCATCGCCAAGCCACGAGCGGAGATCTGTGAGGCGGACTCCATATTCCCGGCACAAAAGCCATTGAACTGCTTTTTCTGGCAGGTTGCCGGAGGCGATGGATTCGGTGAATTGAACGGTCTTCTTGATGGGTTCGATATCGGTATTGACGCCATGGTAGGCACTCCCGATAAGCGCGGGCAAAGCGGCGACGCTCTGAACGGCGGCCATGGCGTCGCGGCACTCTGCGGCTGCTGCCAGCATATTCGGAATCTCCCGTAGCGGCACCTCGTCACTGATCGCCGCGCGGGTTGTGGCCAGAAGAATGTCGTTGAGTTCTCGGGTAAGCTTGTGCAAACGACTGAGGATCTCGTCGAATGATCCGGAAACCATGAGGGAACGCTGGCTTGGCACCGAGCGCGTGAAATCCGCGACGCGCGACACGATCTGGTCAAGCGCTGCGCGATGTTCCTCGGTAGAAATGAGACTGGCTTTGATTGCCTTCAGGCGATCGCTTCTCGCCGTAAATACCAATTGGCGAAACGGTTCGGAATGAGCCTGGTGCTCAGGCAAGGCTACGAAGATCCGCTCGTACCAAACGACCACCTGATCCAAGTCGTCCCATAGGCTGCGCACTCCCTGGAAATGAACTCCAAATATTTCGCGGTAAGTCGTATGGTTGTCAAACTGCATGCGTTTCTGCGCGTAGTCAGCGACTGTCCTGAGCGCCCGACTCATTTGGGCGCGCGGGGCTTTCTTTCCAGCAAGAACAATACGGCGATAAGCCTTTACGGCTCCGCGATAGTCGCGGCCAAAGAGACGCTTCCACAAAGAAGCCTTGTCCAGAACGGCGGCGTATTCGAGCAGTTGAGCAGGCGTATACATTCCCGAGCATAGGGACAGATCGAATTCCGTGCCGAGCGCCGCTTCGTCGGTTTTGAGCGCCGCCGCCTGCTGCCGCGCCGCTTGGAGCATCGACTTGGTCCGTTCGCTCTCGAAGGACGGTTGTCGAAGGTGAAGCTGTTCAAAGGGTGCGGTTTCCACGATGCGGATTGTTTCCAGCAGAAAGCCGGCACTCGCCAGAGTGACCGGAGCGTCGCATCCCATAACGTTGAGCAGCACACGGAACGAGGAGTGCGCTTCCTCCAGGAGCCTGGCAGTGCCGGTGCTTGCGTCTAACAGGGCTTTGATTTCTGTGACGGAGTGTCTCTCAAGACCCCATTGCCGTAAGCATTCGAGCGCGCGGGCCAGGTTTTCCCCGGTTTCAATATCGATGAGAGCGCTGACGTTACTAGCGGATGCCGACAACCTTTCAACGCCTCGCCGGAAAGACTCGACATGCCCGATAAACTCCACGAGGGTCTGGCGATTCGCGGCGGACTGGCACGGCACCAGCAGATCCTCGATAAGGGCCGCTCCTGAGTTCGGCAGCAGCGCCAACGCCTGCGCGGCATGTTCGAGGCCGCGCGAAGTTCGTGTCAGAGTGATCCCGGCTGTTTGTTCCAGACGATCACAGCACTCGTCCGCATTGCGGACAGTAGTGAGGAATCCCCTGAGAAGACCTTGGATGCGTTCTTCTCCGGGAAAATCAAGAGGACTGGTGATCCACGCCCAGGGATGCTGGTCAATCGAATTGCAAGGGGCCAGGACCGCTGTCAGGTGCTGCGCATAGACGGACAAGAACTGTTCCGTCTGTGTGAACTGCGTCCGCGTGTACTGCACGACGACCGGTAGAACGACTTGCCCGAGACGGTCACGATGGGCAATTATGTCCTGACCGGACCGATCACGTGCCCACAAGATCTCAAAGACGGTCGCATTGAAAGGGTAGATGGTCTTGTTAACGAGCGATGCGTATTGGGTGAGAAGCGTTTTCTTCTCGGCCACAATCGAAAGATGGCGGTCGAGGTCGCGCGGATCTTTGAAGGACCCGCGCATTTGGTGACGCTGCGCAAGGTCGTTGAGCAGGGCACCCTTTTTCGTCTTATGGCTGTGAACCTCCAGGCAGAAAACGCCGAGGCCCGCATCATCCAATCGACGGCGCACAACTTCGAGGGCGGCGAGCTTCTCGGAAACGAAGAGCACCGTTTTCCCCCTGGCAAGGGCCGCAGCGATCAGGTTCGTTATGGTTTGCGATTTTCCCGTGCCCGGCGGACCCTCAATGACCAGATTCTGACCGCGAAGTGCGTGCACAAGGGCGCTGTGCTGAGAGCTGTCGGCGTCCCGGATAAGGTCCGGAACGTCCTTTTTCAGCTCGGGCTCATCGATAGAGTACTCCTCGGCGAGAGTGATGTTCGGATTCTTTGAGCCTTCAAATAGTTCCCGCACGAGCAGGTGCTTGGCGATACTCTGGTCGGCCGGCCACGTCTTGGGGTCAAGATCCCGGTACATGAGCAACTTGCCAAAGCTGAGCAGTGCAAGCGTGATCTGCCGGCGGATCGACCAGTGTTTCTTGAGCTTCAGTATGTCCGCAAATTTCCCAAAATAGGCTTCGGGCGTGTCGTCGTCCTCCAGGAGAGGCAACTCAAGCCCGAAGTCGCGGCGCATTTTTTCCACAAGCGAGAGATTCGATTCCAGGTCTTCACCGGAGTATTCGAGGACGGTTTCGACAGCCCTGCCCTTCCCCCCGGCACGTTCAATGGTGACGGGCAGAATGACCAGCGGAGCAAGATGCGGTTGTTGGGAGTCATCGGATTCGTACCACTCCAGGAACCCAAATACGAGGTACAGCATGTTCGTACCGGATTCCTCGATGGCGGTCTTGGCGGCGGTCGCGATCTTGCGGCTTACCGTGTCGAGCTTCTCCTGATAGAGAAGGACTGGCAGGGATTTGGCGTTGTCGTCGTCATCGGCCTCGTCGAGATCGAAGGATGTGTTCCAGCCAAGATCATCCGCATGGTCCTTCGCGGTCGGGCCTTCACCGCCATCGATGTTCGCCATCGGGACTGGCAGAAATGAAAGCTTCTCGTTATCACGCAATCTACGGAAAACCGAATCGATCGGGACATCCACAACCCGGAGGGAGGATGCATTGGAGTGCCTGAAATTGAGGAGTTTATTGCGGTTGGTGAGGTCGAGAAGCCGGGTTCGGATTCGGTCCAGGCCGATTTCTGTGCTTCCTGTTAAGAAATCAGCGCTGATGCTGGGTGCTTGCTGTTCCGAGTTTTCGCCGCTGGCTCCGTTCTGCATGGCATTTCATAGACCGAGTACACCGCGCGCTTGCGAGGCAGAAAATCATTTTAGTGCATCGAGCAGGCACAAGCGTACCACTTCCAACAGGATAGCGTTTCCGAGCGGCAACCAGGGAGTATAGCGTATAAGGAGCGGAGTAGATTATTCCGGCGCTTTCTTGTCGGCGTCGTCCTTGTGATGACTGCGCTTCGGGGTGTGCTCGCCGTCGTAACCAAGCTTGGCCAGCTTTTCGTCGAAGACCTTGATGGCGGCTTCCTTCTGGCGAAGGACTTCCTTTATCAGCTCGTGGCGATGGGCTTCGAGAGTCTTTTGCTCGGCGAGGAATTTATCGACCGGATCGTCGGCCATGTTGATTATGATCCCATAGCCGGGCTATCGGCGGGGGCATGGGGCGGCGGCGCGAGGTGCGAGGCTGGCCGCGCTATTTCCGTCTTTGGCGGGCCGGTATTAACGGAACAACAACCTGAGGAGGTATGACCAGCCCCTTTTGGACTGTGCCTTTGGCCCCGTCTTTCGGAGGCACTTTTTGAATCGTGAACGTCCCGTCGGGGTTCTGAATAATCATAGGCGGCTTGCTGGTTGAAGCATCGCCACCTACAGCCTTTGCTGCCTGAGGATCGTCAGCAGCCATCACCGCAGCCGGAGAGGCGCAGGCTGCCAGAACGGCAAGTACCGGGGACAGAAGTTTTGATGGCCACTTCATTTTTCGATTCGCTTTCTGCAAACTCCCTCAACCTGGGTGAATCGCGACGACCGCTTTCTCTGAGCCATTTCGCGCAGCTTGTAGACCAGTTCGACAGCCGCGAGGTCGGCGATCTCGCGCAGGCTCGTATGGCTGCCGGCGCGTAGCGCGTCCGCTGCCAACAGAACGTCACTCATCGCCGACGAAAGCGGCCCGGCGGCTGGCACGCGCAGCGACGCCTTGAGGATTTCGATTTCGCGCCGCATCGGCAGGTTGGCGTCAAGGCGTGCCGTAAACAGGCGGTGCACTTCGGGGTCGTTCATGACGTCGGCGGAATAATCATGGATCAGGCTTTGAAAAGGGTCCGATTGCCGCGATGCCTCGTACAGCAACGCCGTCAGTATCTCGCGGTCAGGTGACATGCCTTCTCCTTTCGTCAAGACTACTTCTGCGACGGCTGCGGCGGGAATTTGTCCTTCACCACTTTGACGATCACGCCCTCGACCTGGATCTTCGTCAGATCGACCTTCCCGTCATGGGCCAGGCTCTCCAATGCGCCCAGCTCGACATACAGGCGCTCAAGTCCCGCCGAGAACGGCTTGCCTTCCTGCTTGCGCGAGAACCAGTCACGAATGTCCTGCGCCAGTTGCGGATTCTTTGCGCCGAGGTCTCCGGTCATCTTCTCGATGAAATCGACGACGTAAACCGACTGGTCATGGGTGGGTTTGGTGTTGAAGTCTTTCAGGCTCATCGCCTGCGCCGTCATCAGGACGAAAAAAGCGAGGAAAAGCTTCATGCCTGAGTATAAGCCGAATCGAATGAATCGGTTGCGGTAATCTTCAAAGTTTCTTTCAGCCACGATCATAAGTGATTTTGCCGCCAACGAGCGGCACTGTCTTTCCTTATATAGCGTTTTCAATATCTCCATTTTCCTCATGAACAGGACAAGGGGCTTCTTCAGATCGGGCCGAAGCTAGTCAAGGGCGCGGGTTATGCGCTCGTGCAACCCTTGACTGCGAGGACCAATCTGGCAGCTTTGCGTTGGAGGAAAATGGAGCGGGTTGCAAAACGGTTTAGATCTTGGTGCGTGCTGGCCGGATGGTCGCGGGCATTTTGCGTTTGGGGATTCTCCGTCTCGGTAACCCCCCTCGGCCAGTCGGCACAGCCCAACTCCTCGATTTGAGTTCTTGCTTTCCAGAATATGGGTCGCCGCTTTGGCCGGAATGGACTCTACAGCGCGTTGAATGCACCGGGCCATATTCCGCGCGGGAATCCTCAGGACGCATTCCTGAAGCGCTATTGCGAAACTGTACCGGGCAAACGGCTACCCCCTGCCCGTTTCTGTCCTTTCTGGAATTGAACGGGGTTCCGGGAGGTCCAAACCAGTAGGCTCACGAGGATGGTTCCATCCTAGACCGCCGGGGCGGGAGCAGCTGTCCCGCTTTTTTCCCGGCGCTAGAGAGATCGAAGAATGGTGCTGATTGCTTGCCCTACGCGGGATGGTGCCATCCCCTACGCCGAAGCGGGATCATGGTGACCCGCAGGCTCTTCGGCTTCGGAGCGAGGGCTTTGTGATGATGGTAGCGGGCGAGGGACTTGAACCCCCATGACCTTGCGGTCGGACGATTTTGAGCCGTCTGCGTCTGCCAGTTCCGCCAGCCCGCCACAGCGCAGCGCTTCTTCACTTTAGCATTTACGAAGCTCGGGGGCGTAATCGCTCACGCTTCCCCTACCCCTCTTGCTCGGTAGCAGGCTCATCCTTCTTCTTGGTTTTCGGCCGCCGTATGTTGATTGCGGCGGCGTCGAGTGTGTTCTTCAGGTGGGAGGCGTAGTATTTCTCGATCATCTCGACACTGGTGCGGCAGTTCTTCGCGATCTGATAAATGTCCGCGCCTTCCATGAGCCGCAGGCAGATGTAAGTGTGCCGCAGGCTGTAGGCCGTGCGGGGTTGTCCTTCACGGTCTTTCTTGAGGCCTTCTTCGTCCAGGATGGTGTTGAAGAGTTGGCGGTGGGTCTTCGGAAAAATAGTATCGGTCGGCTGCGGCTTGTTCCTCTCGACCAGCCTCT
>Ga0181530_10001573_pt1 | contig 28458 bp, 30 predicted proteins | sample PEATcosm2014_Bin_42_FD_119769 | JGI IMG/M metagenome (GOLD analysis project Ga0181530, IMG submission 119769) | Peatland microbial communities from MTU Mesocosm Facility, Houghton, MI, USA - PEATcosm2014_Bin10_60_metaG | ecosystem: Environmental > Terrestrial > Soil > Wetlands > Peat | place... | reverse complement strand
TAGTCGCCACTGCTCTCAAACTCCGCGAGCTTGTGATAATCCCCCGGCTTGCCAACGCACTCGCTCAGTAACTTCGTTTTCCTGCCGGAAAACGTCACAATATTAATGGAGAGGTCCTAAAGGCCAAAAAAAAATACTAAGGTAAGACGCTACCCGAAAAGGACATCGCGGTAACAATTCGGTAACAATCTCCTGGACAACGCGTTTACGTACACGCCGTCCGACAAGCGAATCCGGCTGCGCGTTTCGAGCGAATCGGAACTGGTTGTGTTCGCAGTCGAAGACAACGGCATCGGCATTCCCGCGCGCGAACAGAAGAGGATTTTTCGGCGCTTCTATCGGGTAGACCGGCGCCTGGCGCGCGAGACAGGCGGTTGTGGTCTCGGATTGAGCATCGTGGATTCCATCGTGCGCGCGCATGGGGGATCGGTACGGGTGACGAGCCGGTTGGGCTCGGGCAGCACGTTCAGCCTGTGCCTGCCATCGGCTGGAAAAGTGACGTGACCATTCTGATCGTCGAAGACGAACCAGCTCTCGTTCGCGGCCTTAAAGATGCGTTTGCGGCCAGGGGTTTTGAAGTTCTGACTGCGCAGGATGGAGCCACCGGCCTGGACCTCGCGCTCGGCGGGAATCCCGACCTCATTCTGCTGGACATCATGCTTCCGCGCGTCAACGGCTGCGAGTTGTGCCGCATGGTTCGCGAGCAGGGCCTGGAAATGCCGATTATCATGCTGATCGCGAAGGGTCGGGAAGAGGATATTGTCCTCGGACTGAACCTGGGCGCCGACGACTACATCGGCAAACCGTTCCGGGTCGCGGAACTAATCGCCCGCGTGAATGCGTTCCTGCGCAGGAGCAGGGCGAAGCAGGCCGAGGTGTTCCGTTTCGGCGACTTCGAATTGAATCTGAAGGCGCACAGGCTGTTTCGCAAAGGGCGTGAAGTGGAGTTGACGCCCAGGGAGTTCCGTCTGCTCGCTTATCTGGTCGCCAGACGCGGATGCGCTTTGGCGCGCAACGATATCCTGAACGCCGTTTGGGGACATTCGATCGTTGTTACCCCGCGCAGCATCGACCGTTGCGTGGCGACCTTGCGGGCAAAAATCGAACCCGACCTCCAAAGGCCCGCTTATATTCAAACCATTCGCGACATCGGATATCGTTTCGAAGCGGGCTCGGACTGAATAGTGCGTGAGATGGACACTCACGGGTTCACAGGGGAGCGGTCCCCGGAAGCGCGCCGCTTCTTGCTGTTGAGCTTGACGGGGCTGTGCCTCTCGATGGCGTCTACCCGGGCCGTATCCCAATGGACGTGGTCTTCTGTCAGCGTGCAACTTCGGCGGCTTGCGCGTTTCTCGTCAAGTTGACCGCGGACAGCCCAGCCTCCGAATGGCGCGTCATCCGCCCGCGATCAGGAAACACAAAGCTATTAATCGCGGGTAACGGTCGAGAGATTGCTCCGCTGTTCGGTTCTCACATTGGTTATGCACCCTCGTATGACGCAATCGATGGCGAACCAACCCCGAAGCCTGAGTTCGATTAATGCGAGCGCGATGCGCCCCAATTCGTACTAATGTGCCCAGTTTTGCGCCTTGCGTGGACCTTGTGTGGTAGATAACGATATGGATGTCTCATGTCAATTACTGCTGAAGGTGCTCCTGTCCAGAGCGAACTGAAGGCCTCTCTTAGCGCGCTTGGTCGCTTACTAAACGAGATCTTGTGGGAGGGTAACGCCCGCAAGTATCGTCACGGAGGGCCTGGGTTAGAGAATGTGCTCAATGTCGAGGTATTTCAAGCGCTCGATTTTCTTCCACGCCCGGAGTTCATCGGCCGAATCATCCGGTCGGCGGAAGGTGGCAGTCCGGCCACTTTGGAGTTTCTTGCGGAGCAAGTCGAGAACCTCACCTTCAACCTTCTTCAAGGCGATATCAATTTGGCCGAAGGTCCACCCAGAGGCAAGGGACGTGTCCACTTGCAGCCAGACGGGATCCTTGAGTCTCCCCTTGTGTATTGCATGCTGGAGGCCAAGAGAATCAAGCGGGGAGCCTTCCAGCCGGAACAACTGGCCCGGGAGTTCCTGGCCGTTCTCAAAATGGCAGGAGATCGGACCGGCTTGCTGCTTTTGGTGCTCCCAGCACCGCCGCCGGTATGCGTGGCGGGCCACGGCCGCCTTGCTCTGCACGAGGCCGTCGCCCGTTGGCTCCCGGCAGGTCCTGGGAAGAGCTGAAGGTGATTTCCCACCTATCGACGAACTTTCCTCAAAGATTGATTCGATGATCGCCTACATCACATGGCAGCGTATCTCGGAGGAAGTCGAAGGCGCCCTCAGAGAATTTTCCTCCGCCCATCGATCAGTCCACGGCAGCGTCAGCCGCCTCGCTATAACAGTCCTCGATGCGCTTCGGCGGCATGGCTTGAGCGGGGCGCCTGACACGCCTTTATCACAGCAGCTTCGTTGAAACTCGATTCTGCCGCAAACGCCCGATCCGCCGGAAGTGGCCAGCGGGTCTGCGGGCGGATCGTCGGCAAACTGGAAGTTATCCGCCTGGCCGGACAAGTCGGCGACCCGATGAAAGCGCTCTTCTGTACGGAGGACCGGCCCACCGCGTTATTTTTTCACGGACAGTCGCATACTTTCTGCCGCGAGACTGCCGACGGATCAACCAACATCTATCCGGCCACCTCCCCAGGAGCCACCGTCGTATCATCGAATTGGCTATGCGCCGAGTTCCCGCCATACTGTTTCTAGCTGCCATTCCGGTCCTGGCCGCCGACCATTGGACCCGCATCGCCACGCCCGACTTCGAGCTCTACACCACCGCCAGCGAGAAGGACGGCAGGGATACCATCCGCCATTTCGAACAGGTGCGCGAGTTTTTCCTGCGCGCCTCACCCGTGCGCAGCCTGGGCGATTTCCCGCTCCGCATTTTTCAATTCGACACCGAATCCCAATACAAGCCCTTCCGGCCCAACGAATTCACGATTGCTTATTTCGTCGCTACCCCCGCGCGCGAGTACATCGTGATGGGCGATCGGGCATCGAGGGACTTCGGATCTTCCATCCACGAGTACGTGCACCTGATCGTCCGTCACAGCGGCCTGAAAATTCCCACCTGGCTCAATGAAGGCTGGGCGGACGTCTTCTCGACGCTTCGGCCCATGGGCAACGACATCGCCGTGGGCGATCTCCTGCCGGAAAGGATGAAGTCCCTCGACACCGAAAAGTGGCTGGATTTCAACACCCTCACCTCGGTCGACGCCAACTCTCCCACTTATCACGAAGCGTCGCGTGTAGGCATTTTTTATGCCGAGAGCTGGGCTCTCGCCCACATGCTCTTTCTCGCTCCCGAATATAAAGACAACTTCGGAAAATTCGTGATGGCCCTCCACAGCGGCAAAAGCTCGGCCGAAGCCTGCGAAATAGCGTTTGGAAAATCCTCCAGCGCGGTTTTTCAGGATCTCCACGCTTACTTCGACCGGAAGAAACTTTATGGAACGGTGTTCGAGACGCGGCTCGAAAACCGCGAAGAAAGTACCACATCCACGGCCCTGCCCGAGTTCGATTCGCAGCTCGCGCTTGCCGATCTGCTGGTCGCCATCGGCAAGCGCGACCAGGCGAAGACGGAATATGCGCGCCTCGAGAAGGAGCAACCGGATCGCCCCGAGCTCGATCGATCGATCGGCAACCTCGCGCTGTGGAGCCGGGACATCGATACCGCGCGGCAGTATTTCGAGAAGGCATACGACGCCGGAGATGCGGACCCGCGGTTGTGCTTTGAGCTGGCGATGCTGGACCGGGAGGCCAAACAACCACCCGCGAAAATCATTCCGATTTTGGAGCGGTCGCTGAAATCGAAGCCCGATTACACGGATGCAAAGGTACAACTGGGACTGACACGGATCGACGCGCGCGATTTCCCTGGCGCTGTCTCGACCCTGATGTCGATCCCGAAGATCGGTCCCCAGTATGCCCCGCCCGTCTATTGCGGGCTTGCCTATGCGCGCCTCCAGACCGGCGATCTGGAAGGCGCGCGCCAGGACGCCGGCACTTGCCGCAAGTGGGCGAAGACGGACTCCGACACGAGCCGTGCCGAGCGGATTCTGAAATTCATCGACGCCCGCTCGAAGCCTTCGGTGGCGGTTCACCCCGGTGAGAAGCTCGATCGCGTCGCCGGAGTCGCGCGCAGTATGCAATGCTCGTCCGAGGGGAACCGGCTTGAAATTGCGGTCGGAAACAAACTGGTGACGTTCGATATGCCCGATCCCGCCGCGGTCGAGATGCCGGCGACTCCCGCGGCAAGCTTCAGCTTTACCTGCGGACCCCTGAAGCCGGTCCGGATCGGCATAGAGTTCGCGCCTCCCCGCAGCGCGATCGAGACCAGCGCGGGCATTGTGCGCCGTCTCGAATTTTGACGGCTCTATTCCTCTTCCCGAATCAAAACCCGCCGTCCTTCCACCGTGACCCGGCCATCCGCGATATACCCGATTGCCTTCGGGTAAATCAGATGCTCCTGCGCGAGTATGCGCGCCGAAAGAGATTCGACGGTGTCGGCTTCGAGCACCGGTACGGCGGATTGAATGATGATCGGCCCCGAGTCGAGAAACTCATCCACAAAGTGGACCGTGCAGCCGGTAATCCTGACTCCGTACTCGAGCGCCTGCCTTTGCGCATCGAGTCCCGTAAACGCGGGCAGCAGCGAAGGATGAATGTTCAGCACACGGTTGGGAAACGCGCGGATGACATTCGTGCTCAGTAACCGCATGAAACCCGCCAGGCAAACCAGATCCACCTCGTGAGTCCGCAGCTCTTCGATCAACAACTTGTCGTAAGCGTCCCGTTCCATTCCGGCGGAAGCGATCACACGCAGGGGAATCCCGCGCGCGCGGGCGATCTCGAGGCCCGGCGCATTCGCGCGATTGCTGATCACGATGGCAATCTCGGCGTCCAGTTTTCCGCGCGCGATAGTGTTGGCAATGGCTTCGAAATTGGAACCTCTGCCGGAAATCAGAATACCCAGACGCACTCGGCTCTTACCTTACCTTGCACTTAGTTTTGTGGGGCGGGACCCCTGTCCCGCAGCCGACGCCCCTCGTCGGCTTCCGCGGAGTAGTAGATTCAACTTACTCATACTGCACGCGGCCCCGGCCGCGGCGCTGCGGCATCACTTCGCCGATGATTCGCGGCTGCTCGCCCAGGCGGTTCAGTAACCGCATGGCTTCGTTTATCCTGCCCTGCGGTATCACGGTGATCATCCCCACACCGAGATTGAACGTCCGCCGCCAGTCGGCTTCCGGCACATCGCCGATCGACCGTATCATTTCAAATATAGGCGGCACCTGCCAGAGGTTTGTCTGTATCGCCGCCGCCAGCCCTTTTGGAAGCGCGCGGGGCAGGTTATCGGTAATTCCGCCCCCGGTAATATGCGCAGCCGCGGCGATCAGATTCTTCTTGAGTAACGCCTGAATTGACTTGAAGTAACTCCGGTGTACCTGTAATAATTCATCCGCCAGAGACTTTCCGGATTCCGGAAGTAACGAGTCGAGTTTTAACTTCGCGACCTCGAACAGGACCTTCCTGGCCAGTGAATAGCCGCTGGTATGTAACCCGGTGGAGGGAAGCGCCACCAGGATATCGCCGGCCCGTACCTTCGCGCCCGTAAGCATACGGCGCTTTTCCACGATGCCGACGATGGTGCCCGCAAGATCATACTCCCCGTCGAGGTACATACCCGGCATCTCGGCCGTCTCCCCGCCGATCAGCGCGCAGCCGTTCGCGGCGCAGCCCCGCGCGATTCCCGAGACCACTTTCGCGGCAACGCGGGCGTCCAGCTTTCCCGCCGCGAGGTAGTCGAGAAAGAAAAGCGGCTTCGCGCCCTGTACCGCGATGTCGTTCACGCAATGGTTCACAAGGTCTTCGCCGACCGTATCGTGGCGTCCCGTGGCAAACGCGATCTTCAGCTTCGTGCCTACGCCGTCGACGGAACTCACCAGCACCGGCTGCCGCATGTTGGGCACGGCAAAACAGCCGCCGAACGATCCTATGTCGGTCAATACGCCTTTCGTAAACGTGGCGCGGGCCATCTTGCGGATCTCACCGACCGCGCGATCCGCTTCATCGATGTTGACGCCGGCGTCTTTGTAGAAAATGGGGTGAGCCATGGAACGAACCAGTATAACGTTCTGGAAGTCCTGGGACGCTCCATCGAGCTAACTGTCCAGCAGAAGCGTGACTGGCCCGTCATTCACCAGTTCCACCGCCATATCGGCCTGGAAGACGCCGCCTTTCGTGACTAATCCCTGCTGACCAACCTTGGTTACAAGATACTCATACAACTCGCGCGCCGGCCCCGGCGGAGCCGCTGCGTCGAAGCTCGGTCTGCGCCCTTTCCGGCAGTCTCCGTACAGCGTGAATTGAGATACCAGCAGAAGCGATGCGTTTACATCCAAGGCGCTCCGATTCATCCGTCCCTCGCTGTCCGGAAATATGCGGAGGTTGACCAGTTTGCCGGCCATGTAGTCCGCCTGCGCGGGCAGATCGGTCGCCGCTATCCCGACCAGCACGAGCAACCCCCTGCCGATCTCGGCTGCTAACTTCCCGTCGATTCGCACAGAAGCGCGAGTCACTCGCTGAATAACAAATCGCACACCGATTTCTCCCGATCTTAGTGGACTAAGTTAGTTGATTTTCCATGATATAGTGTCCGAGGGAGAAATCATGGCAAGAGGAAAATCGGATCAGAATGCGGCAATTCTTGAGTACGCACTGCGTCATCTCGAGCGCGAGCGTGACGAGATTCAGGCCAAGATAGAACACGTTCGCCGCCAGCTCGGAGGCCGTGCTTCGAATCCCTCTGCCACACCCTCCGCGCCGGCCGCCTCATCCGAACCGCGCAAAAAACGCGTTCTGAGCGTAGCTGCCCGCAAACGCATCGCTGCCGCTCAGAAGCGCCGCTGGGCCGAACATCGCAGAGCAAAAGCGCAAGCGGAATAAGAAAAAGCGAAAGCGGAATAAGAGAAGCGAAAGCGGAATAAGAAAAGCCAACGCGGCATAGCTCACCACCGAAAGCGCTCAACGATCCCCGCGATCGGCCCCCGCGCCGCGATTCTCCCTTCTTCGAAGAACACAGCCTCCTCCGTCAGTCTTCCGGCAAACCCCGCATCGTGAGTTACAAGAATGCAGGCTTGCGGCAGACTGGAGAGCAGGTCGGCAAGCCCGCGCTGCCCCGGCGGATCCAGAAATGTGGTTGGCTCATCGAGAACCAATAACCTGGCATCGGTCGCGAGTATCCCCGCAATAGCGGCTCTCTTTTTCTCTCCCGCGCTGAGATGCCACGGCGCCTTACTCGCCTTACTCGACAAGCCGACGCGATCCAGTGCCGCTCGCGCCCTGTCCACTGCTTCGGTGGGAGACATCCCCGACGCCAGTGGACCGAACGCGACATCTTCAATCACGCTGGGCATGAAGAGTTGGTTGTCCGAATCCTGGAACACCAGTCCGACGCGCTTGCGGATCTCGCGCAGGTTCTTCTCGGTCACCGGAAGCCCGTCGATAATTACGGATCCCGTTCCCCGCAATATCCCGTTCAGATGGTGCACGAAGGTTGTCTTGCCGCTTCCATTGGCGCCGAGCAGCGCGATAGTAACTCCGTCTGCGAGATCGAAATCGATCCCCTTAAGCGCCGGCGTTCCGTCTTCGTAGGTGTAGTGCAGGTTGCGGACTTCGACGATCGGACTCATCGCAGTCTTAGCCGCGCGGGCAGACGCCCTTCGAAGCCGCGGGACAGCATCGCCCTATGAATTGCCTCCGCGCGCGCGTAGGACCGCGCAAACAGCACTCCGGCCGCCGCCGCGGCCTGACGAAACTGCAGGGTGCCGAGCGATCCCCCTCTGGCCGATCCCGCCTGGCGCATTGCGTTCGCTTCCTCCACCAGCACGAGGAGGTAGCGATACAGGAACTGCATAACCTGCACCAGAAAACGCGGCACGCGCAACCATTCCAGACCGGCTGTCAGATCCGCCATGGGCGTTGTGGCGACGAGTAACAGGGCGGCAAACGAAGAGAGATACGCCCGAATCATCAGCCAGACGGCTCGCCCCGGATCGCCTGCAAGCGCGCCGGCCACGGCGAAGCACAGCGCGAACGGGAGCACCGCGGCCGCCGACCATAACATCGCCGGAACCGGAAGCCGGGCTGTCGCGGCCACTGCCACCAGTAGCGCGAGATACAATCCGCAGGCCGCTGCGGCATTGGATTTCAAAGTTGCGATACAGATGAGGAGTGCCAGCGTCGCCACGATCTTGGCCGGCGCATAACATCGGTGGATCGCGCTGTTACCCCGGCTCCAGCGCTCAATTCGCGCGTGGCGCAACTAACGACCTTCCCGCGGCAAGAACCCGGCTGACGCCGAGGCACAGGATATAGACCACAAACAATCCAATGAGACCGGCCAGCGACTTGGTGAGAAACGTCGCGGCATGGGACGCAATTCCGGTTTCGAGCGTAAGTTTCTGGATGACGTCCGGCCGCTCGGACGCAATGAACGCCGCTGCTCCCGCCAGCGCAATGGAAGCCGTCGCCAGCACCAGCACACCTGCTCCACCCCGAATGCCCTTTGGCTGACGCACGAAGCCGGGCTGTATCCGCTCCAGCGCCTGCATGACGGCCAGTGTGATGGCGCCCTCGATAACGGCGGACACCAGGAATAAACCGATCGAGATCCCAAGCACCGCCGGCGGCATCCTGACGCCCGACCGCAGTAATTCCCCAAGCGCCAGCAAACCGCTCACCAGCACCGAACTCATTCCGCCCAGAAACACGCCGGCTTTGCTCCCCCGCAGCAGCACATAAGGCAGATAGCCCGCCAGCACTCCCGCGATTGCCATGTTGAATACATTCGCCCCGAGCGCGAGCAGCCCGCCATCCTGAAAGACCAGCGCCTGCGTTGCCAGAATCGCGGTCATCACGATTGAAGCGGCCGCCGGCCCGAGTGTGAACGACAGCAGCGCGCCGCCTACCAGATGCCCGCTGGTGCCGTTGCCGACCGGAAAGTTAATCGTCTGGGCGGCGAAAATAAATGCCCCCATCACTCCCATCAGCGGAATCCTGTGATGATCGAACTCCCGCTGCGCGCGCCGCGCGATCAAAACGATCGACGGGGCCGCAATGGCATCCATCGTTCCCCATACCGGAATGCTCAGGAACCCGTCCGGAATATGCATCGCCTTGTCTGTTGCCACGGTAGCACGTTCGTTCGAATCGTGACACGAGAAAACGAACGTTCCACCCTGCCGTAATATGTACGCATGAGCAAACTCGCGCGGATCGGCGTTGCGCTGGATTCTTTGCTGTTGCGGAAGTTTGACGAGCTGATCGAGGAACGCGGATATACCAACCGCTCCGAAGCGTTCCGGGACCTGATCCGCGAAGAACTGGTCCGGAAATCCTGGGAATCGCCCAACGCCGACGTTGTGGGAACCGTAACGCTGGTTTACGATCATCACGTGCGCATGCTCAGCGAGAAGCTGACGAGCATGCAGCACGACCACCACAAGAACATTCTTTCCACCATGCACGTCCATCTGGACCACGACAATTGCCTCGAAGTGCTTGTGGTCAAGGGTAAGGCGAAGAATGTTCAGAAGATCGCCGACGGATTAATCAGCACCAGGGGTGTGAAACACGGGCGTCTGACGCTGACCACCACCGGCGCCGAACTCTGAAGCGAATCGGGGCGCACTCTTCCGGTAAGTCTCGGTGTACCGCCTGTAGGCCGGATCGGTCTGCCGGTCGTACGGGTACCCATGCAGCCTCGGGCCGCTGGATTTTTCGGGTACATGGCAGCTCGAACACCGATCGAACATACTGACCATCACGCAGACCGCCACTGAGTTCGACGTCAAAAACGGCGCGCAATCACTCATTTGCAAGCTGGACGGCACCGAGAGCACATATCTTGATGAGGGCCTCCGCGGAAGCCGGCACCAGCAAAATTGCCGCACACCTCATCGCGCTCGCGCCGCTACCGCTTCAGGCTGAGCGTCCTTGAGACGTTTCGTTTCCTGCCAGGTGTAAACGATCCGCTGGATAACCGTAATGTTCGAGAGAACCGCCGTTACCCAAAGTACCTGCGCCATGCGATTGAACAACGCTCCCAGGATGATCAGCACAACCCTCTCCGGCCGTTCCAGAAATCCTATCTTGCATTTCGCGATCGTGTTCTCCGCGCGCGCCCGCGTGTAGCTCACCAGAACCGTGCCGGTCATCACGATCGCGGTCAGTACCACATAGAAGAACCGGTTGATCGAAGCATAGTAAACCAGCAGGCCGACCAATACGGCCAGATCGGAATAGCGGTCGAGGACGGAATCGAAAAAACCGCCGAAACGGGTTACGCGATTGGTCTCCCGCGCCACCCGGCCATCCACCATGTCGAACAGACCCGCGCCGATCAGGACCACGCCGGCCCAGCGGGACTTCCCCGCGGCAAACAGAAACGCGGCCCAGATGTTGATCAGCAGTCCGATGAACGTGAGCACATTCGGATGCACTCTCGATAACGCCAGCGCGCCGACGATCGCATTGATGATCCCGCCGAAAAAACGGCCGATAGCGCCCGTGATGGTCATGCGATCTTACTTCTCGAGTTCGTGGATCGTCAGCAGTTCCAGAATCTCCAGCTCTTTCGTGCCGCCCGGCGCCTGCATCTTCACCGTATCGCCGACCTCCTTGCCGAGGAGCGACTTGCCGATCGGCGAGGCCGTCGAGATTTTGCCCTGCGTGGCGTCGGCTTCTTCGCTCGTGACCAGGAGATAAGTGATCTCCGCGCTGGTCTTGACGTCGAGGACCACCACGCGGGACCCCAGGCCCACACGATCGTGAGGGATCCTGGACATATCGATCATGGAGAAATCGGACAGGCGCTTTTGCAGTTGACCCAGGCGGGCATTTACAATTCCCTGCCGCTCTTTGGCCGCGTGATACTCGGCATTTTCGCTCAAGTCTCCGTGGGCGCGGGCCTTCAGAATCTCCCGGGGCAGCTCGTTGCGCAGCTCATATTCCAGCGCCGCGATCTCATCCTGCAGTTTTTTCTTGATATCCAGCACTCTGCGGCCTATTATAGCGAGAATCGGCGCATGTCCATTAACTTCGCATCCTCAGCATCAGATAGAGCCCGGCAACCGAGAACAAGGCGTCCGGGGCCCATGCCGCCACCGCCGCGGGAAGCAGGTTGACGTTGCCGAACTGATCGAACAAAAGCCCCGTGGCCAGATAGGTCATCGCCACCGCCATCCCTACGCCGATTCCGGTCATGGCGCCCCGGTTCCCGACCAGAAATCCGAACGGCACCGATATCAACGCCATGATCAGCGCAAATACGGGAACGGCGAACTTCTTGTAATACTGCACATGCAGCTTGACCGTATCGAAACCGGTCTGCTGCAAACCCCTGATGTATTGGGCAAGCTCGATATAGTTCATCTGCTTGTCCTGCTTCACTTCCTTGAGGAAATCGTCGGGAGTTTCGGTAACTTCCGCAAAGGTGGTCGCGGTAAAGTTCTGCACGTTACACTCGTCCACGCCGCAGATATTTGTGGCCTGGCCCTTTTCCCAAACCCAGGCATTGATGTTCTGCTGCCAGCGCGCGCGATTGGCGCTGATTTCCCGCACTACATGGAAGCTCTTCGGATCCAGTTCGAAAACATACGGTTCGACCATTAACTTCTCCGTCGGGTCGAAGTATTTGAAGTAAAAGATCCGGTAATCGTGAATAATCCACTTACGTTCCGGGTGCAGCCAGGTCTGGGCCGGGCGGCCTTTGATCTCATTCAGAATCGCGTCCTGAGTCTGGTTGGCTTGCGGAATCCAGGAGTAGTCGAATGCAAACAGGATTGCGCTTAACGCGCCGCTCATCAGCAGCACAGGCAATCCAAGCCGGCGCACGCTGATCCCGCACGCTTTGAACGCCGTCACTTCGTTGTTCTTGGTCATGACACCAAAGGTCGCCAGTATGGAGACCAGAACCGCGATCGGCAAAGTACTGTAAATCAGGTTCGGAGTCAGATAAACGTGATATTTGATCACCTGTGACATCGCAATGTGGTTCTTGACGATGTCGCCCAGCAGGTCGAAGAACGTAAATACCTGAACCATCGTGACCAGACAGAAAAGCGTCACTGTGAAGTAGAAAAGGAAGCTCGACAGCACGTAGCTGTCGAGTATCTGAAATACAGCGAGTTTAATCACGCCCGTGCCGGCGGACTCGCGTTTTATCGACACTTTGTCCGGGATCCGGGAAACCCATACCGCGATCGCCTGCCGGATGTTGCCGAACCAGTCCCGGTCTCCCGGCGATTCCATGCGCGCGATCATGACGATTCCCGCGATCGCAAACCCCACATTCGGCAGCCAGGATGCCACTTCCACCGGCATGGAATGGGAACGCGCCAGACTGGTCAGCGTGATGTACGAGAGGTAATAGCAGAAGAACGCCAGAAATATCGCCCATACATAACCGGCGGAACGCCCGCCTTTGCGCGACGAGGTGCCGAGCGGGATCCCAACCATCGCCAGCATGAGGCACGCCACAGGCAGGGCGAACCGGCGGTGCAGTTCAATGCGCGAGTCCGTACCGTCCTGGGTATTCTTCGGCGTGCGGCCGATGAACGCCATCAACTCCTTCGTGAGCATCTCGCTGTACGGCTTGGCCTGCTGTTGCTTTGTGGGTTCCGCCTGCAGCGCGGTGGCCCCGGTCGGCGCGATCTCGTGGTAGGGCGATGCGTGGATTCCCATGTCGGTGAGAGTGAGCTGGAGGCGGTTGTTCTTTACATCCGGCACCACCAGCGCCTCTCGGGCAACGGTTACGCGTGGCCCCGGCTGCGCCTCCTTCACGCCCGTCTTTCGCTCCGCGGGCGGCGTGAGATCGGCAATAAACACGCCGCTCCAGACCGCCACCGGCCCGTTTTCGGACTTCACGTCGTTCACGTAGAGCACCGTGGTGTCGTTCGTGAATTGATCTTCAAAGACGCGAGGCTCGACATCGGCGGTCAACTGCGCCGCCGCCACCGTGTTGAGGATCTTGTACTCCGCCCGGATCGCCAGTGGATTCAGCCACACCGCGAATGCGCCCGAGAGCAGCATCGCGGCAAACGCGAAACTCAGAACCGGCGCAACCACGATCCGCGTCGATACGCCGGCCGACCGCATCGCGATCATTTCGTTGTCGCTCGACAGCCGCCCCAAACCGACCAGAATGCCGACCAGCACCCCGAAAGGCATGCTCAGCAGCAGTATGGGAGGCAACGCCAGAGCGAAAAGTTTGAGCACCGCCGGACCCTTTGCCGAGTGGACCAGCAGTTCGAAAAGCTTCCCGATCCCCTGCAGGAAGATGACGAATGTCGCCAGCGCCGTGGCGAGAAAGGAACTCGTCAGTATTTCGCGAAAAACGTAGCGGCTGAGGATCTTCATGATTTGGAGGCGGGTTGCCAACCCGCTGCCCCACCATACGTCATTTTACCGGCGCGGGCACGATGGGAAGCTTCGGCATCTCATCGTCAATCTTCGACATCTCCAGATCGTCGATCAAAACGGACGGCGCCACCACCGTCACTTCAGCCGCTCCCGAGCCGAAACCGAGCAGCGCGAAGGGAGCGCCGTTGTCCAGATAGTTGAACGTCACGCTGTCGTCCCCGGCGGCGAGGATGTCTTTAAGGGATCGCGCGTTGACTCCCTTGAAGCGCTCGCCGCGAACCAGTTCCTCGCGGCCGTCGGGATACAGACGGTAGGCGTAAAGAGGCATGCTCACGGGGCGGTTCGACCCGCCCGCGGCCCCCGCCGAGAGTATTTTGCGGGCTTCGTCCAGCGAGGCCGACGAAGGGAAATCCATCTTTCGCACGATCATCCCGTAGGGAAGGCCGCGCTGTTGAATCAGGTCGATCAACTTCTTCTTGAGATCCGCGATGGAACTCGTTTCCCGGGCGCGAATCAGCAGGTTCGTGGGCACGGGCGTCTCCGCCCCGTAGTTTGCGGTGAGCCGCGCGCGGCCGTTGGAATCGTTGTATCCGCGCACGGGCTGCCGGGTGCGCAGAAAGTCTTTCAGCACGCCCTTCTCGACCAGGGACAACGGCTTGTCCGGAACCCCTTCGTCATCCACTTCTTCGTGGCCGAAAAGCGGCTGCGTGGGGTCGTCGGTCACATCGAAAAACTCCGGCATGATCCGAACGCCCCGCCGACCTTCCAGATCGGTAGTGGCCGCCTGCGCCGCGGCGCCGGGCGCGGCAATCGGCTTGCGCGAGATGTGCAGATTGCGTCCGAGGATCTCCGCCATCAGCTGCGGCGACGCCTCCCCTTCAAACAGGACCGGGCCCGTGTAGTTTTCGCCCAGCGGCGCGGCGGCAATTTTCAGTACCTGTTCCCCGACCGACCGGGCCGATTTCTTCAGCTCTTCTTCCGGGAACATCCGCGCCGGATCCCGCGTGTAGAACACCGCAATATCCCGCACGATCATGCCGTCCGACGCTTGCGCGGACGCCTGGATCTCGACCGTCGCCATGCTCTCCTGCACACGAACTGCGGTGCCTTCGTTACTCACGAAACGATGCAGCGAATCGACTGCGCTGTATTCCACGTCGGAATTACGAAGGCCCGCAATGTCGTTGAAAACGGCGGAAATCCGGCGCGTACGGTCGTCCCAGGCGCCCGCATCGAACTTCACGGGATGATAATCGTGAATCGCGACGAACGGCGGAGCCGGAGCGAAATCGGGAAGCTCCTCGCTTACGGTCACGTTCCGCAGGGCCGCGCGTTTGCGTGCGATCGATTGCAGGGAACCCTTAAAGGCCGAATCGGTGGCCAGCCACAGATACTGCCGGAGCACCAGCGGGTTTTCGTCCTCGATGGGAAAGTTTCGCAGATTGTAGCGGGGCCCCGCGGCGTTGGCCCCGGTCCAGTTGCTGTTATCGAACTTGTAATCGCCGACCCGAATGCGCAGCCGGGGTACGCGAAAATCGTTGCTGCCCGAGCTGATCAATCCGCCCAGCGTGGCGGCCGCCGACCAGGTGTGTTCGTCGTCGACCGTGTAGCTGAGATAGTACGGCTTGTCGAGCTGATTCAAAGTCAGCGTCATGGAACGCTTCAACTCGGATTGCATGGCATCGAACACCGGGTCCGTCTGAGCCGCCGAGAGCGTGAGGCCGGCGCCCAGGGCGACGCATGCCCACCTCACTGGACACCTGCGGTCAGAGGTGATGGCAACAGGGGAAGCAGATCCTGCGAGGCGTCCTTTTTCTCGATTTCGATTTCGGAAATCAATATTGCCGGGGACACCGCCGAAACCGGTACGCTGCCGGATTCGGCGCCGCAGTATCCGTTGAACACTTCCTGCTTGTCCGATGTCGCAATGATCCTGGCGAAGCTGGCCAGCGGCGTTCCGACGATATCCGCGCCGCGGATCAGCTCATCCGGACGGCCGTCCGCATACACGCGATATACGATGACCGGAACCACTTTGAATGCCTGCATGCCCGAGCGTTGCGTCGTCGTAACGCCGCTGGTGATGTCTTCAAAGTAGAGGCCATAGGGCTTGTTCTGCTTCTTGATTTCATCGATCAGCATCTGGCGCAGCTTTTCGTCGCTGACCGTGCGCGTGCTGGAGACGATCAAATTCGATTGCCGCGAAACCACTTCCAGTCCAGGCTGGCGGCGGCCGTGCCCGTTCGAATGGTCGAAACCGTCGATCGGCGAGCGCGACATCAGAAAGCTCCGCAGGACTCCGTTCTCCACCGCCTTGACCGGCCTTCCGAGCACGCCTTCGTCGTCGTACTCGTAATAACCGTTCAGGTCGACACCGGCGATCCTCTTCATAGTCGGATCGAAAGTCACGGAAAGAAAGTCGGGCAGAATTTTCTCACCGACGCTCTTGGTGAAGGTCTGGCCTTCGGATTCGTCTTTTTGCCGGTGACCTTCGATGCGGTGCCCGAAGATTTCATGGAAAAACACGCCCGACGCGCGTCCGGACAGAATGGCGGGCCCGACAAAAGGCTCCGCGGTCTTCGCGACGGTGAGCGCTTCGACGTGTTCGCCGACCTGCCTGACGGCGGCCTTGATGACGTCGCTCGACGGAAGATCCTTCGGATCGGCGGCTTCGAACGATTGGAAATCCGAAACGTCCATCCCGTCTTTGGCCTTGGCGCTGGCCGTGACGATCACGCGGGCGAAGCCTCGTCCGTGCTGCACCTTCGTCCCCTCGGTGTTGGCGAAGTAGCGCGTGTCGGATTGAAACGATACCTGCACGTCGGAAGCAAGCAGGTCCGGATAGTTCAGAAAGTCGCGCGAGAGATCGCGCACGTTCTGCGTCCAGCGGGGGGCATCGAAAGCGATCGCGGCGGGCGGCTCCCAGTGGGCGTAGCTCTCTTCCGAGGAGAAATCGTTTGAAGTATCGCGGTCGGCCGCCTTGACCTGCTGATTGGTTTTGATCTTGATCAGCCGCTCCGCCGATGCCCGGTAAACCCGGTCCGTTTCGAGCCAGAGATCCCGCTTGAGCGCACCCGGCGTGTCGTCGATCGGGACGGCGGCGCCGGAAGTGAACTGGATGCGATCCCCGCGCACGCGCCGGAAATTATCCAGCTTTGGGTCGCCGACGCGGACGGTGACGTCGAGATACCGGTTATGTCCGGATTCCGTGGCGTTCAGCACCCCGAGACTCGCGCTGACAGTGTGCGAATCCTGATCGGTGATCTCGTAGGAGAGGAAATAGGGCGGGGGATCCGCCTTCTTCTTCAGAGCGTCGAAGTTCCGTTGCAGCTCCTCGGCCATCGTGTTGAGGACGACGCGGGAATTGTCGCCCGCAGGCTTCGATGACTGCCCGAAGGCCATGGTCGAAACGGCTAGCATCGCCGCAATATCCAGTATCTTCACAATGTTTGACGATAACATGAAACCGGGTGTTCCTCTCGGCGCACTGCCTTTGTATGAAAAGGGGGCAGATGTGTAGATGTTCGGGCTGGGGAAGGGGTTCCAGAACAGATTAATCAAAAACAAGACCAGCCACCGAGGCCGGGTTGGCTGCCGCCCACCCGACACGCAGAACGGCAGCGCCCCCGTGCCCAATCACTGGTAGCCTGAAATGCTCTTCGAGAGCGCCTGGAAGAACTCCACCGGCGTGGCGATCCGAAGACCCGAGCGTCTTGCCACGGCCTGCGTGAAGTGTTTGGTGTTGTGAGTCAGGACCCAATCGGGGCGGCTGGCGACAGCGGACAGGAGCACTGGAACGTCGGCGGCATGACGAATCAAATGGCGCGACACGCTGACGTCCGCAACGCTCGGATACGGCACAATCTCGGGCTTCATGAGCGCGATGAGGTGCGCATAGTCATCCAACACACGGACCGCTTCGGAGGAAGCATTCGCTTTGTCCGCGGGCTCTCCCAGGCGAATCAGAAGGTTTTCTTCAACCTCGTCGCGTACCACCTCGGCAAGAACCAACCGGCAAATGCGAGCCGCGCACAAGGAGAGTACCGCTTTGTCAAGCCCCCATGCCGACACGATTCCGGCAGTCAGGACATTGGAATCGAGGAAAAGCCGGACGCGCTTTCCCTGGTTCAAACCACCTTGCTCCGCCGCCCTTCCGCCCCGCGCTCTTTCGCGCTCACGGCGGAATACCGGCGAGCGAAAACGCGTTCACGTGCATGGGGCAGAGTCTCCAGCAGGTTCGCCGGTGGGATTTTGCGTTCTTCGAAGACAGATGCGATTGCCTCGCAAAGGAGCCGGAAACGATTCCGCTCCGGGATCAGCATGAGCCCTTCACCTATTCGCAGGACCGCAACTGGAGCACCGGAGTCCAGCCCCAAATCGTCACGATACTGCTTCGGGATCGTGAGTTGGCCTTTCTCGCCAATGCGCGTGTTCACGATATATTCAACTGGCCGGGTCGCGGACATGCTCAATCTTTCTCTGGTAGGAATATCCTACCACATCCCAACTCTCTCGGGAATGGTAGCCTGATCAGGGGAAAGGGCGGGGCTGGAGCCGGAAGAGCGCGGGCCGAGCCCCTTGTGTTGGCTGCACCAATCAAATAATATGGACAACGGCCTTCAAACGAGCCGGGGAGAAAGATTGTCGATGACAATTTCGCAGGTGTTACGGTCCCAGGTATTCTGCGCTGTTTCGGCGCTGGTCATTTTCGCGCCGAGTCCGGTTTTCGCGCATCATTCCTTCACCATGTTCGACATGACGAAGAAGATGACGCTTGTCGGCACCGTTACCACGTTTGAATGGACCAATCCCCACTCGTACATCGAGATCGACGTTCCGGACGAACAGGGCGCAATCAAGCACTGGAGCATCGAGATGGGCAGCCCCAGCATCCTCCAGCAGAGTGGTTGGAAGTTCAGCAGCCTGAAGAAGGGCGACAAAACCACTCTCATCATCAGTCCGCTGAAGAACGGCAAGCCGGGCGGATTCCTGAACACCGCGACTTTGCCGGATGGACGCGTGCTCGGCAACGGGCCTGGACAGAATCCACAGTAATCATGGGGCTGAGAACGTCATGAAGACGATTTTGTTTTGCTCCATCGCGTTGCTTCAGCTGGCGCCGATTGCCCTTCAGGCCCAGTCCTCCGCTAATCCGCCGGACCTGACCGGTGTGTGGGGCGTATATCGCGGCGGGCGCGGCGCCGACCCGAAACTCGCGCCTCCCCCACCCAGTCCGCTTGTGCTGAAGCCGGAATATGCCAAGCCGTATGAAGCCCGGCGCGCGCTCGAGGCGGAATCGAACAAGCGTGGTGAACAATTGGCCACCACTGGCGCTCAATGTATTCCCTACGGCGTGCCGACGATGATGTCGGTCGCCATCTACCCGGTGGAGTTCATCCAGACTCCAAAGCAGGTCACCATCATTTCCGAAGCGTTCAGCGAAGTGCGCCGGGTGTACATGGGCGTGCCGCAGGCCAAGCTGGAGGATGTCGCTCCCGGCTACTACGGGCGTTCGGTCGGCCGTTGGGACGGAGACACGTTAGTGGTTGACACCATCGGTCTCAAGCCTTCCATAGGCGGTTACCGGGGGATGCCGCATAGTCCGGAAATGCGCATCACCGAGCGGATCAGGCTGGTGGCGCCCGACTACCTGCACGACCAGATTACGATCGACGACCCGGTGGTGCTCGAGAAACCGGTTACTTATACCCTGGCTTACAAGCGCATGCCGAACTACGAGATGGTGGAATTTGTTTGCGACAACAATCGCGAGTACGTCGATGAAAAGGGCGTCGTGCGCCTGCAGGTGCACGACAAGTGAGAGGAATAATGAGACCGTCTCCATGGGCGATTGGAATAGCGGGTCTGTGCGTGGGCGCTTTTAGTCTGGCGGCGCAATCGACGCCGGCGTCTTCAACTCCCGCAGCCGAGCCCGCGCAACTCGGGGCCCTGGCGCGCGCCAATCTGGCGAAGCCTCGTCCCAAGCCGCCATTCGATCTGACTGGAACCTGGATGCACGGCGGAGGCCCGAATAACGGCTTCCGCTTCACGCCGCCCCCCGGCATCAAGCTCACTGCCGCGGCACAGGTTGAGTTCGACAAGTCCGAGCAGGCGCGCAAAGCCGGGAAGGTTTACCGCGACGATATCGGCCAATGCTGGCCCGCGGGATTGCCCGTCATCATGACGCGCGTCTGGCCCATTGCGATGATTCAGGGGCCCACCGCCATCTTCATGATCAGCGGATTTATGAACAGCGTGCGCATCGTTTACCTCGATGGCCGCAAGCACACGGATCCCGATCTGGTGGTGCGCAGCTTCAACGGCGAATCCATCGGGCACTGGGAAGGCGACACTCTGGTCGTGGATACAACGGGCTTCGTCGACGACCATCACTGGATCGATAACGGGATTCCCGGCAGCGACGCGCTCCACATCGTCGAGCGCATGAAGCTGATTAACAACGGGGCGACGCTGGAAATCGAGTACACCTTTTCCGACCCGAAGAGTTGGGAGGGCGAGTGGAAATCCACCAAGCGCTGGAGACGGGTCGAAGACACCGACATCACTGAAGCCTCCTGCTTACCCGATCTCAACGCGCACATGCCGAGCACAAGCTCGAGTGTAAACGTCCGCTAACATGAGAGGAACGGCAATGAAAAGATTACTTTCCGGATTTGTTTGCTTGATCGCGCTCCTGACGGCCTTTCCGGCCTGGGCGCACCACTCGATGGCCGGGTTCGATCGTACGAAGACGGTCACGCTCGTCGGCACCGTGAAGCAATTCAAGTGGGCCAATCCTCATTCGTGGATCGAAATGGATGTCCCGGACGCCAAGGGCAATGTCACCACCTGGAACGTTGAGATGACTTCTCCCGCCGTGCTGATTCGCGCGGGCTGGAAGTCCTCGGTAATGAAGCCGGGCGACAAGGTTACCGTGATGTGTCACCCGCAGCAGACCGGCGAACCGGGCGGTATTTTCGTTTCGGTCACGCTGGCTGACGGACGCACGCTCACCGACAGGCCTCCGCGGCCCGCGAGCGCCGCCCCCGCGCCGGCTGACACGCCTCCGGCAAAATAGTACTGGTGCAACGGATTGTCATCGATACCGATGGAGGCGTCGATGACGCACTCGCGTTGCTGCTCGCGCTGGCCTGGCCCGAAGCGCGCATCGAGGCCATCACGACGGTGCATGGAAATGTGCCGGTCGAATCCGCCACCCGCAACGTAAGCGAAGTTCTTCATATTGCCGATTGCGGAATGAGCTGCGCAATGCCCCGCGAGCTGAGCCTGGTGGCCGGCTGCCCTGCTCCTTTACTCGCATCGCCGGTATTTGCCGCCGATGTTCACGGCCACGACGGGCTGGGCGGATGGATTCGAACCGCGCCGCCGCGCGATCTGTCGAACCACATTTCCGCCTCGAAAAAGATAGTGTCGCTGGCGCGCCGGTTTCCGGGCGAGATCACCCTGGTAACGATCGGCCCGCTTACCAACGCGGCGGTCGCTCTTCGCGAAGATCCGGACGGGTTTCGGTCCCTCAAACAGATCGTGACCATGGGTGGCGCGATCCGGGAACACGGCAACGTAAGCGCGACGGCCGAGTTCAACCTTTTTGCCGATCCTGACGCCGCGCGTGAGGTTGTTCACGGCGGAATCCCGCTGACCTTCGTCGGGCTCGATGTTACGCACAAGGTCGAGTTCAGCCGGGAGCGTCTGGAACTGCTCCTCGGCAGCCGCTCCGACCTGCGCGCGCGCTTTCTCCGCTGCGTCTGCGATCGCATGTTCTCGTTCTACCGGCCGCGCCTGGGCCGCGACATATTTTTCCTGCACGATCCCCTCGCCGTAGGCGTCGCGCTCGATCGTTCCCTGGTCGAAACGCAGCCCATGAGCGTCGATATCGAGACGAAGGGCGAACTCACGCGCGGCATGGTCGTTGCCGATCGGCGGCCCTGGATTCGGAGCGCCCCGAACGTTCACGTATGCGTAAGCGTCGATGCCGAGCGATTTCTCGATTTGTTTTGCCGTCGTGTGATCGATTTCCAGCCGGCCCGGTCTGCAGCCTCGTTCACTGGGGCAGGCTGATGGCGTCCTTTTCCACATCGTCGGCGATTTTCAAAACGTCGATGGAGGCCGAATACGCCAGATGCTTTTGGGTTACCGCGACGGCTGCATCGGAAAGGCTCACGGTGTCTATCGGATTCGCCGGATTCGCCGCATTCGACAGATTCTCGACGGCGTTTTGGAAACCAGCTGATGCCTGACTCACGCCGTTCGCTGCTATAGCCGAAATGTTCATCTTCAGCCTTATCGGCTGTTTCGACCGAAACTTTTAGCTTTAACCCGGCAGAGAAGTATTCTACAAATGTGCCGGTGATGCGAAAGACAATCCCGATTTTGGCTGGATTCGTCGCGGTCCTCCTGTTGCGATCGCAGCAGCCGATCACATTCACCCACGACATCGCTCCGATCCTCCGCCGGAATTGCGTGTCCTGCCATCGCCCCGGCGAGTCCGGGCCCTTCCCCCTCGTCGGCTATGACGACGCAAAGAAACATGCCCGCCAGATCGCCGCGGTGACTGCCAGCCGTTTCATGCCGCCCTGGTTACCCGAACCAGGTCACGGCGATTTCGAGGGTGAGCGCCGTCTGACCGATACCCAGATCAAAGCCATCGCGGACTGGGCAAATGCGGGTGCACCGGAAGGTGAGCAATCCGACACGCCCGTGCTGCCGCCGGTCCCGGAAGACTGGCAACTGGGCCCTCCCGACCTCGTTCTCAACGCCGCGCAGCCGTTTGCGCTGCCTGCCGACGGGCCGGACGTGTTCTGGAATTTTGTCTTCCGTCCGGATCTCACCTCTCCCCGCTACGTCCGCGCCGTCGAGATTCGCGCGGGCGGCAAGCGCCTCGTGCACCACGCGAACCTGATCGTCGACCGCATGAATTCCGCCCGCAAGCTGGAAAAAAATCCCGGCGCGGGTTTTGCCGGCATGGACCTCAATATCCAGTACAGCGTGTTCGATCCTCCCGGCCACTTCCTCTTCTGGAAGCCCGGCAGCGCGCCGTACGTGGAACCCGACGGCTTCGCATGGCGTCTCCAGCCCGGCAACGATCTCGTTCTCAACGCGCACCTGCAGCCGTCGGGGAAACCGGAAATCGTCCAGCCTTCCGTCGGTCTCTATTTCACCGACAAGGCCCCAAAGCAGTTCCCCGTACTGATCCAGCTTGAGCACGATGGCGCGATCGATATTCCGCCGGGCGTTCGCGATTTCCTTATTTCAGACGATTTCCGTTTGCCCATGGATGTCGACGTTCTCGCCGTTTATCCACACGCCCACTACCTCGGCAAGCTGCTCGAAGGATACGCAACGCTTCCCGGCGGAAAGCGCGAGTGGCTGATCCGCATTCCGGACTGGGACTCGAACTGGCAGGCCGTCTACCGTTATAGACAGCCCGTCTTCCTGCCCGCCGGGACGCTGGTTTCGATGCGCTACCACTACGACAATTCGGCGGCCAATCCGCGCAATCCCAACCAGCCGCCGCGGCGCGTGAGGTCGGGCAATAATGCGACCGATGAGATGGGACACCTCTGGCTGCAGGTTCTGCCTCATGACAAACACGACCGCCGCCGCGAGCTCGAGGAAGCCCTGATGGAGCATCGCGTGCAGAAATACCCCGACGACTACGCGGCATATCTCGACTTGGGCGAGCTCAAGCTTTCGCGCCTCGATCTGCAGGGCGCGGTCTCCGCACTGCAAACAGCGGTTCGCGTCGACCCCAACCAGTCGCAGGGGCACAACATACTCGGTGCGGCATTCACGCGAACCGGGCGCGGACAGGAAGCGATCCGGCAATTTGAGACAGCGCTCCAGCTCGACCCCGGCAACGTGAACGCCCGCTATAACCTGGTATTCGCGCTGGTGAAATCCGGGCAGCTCGCCGCTGCCGCCGGACACATGGAGCAGGTGGTCGCCGCTTTTCCAAAAGACGCCGGGCTGCATAACTTGTGGGGAGAACTTCTGGCCCAGCAAGGTAAATACCCGGAAGCGATTGCGCAATTCGACCAGGCGCTCGCTCTCGATCCCGCGTTGGAAGCGGCGCGCTCCAACCGCGCGCAAGCTTTGTCGCGTCAGTAAGGGCTTATTTTCCGGTGGCCTTGTCGGCGGATCTCTTCTCCGCGGCGCGCGCCCCCGCGAGGATGTTCGTCATTGAGTAGTTCCCCTCGTGGCATGCGTACTCAGCGACCCATTCCTGGCTCCTTCTCATGGAAAGCTCACCGCTCCAGGGCCTGACAAACGCTGTGGGATCGTCGACTGTGAACTGGTACAGGATAGCGCCGGGATCTTTGCGCGTAAGCCGCTCGGTCAGATGCATGTTTTCATCGGCTCCGTAAAAGTTGCTCTTGCCGATGAAATTGGTCGTATCGATCACCAGGCTATCGCCTTGCCAATGACCGCGTGAATCCCCCATGTAGCCGCGGATATTGGAATCCGCATGCGGTCTTCCGTCCAGCGGAATGAGCCGAACCTCGTGCATCATCTCCTGGTAAATCGCCACGTATCCGCGGCTTTGAACAATCTGCAATACGTTGTTGTTGGGGGTGGGAATCATCGGCAGATCGCGTGAGATGCAGCGGATCCGCAATGCCAGATCCTCGGGGCCGTCGGGTCCGGTCGCCCCTGCTCGGGCGTCCATTCTCCGGCGCGCCTCGGAAGTGAATGGCGGGATCTTTCCGTCGGGCGGGTCCACGATAATGGAAGTGCGCCTGCCCGCGGCGACTTTAGTTGGCCGTTCCCGCCAGAATTCGTTGTAGTTCCGGCGAAGGTCCGCCTCCGCCCCGCCATCCCGGCGATCGCTGTTGACCTGCGCGAGCGTCCGTCTCTCGTATTCCGCGGCTTCCTGTTCGGTCAAAAACTCTTTACCGGCAAATTCCGGCGGGCGCTCCAGCGGCGTGAGACTGTCGGTTGCCCAGACTCCCTGCATGTCCGGCTGGCCATCCGGAGTGCGCGGTGGAGTCCGGTTCTTTCCCGCAGCGGGCGTCTTGGCAGTTGAAATCGGCGCCTGACCCAGCAGCCCCGCCGGTGGTAAACACAAGGCGATAAGAGCGGCCATCGTACACAGCGGAGATCGACAGCTCATTCCCGCGCGCGCCATCCGATAAGCCCACATCAGTGTATCCGAAAAGAAATCCACGGGAAACGGGACCCGGGGATCGTCCGGGAACTCGGCATATTCATCCGGTGTCCAACGAAACGAGAACGAAACGAGCCGGATAATCATGATGGCCCGCATCCTCCATAAAGTGGTTGCCACAGGAAAACTCCTTCTGGTCATGGTGGGCCTGTCAACTGTCTGCGCTCAGACTGCGGCCACGCCTGAGTTCGAAGTCGCGACCGTCAAATCGTCGCCTCCACCAGCCGGGGATCTCATCTACATCAATCTGGGCAGCGTACGCAATGGGAAGGTCGCTTTCGCGAACGCTTCCTTGAGCGACTGCCTGAAGTTTGCATACGGGATCGTCGCCGACGAACAGATCTCCGGGCCGGACTGGATCAGGTCCAAGGCGGTGCGTTTTGACATTGTGGCGCAAACTGCCCCAGGCACAACGCGGGACCAACTTCAACTGATGCTTCAGGCGCTGCTCGCGGACCGATTGAAACTCGTGCTCCACCATGAGCGGAAGGAACTCTCCTTCCTCGCCCTGATTCCGGGAAAGAACGGACCGAAACTCCGCGAGGCCCCGCCGGTCTCCGCTGCTTCCGGCAATAACATCGTGTCGCGGGGTCACATCTTCAGCCATCGGCTGTCGATGAACTCTCTGGCCACGTTGCTGTCCCGGTTCGAGCGCGAAATCGTCGTGGACCAGACGGGAATCAACGGATTCTTCGACGTAAAGCTGGAATGGACTCCCGACGACAGCCGCCCCGTTACGGCGAATGCCGGTGCGGTATCGGCGGCAACTGATCCTGTGTCCGGCCCATCCCTGTTCACGGCACTGCGGGAGCAACTCGGACTCAGGCTGGAATCGCGCAAGGGCCCGCTGGATGTCCTCGTCATCGACCACGCGGAAAAAGTCCCCACCGATAATTAAAACAAAGTGGGGCAGGATGGCATCCTGCGCGCTGACTGGCCCCCTTGACCCGGTCGATAGCCGCGCTGGTCGACTTATCCAGGATAAGGTGTGCATTTGGCTGCGTGAATGGTCGGGGGCCTCAGCAGGGTTGGCAACCCCGCTGAGGATGAACGTTCCTCATGCGCGGCGCGTTCTCACGATCGATCTTGAGAACGGCCTGGGAGTACTTAGCGACCGGTTCAGGTCATCCGGTGCGCCCAATCGCCCGATTCAGCGCTGCCGGACGCGACCACAGACGGAGCGGAACGATTGCGCGCATTGGTTGATGAGGTCAGGCCCAGCCTCTGGTCCTCGGTCCGGATCGAGCCAGACCTACCGCTCGAGGACGCCGGGTGCGGCGCGTCCCGGCTGGCCGCTCGCCGGCGGCACGCCTGCTCTGGCGGGGGCGAAGCGGGGCATGACTTCGTGCGCGAACAGTTCGAGGGAGGACCGGAGCAGCCGGTCGGGCATGATCCCGAAGAAGGAGGAGAGCAGGTTGACGTAGCGGATACCGTAGGTGTCGCGCAGGTGGGTGATGCGCTCGGCGACGGTGTCCGGTCCGCCGATGATGGCGGTTTCGTGATAGAAGCGCTCCGGTTCCAGGTCGGCTTCGGTCATGACCTGATCGCCACGGCGCCAGATGCCGATACCATGCAGCCGCTCGGCTTGGCGGACGGCGATCGGCCAGACATCTTTGCGGGCTTGCGCGTCGGATTCTCCCACGTAGCAGAACCGCCCGACGGGCACTCGGGAGACATCGCCGCCGTGTCCGGCATAGCTGGTCAGGCAGCGGTGCAGTGAGGCAGGGGACTGGATGCCGTGCTGGATCGTCGCGTAGCCGCGGCGTGCCGCCCACTCGATCGTCGACTCGCTGTACGCACCCACGTAGATCGGAGGATGCGGTTGCTGCGTGGGAGCGGGTGCCACGGCGTAGTCGACATCGCCGATCGTCAGCGGCTTGCCCGCCCAGTACCCGATCATCGTGTCCAGGCAGTGTTCGAGGGTGGGGCCGGTGTGATTGTCGTAGCCGAAAGCGGCGCCGTACCGCCCGCTGTTCGCGCGGGACACGCCGAGATCCACCCGGCCTCCGGAAAGCACGTCAAGGGTCGCGATCTCCTCGGCCAGGCGCAGCGGGTGATGCAGCGGGACCAGCAGCACCGAGAAGCCCACGCGCAGTCGCGTCGTCGCTGCCGCGACGGCCATGGCGAGCACGACCGGGGAGAGAGTACGTCGCTGATCCGGCGCATCCGGCCGGCCGAAGTGCTCCTCGTTGAACCACATTCCCGCGAAGCCGAGCCGCTCCACTTCCCGCGCGCGTTCCAGCGTGGCGGCGTGGCTGTGTGCCTCCAGCCCGCCGAGCGAACCGGAGAGACCGAAGCGCATTGTCGGAGTCATCGTCATGCCGCCGGCTGCGCGATCTGCGCCGCAGTGAGTGTGCGGCCGTAGAACAATTTGTAGTAGCTCTGCATTACCGAGGTGAGGTGAGCCTCGGCAGCGGCGTCGTCTCCATCGAGCAGAACGCCCTGCGCCCAGACCATGCCAAGCACAGCCTGGAGGCCGTCAAGGCCGGCGAAGGCCCTTGGAGCATATACGCGCCTGGCTTGCACGGCTTTGAGCGTTCGCCACTGCGGGTCGGTCATGATCTTGTTCCTGGCCGCCGCGCCGGAGGCGATGATTACGTCGGGGTTCCACTCCAGGATCTGCTCCAGGGTGACTGTGTTGATCTCCTTGGAGGCAAACGCCGACGGCAGTTGGTCTCCGACGCTTTGTCCGCCGGCGGTATCCAGGGTGGAGCCGAAGACCGTATTCCTGCCGGGGGCACTCAGGGAGTCGCCGTTCTTGCCGGTATACAAGACTCTCGGACGCCACGGCGCTTTGGCGGCCCTGTCCTCGACCGACTGGATGGTCTTTGCCCAGAAGTCGGCCATCTCGTCGGCTCGCTTCTTCTGGCCGACGAGCTGCCCGATAAGACGAATGGTGGTCGCGTAGCTGGATGTGGGCGCCTTGGAAACGGCAAAGTACGGGATGCCGGTCAGTTGTTGCTCTTCGTCGACATTGGTGTCACCGACCATCGTGATCACCACATCCGGGTGCAGCGCCAGAATCTCTTCGGCGCTGGGGTGCATGAAATAGACGTTCACCGCGGGCAGATTGCTGAGCCGAATGGACTCGGCCGTCGAGAACAGCCATCCCCCGGTTCTCTGGGGGTGGAAGTACGAGTCGACGCCGACCTGGGCCTGCGGCGCCAGGATCGCGAGCAGCCCGGTGGGAATCGGGTGCAGAGCGAGCACTCGGTGGATCGTTTTCGGCATCGTCACCTTGCGGCCGAGCAGGTCGGTAATCGTCACCGTTCCACCGGAGGCTCCCTTATCGGAGCTGCCGCCGAAAGCGGAACAGACAGACGCCGGAAGCGCGAGAACAACGAGCAGGACTCTTAAGTAACTCTTCATGTGATCGCTCCATCCGTGGGTCGGGTGCGGCATAAACGTTTATATTCGTGCATCCCGGCGAAGCCGGGGCCTTACGGTGCCTGCCAGCGGCACACAAGTACGATTGCCATCACCAATGTCAATCACCTCCAGCGGAATTCCATAGGCCTCTTCAAGACAACTGCTGGTCAGCACTGAATCGGGTAAGCCACAGGCCAGCAGCCGGCCGGCTTTCATTACGGCAACCTGCGACGCGCAAAGAAACGCGTGATTTGGCGAATGAGTGGTGATCAACACCGAGACGCCGCGCTCGGAAAGCCGCTTCACCTCCGTCAGCATGCGGATCTGGTTGCCGAAGTCGAGACTCGAAGCGGGCTCGTCCATCACCAGTAGCTTTGCTTCCTGGGCCAGTGCGCGCGCCACAAGCACCATCTGCCGCTCGCCGCCGCTGAGCTGCGTG
>Ga0181530_10001569_pt1 | contig 28481 bp, 19 predicted proteins | sample PEATcosm2014_Bin_42_FD_119769 | JGI IMG/M metagenome (GOLD analysis project Ga0181530, IMG submission 119769) | Peatland microbial communities from MTU Mesocosm Facility, Houghton, MI, USA - PEATcosm2014_Bin10_60_metaG | ecosystem: Environmental > Terrestrial > Soil > Wetlands > Peat | place... | reverse complement strand
TTGCTGGCCGTCTGGGTGGGCGGCGACCGCCGGCTGGCTGCCGATTTCCTGCGCCAAGCGGCGGCCCAAAGGCTCAGCTCCATCGGCACGGTCGATCAACCGGACGAACCGGTCTCGCTTCCATCGCTTGCCCTGTGGTACCGGCGGCTGCGTTCGGCTTCAGCAGAAGCCCTCATCAAGGGAGAATCCGCCGCGGCGCTCGCAATGGCCAAGGCTTTGCCCCGGAGCCCATCCGGCAGGCTGAAGGGCTAGGCTGCTGGGAGGTAGAGCTTGCGGTGAATTCGCAAGAGCCACGGTACTGCGCTTCGATCGTCTTTGACCGCTGGTTGCGGGCGGGTGACGGGCAAACCGTCATTTGCCCGGCGAGGAAGGGGTAATGTCCTTTTTGCCGGCAATCCGCCCGAAATACCTCTGACGCCCTCCCGGAACGGTTTCCTGACTGGTCAAGGTATGGGGAGATTCGAAGTTACCGCGATCCCCGTTCTACAGGCACTTTGGCTCAGCGATTGGGATGGCGGCTGTGGAATGACTTCCAGATCGTCAACGAAACTTGCGTTGGCTGGTCCGCTGGCGGATCAACCTGAACGCGCTCATTGGGCGCATGGTTTACACCAGCTGAGGTCGAACCTGGCGTCGAGCGAGTGAGAAAGTGAGCCCGGCCTATGCCAGGCCCGCTTCTCGGGGGGGTACGATGCAGGTGGGCGGATCCAATGCGGATTTGAGACGACCCCGCGGCGCAATGTGGTCTATCGTTGCTCCGGCGCTTATTATAGATTTATATGCTTCCGGCAAACCGTTTGCCGCGACCGGAAGGATAGCATGTTGTGTGATACAGTCCCTATGCGGGGAATCAGCGGCGATGTCGGTGATCGATTCAAGTTCGGATCCGCATGAGTTCAGCTCAGTTCAGAGCAGGCCGGTTTGGTGCGCGAACATCTCCAGCTATGCTCTGACTCCTCCCGAAGAAGACAATGACCCCTGTCCCGCTCGATGACGTGAGATCAGACCGTCGGCCTCGGGCCGCAGTTGTCGTCGCCCATCCGGACGACGAGACACTCTGGTGTGGCGGCTACATCCTGACGCATCCGGAGTTTCGTTGGCGTGTCGTGACCTTGTGCAGAGCATCGGATCCGGATCGGGCGCCAAAGTTCCGCCAAGTCCTGCAGCAATTGGGGGCGGAGGGTGAGATGGCGGATCTGGATGATGAACCGGATCAGGTGGGGCTACCAATCGAGAAGGTGCGGGAAACCATCGTACAGCTATTGTCTGGGGAGAGCTACAGCCTGGTTTTGACCCACGGCCCGAAGGGCGAGTACACGCGGCACCGCCGACATGAGGAGTGTTGCCAAGGCGTCGTTGACCTTTGGCGATCGGGCGGTATCGACACAAGGCGATTGTGGCTGTTTGCTTACGAAGATGGGGGCCGGGCGTACTTGCCTAGGGTTCGCGGCGATGCTGATCGGCGGGACGTGTTGACAGACGACGTCTGGCTCGAAAAGCGTCGGCTGATTACAGATCTTTACGGGTATGGGCCCGACAGTTGGGAAGCACGGAGCGCTCCGCGGGAAGAAGGGTTCTGCTGCTTTGACTCGGCACAAGCAGCGGTAAAGCGAACGACATTTCGGGAGGAACAAACGTGAAAGTGCTTGTGTTGTTCGACTATCCACCACCTCCTGGCGGCCTGGCGATGCAGGGTGACCTTTTGTGCAGGGGCCTGCGCGAGATCGGCGTGGAGGTTCACCCGGTACATCTCGAATCGCCCCTGGAGAAGGAATGGTACTACCGCTGGTTTCAGCCGGACGTGGTGGTGGGCGTGGGGTACTGGGGCTATGTTCCGGACCTGGTCCTGCACCCGCAGAAGTCTGGAATGCTGGCGGTCCCATGGCTCGTGGCGGATGGTTTCATCGCGGAATATCGGGACGTCTTGAACGCTCTGCCGCTGATCCTGGTCACCTCCAACTGGGTGAAGGAGGTCTACATCAGGGATGGCGTCAGGGGAGACAACATCGAGGTGCTTCCCGTGGGTTGCGGCACGGACCGCTACGTGCCCCATAGCCGTGATGACTTGAAAGTCAAATCGATCCGCAAGGACTTGGGAGTATCCGAGGACCAGTTGATGATTCTGACCGTAGGCGGCGATGGGGCGTCCAAGGGCGCCCGGGAGGTGATGGAGGCGCTGGCGCTGATCGATGCCGAGGTACCCGACTGGAGATATGTCTGCAAGGTTTGGCCTCAACCCCGCACCGTCCGGCAAAACTTGCTCGATCTCGAATTGGCGGAGCGTCTGGGCATTGACAAGAAGGTCATTTACTCGACCAGCATCGTGTCGCAGAATTTCATGCCCTACTTGCTGGCCGCCTGCGATATCTACGCCGCACCGTCGCGGCTGGAGGGTTTCGGGATGATCCAGGTGGAGGCCAACGCATGCGAAAAGCCGGTGATCGCGATCAACGCGATGGCATTTCTGGACACGATGGTCCACGGTGAAACGGCATTCCTGGCGAAAGTGGCAGAGGAGAAGAAGATCGACGAGGCGGCATTCGGGGAAGGCCACGGGGTCGACGACAGCCATCGAATGAAGTTTTCAAAGCCGCGGACAGCGGAGTACCGGGCCAGCGTGCCCGACATCGCCAAATACCTCCTGACACTGATGAATGACAGCGGTCTGCGGCAGGGGATGGGCGAAGCGGGTCGAAAGCATGTCGTCGAGTTGTTCGATTATCGCCAGGTAGCGAGGCGTTTCCTGAAGATCGTCTCCGACCGATTGGGAATTCATTAGAGCGTGGCGCGACGAGAAGCGCGTGCTCCTCGCCGCAGCCCTGCAGGCCATCGAGGTGGCCAATTTTTATGGACGAAAAGTCGCTTGCCTCCATCGATCGGGCCAAAGAGGCGGCCCTCCGCATTCTGCTCCATAACGCGCGCGGGCCGTTTCAAGGACTGCCCCGGACCGCCGGGTGGGGATACCCGGAACCGTACACCCGGGACCTGATGATTTCAGCCCTGGGCTTTCTGGCCACCGGCAACGAGGAGCTTGCGGACGCGCTGCGGCGCACACTGGTGGCGCTGGCAACCAATCAGACGCCGCGCGGCCACATCCCATCGCTCGCGCACGATCCCGATGACCGTGGCGCCAGCGATACGACGCCGCTATTCCTCTTTGGCCTGGCGCTGTACAGGAAATCGGCCAATCAGCCGGAGTTCCTCAACGAGGCAGCGCAGAAAGCCCTGAAGTGGATGCAATACCAGAGCCCTGACGACCGGGTGATGGTATCCCAGCTGCCTACCAGCGATTGGCGGGATGAGCAGTGGGTGATGGGATATGGGCTGTACGTGAACACGCTGGTCTATGCGTACCTCAAGCTTTTTGGCGAGCACGAGTCCGCCGCTCAACTGCGCGAGTTGATGAACCGTCTGGAGGTTTGTGGCAAAGAGAAGAATCCCCATGAGCACGAGGGTCTTGTAGTGCCATCCAAGCCCTACTACGCGCTCTACTCCTACAAGGTCCTGAACAGCGACCGGTTCGATCTGCTGGGCAACAGCCTGGCTATTCTGACTGGGATTGCTTCGCATGACCGGGCACAAGACCTGTTGGCATGGATTGAAGCTGAATGCGAGGCCATGCGGCATCGCGGAGAGTTGGCCGTGGATTTGCCGCCCTGTTTGTTTCCGTATATCCTGCCCCATCATGCCGATTGGCACCCGCGATACGAGGAATTCAACCGGCCTGGCGAATATCACAACGGCGGCGTCTGGCCATTTGTCTGCGGCTTCTATGTGGCGGCGTGCGTAGCGGCGGGGCGGATGGAGCTGGCGAGGCGTAAGCTGATGGCGCTGACTGAACTGGTCAAGCCGTGGCACGAAAACGAGGCGGAGTGGGGTTTCAACGAGTGGATTCACGCGCAGACCGGTCAGCCCAGCGGGCGTGATTGGCAGACCTGGTCGGCCGCCATGTACCTCTACGCTGCTGAGTGTGTGCAGCAGCAGGGCGCCCCGTTCTTCCGCGAGATGCGCACAGGCAAGCCAAGTCAAACGATTCCAGCATCAGCTTTGTGACCCGGATGTTCGTCTATCACGCAATTCCTGGTTGGTCGGCCACTCTTCCCGTAGACAACCAGAGGCGCTATCATGTCGCTGGAGAACGACCATGTCCCTATACGTTTTTCACTGCCAGGATTGCAACAAGGAGTTCACCAAGACTCTCCACATCGCGGACCTCGAAAAAGGCGGCGTGGAGTGTCCACACTGCGGCGGCAAAAGGGTGGCCCAAGTGGTAGCGGCGTTCTCCGCCGTTACCTCCAGGAAGAGTTAGGTTGCGCATCAGTCCCAATCGCTGCGAGATTTCCGGATCAGGGGGTTTCCTTTGCGCATTTTTCCTCTATCACGGTCAAACATCGCCTGTTTCGACCTTCGGTCGGCTGCGCTGGCCCGCCGAGCGGCGACTCCAAGGTTAGGTCCGGATCGCCGACGATCCGACCGGAACCCGCAAGGAGGGATCGGAAGAACTCCTGATTGAGTGAGATGGCCGTGTTCACTTCGCCTGACCTCCCCTTCCTGTTTGCTCTGAGTACCGGCACAATCCGCTGTTGCTTCGGGTAGACCTGGTGAGCAGCTCCCACGCCCCTTTCCGCAGGCGACAGACTCGTTGATTGGCACTCCAGCGATGTTGCCCTTATTCCAGATTATTCAGATCGCCCGAGTTGCCCGCCGTGAGCGCCTGCGCCGGGGTCAACGTCGGAAGCCGTGGACCGCCGGTCGTCTGAGAATAGCCGAGAATTTACAGTTCCGGCGCCACAAACTCCGAAAACAACTGGGGCGGACTCTTCCCACGAAGAGTCCGCCCCATTGCGCGATGATTCCATCTGTCAGCCGGATGATTGATTGCCTAATCGCGGTGCTTTGGCAGCGCATTTTCGAGCGTGACAGCAAAGAACGCATGCCCAAACTCTGTCGGGTGGTGCGTATCCCAGAAGAAAGTGTGGTCGGGATCGCTGCACACGGACGTTGTCAGACATGGATCCGTAATGTCCGTAAATCCAAAGTGCGTTGGAGCCGTTTCCACCGCGTTTAGCAGACTGAATACATCGATGCGGAGAATATGGATACCCTCCAGGGATTCCTCAAATCTCAGCAGTTCATCCTCCGACTTGTTGGTTGCCACGCTCGCCGCCGCGGCAAAGTCTGCATTCGTTGCCGCCGCCGGCAGCAAACCCACATTGAAGAGATTCGGAATCACGAAATGCCTTGCGCCAGCCTGCCGAAGCAACCATTCGCTCCCTGCAATGCCAACCGCAATTTGGAATCCCAGCGCCTCCGGAGAGCCGGTGGTGGTGCCCAGAATGTCGTTCCCGCCGCCCTCCAGAATGTAGAGAGCATTGGGGTCGGCCTTGCCGCCGTGCTGGCTCAGATAAAGCTCCACCTGCTCCGGCACGTTTGGAATCGTCCCACCAGGAATGGCCTGTGGTGCTGTTACCCAGGCCCCGCCGAAAGCATAGTCCGTCCCGCCCAGCAGAGACGCCTTCAGCGGCACACTCAGGAGGCCGGCCACATGATCCACCCAGATTGGGCCATTCGAGAACCGCCCGTTGTAATACGGCGCGGCCGGCTCTGCGCCGCCGGTTGCCGTGAAAAGGTTGCCGACGTCACAGTAACTGTCGCCAAACACATAAAGGTTGTCATAGCTCGGTGTCGTGGTCTGTGCGGCTATCGATGCCAGGCCAGGGAAAGCGACCATCATCAGAATCCAAAGGCATTTGCGCATAGTTGTGCTCCATTCTCCTGTTGCAGGCGTCATCGGTTTCAGCTTCCAAGCTGCGCGGAAGCCGGCGGGGAAGAACCGTGTTGTCAAAGAAGATTCTCAGGATGTCCCAAGCACATACATGGGGCACCCCTTTTTGTTGAGTGTGTTTCAGTGCGCGAGATAGGCCACGATGCCGGTTAGGCTCCAGGGCTTGCTTAGTTTACTACCAGAATCTAATCCCCTGCTCCGGCCACGCCCCAACCAACGTAGAGGGCTCGGAGTCCGCATCTCTGGAACACTGTCTGGATAGCTGAAGCGCTGGGAGGCATTCAGGGTCAACATTGCCAGAGAAGCGCTGACGGCGCGTGAGAGGATATACTGTGTTGCGCACTGTTCAGAGGTTGAAGCGATGAGCGTCCTGCTCACCTTTTTGGTCGCGTCTTCGATGGCCGCGACTCTTGTCTCCGGCCAGCAGAAGCCTGTGCCAGCCGGAACAATTCTGGAGCAAGCCCATGCTTGGGTCGAGGCGCATCAGTTGGAGAAGGCAAACGAGCTGCTCTCCGAGTTGGTGCGGCAGGACCCGGGGAACGAAGCCGCGCTCTTGGAGCTTGGCCGGGTGCAGTTGGCACAGGGGCTGAACGACGATGCTCTCAAGTCCTTTGAAGCGGTCCTCGGCGGCAAGCCCGATTCGACGCCCGCGCGCGAGGGAGAGGTGAAGGCAGCAACGGCGGCAGCTCTTGCCGACCGCCAGGCCGGACTCAACGATAGTGCGCTGATTTGTCTGATCCGAGCCAGAAAATCTGTTCCGGACTCCCCGGAATTGTTGCTCGATTTCGGTGTTCAGGCGGAAAGTATGCGCATTTACCAAGACGCAGATGCTGCTCTAACCAAAGCTCATGAGCTTGCGCCGAATGATCCCAGGATTCTCTATGCCCTGGCGCACGTGCAGTTCGACGAACAGAAGATGCCGGAAGCCGAAGCCAATCTGCGAGCCTATTTGAAAGTCCGGCCGGACGACGCCACTGGGCACTACGGTCTTGGGCGCCTGCTGCACATGCTGATGAGAGACGATGAAGCGAAAGCCGAACTCGAGCGGTCGATTGCCTTGCAGCCGCAGCAGAGTGGATCCTATTACGAGTTGGGCGAGATCGCTCTGGAACAAAACGAGGACAGTGAGGCGAAGAGCAGTTACGAAAAAGTGCTGGCTTTTGCACCGCACCATGGCGGCGCTCTCACCGGAATGGGTGTTCTTGCGTTTCGGGGAAAAGACTATCCGACCGCGGAAAAATATCTCCAGAGCGCCGTTTTCTATGCCTCCGACTATCCCAGAGCACATCATTATTACGCCCTTGTATTGGCCCGCCTGGGGCGTCAGGCTGAGTCAAAGAAGGAGTCGGATCTTGCCACGAGCCTCAACGAGCAGCAGACAAAGACGAGCCGCGGCAACTTTCTGACAGTGATTCAGTAGAGTGGCTGGCGAGGTTGTTTGGCTGAAGCTGGCTTTTCGGTGGCATTGGAAAACACCGCGTATCCAACCGGGGCGGCACCGAAGATCCGAATGCTGAATGGGTACACGAAACGTCCCGGCGAACGAGGCTGAACCAAAAAGAGGATCGGATGAAAGGGTCGGGCGAAGGAAAATTGCAGAAACCAGTGTGGTGCTTTGCTCTCCTGGCATTTCTCCTCGGAAGTTCTCTCGGGTGCGGTCACAAGCAGCCGCCAACCATCATGGTCATTACCCCGACGGGTGGGCTGGAGTATTGGCAGCACTTCGACCATGAGGTTAAGGTGAATGCCGATTCGGCCGGCGTTCACACGATGCTGGCGGCTCCACAATCCATGACCGACTACACCCAGCAGGTGCAGATGGTGGAGAATGCCATCGCCATGCACGTAAACGGAATCATCGTATCGCCATCCCATCAACTGGTGTTGTCCTCGGTACTGCAAAAAGCGGCGCGGGCGCACATTCCGGTCTTGATTGTGGGGTCTCCCGTCGCACTTTCGTCAAAGGATTTTGTAGCCTTCATCAGCTGGGACAAAGCGGAGGCGGGAAGGTTGGCGGCAAGACGCTTGGTTGCTCTTCTGGGCGGCAAGGGCGAAGTGGGCATGGTTGGCGTAAGCCCGACCGTCGAGGAGAGTTCTCTGATCGAGAAGGCCTTCGCCGAGGAGATTGCCCGGGCGCCGCGCGTGAAACTGGTGAGTGTAAAGTACGGACTCTCGGATTGGGCGAGAGGACGCCAGGCGGTATTGGATATCATTGCGGAGCACCCGAACATCAAAGGCATCTTCACCTCCGACGAGTTCTCTACTCACGCAGCGGCCTTTGCGTTCGATCGCGGGCAGCGAAAGCGCCCCGTGCTCATCGGCGTATCCGATGAAGGGTACGAACTATCTGGACTGCGGGATGGAAGGACTGATGCGCTGGTCATCAGCGATCCACGCGAGCTTGGCGCACGGGCCATTCAGGCCATGCGCGCCGCGATTGCCGGGTCCGACGCTAGCCCCTATTCCACGCAACTCCCGGTCCATATCGTCGACAAGAACTCCATGGCGAATGACCCGATTGTGGATATGATGCTCAAAGGGCCAAGCTAGAGCGGAACCAGAGTCAATGTGCCAGTGCAGATGTTCTTACAGGTGGCCTTCTCTTAAGCAAAAGCTCCTTGGAGGGCTCGCCCCCGGGATACATCTAATCTGGTTCCGCTGCAGAGCTTTCGCGCCTCAATTGGGCTCGATCTTCACGTTTCGCCACGAAGCCTGGGCATAGAACGAGCGCAGTCCTGCCACCCCTTTCGTCAGGCAATGAGTGTCCTCGTGGTCGATGCGCGTCGCGGGACGGCCTCCATCCGGCGTCACCGTCACCGTCAGCCTGCATCCCTGAGCCGACAGTTCCAGGCGGTACCACGTCCCAACCGAAACCGGCGAGGCCAGCGTTGCTGTCTCCAGTTCATGCCAGTCAAAGGATGCGCGTCCGAGAACAACCGTCTGATCGTTGGGCCGCAGTCCAGCGTAATATCCCTGGTAGGAGTCCACTCCCTGCTCGGGGTCGGTGGTACGGATCACCAGACCGGCGTCTCCGAAGTGCGTCTCGGGCAACAGCAGGTCGAAGCGAACGTCCGCAGAGATGCGGTAATTGGCGCCATGAGAGTACTGGGCGATCAACATATCGCCGCGGCCGTAATTCGGGTTTGAGAAGATGCCGGAGTGCTCGCTCCAGCGACCGCTGATCGGCTGCCAACCGTCCATGCTTTGGTAGCGATTGACCTTCGCCCTCTCGAAACTCAGCCGGGCGGCCACGAAGAGACCGGCAGCCAGGGCCAGTCCCAAAGAGACGGCAATGATAGTCCTCAGCGCAACCCTGGACGGTCTCCGCATCTGTGGCGTATTCCCCATCTGTAGCGTATTCCCCATCCGTAGCGTATCAAGTATAGTGGGGTTGCTGTGCTGAATCCAACGTTCGACCAAGGGGTTGCGCGAGCCGGTCGCTTCGGCCGATTGGCCTCGGGGCTGGGCCCTCTCCGGTTCGCAATCCTCCTGTTCCTGCTGTCCGTCGCGGCCATGGCCGGGCAGCCGGGCCCGCCAAGACTTCAGTCCATCGAGTCGGCAATCCAGGCCGTCAGCTTCTCCACGCGTCCCGTGCCTATCGTTGTGCGGGGCATCGTCACCTTCAACCGCCGCCGGGTTGTGATCGAGGACCGGACTGGGGCAACCGAAGTGGTGCCTCTTAAGAACGAACAGATTGCTCTGGGAGATGAAGTCGAGGTCACGGGCGAGATGACGCTCGCTCCCCAGCCACAGGTGCAAAAGGGCCAGATCCGCCGGCTGTGGGGAGGATCAATGCCGCTGCCGCTCTCAATCACGCCCGACCAGGCCGCAGGCGGGGAAAACGAGCTCTTTCTGGTGCAAACGGTCGCCAAACTGGTTGATTTCGCTCCCGCCGGCCTGACTGGTGTCCGGCTGAATCTTCTTGGTGGGCACCAGAACTTCTCAGCGGTGCTGCCCAACGACAGCCTGAGCGGAGAACTATCCACAAAGTCCATGCAGCCTGGAGCCACGTTGCAGCTGACCGGCATTCTCGTGGTCAACCACGGCCTAGACGCGGGCCATGGCGATGTGTTTACCCTGCAAATGCGCACTCTGGAAGATATTCAGCTTGTGGAAGCTCCTTCCTGGTGGACGCGACCACACCTGATGGTGCTAGGCGGGCTAGGGATCATTTTGATCCTCATCGGTATTAATGGCTATTACCGCATCAAGCACTCTCGTTATCGCGCCGTGGCGGAAGAGCGCGCCAGCATAGCGCGGGATATTCACGATACCGTGGCTCAGGGGTATGCCGGAATCACTCTGCAGCTTGAGGCCGCGCAGCAGACAATTGAGCGCGATCCCGAACGGGCCAGGGCGCTGTTGAACGAAGCTCTGCAACTGGTGCGTCACAGCCGCGACGAATCCCATCTGTCGATCGATATCCTGCGCTCGCTCTCCCGCAACGATCGCCTGGATCTTTTGGTCGCTCATTGCATCCAGCAACTGCGGCCGACATCCGGCGCCGCGATCGAACAGCAGGTTACCGGCGAGCCCGCCGCCCTCTCGTATAAACTGGTCAACAACCTGTTCCGGATCGCCCAGGAAGCGCTTGCCAACGCGGTGCATCACGCCAACGCCAGCCAGATCATCGTCCGCATCGGCTATGAAAAGGGCGAAGTGCTCCTGGAAGTGGAGGATAATGGGAAGGGTCTCGATCCCGGCGCGATTCCGGGGTTGAATGATGGCCACTTCGGCCTCACCGGCATGCGCGAACGCGGCGCCGCAATCAATTCAAAATTCGAGCTGGAGTCCACACCCAGCGGCACTTTGATCCGCGTGAGGGTTCCCCTATGACGACGCAAAGAAGTGTAATCAGGCACGGGACCCAGCCCGTCGACGCCCCATCCGGCTCAAAGCCCGTCCGCATCCTGGTCGCCGACGATCACCTCGTCTATCGCATTGGCATTCGCAGCCTGATCGGCTCCGAGCCGGGTTTTGAGGTTGTTGGCGAGGCCTCCGATGGCATGGAGGCCATCGAACTCTACCGCACGCTAAGGCCTGACGTGCTCCTGCTCGATCTGCGCATGCCGCAAAAAAGTGGGATCGAGGTAGTCAACGCAATCCGCAAGGAGTTCAGCGACGCCCGCATCCTCATCGTGACCAGCTACCAGACCGAGGAGGAGATATTTCAGGTTCTGAAGGCCGGCGCTCTCGGTTACATCCTCAAGGATATGGGCCGGGAAACGCTGATTGAGGCAATTCAGGAGGTCCATGCAGGCAAGCGCTGGGTATCGCCTGCCATCCAGAAACAGTTCACCAACCGTGTCCTCCGTCAACAGCTCACCACGCGCGAGATGGAGGTGTTGAGACTCCTGGCCCGCGGGCTGACTAATCGTGAGATTTCGAACGTGTTCAACATCTCTGAGAGCACGATCAAGAATCACGTCAACAGCCTTTTGACCAAGCTGGAGGTCGCGGACCGCACGGAGGCGGTCGGCTTTTGTCTGGCGCGCGGCATTTTGCGGCCTGAGGATATGTGAAACCGGCGTTCTGCGAACAGATCTGGTAATTACACCGAGGGACCGCTGCCGGAACGTACTCGAGAACTGTCAGGATCGAGGTATCGCGTTTGCCGTCCGGACCTGACAGAACGGTTTCTGCCCGCAGCTATCCGACGAATTTTCAATGAGTTCTAAAGAGTTCTCCTTAGAATTACGGACGACGCCAAATTCCAGCTTCACAATACTTTTTGGCGGACACACTACCCAAAAATCGGAACATTATACGCCACCTCTTGGTCTTTGTCAATAGGCATCTCTACTCAAGCCAATCTCGTCACCCATCCATATGATGCACCACACATGTTCGGGTAAAGGTTCTCTCGGACCGGGGGAAACCCTTATGCCTGCGTGAGTTCACTTCAGGAGGCAGTGTAATGACAAAAACCACAGGTTGCTTCCGTTTCGGGAGATGGGGTGCGCTGTTGATGCTGACGCTGCTCATTGGGGCAGCCCTTCATGCACAGTCAGTGCACGGGACGCTCGCTGGGGTTGTCACCGATCCCACGGATGCTGTCATCCAGGATGCCAAGGTTAGCGCCATCAACACGGAGACCGCCGCAACTTACACGGGAACCACAACTCCGGTGGGCGTTTTCCGCTTCGCGGACGTAGCCTTGGGGCACTACACCGTTACGGTGAGCGCCCAGGGATTCAAGAGTGCAGTGACCAATGGCGTTCTGGTTGAAATCGGAACCGTTGCTTCTCTGAACATCACGCTACAACCTGGCGCGGCCACTGAGCAGGTCACCGTGACCAGCGAGGGTCCCACCATTGAATCCGAATCGTCGGACGTCGGCGGTGTCATCGACACAAAACAGATCGTCGATCTTCCCCTCGCCCTGGGCGGCGTTGGCGCCCTGCGCGCCAATGAGGCATTCATCTTCCTGCAGCCGGCAACAACGGGGCCTGGAACGGCCAACAGCAACAACGGTATCTTCCTGTCCAAGATAGCCGGCGGACAGAACTACGGCAACGAGGTGCTGATCGACGGCGTCAGCCAGCAGCGCAGCGAGAACGGCTCCTCGTTTGACGAGGAAGGACCCTCCGTTGAAGCTCTCCAGGAGTTCAAGGTGACCACGTCGCTGCCGGAGGCCGAATTCGGCCGCACCACCGGCGGCATCGAGGATTTCGTCACCAAGGGCGGAACCAACGATTTCCATGGCACCGGCTATGAGCTATATCGCGATACGTCGCTGGACGCCAATAGCTATTTCAACAAGGGCTGGCGCGCATACTACTGCACGGGCGCTAACAACACAGCAGCATGCCGGGCGGGATGGAATACTCCGGTGGATCACAAGAACGACTTTGGCGGGAGCTTAGGCGGCCCGGTTCGCATTCCAAAGCTCTACAACGGCCATGACAAGAGCTTCTTCTTCTTCTCCTGGGAGCAGCTCAAATTCTCTACGGGCGGAACGACTACGGTGACCGTGCCGACAACCGCGGAGCGCGGCGGTGATTTCTCTGACCGGCTGACCACGACTCAATCCGGAACCAATCCTTGCGATGGCACGCCGGTCTATAACGGGGAGATTTTCGATCCGGCAACGACCAAGACCGTCAACTTGCCCGGTGGGGGCACAGCGGAATGCCGCACGGCGTTTGCGAACAACGCGATCCTGCCCGGCCGCTTCAGCTCCGTTTTCAAGGCGCTTCTGCCTTACTGGCCGCCGCCGACCAACAGCAATGTGTTTGGAAACTACTCGCAAAGCTCGGTTGCTCCGATCACGGACACGACTTACAGCATCCGCATCGATCACAACTTCAGTGAGAAGCTTAAGATCTTCGGTTCCTACAACACGCGGGAAAACGCCCTGTTTACTGGCGGCTTGCCAACGCTTCCCAACCCGGCAAACCCGAATGGGTGGAGCCAGAATTTCACCACTCACTTCTTCCGCGTGGGCATGGACTACTCGATTACGCCGAGCATGTTGAACTACTTTGTCATTGGCAGCAATCGCAGCAACAGCCAGAACTACTCGAGTGCGATCGTTGCCGGTGGCAATTGGTTTTCAAAGCTAGGCATCGGAAATGCGGTTTCGAACAATTTTCCGTCAATTGGTACGGGAGACGCCATAACCGGGCTGGGTAACGGCGCCCAGAACGACGATAACGTCGATAATGGCCTCCGGTTGAACGATGCTGTCGCCTGGGTTCATGGCCGTCACAGTGTCAAGTTTGGCGGTGACCTGCGCTTCCAGCAGTATTCGCCAATCAACGGCAACAGCCCCTATATCAACTTCGGCGGTGGCGAAACAGCGGCAGCACCTGGAGAGGGCGGCGGTGTTGGCTTTGCCAGCTTGATGCTGGGCGAAGCGGACAATGGCGGCCAGAGAATCATACTTCACGGACAACGCTGGACGTCCTGGTATTATGCCTTCTTTGCCCAGGACGATTTCAAGATTACCAAGAGTCTGACGTTGAATCTGGGCCTGCGCTATGACGTGGAAATACCGCGGAAGGAAGCGAACAACGACACATCCAACTTCAGCCCGACGGCCATTGATCCGGAATACGACATTCCCGGCGCCCTCGTTTTCGCGTCTACTTGCCACGGCTGTAATCCAAGATGGGCTAACACGTGGCGCAAGGATTTCGCACCGCGTGTTGGATTTGCCTGGTCGCCCGAGTTCCAGCATCAGAAGACTGTCGTTCGCGGCGGCATGGGCATCATCTATGGTCCGCTGGTCTATGGCGACTTCGGCGGAAGCATGGTCACTGGTTACACGGCGAGTCCCAACGCCCCCAGCCCCAACGGCTTCGATCCGTCTTTCGATATCGATGCCGGCATGCCCGCATTCACGCCGCCGCCGGATCTTGACCCCGGCTATTACAACGGCGGCTATGTGCCGGGCTCTTACATCGCCCCAACCGCTGGCCGTCCAGCTACGGTATACAACTGGAACCTGGAAGTCCAGCATCAACTGGCAAACGATCTGCTCCTGACGATTGGCTACGTCGGCAACCACGCGACGGATCTGCAATCCAACTTGCTGAACCCGAATAACATGCCCAAGAGTTACTTTTCGCTGGGTGACGCGCTCTATCAACCGTTCATCGGGAACAGCGCGGGCATCCCATTGCCATTCCCAGCGTTCCTGAAGAACTGGGGTGGCAATCCCGCGCTCCAGTCGGCGCTGCGGCCTTTCCCGCAGTATGACTTCGTCGACCAGGGTTGCTGCCTGGAAAACGTCGGCATGTCCAGCTTCAATGCGCTTGTGGCCAGCGTGACGCGTCACTTCAGGCAAAACCTGAACCTGCAGGTCTCCTACACTTGGGGAAAAACCTTCACCGATGCGGACAGCGCGCTGCCCAACAACGGTGTTGGTGTTTCGCAGGACACGGATACCGACGACCTGCATCACGAAAAGGCTATCTCCGCACAGGACATCCGGCACACCCTGGTCGTCAGCGCCCTGTACGAACTGCCATTCGGAAAAGGCAAACAGTTCTTCAACCATGGCATCGCTTCGCAGATCCTCGGTGGCTGGGAACTGGGCACTGTTCAGCGCATGCAGTCCGGTCAGCCTCTGTCGTTCGGCTGCGGATGGGGCATTCCAGGATTCCAGAACTGCATCCGCTTCAGCAAGTACCCGGGGACGTCGCTCAAGAGTGCTGTGTATAAACGTGGAGCAAAGCAGATGAACGTGTTCGTTGTCCCGCCACCCAACGGATCTCTTGATCCGACTGTGGACACGATGTTCAACCTGGAGTACAACGACGTAACGCGTCCGGGTTCGCCTGTAGCCGGCGATCCGATCGGCTTCTACGACCGGAACGACAACTACGCCCGCGACTGCACGAAATCGGCAAGTTTTCCCAACTGCAACGGCTCACCCAATCTGCCCTACAGCTTTGGCGTCGGCATTCCGCGCACCACCAGCGAGGTACGCACCCCGCCCTATTTCAACAATGACTTCAGCGTGATCAAGAGATTCCCTTTGTATGAGACGTATACTCTCAGCCTCAAGGCGGAGTTCCTGAACACGTTCAATCAACACACATTCAGCATTCCCGACTTGCAGCCTTACGATTACAGGACTTTCGGGCTTCCGGGAGGAACCATCAACACGGCGAGAAACATGCAGTTCACCGCGCGTTTTACCTTCTAACTGGAAGTCTGTATTCCAGTGGAAATCCAACCAGGGGATACGGGGTTCTGCCCGTATCCCCTGCACTTCTGTAAAATGACCGCTGCAAGGTTGCGCCTCGTATGCGACGAGGCTTTGCCGGCAGCGGCTCAACGCGGCGCATCACTTGTTCGAGACACGAGCTTCAGGGGTTAACGAGGAGAATTTTCGAATGAGAATGCTGAAAGCGCTGCTGATTGGTTCCTGTTTGCTGACGATTCCGGCCGGGAACGCGCAGACCGGGACCGAACCCCCGCCCACACAGGCTGAAGAGGCCCTCCGCAACGGCACGGAGGCCATCCGCGCCGGAAAATTCGACGAAGCGGAGAAATGGTTTCAGGCCGCCGTCAAGGCGAGTCCGGACAACCCGGCGGCCCATATGGAACTTGGCGTCGCTGAATTGCGCCTCGGAAAGCCGGAGGACGCTTCCAAAACGTTAGGCGAGGCCATCGCGCTGGATGCGCAACTGCAAGGCGCCAACCTGTTTCTCGGCATTGCCTATACGCAGATGCATCGCGTGGATGAAGCCACAGCCGCGTTTCGCCGCGAGATCGAACTGAATCCGGAGAATGCCCAGGCGCTGATGTGGCTGGGCGTGGTCGAGCTTCAGGCCGGGCACCCGGAGATGGCCACCGAGCCGCTCGACCGGGCCGCCGCACTTGCGCCCGACGACCTGAACATTTTGGAGTACCGCGGCAAGGCGCACAGTGATGTGGCCTTCGCCAGTTATGCGCGCATGGCGACCATCGATCCGAACTCATGGCACGTGCACAAGGTTCAAGGCCAGATGTATTCCCAGCAGAACCAGCACAAGGAAGCCATTGCCGAGTTTCTCGAAGCTATCAAAATTGTGCCCAACAACTCCGACCTTTATGAGGAATTGGGGAACGAATATCGCAAATCGAGCGCTCTCGATCTTGCTCAGCAGGCATATAGCAAGGAATTAGAGTTGAGTCCCAACAACCCGATCGCCATGTACAACCTTGCCAGAATCGATATAGAGACCAACCAGGCGAACGAAGGTCTTGAGCTGCTGCGCAAAGTCGTTGCGAACTACGCAAACGTGCCCGCAACGTATTTCTATCTGGGCCTGGGTGAATTCGATACCGGCAAACCGGCCGAGGCCGTCGTCGCCCTGGAAAAGGCGCGAGCCATGCACCCTGAAGCGGACCTGGCGCCACGTATCGAGTATGAACTTTCCCGCGTCTACCGGAAACTTGGAAGGATCGAGGAGTCGAATCGGGCTATCCACGAGTACACGCGCCTGAAGGCGCTGAATTCTAAGTTGAACCCGGCGATACAGTCGGCAATAACAACGGGATTCGGGTCGGCAAATGTACCTGTTACGGAATCCAAGGGCAAGAACTAGGGCCTGTTAACACTGTCGGGTGACAGCAAAGGGAGCCAGCTTGGTCGAATTCCAGGAGTGAGGAGTGAAAACCGGATGTCTTCGAGCGATGATCGACAAAGAGATCGGCGAATGGACCCCCTCCCTTCGAGTCACGACAAGATGATGGTGGACGCGCCTACTCAAATGAGCGTCGGGTCATGCACGATAAAGGACGTTGCAAGACTGGCAGGGGTTTCGACGGCTTCGGTGTCGCGTGTCGTGAATGGCGCCGGCAACGTGTCTTCCACGACAAAAACGAAAGTCTTGACTGCTATTTCAAGATTGCAGTATCGCACTAACGTGCACGCAGCCGAATTGGGACAAGCGAAAGGCGGTAATCCGAGGAAGCGAGGTATTCATGCGCCCGCCTCGGTCCGGCAGGAGGGCAAAGCTGATTTCCGATCCAGGGACCGATGCGCAAAATGAGCGCCCGAATACCGAAGAAAGGACCATTACATCTGCTGGAGGAGGAACATGCGACTTAAGACATCATTCGAATAGCAGGAGATCTTCATGCGCGGTCATCTTTCATTTGTCTCAAACGCAATTCTGTTGGCAGTTGCGGGTTCGATTCTGGGTTGCGGAGGTGGAAGCTCCTCCACTCCGACGCCCATGCTCACGGCGACGACGACCTCTCTGGACTTGTCCAGCTCCTCGGTCAACGTCGGAGCTTCCGTTACCTTGACCGCTACCGTGGCTACATCGAGCGGAGGCGTTACCGTAACCACGGGATCGGTGACCTTCTACGATGGCGCCACCAGCCTGGCTACCACTGCGCTGAACAGCTCCGGGCAGGCCGCATGGTCAAGCACGGCTCTGGCTGCCGGCGCCAATAACCTGACCGCCGCCTACGGCGGAAACACATCCTATTCGGCGTCCACGTCCAGCGCGAAAACGCTCACCGTGACTGTGCCAGCGCAGCAGAGCACCCTGGCCCTTACAGCATCCCCGGCCACCGCCACGCGGGGCTTGCCGGTTGAACTGGTTGCCACCGTAGCCGCCGCGTCTGGCTCAGGTTCCGCTGTGGCAACCGGCACGGTCACCTTTGTGAATAACTCGACCACGCTGGGCACAGCGTGGCTGGATTCAACCGGCGTAGCGAATTTCACCTCGACAAAGCTTCCCATGGGCGCCAACTCCATTACGGCCTCTTATAGCGGCGATGCAACCTACGGCGTTTCGACCGCCTCTGCCGTCAGCGTGAGCATCAACGTATCGGCCGCCTCCACATACACCAATCCGCTCACGCTCAACGTAAACAGTACCGTCAAGGCGGTCAGCTGCGCCGACCCGGCCATCTACAAGGATCAGGTAAACGGCGTGAATAAGTGGTATCTCTATTGCACCAGCGATACGCTCTATCCCGGCGATTCGAGTGTGCATTTACTCAACGTCTTTAATTCCTCCGATCTTGTCAACTACGCCTACGTCGGCGATGGGCTTAGCGCCCTTCCCTCCTGGGGCAACATCAGTACGGACACTCCCTGGGCGCCTGCCATCAAGTACATCGGCGGCCAATATCTTCTTTACTACGCGGCGCCGGCCACAACCCTGGCGGGCGGCGCCAATGCCATCGGCGTCGGGATCAGTTCCACTCCGGCCGGTCCGTTTGTGGACAGTGGAACTGCTGTGATTGCACCCGAACTGGCCCCCGCCACCTGCTGCACGGGATATCGATCCACCATCGATCCGGATGAAATCCAGGACACATCCGGCCAGAGATACATTCTGTATGGCAGCTTTAACGGCGGACTGTGGGTGCGCACGCTTTCGGCCGACGGCCTTACCTCGGACCCGACGAGCGAGGTGCACGCGGCCGCCGACTCCCGGTACGAAGGCGGCAACTGGTGGTACCATGGCGGCTATTACTACCTGTTTGCCTCGTCCACCAACTGCTGCAACGGACCGTTAAGCGGCTACTCTGTCTTTGTCGGCCGCGCAACAACACCCCTGGGTCCATATCTCGACGCACAGGGAATTGATATGGCCGCATCCAATCCCGGTGGAACGCCTGTCATCGGGATGAACGGCAATAACGTCGTCGGCCCTGGCGGGAACGTGATCTTCACCGACGAAGCCGGACAGGACTACATGCTGTATCACGGCATCCTGCTTTCGTCTCCGTTTTACACAGGATCCACTTCCTATACGGCGCGGCCAGCCTTCATTGACGCCCTCGACTGGGTGAACGGCTGGCCAGTCGTCCGCGGCGGTTTCGGACCTTCCGACGTTGATGCTCCGCAACCGCTCCCCGCCGCCCAACCGAAGGCAACCAACAGTTACACCTCGGTGCTTGCAACCCAGGATGCTCCTCGCACTCTGATTAAGGGCCTATCGGATGACTTCACTGAAGCGACCCTCAGTTCTCAGTGGTCGTTCTTGAATTCGACGCCGAACTACACCCTCACCGGGAGCGCGTATCAGGTGCAATTGGTCGGATACGACACGGTCGGAAATATGCCCAATGTTCCGCTCCTGGCGGAGAGCGCGCCCCTGGGCGACTACATGGTCGAGACGGAGGTTGATCTCAACATCCCAGTAACAGGCGATGGTCCCAACTATCCGTCGGCAGGGGTGCTGATTGTGCCGGTTACCGGGGCTACCCCGGACCCCAACAACTTCATCCGTGTGGATCTGTATAACAACAACGATACCCGCCAGGTGGAATTCATCAAGGTGCAGACGGCCGCAGTCGCGGGCTATCCCACCTTCGGCGCCACCAACCAGGGCCCGCCGGCGCTCAGCACCGTCGCGACCGTCACGATGCGCCTCGTCAAGAGAAATGTGAACGGCCAGGAGCATTACACCGCCTACAGCAGCAACGACGGTGGGGTTACCTGGTCTAAGAGCGGCACGTGGATTCATTCGCTGGGTAACGCGGCCGATATCTGCCTCTATGCAGGCAATACGGCTGGGTACACAGCAGACTTTCACTACATTCACGTATCAACCCTTTAATAAGACGAACATCCGGAGGTGTGCGAGGATTTAGCCGGCCTTCGGCAATTTGGAACGGAACAAATGGCAGACGCGGCCTCGGCCGGATCTGCAACCGGGATGGAGATTTACGGTGAAGAGAGTCTTTCAGTGCGCATTAGGTTTGTTCTTTGCGGCTACCGTGTATGGGCAGGTCACAATCAAGGAGTCCATTCCGCATACAGCCACCATCGAGGTGAATGCAGCGGCGGTTGGCCAGCAGCCGATTCCACGCACCATCTTCGGGACCTTTCTTGAGCCTATCGGGAACTCGACTTACAACGGCCTCTGGGCCGAACTGTTGCAGAATCCAAGCCTGGAGGCGGGACTCTGGAGCCCGGCACGGATAGCCGAAATGCTTCACGATAACCCGGAACTTCGCCAGGCGAGTAATCTAGCATTGCCCTTGCCGTGGGAGCCGCTCGACGCCAGCCAGGGCAATCGCTACGAGGTTCATTTCGGCGAAGCAGCCAACTCGTGGCAATCGCTGCGCGTCTTCGGCATTCCCGGCCAGCCGACGGGCATCAAGCAGCAGGTCTATCTTCCCATTCATCGCACGCGGGACTATGCAGGCAGCTTCTACGCCAAACACCTGAGCGGAGATAAAAGTATCACCATCTCCCTGCGCGTCAGGAACCAGAAAGAAGTGCTTGCCTCCCAGCAGCTTCAGGTTGCCGATGCTGCTTGGACAAAGTACACCTTCACGCTTCAGGTCGCCGACGGAAAACTGCATCGGCTCGATCCGGCTGACTTTGTGGCCCAGCTTGCCGGGGACGAGCGGGTCGAACTGGATCAATTCTCTCTGATGCCTGCCGATGCAAAGGGCGGACTCGATCCGGATGCCGTGGCCCTGGCAAAGCAAATGAACACGCCGCTGGTTCGCTTCGGCGGCAACTTCACTTCGTCTTACCACTGGACCGATGGCGTCGGCCCGCGCGACAAGCGCAACAATGCAATCAATAACTCCTGGGGAATTCCGGAGTACAACAGCTTCGGCACCGATGAGTTCCTCGAGTTCTGCCGCCAGATTGGCGCACAGCCTCAGGTCGCTCTCAATCTCGGCAGCGGAACGCCGGAGGAGGCAGCCGCGTGGGTTCGTTACGTGGACGAGCACTGGTCCACACACTCCGGTCTGCTATGGGAACTGGGCAATGAGCTTTGGGGCAACTGGAATCTTGGCTATCCCACCCGCGAACAACTCGCCGGCCGCACCGCGGTGTTCAGCAAAGCTGTTCGTGCCGTCGATCCATCCGCGCGGCTGATTGCAACCGGCGCCGATCCGGAGGTTTTCAATAGTTGGAATGCCATCCAACTTACAAGCCCGCCGGGAACCTTCGACTATCTCTCCACCCACTTTGTGGTGGGAACCAGCGAGGTCCTGCTCAAGAATCCCACTCCGGAGTTCGTGACCGAGGCTGCATTCGCCTTGCCCGTTGAGTTGGGAAACAGGCTGCGCCAGGCACAGAGCCAGATTGACAGCACCGCCGGCTATAGCGGAAAAGTCCATTTGGCATTTACAGAATGGCTGTTCATCGGCCGCCACACCGAAGCGCCCAGCTTCACCAACACGGGCGGAGCGATCGTCACCGGCGGATTCCTGAACATGATGCTGCGAAATTCGCAAATTGTGCCCATCTCCGACATGACGGGAATCATGGAGTTTGCCGGAATCTGGAAGAAGCGCAGCCAGGTCTTTGGAACCCCCTCCTATTACGTGTTCAAACTGTATGCGAACGCCGATATTGAAAAGCCCGTTGCTGTCACCGTCAATGCGGGCTCCTATTCCGTGGCCCAGGGCGTCAAACGGCTACCGGAGATTGCCTCCGTTCCCTATCTGGACGTAGTCGCGGCGCTGAGCCGGGACGGAAAGACACTTACGCTCTTCTGCGTCAATCGCAGCCTGGACAAAGATATTTCAACCAACATACGCCTACATGACTTTACCGCGGCCCATGCGGTTGCCGCACATACGCTGAGCGCGCCGAACCTCGCCGATGCCAATGACGAGGTGGCTCCTGACCGTGTCAAGCCGGTAGACAGTGTCGAGGTGGTTCAACCGGATGGGTGGACGCACACCTTTCGTCACGCCAGCGTAACCGTGATTTCTCTCGATCGCAAATAGCTTTCGGACAGTATTCGGCCTTTTTTCGCACAGAAAGTTGAAGAAGGGAACACTCATGGTGAAGACAGCTCCGGTATGGATGCGGATGCAGCATCTGACCCTCTTCCTGATTATCTTCGTGGCTCTTGCCTTTTGCGCTCCGCTCCACGGTCAGCAGCAGCGCTGGACTGAAGATCGGGCCAACCAATGGTACCAGCAGCAGCCATGGCTCGTGGGCGCAAACTTTCTTCCCTCCGACGCCGTCAACGAGCTGGAAATGTGGCAGGCGGGCACGTTCGATCCAGCCGAGATCGATCGCGAGTTCGGCTGGGCAGAAGGCCTGGGCATGACCACCATGCGCGTCTTCCTGCATAACCTGCTGTGGGAGCAGGATTCCGCCGGCTTTCAGCATCGCTTGGATCAGTTCCTTGCCATTGCCAGCAAGCATCACATCCGCCCTATGTTCGTGCTCTTCGATTCCTGCTGGGACCCCGATCCGAAGCTGGGTCCTCAGCGTCCACTCATTCCCGGCGTTCATAACTCCGGCTGGGTGCAGGCGCCGGGCAGGGCAATTCTGGCTGACCCCAAACAGTACCCGCGCCTGAATGCCTATGTGCAGGGCGTGGTCGGAGCTTTTGCCAACGACCCTCGCATTCTTGCCTGGGATGTGTGGAATGAGCCGGACAACGACAACGCCTCATCCTACGGAAAAGTCGAACTGCCCAACAAGCGGGAGTTGATTCTCGCCCTGCTGCTGCAGGCCTTTGCATGGGCCCGCTCGGCCCATCCCACACAGCCGCTGACAAGTGGCGTCTGGGCCGGCGACTGGTCGTCGCTCGACAAGATGTCTCCTGTAACACGGGTACAGATCGAGCAATCGGACATTATCTCGTTTCATAACTACGATTGGCCGGAGGGCTTTGAAAGCAGAATTCACGAGCTCGAACAGTTCCATCGGCCACTGATCTGCACCGAGTACATGGCGCGCGGCGCGGGCAGCACCTTTGATACGATTCTGCCTCTCGCGAAGAAATACCATGTCGGCGCCATCAACTGGGGACTGGTGAAAGGCCGCAGCCAGACCTATCTTCCCTGGGATTCCTGGCAACATCCCTACATTCTTGCAAAGCCGACCGTATGGTTCCACGATATCTTCCATGAGGACGGCACTCCGTACCGCCAGCGGGAGGTGGAACTTATTCGAGGACTTACGGGCAAGCAGTAAGTGAGGAAGTCGAAACCAACTGCATTTCTCCAGCAGCGCGGAGGTGAAAACTACGGTAAAGTTACTTGCAGGTATCAGTGAAGGCGAGTTGAAGCGCCGCATGTGCGAGCTATCTTTCTTTTTTCTCTGCCTGGCCGTGCCGTGCGGGAGGGTCATGCTGGGCGAGACTCATAGCGGGCCACAAGTTCTCGTCCCCATTGAAGCTGAGTTGCTCTCGCAGCTCCAAGCCCGCAATTTGCACACGGGCGCAGTTGTCTATGCGCGTGTCGCCGTCGATTGGACCGGGCCTGGTTGCGTGCTCAAGCAGGGCGCCACTCTCGAAGCCAAGGTCGTCGATGTCGCGCCGCACTCCAAACTGTCGAGCACCTCGCAGGTCGCTCTTTCCTTCGCCAGGGCACAGTGCGGCAAGTCGGACGTGGAGCCGTTTGCGCTGGTGCTGGCCGCGGTCGCGGCTTCGCCGGATAGCGATGGCGGCTCCGTGTCGACTGATCTGCCGGCGGCCTTGGGAGGCTCGTCCACTCCGGGCACTGCTACCCCCGCCACGGCCACAGCCAACAGCTTTCGTTCGGTTGACCAGCAGGTAGACCCGATGCTGATCAACCTCCACCGGTTTCCCGTGACCGCCAACCTCCGCGCCGGCGATGTGCTGGGAATCAGAGGGCTGAAGTTGAGCGTCGGTTCGGGACCTGAGAACAGCTCCGTGCTCTCCTGCAGCGGCCACGATGTGGATTTGCTCAAACGCACCAGGCTCCTGCTCATGCCCTCGTCGGTCACGAATGCAAAGCCGCAAACCTCTACACCGCCCTATCAGCCGGCGGAAGGCGGCACGCCCGGCCTCGTGGCGCGGCTGGTATCCGCTGCCCCGGCGCCGGCCTCCGCGGACGATGTGGATGCCTGCGTCCCTCCGGAATGCAGCATCGTCTCCGCCGAGACAGAGGTCCCTGCCGACAGTCGTGCCCAGGGCAGCATTCCCATCCATTCGCTGGGATATGCGCCCAGACTCCAGATAGAGATCGAGTCCCCCGGTCAGGATGAAACGCTCACCTATCTCAGTCCGGCGGAGTTGCTGGTCACCTTCAATCCTCATTCCCTTGTGCCCCGGCACGGCGACCTCACCGCGGGCTCGACCGTGCGCGTCATTCGCGCGGCACTGGTGGATGTCGCCACTCGGAAGGTGGAGCGCACCGTGGACTGGCGCCTGCCCGACAGCAACCAGTACCTGTGGACGCTGGCCCGGCATCGTGTACTGGTCCACGTCGGCAGCGAACTGCGCGTCTACGGCCCCGGGATGAGGGTGGAACAGCGCATCGCGCTCGTCGGTCCACTGGCCTTTGTGCGCACCTCGCCTGACGGAAAAGTGCTCGCAGTCGGCACGATCAAGGAGCGGCATACGCCCGAGTTGCACAACAAACTCCGCGAGAGCCTGGGACAGGAGCCGGAGGAAGACGTCGAAGTCCTGGTTCTGAATGAGAAGTTTGAGATCGTTTCGGCCGCCACATCCACCTCCGACCGCCTTCCGCCCACCCTGCTGAATGAAGGACAGGTTAAGCTGCTGCTTCAGTCCGGGCAGGCAGGACTATCGGACAAGCACTACCATCTAATGTTGCGCACCTGGGACAATCTGTCGCGCAGCCTGGGCCGATTCACTTCGAGTTGCACTCCCGAGGTGTCCAGCCTGGCTCCGGACCTGGTGTTTCTGGTGACCTGCGACAACACCAACCATGCCCGCGAGTACCGCGTGATGCGTCCCGACGGAAAGCTCGTGCTGCGGGGACAATCGATGCTCAAGGAATTAGGCCACGCAGCCATCGGCGACGGAGATACCAAGGAGTTTGCCGTCAAGATTCTTCAGGCCGATCAACCCGTACTGCCCGGCGAAGTGTTTCACCCCGCGGACCTGCAATCGGTGAAGCTTGGAATTTACCGCGCGGAGAACGGCAAGCATCTGTTCAGCGTGCATGTCGGCGATCCTGCCGCAAGCGCCGGAGGCTATGCGCTGGCTCCCGGCGGAGGCCAGTTGGCGGTTCTCACCCGCGGCCGGATCGCCCTCTACGCGATGCCGCTCGAATGATCGGGTCTGACAGAAACTGCCCGCCAGGAACAGGAAGCAAATCTGGCACATGCCGGCCGAATGGGCGCTCGCTTGCTTGCCGCGGCATTCGATGCACTAACCTGGGCTTCCCTGGTGAGGGCAAGACTGGTACAACTTAGATTTGGGGAAAATAGAAGTAGCTCGATTGCCGGAGACGCCAAACCAGATGCTCGCAAGAGGATTCAAACATAGACGGCTGAAGAGTTGGCTTGCGGTCATGCTGGCAATCGGGGCGGCGATGGTTTCTGCCCAGGCTCAAAGCTCCGCGGCGAACCAATCTTCAACTGCGCCGCCAACCAATGCCACCGGCTTGGTGCCCGGACATTTTGTCGATATCACCGAAAAGTCGGGGATCAAGTTTCTTCACCAGGCTCCGCACACCTCGCGAAAATATCTCATTGAGACCATGGGTTCAGGCGTGGCGCTCTTCGATTGCGATAATGATGGCCGTCTGGATATCTTCTTCGCGAATGGTGCGCCGTTCACCGATCCCACACCTAAAGGATTCATTCCGCAGAAGACCGGTCCCGAATACTGGAATCGCTTGTATTATCAGAAGCCGGATGGAACCTTTGAGGACATCACCGAGAAGGCGGGTCTGCAGGGGATTGGCTATAGCATGGGCGTCGCCGTAGCCGACTACGATAACGATGGCTTTGAGGACTTGTACGTGACTGGCTATGGCGGTAACCGCTTGTACCATAACAACGGCAACTGCACTTTTACCGATGTGACAGATCAGGCGGGCGTGGGCGGCAGTGGATGGTCGAGTTCCGCGACTTGGGTCGATCTGGATAACGACGGCCTCCTCGACCTGGTCGTTTGTCGCTACGTGCAATGGGATTGGGATGACCTATGGTGCGGCGAGCATCGCGAAGGTTATCGGGGCTACTGCCATCCGGATGTGTTTCAGCCTATCACGATGCTGGTATATCACAATGATGGCAATGGTCACTTTACCGAGGTCTCGCACAAATTGGGGCTCGACAAGCCGGCCAAGGCGCTTGGAATAGCCATCGCGGACTACGACCAGGATGGACGGATCGATCTTTTCGTTTCCAACGACTCCATGCCGGAGTTTCTTTTTCACCAGAAAGAGGATGGGACGTTTGAAGAGGTCGGGCTCGAGAGCGGAATCGCTGTCAACGCGGAAGGACGGACCTATGCCGGCATGGGTGTTGACTTTGCCGACTACAACAACGATGGATGGCCTGACTTGGTGATTACGGATCTGGCCAACCAGCGCTATGCGCTCTATCGGAACCTTGGAGATGGATCGTTCGACTACGCAAGTTTCTCCTCGGGATTGGGCGCGATGACGATGCTCCACTCGGGTTGGAGCCTGCGTTTTCTCGATTACGACAACGACGGTTGGAAGGACTTGCTGATTGCGCAAGGACACGACTTGGACACGATCGAGAAGAGTTTTCCTCAGTTGCATTACAGGGAGCCGATGATGCTGGTGCGCAACACGGGCAAGAAGTTCGTGGATGTATCCAGCATCTCCTCGGAGATATTTCATGAAGCCTGGGTCGGCCGGGGCATGGCCATCGGCGATCTGAATAACGATGGACGCATCGATGCCGTGGTCTCGACAAATGGCGGACCACCACACGTGTTGCTCAATATGACGGAGACCAAGAACCACTGGATTACCTTGCGGCTTATAGGACACAAGAGCAATCGCGACGGTATTGGGGCACAGGTGAAGATCGTCACGGCGCTGGGCAATCAGTGGGGAACCGTGACAACCTCAAGCGGATATCTTTCGGCAAGCGATCCCCGTTTGCACTTTGGCCTGGGTACCGAATCGGCGGTTGAGCGCATTGAGATTCGCTGGCCCAGCGGAATTCAGCAAGTATTGCTCAACGTAAAAGGCGATCAGCAACTGACGATCGAGGAGCCGGCTCAATCTGCCAGCATGCAACCTGTAGCGGTAGCGGATCCCCCCAAGCCATAATGCGCGCGAGCCTTTCCCTCGGTCCTGATCGATTTCGCCATCGTGCTTTTTCACATCGATCGCACGGTTCTATTCTTGGCTGTGCGCGCTATAGAGTTGCTGGCTCAGGCTGAATTCCTGCTGAGCTCGCTCGACTTGACCTGCCTGGCGCAATGCGCGGCCAAGTTCGTAATGGGTCTTGGGGTTCTTGGAGTCAAGTCGTGTTGCCTGTTCCAGTTCGGCAACGCCGCCGGCGCTGTCGTGAGTGGCAAGCAGCGCGCGACCGAGCTTTTCGTGACACGAGGCGCACTCAGGCCGGATGTGCACTGCGACGCGGAGGGGATCGATGGCCTCTTTCGCACGGTCCTGGTCGAGGAGAAAACTTCCCAAGTCCAGGAACGGCCACTCATCTGTGCCGTTCTCGCTGGCCCAACTGGCAGCCATGCGGAATGCTTCTTCGGCCTTGTCCGGACGATTGGTTGCGTCGTAAACCAGGCCAAGATTCTCTTCCGCTTTCAAGTGCTTCGGCTGCATCGCGAGAACGCGCTCATACATACGCTCAGCATCCAGGTAGCGGTCCTTTGAGTAATAGCAACGGCCAAGACTGTAGAGGACATCGGTGTCGGCCGGGTCCGTGCGGGCTGCCACCTCGAGCCAGTGGATGGCATCTTCATAATCCTGCAGCAACACATAGTCGAGTGCGACGGAGCGAAGTTCCTTTGGCGCGGGTTTACGATAGCGAGCTGCCCGCGTGTAGATGTCCAGGGATTCTCGCGGCTTGCCTTCCTGCCGCAAAACCAGCGCCAGGGCATACTGCAGGTCCGCGGAATCGGGTTGAAGCGCAAGCGCGGCGCGCAGTTCGGAATCTCTCTGGGCAAGCGGTGGCGTAACTGCTGCGGATTCTTCTGTGGAGTAAGAGGAGCCCGAGGCGCGGGCCTCCTTGACTGCACCCGTAGCTTGTGCGAAGAGGCTTGGTCCCAAGCCGGCCAACAAGCAGCAAAGAAGAGCAAACTGTATGGAAGATTTCAGCGCCATGCGCTCTCCAGACCATCTTTCGACCAAGAATCATTTTTTCAGAGTTTGAGCCGAAATACCACCCTAGTACTACTGTGTCATAACTTACGAGCACCACAGAACGGACATCGGCAGAGTTGCTTGAGCAGGGAACGGGCGCGCAGAATACGCAGGGTGGCAATGGAGCATGGGTTATGCCGCTGCGGACGAATGCGAGCCGCGGGGCTGGAAGTTCTCCGGGAGTGCGGGGATTGGTAATTCAAGATGGCCGGCGCGGGCAGAGGGG